>Ga0114129_10000889_pt1 | contig 38964 bp, 32 predicted proteins | sample RhiMetdeltSRZDD1_FD_80071 | JGI IMG/M metagenome (GOLD analysis project Ga0114129, IMG submission 80071) | Populus rhizosphere microbial communities from Tennessee, USA - Rhizosphere MetaG P. deltoides SRZDD1 (version 2) (version 2) | ecosystem: Host-associated > Plants > Roots > Rhizosphere >...
CCGCGGCACGACCCGAGCAATGCCTCCCTCGACTTCTTTCGCAACCGGCTGCGCCATCTCCTGATCCCTACGCTCGAATCTTATAACCCGCGCTTCCGTGAAGTGCTCTGGCGCACGTCACGTTCGCTGACCGGGGATTACGAAGTCCTGGCTGAAGTTTTGGAGGAGGCGTGGAAGCGCTGTGTAGAGGAAGAGACGTCCGAGTTCGTCGCCTTTGACAAGTCCATGCTGACCCAGCAGCCGCTCGGTCTCCAACGGAACCTGATCCGGCGGGCGATGGAACGCCTCCACCCGCAGGACCCGGATGTGAGCTACGCGACCCTGGAGCGCGCCTCGAATTTCATCGCCGCCCAGGACGGAAACCGCCGCGTCCGTACGGATCTGAGCGGCGGCGTCCATCTGCTGCGCGAAGGCTCACTGATCTACGTGGTCGCGAGCAAAGTGACCCTTCCCATTGAGCGCTGGCCGCAGTTGCCGGACGCCAGCGACAGCCTGCCTTTGAAGATCCCAACACAAATCCCTTTGTCTGGCGGCTGGAAATTGAACTGCGAGCGCTGGAATATCGCCTCCCTGGCGTTGGAGCAGGCACGCAGCAACCATGACCCCTTTCAGACGTGGGTGGATGCCAATGGAATTGCCGAGTCCCTCGAGTTACGCGTCCGCCAGGAGGGGGACCGCTTCGAACCGCTCGGGATGGATGGACACGAGATGAAGCTCTCGGATTTCTTCATCAATGTCAAACTGCCACAGCGCGCCCGCGACCGCTGGCCGCTGCTCTGCATGGGCGAGACAGTGGTCTGGGTGCCCGGCTATCGTCCCGCCCACTCCTTCCGGGTAACCGAGGCAACGCGCCAGGCGCTGTATTTTTCGATGACGAGGGGATAAGAAAAACCGGTAGTCGAGTAGGGCTTGCGATTTTCCAGCCCCACTCGACCAGCGGTGTTTACTCTTTACTCCCACTCAGCTGCTTCAGTTTGTTGTGCAATTCCCGCCACTGGATCTTGGAGACGCCGAGTTTCTGGCGGATCTTGTCGGGTTCTTCGCCGGCGCGATAACCGTTCAGAGCACAGGTCCAGCGGCACATGTCGAAGGAGAGGTGCTTCGTCAACCCGGCCTCGTTGCCGATATCTTCGAGCAGATATTCCAGCCGCCGTGGTGACCAGGGGAAAACCTGCTCGGTGGGGTGGTATTGATTGAGATATTCATTGTACGCTGGGACCCAGTCATCAGGCAGGGTCAGCTTTCTTTCCTTATAACGGTTCGCCGGGCTGGCATAGCGGATGAAAATCTGCGGCCCGTTAGGTGTTTCCAGATCAACATGTTCCAGTTTGAGTCCCAGCGTTTCGCTTTTCTTGATGCCGGTCGTCAACAGAAGATAGACCAGCGTGTAGGAACGCGCATCCGGTTTCGAACCACGGCGGTGACGGTCGGCAGCGAGCAGGACCGCCTCGTATTCGTCGGGAGTCAGCACGGTGGGGAGCGGACTGATTGCCGAGCGCTGGGCGACCTTTTCCGCGGGGTCCATCACCAGGACGCCGTACTGGTGCAGCCAGCGGAACAGCGACTTGGTTGCCGTGATGCGCCGCGCCAGCGTTTTGGGACTGCACGGCACATCCCGCTCGTTCTCCATCCATTCGAAGTATCGGTTGAGGTCTTTCGTGGTGATCTGGCTGAGAGTGACGTCCTCCGGGAGATAACTTGTCAGCAGGCGCACATCCGAAAGGAAGGCTTTGATTGTATTGGGGGAACGACCCTTATCTGCCAGGAATGATTCCCAGGAATTGATGGCGGAAGTCAAGGTGGAATTCGGGGTCAGGTGTAAGGTCAGTTGGTTCTCAGGCATGACAGCTCCTGTATTCTCTTCTTTCGTATAGTTTAGCGAAAAAAGGAAGGGATGTCAACACCCTTAAAGACAAATTTCCACTCTGCGAGCAGCCGTACGTCCGTCCATCCGCAGTGGCAGAGTCATTGTATGCTCTTTGATCAATCAAACGATAGCACCGAGATGCCCTGCTCTGGATAATATTTGCCAGTAAAGCACATGCAGCTATGTAGTAGACCCCTGATTTTGGTTGGATGGACTAAAAGGGATTGGCCAACTCCGAGGATAGAGTTTTCATGTCACCCTGAGCGAATGCGAAGGGTCTCCTGTGGATTTGAGTCATTCGGCTCAAATCCACAGGGATTCTCACCGGCACTCCCTTGCACCGGACGCCAGGACAGGTGTGCACCCGGTGCAAGTGTCACTCCCTACGGTTATTCACACCGTACCCGTGTCCTTCGGTAGAAGGACATGTTGTTTCAGATATTAGACACCCCAACCAAAATACTGCAACGAAACTGCAATGATCGGGTTTATAATTACGATAGTCCTTCTCTACATTATCATAAATCAAAGCCGGGTGGCATTTTTGTGTTTGCCCATCATCATACACTTCATCACCACCTGACATCTGAAATTATCCGTCTTAGGTGAGCTGCAGCTTTTGCTTCGGCTCGCGCATCAGAGCCAAAGGGATAGGTCTATGGATAATTTACATTTCAGACGCCCGGGATCTTTGTTCTCGCTGGCCACTCTCATCGCGTTGGTCTGGTCGTCCGTGGAACCTGTCCGCTTTGCCGGGAGCAGCAGCGTGGCCCTGGCAGCTACCGACCCCGTCATCGCGGCAGCAGGGGATGTCGCCTGCGACCCTTCCAGTTCCAGTTTCAATGGTGGGAATGGAACCTCAGGCGCCTGCCGCCAGAGGTATACCTCCGATATGCTTGTGAACGGTGGGTTCGCAGCAGTCCTCCCCCTGGGAGATATTCAGTACTACTGCGGAGGGTATCAGGCCTGGCTCCAGTCCTATGATCTGAGCTGGGGCCGAGTCAAGTCAATCACGCGCCCGGCAGTGGGGAACCATGAGTACCTGACCTCCGGCGGCACGGACTGCACGAGCGCCAATGCAGGCGCAGCAGGGTACTTCAGGTATTTTGGCGCGGCGGCGGGACAACCCTCTCAGGGCTATTACAGTTACAACGTGGGCGCCTGGCATCTGGTCGCGCTGAACTCCAACTGCAGCTCGGCGGGCGGGTGCGGTTCCACTTCGCCCCAGGGGCTTTGGCTCAAAGCAGACCTGGAAGCAAACCCGACCCTGTGCACACTGGCGTACTGGCATATCCCTGTTTTCAGCTCAGGGGGCCGCGCCAGCTCCAATGCCCGGCAACTCTGGCAGATTCTGTATGATCATGGTGTGGAAGTGGTTCTGAACGGCCATGATCACATCTATGAACGCTTTGCACCCCAGACTTCAACCGGGACTCTGGATACAGCCCGCGGCATACGCGAGTTTATCGTGGGTACGGGTGGTTCCAACCATACGTCACTTGCCTCGATCGCCGCAAACAGCCTGGTGCGCAACACAGATACGTTCGGCATCCTCAAGCTGACCCTGCACGCAACCAGTTACGATTGGCAGTTCGTTCCCGAGCCGGGTAAAACGTTCACCGACTCAGGCAGCGCTTCCTGTTTTGGGAGCGGTCAGCCCGGGATCACAGCCACACCCAACCCAACCTCTGCGCCACTCCCCAACTCTACCAATACGCCGCTTGCAACCCAGGTGGACACGCTTCCAACGCAATCATTTACCTTCAACCCCGTCGCCGATACGTATGTCAACCAGTCCAGCGCCACCACGAACTATGGAACCTCCACCCAATTGCGGGTGGACGGCTCGCCGCTTGTGCAGAGTTACCTCCGCTTCGACGTTCGTAATGTGACAGGGCGGATTACGCGCGCGACTCTGCGGGTCTATGCCACGAGTGCATTGAGCACGGGCTATGATGCGCGGGCCGTGACAGACAACACGTGGGGTGAAACTACGGTCAACTACAACAATGCCCCTGCGTTTGGCAATCCACTCGGGGTTTCGGGCCCGGTCGTTGCCGGCGGATGGAACAATCTGGATGTCACGTCGCTGATTACCGGGAACGGGCTCTACAGTCTCGCCCTCACAACTTCCAGTGGTACAGCCCTCAGCCTTGCCAGCCGCGAAGCTGGCGCAAATCAGTCCCAGCTGATTGTCGAGGCGCAGCTTCCCACTGCGACGCCGAATCCCACTAACACGCCAACGCGTACCGCTTCACCGACACCGACTTCCTCACCGACAGCGACGCTTTCACAAACGGCAACTGCTTCGCGGACTGCCACAAATACTCTGACCTTGACCTCCACCGTGACTCGGACCGCTACGTCTTTCGTACTTCCGACGAAGACGTCGACCGCTCCTGTTACTCCATCGTCAACGCAAACGGGGACGGCCACATTGCCTGCCTCGGTCTCAGATACCCCTACAGCTTCCCAGACGGAGACTCCTGTACCCACATCTCTCGACCCTGCGCAAACACCAACAGATACGACAACTCCTTCCGCTTCCGAGACTTCCATGCCCGCCGCGACGGACACAGCGACCTCTCAGCCTTCCGATCCGCCAACAAATACTCCAATGGCAACCACGACGCAGCAGGACTCCGAAACTCCTACATTGACCGTTCCGGCCACGGATACTGCAATACCCGCTGTCACACACACAGAGACTGCTCAACCGGCTCTTACAGCAACCGATAGCCCCGTCCCGACTGAGACGCCGACAGCCACTCCCATGCCAGCGCCTACATTCACACCGTTCCCAACCGGGACGATGACGCCAACCTCGACTGCCACGAATATCCCCATCCCGACGAGCACCCGGACCGCTACACTTGCACCTTCCTCTACGGGGACGATGTCACGAACACCGACGAGAACCTCAACGTCGGCGCCCGCGATCCGGACATTTACTCCAGTGGTCGACTCCTATGTCGATCAGGCAAACCCGACAGTGAATTATGGTGCCTCCACTCAACTGCGCACCGACGGCTCCCCCTTCGTGCGAAGCTATTTACGCTTCAACGTTCAGAACCTGACCGGCAGAGTGACGCGCGCCACCCTGCGTATCTTTGCCAACAGCGCCGCAAGCTCCGGCTGTGTGGCCAATATCGTCAGCAACAACACATGGACGGAGACTGGCCTCACATACAACAACGCGCCGACTCTTGGTACGCCGCTGGGTTCCTCAGGTTCCTTCGGCGCGGGAGTCTGGATCAGCATGGACGTCACTGCCTACATTACAGGCAACGGCACTTACAGCCTCGCCGTCACCACGCCCGGCAGCACGGCGGTTAGCCTCGTCAGTCGCGAAGGGGGAACAAATGCGCCGCAGTTGATTGTTGAGACCACGCCATAAGAGACACTAAGGCATCCGTCACTTAAAGTGAATTGCAAATAGCAAACGAAAGCAGGTGACGAAAATTGTCGCCTGCTTTCGTTATATCGTCCAATCAGTGCTAATCCCCCAGCTTCTCCGGGGCAAAACACGGCTGGTAATCGTAACCGATGATCAAAAGAAAATGTGATTTGCTGTTCGGGTCCGGGCTTGAGATGACACTGCCAGGCATCATGCCCATCACATTGAGGATTGGTGTGCTGTCCTGCGTGCCGGTCTTGTCGATCAGGACGGAGTAGGCGTAGTCCTGCCGGTCGGAGGGGACGATGTGCGTCTCGTAGCCGGCGTAGTTGAGACGCTCCGCTGCCAGGGTTTCGTAGCCCGGGATGGTGGTGCCGTTCATCACGTCGATCACGATCGATTGCTTCTCCACGACCTGTGTCGCGGGCGAGAGCGCTTCTGTGAGCAGCCCCTGGAGCGCCTCTTCGTTGGGGAGCAGCACGTACGCGCCGCTCTCCGTGATCCACGAGCTCACATAGGGCGGGCGGATGTAATAACTGCGGATGTCGGCATTCGTCATCTTGGGGGCGTAGACAGCGAGCTGGAGGATATCGCCCAGGCCGAGGTCGGTGATAACCGTTTCCTTGAAATTGTTATAGAGCTCGGGGATGCGCGAGAGCGTGTCAGATTTCAGGGTCTGGCTGAACAGCGCCCGCAGCACTTCCTGCTGGCGTCGACCGCGGTCGAAGTCGCTGGATTTCTGGCGTGAGCGAGCGTACCAGAGCGCCAGATCGCCGTCCATGTGCATGAGCCCGGGACCGGCTGTGTAGAGGTACCAGTTGTTCTCGTTCTCAGGGTCGTAGCTGGGGTCGATCAGGCGCCAGTCGGTGTAGGCGCAGAACACGGGAACATCCACGCCGCCGAGCGTATCGATGATCTGGCGGAAGCCGTCGAAGTCCACCATCGCGGTGTGGTCGATACGGATCCCGAGGTTGTACTGGATCGTGTCCTTCAATAAGCCGGGCCCACCGCCGGGATAATCCACCGAGATGCCGTGCTGGTAGGCGGTGTTGATGCGCTGGTTCTCCCAGCCAGGGATCGAGACCCACAGGTCGCGCGGGATCGAGATTAGTGAGACCTGTCCCTCGTTTGGACGTACGACGACGATCACCATCGTGTCCGTCCGGAAGGACGTGCCCGAGCGCACGTCAGAGCCGATCAGCAAAAAGTTGACGGTCTCGAATCCGTTGTTGAGCACCTGGCTGTTACCGGATGCCTCGATCGTCGAGAACGGCACGAGGGTGTTGACCAGGATATTCGGGTCGATGGTGGGGATTGGAGTTTCGGTGGGCGGGGGAACGGTCGGTGTGGGTGTCGAGGGGTCAAACGTTGGTGAAGCCTCGAGCGTAACGGTGGGTAAGACGGGAATGGGTTGGAATGGAGTTGGCGTTGGTGAGGCGTTCGGCGCCGCGGTGACCAGTGTAAAGGGCAGAGCTGCCTGCTGGTTCGTAGCAGCAGACGCGAAGGTCCCACAGCCGGTGAGAAGATACCCCGCTAGAAGCAGAATGTGCAGGCATCTCTTCATATGCTATAGGTACTGCTGGTTCTCTACAGGCATGAGTCGAAGAATATTAGGGATACGTCGTCGGTGGAATGTCGGTGGGGATGGTTGTCACGCCGGGAATCGGTGTGCGTGTGGGAATGCGGGGAACGTTGGGAACCCATAGCCGCTGCCCGGCATAGATGGTGGTGGAACTTCCCATACAGTTGCCGCGCTGCAATTGAGGATAGGTGATGTTGTAGGAGAGGGCGATGCTAAAAAGTGTGTCGCCGCGCTGCACCACATAATTGCGGACCCAGCCAAAGGGAGGTCCACAGGGAACGACCGTGACAGTGGGGACGGGCGGCACATACAAGGCCAGACCAGCAGGCAGCTCGGCAGCGGTCAGGCAGTTGGCGTCGTTCAGAGCCTGAGCAGTCGTTTTGTAACGCTGTGCAAGCGTATACACTGTATCTCCTGAACCGGTCGTGATGCTGATCCACCCGGATGGCGGCACGCATAATGTCGGAGAGGCAGCAATGGCAAGAGGGGCAGTAGCGGTTCCGGTTGTCGTCGGGAGCGCCGACGCAGTGGGTGTGTCCGTTGCCGGGAAGCCGATGGTGGTCGCGGTGGGCGTCGGAAAGCTTTGTGGGAATGTGGGCGGGATCTGTGTGGGCGTAGAGGGCGGGGGCAGGGTTTCCGCCAGAGATAAGAAGATGCCCCCGATCACCAGGATCACAGAAACGATTGCGACGATCACCCCACCGCCCAGCTGACGCAGCGTCTGCATGATTATTTCTCCGTGCTCCGGTTATTGGAATTCTTGGCGATCGGCAGGAGCACACTAAACGTCGAGCCAACACCGGGCTGGCTGTCCACCCAGATGCGTCCTTTCTGTGCTTCTGTGAGGGTCTTGGCAATCGAGAGTCCAACGCCTGTGTCGCCCACACCCTGGATCAGGACATTGTCTGCCCGGTACAGGCGGGTGAACACGCGCCCCAGGTCCTCCGGGGGGATGCCTCCACCCGTATCGGTGACCTGGATCAGAACGTATTCGCGGCTGTCCTCGGCCTTTGTCTGCACCTTGAGATGCACGGTGCCTTCCAGTGGAGAGGCCGCGCCCGCGTTCTGCAGGAGATGGATCAGGATCTGCTGGAGGGCTTCGCGGTCGGCGTAAATCGGCGCCACGTTTTTCGGCAGGTCGAGATGCAGAGAGATGTTCTTCTCGCGGATCTGGCTGCTCGTGTAGGACATGGCGTTGTCGATGATGAGGTCCAGGTTGACGGGCTCGGGCTTGAGCTCGTTGAGCCCTGTCTCGAGGGTCGTCACCTGGATCAGGTCGTCGATCAGGCTGCCGATGCGCTCGGTGGAAGCTTTGATGCGTTCCACGAACTTGCGCTGCAGCGTGCCAAGGATTCCTACAGACTCGCCCAGCAGCAGATCGGTGTATCCGACGATCGACGACATCGGCTGGCGCAGCTCCTGCGAAATGGAGGCGACCACTTCCGCCTGCTCGTTCGAGTGCGCCACCGAGGTGCCCTTCTCCGCTTCGACGATGCGCATGTTCGCCTCCGCCAGCTGGTTCTGCAGACGGGCGACTTCTTCCAGCGTGAGCCGCAGCTCGTTTTCGATCTGCGCTGAAGAGGCAAAGCTGCCTGTCTTTTTTGCGCCTTTGGCAGGCAGGCTCGCGCGCAGTTCCTCATTCTCCTGCCTGAGTTTCTCGAGCGCCTGCTGAGTCTCTTCCTGCATGTTCCGCAGCGCCGTGAGATTCTCTGCCTGCGAAAGCCCTTCCTGCGACTCGGCTTTGACCGCTTCCATTTGTTTCAGCAGCTCGTTATTGCGCCGCTCGAGGTCCGCCACGCGGGACTGCGCCACATCCAGAGCCTGTTTGGTCTGCTCGCCCCGGATCTCGAGCGAGGTCATCTTCTGCCCGCGCTGGATGATCGGCACGAGCGAGAGGGCAATACTCGTCAGGAACGCCTGGTCCTCCGCGCTCCACAGCCGGTTCGAATAGGGAGAGAGCAAAAGCACACCGCCCAGCGGCTCCTTGTCCGGCGTGATGATCGGCACACTCATCAAGTGACCGGGATTGGTCAGCCCGAGCAGGTCACTCAGGCCTTTGATATCGGCAGAGGTGCTGCTCGAAGGCAGCCGCAGCGGACGCCCGCGCTGCAGCGCGTTCGTCAGCATCGGGATGACGGTCTTGTTCAGGCTACCGCCCTCGAGGTTCTCCTCGCGGATCAGGTCATATCCGCTGGCGATCTGCATCTGGTTGTTGTTGTCGGTGAGATAGATGAGGAAACACAGGTCGGCGAGCATCGTCTGGGCGATGGCGCGCGTGATCGCCTGGCTTAATTTTTCGGTGCTGGATTCACCCGCCAGCGCCAGGAGCGCATGGAAAGTCTTGGGGTCGGTGCTGTACTTGCGCCGCTCCCCGACCGGAGCATCCTGCTGTTTGACGGAGGTCAGCGCGTTCGTTGCGGTGGGGAAGCGCTGGGGAAGAGTCAACAGGATCGGGTAGGCTGCCATGTGCGCCAGGCGCACGATGCCGGGAAAGTCGCCTTCCCCGCGTCCGATGATCATATAAAGGAGGTGCCCGGCAAAGCTGAGCAGGAAGACGGCGACGCCGTACCCCCATCCGTTGGGGCGGCGTACCGCCAGAAGGGACAATCCCAGCAGTGAGAAGCCCATACTTGCCAGTTGCCAGTAGGTGTCAGAAGCCGTCAGGTTATAAAAAGAGAACGAGGTCTGCGTGGAGGCGGCTACGAGGCTGAGCCCCAGGGCGGAGAGCACAAGCAGGCTCAGGAGCCAGGTCCCGGCGTCGGCGGGGCGGCTGGGCTCTGGAAATGCCCACAGCCAGATCAACCAGACCAGCGAAAAGAGTGTCACCGCCCGGTCGAGCGGCGGCAGGATCACTTGCAGGTTGATGAGACCTTGCATCCCCAAAATGCTAACGAGAAACGGTACGAGCTGGGCGATCAGCAGCACAACCAATCCGAAGATGGTGCGCCGTGCCTGTGGGAACTCGCTCGAGCGCCAGTGTACAAAGGCGGACTGCAGCGCGCCCGCGATCGAGAACACCAGGATCAGATGGTAGATCAGGCTTCCTGCGGGCTCCGTGAGAACGGAAAAGAGCTGGCTTAAAGATGCGCCCATGTTGTTTGTGATTATATTCCACTTGCCGAAATCTGGCGGGGAATAATATCTCCTCCAGGTTACATGACCGTAAAGTAGCCCGGAAGTTACGATATTCCTGTCCTTGCCAGCAGGCTGCCCTTCCTAACGTCTGCGAAGCGTCCCCGTGGAAGCAACACCTGCATGATCTCCAAGCAAATCACATCAGGTGCAAGTGTCTCCTCTTTCTAAAAACAGGGTCACATTTATAATAGTCCCGTGCCCCGTAACATCAGCCGTATTGCCCTCATTCTCCTATTAATTCTTCTTGCCATCTTCGTACCCTTCATCGCCTCCGGCTATGCAGAACTGGGAAAAGCCAGGACTTCCTCGTCCTACACCGAGGCAGCTGAGCATTACCAGAGGGCGGCGCAGCATCTCCCCTGGCGGGCGGACCTCTATGAGCTCTCGGGTCATGCCTATTACCATGCAAAAGAGTATGCGCAGGCAGATGCCGCCTATCAGCGGGCATTCGACCGCCGGGCATTTTCCCCCGAAGGCTGGGTGGCGTGGGGTGATGTCCATTACTTGATGGATGACCACCAGCGCGCGACCGAGATCTGGGAACAGGGGCTTGAACAGGAGCATCCCTCCGAGCACCTCTACTCCCGGCTGGCGGAGATTTATCAGTCCAGGGGCGAGACCTCAAAAGCCGCCGAGACTCTGCAAAAATATACTTCTGCACATCCGGAGGACGCCTCGGCGCACTACCGGCTGGGACTGCTCTTGACGTTATCGGACCCGGACCGCGCCCTGACCGAGCTCCTGCGCGCCTCCGAACTTGACGCTCAATTTGACCCGGCCGTCCAGACCCTCCGAGCAACGTTGAATCTTGCCTCGATCGACGACTCCCCCTCGGCGCGTTCTGTGGTGGTTGGACGCGGGCTTGGATTGGTGAACGAGTGGCGGCTGGCGCGCATCGCGTTTGAAGAAGCCATCCGCCTGGAAGAGACGAACGCGGACGCCTGGGCGTGGCTGGGGGAGGCAAACCAGCAGGTAGGCACGGAGGGGACCGAGCAACTGGAACGCGCTCTCCAGTTTGGTCCCGATTCCTCCACGGTGCGCGGCCTGCGCGGGCTGTACTACCAGCGCAGCGGCAATTACCGCGCCGCCCTGACCGAGTTCCAGACCGCCGCGGCCATGGAGCCGGGCAACCCGACCTGGCTGGTTTCGATGGGAGAGTCCCACGCGAAGCTCGGGGACCTGATCGAGGCGCTGGGTGCCTACCAGAAAGCGACGACCCTTGCCCCCGAAGATCCCGCCTACTGGCGACTGCTGGCGATCTTCTGTGCCCAGAACAACGTGAACGTCAGAGATGTGGGTGTGCCTGCTGCGCAAAAGGCTGTGATCCTTGCCGGAGAAGACCCCGCCTCGCTGGATGTGCTCGGCTGGCTTCTGACCCTTGACGCTCGCCACGAAGAAGCCAGCAGAATGCTGAATCGCGCCCTCGAGCTCGATCCGCAAAACGGCTCTGCCCATCTGCATTTGGGGATGCTGTACATGCAGATGAACGACCGTGTTTCCGCCTACGATCATCTGATCCAGGCGCGCGACCTGGGGAACAAAGAAGCCGAGATGGTTTTGACGCAGTATTTTCCGTAACATTCCTTCCGCGCTCCTGAAGAGCACCAGGACTACCCTGGCACCGCCCGCCAGGGCAGGTGTAGTGAGCGGAGCCGGAGGCGCAGTCGAAGCGCACGCAACTAAAGCGTATTACGGTTTAGCGAGGAGATTTTTTCGTCGGGCAGACGCTTCGAGTGCGGAGCAGATGAGCGCTGTTCCTCCGCTCAGCGCGGAGGGATTCTGATAAAATCCCCGCATGAAATCCTTTGCTCTTCTTGCCTCTTTCTTCTTTTTCATTTCTGCCTGCACTTCCCTTCCCATCCCTGCCGTCGCCACTGCCAGCCCCGGCGCTATCCTCTACCAGGAACAGTTCGAGAACAACACCACAGGCTGGGCGCGGATCGCCAACGACAACGGGATCATGGATTATGACGGCGGTGGCTACCGCATCCTCGTGCGGCAGCCAAAGCTCAACGTCTGGTCCACGTCTGAGAAGGATTTCGGGGATGTGCGCGTCGAAGCGGATGTGATCAAGCTCCACGGTCCCGATGAGAACCGGATGGGGTTGATTTGCCGTTATCAGCGCGGAGATTATTACTTCTTTGTGATCAGCAATGACGGATATTACGTCATTGGAAAATTCATCGGCGGACTGACCTTGCTCCTGGGTCAGAGTGAAATGCAGGCCTCGGAGGCGATCCGGGTTGGCAACATGAACCACCTGCGCGCGGACTGCATCGGAGACAGGCTTACCTTCTACGTTAACTTCACAGAAGTTTCTTCTGCAACCGACCCCGACTTCCCCAGCGGCGATGTCGGCCTGGTGGCAGGTGCCTTCACAGAACCTGGCGTGGATGTCTTGTTCGATAATTTCGTTGTTCTCCAACCGTAAGTTCGGAGTCGATGACTCCAGTCATCGGAGTCTTTTGCCAAAGTCTGGAGACTTTGGACTCCTATTATGAAAATTTACCTCGACACAATCGGCTGTAGACTGAACCAAAGCGAGATCGAAGCGATGGCGCGGGGATTTCGCGCGGCCGGCCATGAGATCGTCACCTCCGCGGAGATGGCTGATATGGCTGTCGTCAATACCTGCGCGGTGACCAATGAAGCCGCCTCCGATTCGCGCGGCAAGATCCGTCATATCGCACGGGCGGGGGTGAATGAGATCGTCGCGACGGGCTGCTGGGCAACCCTCCAGCCTGGGCAGGCGCTCGGTCTGCCGAATGTCCGCAGAGTGATCGCAAATGGCCGTAAGGATCATCTGGTCGCGGACGTGTTGGACCTCCATCAGGAATCCTTCGAACGGGAACCCATTGCCCGTCAGCCGCTGCCTGGACTGCATCGCCGGACGCGCGCCTTTATCAAGGTGCAGGATGGCTGTGACAATCACTGCACGTTCTGCGTGACGACGATCGCGCGCGGCGAGGGCCGCAGCCGTCCGGTAGCGGATGTGGTTCTCGATATCCAATCCGCGTTGGCCGGCGGGACCAAAGAGATCGTATTGACGGGTGTACATCTCGGTTCGTGGGGATATGATTTCAACATGCATTTGAAGGACCTTGTAAAGGTTGTTTTGCGCGAAACAGATGCGCCGCGCCTGAGGCTTTCCTCCCTGGAACCGTGGGACCTGGATGCGGATTTCTTCTCCTTGTGGAGTGACAAGCGCCTCATGCCTCACCTGCATTTGCCTCTGCAAAGCGGCTGCGAATCCACACTCAAGCGTATGGCGCGCAAGACTACGCCGGGATCGTTCCGGGAGCTGGTCTGCGCAGCGCGGGCCGTCATGCCGGATGTGGCGATCACCACCGATATCATCGCAGGCTTTCCGGGCGAAACGGAGGATGAATTCGCCGAGTCGCTGGCGTTTGCGCGCGAGATGAACTTTGCCGGTGGGCACGTCTTCAGCTACTCGCCCCGCCCCGGCACCGGCGCGGCAAAGATGAAGGGACAGGTGAAATCCGAGATTCGCAAGAGGCGGAATCATATCCTGCATGAGGCATTGGAGGAATCCGCGAAAGCCTACAGCCAACGATTCGTCGGGCAGACGTTGCCTGTGTTATGGGAGTCTGTTTCCGAAATGGGCGAGTGGGGCTGGCAGATGGAGGGATGGACCGAAAATTACCTGCGCGTCAGCGCGTTCGCCCCCTCCCCGCGCTGGAACGAAATTGATCGCGTCACGATCTGTGAGTGGGATGGCCAGCGAATCAAAGGGATGCTCAGCAATACAGGATAAGTGTCACTACAGTTAAGAAAAGGAGGGTTGTACAATGTTCACATCGCAAAGGAGAAGCTATGACGGCACAACTCATCGACGGAAAAATGATCGCTCAACAGGTGCGTGAAGAGGTCGCGGCAAAGGTCGCGGCGCGTACGGCAGCTGGCAAACAAAGGCCGACCCTGGCAACGGTGCTGGTGGGGGACCGCCCGGACTCGGCGGCGTACGTGGCATCTAAGGGCAAGGCTTGCCAGGAGCTCGGCATGGGTTCGATCAGCGAACACCTGCCCGCGGACGCGAGCCAGGAACAGGTTGAGACGCTGGTCAAACGTTTGAATGCTGACCCAACGGTGAGCGGCATTCTGGTGCAACTGCCCATGCCATCCCATATTGATGAGGAGCGCGTGCTTTCCCTGATCAATATCGAAAAAGATGTGGATGGATTTTCCCCGCTTAATATCGGCCGTCTGGCGCAGAAGGGACGCGAACCGCTGTTCGTACCCTGTACGCCCTATGGCTGCATTTATCTGCTTGAAAAATCAGGCGTGAAGATCGAAGGCGCAAATGCGGTCGTGTTGGGACGTTCCAATATTGTCGGTATGCCGGCAGCACTGTTGCTGATCGGCAAGAACGCGACCGTGACCGTCTGTCACTCGCGCACGAAGGATCTGCCCGACGTTGTACGCCAGGCAGACATCCTGATCGCGGCGATCGGTAAGACCCAGATGGTGCGCGGCGACTGGATCAAGCCCGGTGCGGCAGTCATCGACGTGGGCATCAATTCCATTCCGGATGCGACCAAGAAAAGCGGGCACCGGCTGGTGGGCGATGTGAACTTCGATGAAGTGAAGGACGTGGCGGGTTTTATCACCCCGGTTCCCGGCGGCGTCGGTCCGATGACCATCGCCATGCTGATGAACAACACGCTGCGCGCGGCCGAAATCCAGGATCCGTAGGTTAAGGAACAGCAGAAAGAATCCCTGAATAACATCAGTCCCGTCTTGAGGCGGGACTTTCCCTTTGGGGGAGTGCCTAACTTCGAGGACAAAATGTTAATGTCACCCTGAACGACACTTGCGCCGGAACGCAGTGCAGGTGAGTGAAGGTTCTCCACTGGATTTGAGCCGAAAGGCTCAAATCCAGTGGGATTCTTCGCTCCCTGTGGTCGCTCACACCGTACCGGTGTCCTTCGGTAGAATGACATGTTGTTTTTGATCTTAGGCACTCTCCCCTTTGGAGGGACTGCAAGGCAAATTAATTCAATTGTATAATCAAGAAACGAAGATCGGTGGGGTCTGGTTTATCAGTAACATCCAACTGGGTATATCTTCGGATTGCACGGCACATTTTATCGAAAGGACCTTTCCTGGAAAGGAGGTGAGGTTCGGCAACAGGCATAGTATTAGCTTTTCTACCTGCTCTAACAACCAAGCAAAGACCCCTAGATAAGGAGAAGGAGAAAGTGATGAAAGAGCTATCTCGTTTTGTGTTGGTGGCAATGCTGCTGGGTATGGTTCTGACCGCCTGCCAGCCTGCCGCCCCGACAACTATTAAGGTGGGATTGAACGTTGAACTGACCGGTTCCATCCCTGTCGTGGGTGAATCGAGCAAGAACGCCGCAGAACTGGCGGTTAAAGAGGTCAACGACGCGGGCGGCCTGGACGTGGGGGGCACAAAATATACGATCGAGCTGCTCGTTGAGGATAATGAAGATAAAGCGGAATCGGCGGCTGCCGCAGCCCAGAAGCTTGCGACCGCCGGCGTGCTGGCGATGATCGGCCCGAATGCCAGCCGCAACGCCATCCCGGCTTCGGTGGTGGCGGAAAGCAGCTCGATGCCGATGATCAGTCCCTGGTCCACCAATCCCAAGACGACAAAAGTTGGCGATACCGATGAGAACAAGAAATTTGTTTTCCGCGCCGCCTTCATCGACGACTTCCAGGGCCGGGTCGCGGCGAAGTTTGCCATTGACGAACTAAAGACCACAAAGCCTGCCGTGCTCTATGATGTGACCTCGGAGTACAACAAGGGCATCGCGGAGTTCTACAAGAAGACTCTGGAAGAAAGCGGCATCCAGGTGGTTGCCTTTGAGACCTACAGCCAGGGCGATAAGGATTTCTCTTCCCAGCTGACCAAGATCCAGGATGCCGGCGCCGACAGCCTTTTTCTGCCCAACTATTACAGCGAGGTCCCGCTGCAGGTGCAGCAGGCACACAAGGCAGGCTTCAGCGGAAGTATTTTAGGCAGCGACTCGTGGGGCAACATCGAGCTCGTAACACTGTGCGGTGACGAATGTGAGGGTTATTACTTCACGACCCACTATGCCACCGACATCGCCACCCCCAAGGCGCAAGCCTTTATCACGGCCTATGAAGGCGCCTATGGCAAGACTCCGGATGATGTTGCCGCGTTGACTTATGATTCCCTTGGCTTGCTGTTCCAGTCCATTCAGGCCGCGGGCAAGCTAGACCGCCAGGCGGTGCGCGATGCCATGGCTGCCATCACCTCCTATGAAGGGGTGACCGGCAACATGCAGTTCCAGGGCACGGGTGACCCGGTCAAGAGTGCAGTGATCCTGCAAATCAAGGACGGCAAGTTCGTCTACTTTACCAGCGCAGCTCCGTAAACAGGCATCAAGACTATCGAGGAGGGCGCTGTCCACACGCCAGCCGCCCTCCTCTCAAGCGGAGAAACTTCCATGGAATTTTACGTCCAGCAGGTTCTCAATGCGCTGCAGGTCGGCAGCGTCTATGCCCTGATCGCTCTGGGGTACACGATGGTCTATGGAATTCTGACCATGATCAACTTCGCCCACGGCGATATCTTCATGGTCAGTACCTATCTGGCATTCTTTTTTTCGACGATGATCCTGGGACTGGTAGCAGGACTCAATCCCATTTTCGTATTTGTCCTCACGCTGCTGGTCGCCATGTTTGGAACGGCATTGTTGGCTGTGGTGATCGAACGGCTGGCCTACAAACCGCTGCGGACCGCGCCACGCATCTCGGCGGTGATTACGGCTCTGGGTATCGGCTTGTTCCTCGAGAACTTCATGGTCGCCTTCAAGCCCGTCGGACCTGCGCCGCGATTTCTCCCGGCTCTGATCCCGGCAGTGAATTATGATATTGGAGGAGTGACCGTCTCCACGATCCAGATCGTGATCATCGTAGTTTCGGCGCTGGTCATGATTTTGCTGGATATCATCGTGAGGCGTACCATGACCGGCATGGCGATGCGCGCCATCTCCTGGGACAAGTCCGTTGTCCCGCTGATGGGGATTTCGGTGGATCGCATCATCTCAATGACCTTTGCGCTGGGGGCCTCGATCGCGGCAGTGGGCGGAACGCTGTATGGGATGGCATACACCATCGATCCGTATATGGGCATCCGCATCGGGTGGTGGGCGTTCATCTCCGCCGTGGTGGGAGGGATTGGCAACATCCGCGGGGCGATGATCGGAGGCTTTATCCTGGGTTTCGTGGAGATCTTCACGCCAGTCTTCCTGCCCTCCACCTATCGCGATTTCGTCGCTTTCTCCCTGCTGCTCGTGCTGCTGATCTTCCGCCCCACCGGGATCCTGGGGCGGCCGATGGCACAGAAGGTATGAGAGGAGATCATCGATGAAAAGCGAATTCTGGAAGCGTTGGGGAGTGCTTGTGACCCTCGTCCTGATCTTCCCTCTCACGATCCTGCTGCCAAAGTTTGGGGTCATCAATCCCTACATCGATCTGGTACTCAAATATATTGGCATCAACATCATATTGACCATCAGCCTGAACCTGGTCAATGGATATATGGGAGAGTTCTCGGTGGGTCATGCCGGGTTCATGGCGATCGGTGCGTACGCGGCTTCCCTGCTTACCGTGTGGGTATTCCCGCGCGGGCTGGGTGCGTTCCTCTTTCCTGTGGCGTTGCTCGCAGGTGGGATCGCGGCGGGCATCGCCGGTCTGGGGATCGCGATCCCCTCGTTCCGCACCCGCGGCGACTATCTGGCGATCGTGACTCTGGCGTTCAATATGATTATCAAGAGTGTGCTGGAAAACATCGAAGCGATCGGAGGTCCGCGCGGCTTTATGGGTATGGAGAAATTGACGAGCCTGTGGTGGGTCTATCTCGTTGTCATTCTGATGGTTTTCCTGGCGCGCAATTACGTCTTCTCGAACTTCGGGCGCGGGGTGCTCTCGATCCGCGAAGACGAGATTGCTTCCGGGCTCGTGAGCGTCAATACGCGCCAGGTCAAAGTACTCACTTTTGTGTTCTCGGCGTTTCTGGCGGGGATCGCGGGCGGCTTGTTTGCACATGAGCTTCAATTCATTAACCCGCGTTCGTTCACCATTCTTAAATCCACCGATATGCTGGTCATGGTCTACCTGGGTGGCATTGGCAGCCTGGGAGGGTCCATCCTCGGCGCGACCGTATTCACAGTCGTGATCGAGGGATTGCGGTCCGTGCTCCAGCAGATAGGCATCTCACAGGAGTGGCGGCTGGTGGTCGCGCCCCTCATGCTGATCCTGCTGATGATCTACCGTCCCTCGGGCATCATGGGGCTGCGTGAATTCCGCTTCCTGATCCCGCACAGGGAACGACCGGAGGCGCTCGCCGAACAGCGTGAGCAAATGCGAGCGGGGAGAGCGGCAAAAGAGGTCCTGCCATGACACTGCTTCATATCCAACACCTCACCCATTATTTCGGCGGCCTGCGCGCCGTGCAGGATTTCAACCTGGAGCTGCAGCCCGGGGAGCTCGTTGCCCTGATTGGCCCGAATGGTGCCGGGAAAACTACCGTATTCAACCTGATCACGGGTGTGTACCGTCCAACGGAAGGGGACATCGTTTTCCAGGGTCATAGTCTTGTCGGTCTGCCGACGCATAAGATCATCAGCCTGGGCGTCGCGCGCACGTTCCAAAACGTCCGGCTCTTCAAGGAGCTTTCCGTGCTGGATAACGTGCGGATCGCACACTATACACGCGCAGGTTATTCCCCGCTGGATGCCTTGCTGCGCCTGCCAAATTTCCTGAAGCAGGAAGAACGCGTTCGTCGGGAGACATTTGATTTACTGAATATCTTTGGTTTGGACACAGCGGCTGAGACCACTGCAAAGAATCTTCCTTATGGTCAACAGCGTCGGCTGGAGATCGCGCGTGCTCTGGCAACGCGGCCGTCTCTTTTGCTGCTCGATGAACCCGCTGCAGGGATGAACCCGGCTGAGGTGGAACAGTTGATGGAAACGATCCTTTGGATCCGCCGCGAGTTCAATTTGACAATCCTTCTGATAGAACATCAGATGCGTGTAGTGATGGGGATTGCCGAGCGCATCAAGGTGCTGGATTTTGGCGAGACGATCGCCGAAGGGACGCCACGTGAAATTCAAAACAATCCCCGCGTGATCGAAGCCTACCTGGGTGAGGAGGTGGCTGTATGAATTCAAATGACACACTGCTTTCCATCCAAAACCTGCAGGTCGCGTATGGCAACATCCTTGCCCTGCAGGGGATTTCGGTGGAAGTCCATGAAGGGGAGATCGTCACGCTGATCGGTGCGAACGGCGCCGGCAAATCAACATTGCTCCGGGCGATCTCGGGGGTCGTGCCAATCCGCAGCGGCAAGATCACCTTTGGCGGGACCGACCTGGGGAGTATTCCTGCGCATCGCATTGTGGAACTGGGCGTGGCACATGTCCCGGAAGGACGCGGGATCTTCGCCAACCTGACGGTGCTGGAAAACTTAACCCTGGCGACCTGGAGCCGAAAAGATCGACAGAACCTGCGGCAGGAATACGGCCATGTATTCGAGCTGTTCCCGCGCCTGGCAGAGAGGCAAAGCCAACTGGCGGGGACTCTTTCCGGTGGGGAGCAGCAGATGCTTGCCGTCGGGCGAGCCCTCATGACTCGCGGGCGATTGCTGCTGCTGGATGAGCCCTCCATGGGCCTCGCTCCGGTGCTGGTACGGGAGATCTTCCAGACCCTGCGCGATATCAACGCGACCGGGACGACGATCCTGCTGGTCGAGCAGAATGCGCGGCAGGCTCTCAAGCTGGCGAATCGCGGCTACGTGCTGGAGACGGGGCGGCTTACTGTCGCAGGTCCGGCTGACGAATTGATGGATGATCCGGGTGTCAAGGCTGCCTACCTGGGCGGCTGATCCGCGCGAATCATAATCTTGGCGTTGTGGCAGCCTGCTTCCTTCAAAGCAGGCTCAATGGGCATGCTTCCCTTTTAACTGGTTTTTGCACGGTTTGTCCCTCATGTCGGGAGGGGTCTTTTGATATACTTGATACATGTCGCCAGATAAAATCGGCAGATACAAGATTAAATCGGAGCTGGGCCGAAGCGGTATGGCGACCGTCTATCGCGCTTTTGATCCTGTTTCCAACCGAGAAGTTGCAATCAAGATATTGCCGCGCAAGATGATGGATAATCTGGTGACGCGGGCGCGCTTCAAGCGCGAGATAAGACTGATCGCGACGCTGGAGCATCCTGCGATTGTCCCGGTGTACGACGTGGGCGGGGAGGACAATCACGAGCCTTTCTTTGTCATGCGTTATATGGCTGGCGGCTCGCTGACCGACCTGATCAAGCAGAAAAGGTTCTCGCTGCGCGATGCGGCGCTGGTCATCGAGCGTATTGCGGCAGCGCTGGACCATGCGCATTCGCAGGGGGTTATCCATCGTGACATCAAGCCTGACAATGTCCTGTTTGACACCAGCAACAATCCATACATTTCCGATTTCGGCGTGGCGAAAATCACCGAATCGCTCGTGTCCTCCACAAACCAGGAGGTGATCGGCACACCGGCATATATCAGTCCAGAACAGGCGCTGGGGGAGGATGTCGATCGCCGCGCGGATATCTACGGGCTGGGGGCGATGCTGTATGAGATGCTGACCGGCGAACGTCCCTTCGGCAAGGATACTGTGATCGGTCTGGCTCTCCAACATGTGAACGATCCGGTCCCCAATGTGCTGAATCTCCGCCCGGATCTGCCCGGCGAAGTGGATGTGATCATCAAGATGGCCATGGCAAAGAACCGGGAGAACCGCTATGACACCGCCCTTGAGCTCGCCCACGAATTGAACAAGGTCGCCTATGAAGGGGAACCAACCCTGCAGAAAATCCCGGCTCTGGTCGATAGACAGTCCGCTCCGGGTTCCGCCTCTAACCGGGCCGGCTGGGTTGTGGCAGGACTGATGCTGCTGCTTGCCCTTGCGGGAGGAGCCTATGCCCTGTTCGGGCAGCCCGGGGCTCTTTCTTCTCCCACGCCGTCGTCAACGGTCACCCTGACCTCCATCCCTGCGTCCCCTGTTCCCACTGCTTCGCAGACTTCTGCTCCTGAAGTTACCGCAACAGTCCCTGTCACGGTGACGGTTGGCACGCCCCTCCCTGAGGTCCCTCTTCTCCCGGGCGACACAGACAAAATTGCGTTCCTGGCAGGGAATCAACTTTATCTGATGGATGCGAACGGGGAGAATCTGATTCAGGTCCGGACCGATAATTCTGCGAAGTCCCAGCTGCAATGGCTGCCCGATGGACGCCTGGCGTATGTATCACGGAACTGTGTCTATTTGATGGATGTGGAAACCCGGCAGCCGCAGGAGCTCATGTGTTTCGTGTCGAATGAATTATTGGAGGACTTCGAGGTATCACCGGATGGCAAGCTGGTAGCGATCAGTATCCAGCGTACACTTAATATTCTCCCATTCGATCCGGAAGTCTTGAAGGATATCGATAGTCGCTTCAGCATGCTGGAGCGCAGGGACAATTGCTTCTACAATCAATATGCGTTCCGCGAAGTGCTCTGGTCGAAGAGTGGGACGCAGATCGCTGCTCACGTTGTGGATACAGAACTGGTCAGCTCCGACCAGGTTTTCCTGCTAAGCATCAGCATTCCCGATTGTGATACGGTTGGCCCGGTGCGCATTGCCAAGATCCCCGGGACGCGCATGAGCTTCGACAGTAACAGCACCAAGCGGATTACAAGCTATGACTGGGACGGTGATCATTTATTCCTTTTGAATGATTCCATCCGCAACGACGGTTTTGGGGATCTATATGTGTATGACACCCAGAGCCGTAGTGGACAGAAGATCAACCCCATCGACGGGGAATGCTGTTACCGCGACGCACGCTGGAGCCCGGATAAGAGTTATGTCTTTTTTGTGTTCCAGCGCTTCGGCACAACCGAGATCGAGTTCTATTACATTCCTTATGAGGAGCTGGGGAACGGAGGACCATGGGAGCCGATTCCAAATCTGGATACTCTGTTTTCCACTTCGCGTGAGAAACCACAGCCTGCTCTACGTGCCATTCCCTGACCTGGGAAGTTTCACAAATCCCGCCGCCAGCCGGCGGGATTTTTTGACTCCTTCGCATCTGTAGGCGCGATTCACCACTCGATTTTCGCAGTAGGACTTCGAGTAGAATTCCCTCCATATCATATGGTTCAACGGGAGACGTCTCAATGAGTAATTATCTTGAAGTTGTGCGGCAGGGCAGGAATGACTGGTGGCGGTACCTCCTTTCCTTCCCTGCGATCCTGGCAATCTGGTTCATAGTGGGCTCGATCCCTGTGGTGCTCCTGCTGGCTTATATCTCCGGGGATGGCGATCCGGCGACAGGCTTTTCAGGGACAGGTTTTGTCGGGGTACCTGTGATCGTTGAATTCTTATTTACAATGTCTTCGTTCATCCCCTTGCTCGTCGGGACTCTGCTGGCTGTCCGTCTTATCCATAACCGTCCCTTGCAGACACTGGTCACCGCTGAAGCGCGCATACGCTGGGGGAGAATTTTCGCCGGAGCAGGGGTCTGGTTGTTGATCGCCGCCGTGATCTCGACGATCGAGGCGCTGCTCTATCCGGGTCGCTATCTGCTTACCTTTCAACCGGTTACCTGGACTATCTTTACGGGCCTGGCACTACTTCTCATTCCGCTGCAGACTTCTGCAGAGGAGTTTTTATTTCGCGGATATCTTCTGCAATGGATGGGACTGCGCTTGAAGAACTGGTGGCTTTTGTCGTTTCTTAACGGGTTGTTGTTTTTCCTGCCTCATGCTGCAAACCCGGAAATGGCGACCCATTCCATTTTGATCGGGCTGGGGTATTTTGTCATGGGTCTCTTCCTGACCCTGATTACGCTGCGCGACAATGGCATGGAGCTCGCGCTTGGCATGCATGCCGGCAATAACCTGTTCGCCGCTTTGTTTGCCAATTATTCCATCACAGCATTGCCCAGCCCGTCCTTCTTCACGATCCAAACCCTCGATCCGGTCTACAGCCTGATTTCGCTGGTCCTGGGCATGATCGTGTTTTACCTGGTCTTCTTCCGCCCTACTCGTAGCGAAACCGCCAGACTCCCAGGCTGAAGAAGATCGCCGCGAACCCCAGCAGGACTGCCGCTTCGGGCAGGATATCCTGTAAGCCTCCGCCGCGCAGGACGAGGTCGAGCATGCCCTGCATTGCCCAGGTGGTGGGCAGGACTTTTACCGCGTTCTGGATTGCGGGCGGGAACAATTCCAGGGGGTACCAGCAGCCTCCCATCAGCGAAAAGACCATGCCAAACATGACGCTCAGCCCACTTGCCTGCCCTTCGCTCTTGATAAATGTCCCCATTGTGGTGCCAAAGGAAGCGGCTGCGAGCGCAGAGGCAAACAGGATGATGAACAATGCCAGCGGCTCGCGTCCCCAGCTCAGTTTCATGACCAGGATCCCGAATCCCACAAGTAACAGCATCTGCACGAGGGCCATCGCCACCTGGCCGGTGATCGTGCCCAGCAGGAAGGTCGCTTTACTGGCGGGCGTTGTGAGGAGGCGGCGCAATGTCCCCTGCTGGCGTTCATAGGCAAACAAGGCTGAAATCCCAAATAATGGAATGAAGACCCACGTGATCAACTGTCCCGCGGACGTGTTGGCGCGCGGATCATAATCGACCTGATCTTCGGTGTTCCCTTCGATCACGGTCACGCGTTCCGGGGCTTCCTGTTGAATCGTTTGTGCAGTTTTGAGTGAGGCTTCAAAATACGCCTGCTTCTCAGCAGGGGAAGCAAAACGCTGAATCGACTCACGCTGCCGCACAGCATTCTGTGCCGCAGAGACCGCACTGCTGACGCGGCGAATGGCAGTGGACACGGCGCGCTCGGCAATCGTCGCGTTCAGAGTATTGGGCTGCTGGAGCAGCTCCACTTCTGCAGAGCCCCTCTGTAACGCATCAAGATCCATCCCCGCCGGGATGATGAACACGACATCGGCGCGCCGGTCCTCAAATGAACTCTGTGCCTCTGCCCGCGAGACCAACTCCGGTCGAACCGCTGTGGAATTCTCTAATTCTGCAAGGATTTGCTTCGAGAGAGATGTCTGCGCTTCATCGACCACTACCAGTTCAATGCGTGGATCTTCGTTCCCGGAAGGCGTCCCACCGGCGAGGAGGAACGTGAACACAATCGGCAGCACAATAAAAAACAGCAGTTCTGAGGAACTGGCAAAGCGGATAATGGCGTCCTTCCAGGCAATGGCAAAGATTTTTTTCATAAACTAACCTCTCGCGCTGAGCGGAGTGCCGCGCTCGCCGGCACGCAGTCGAAGCGTGTGTGGATTACAAGACTGTCCTTCGATTGCGCCGCACTCAGGACGGACTGATTACTTCTGCACAATCCCATTCCGGCTAAAAAGCACGACGGAAATGCTAAATAAAAGTGTACCCATGATGACCAGGGCAGTGATGGGTTCGCGTAGATTTGGCAATGTGCCGCCGAGAGCCAGCGTGGTAAACCCATCCAGGCTCCAGGCGTTGGGTGTGATCTTGCTCAAAGTCTGCACCAGAGCCGGCATCTGGTCGAGGTCGATAAAGCTTCCGCCCAGGATGCCAAAGATGAGCATGGTCGCCGTGCCAAGGCTTGCCACCTGTCCGGGTGTACGCGCAATCGCTGTGATCAACAGACCCCAGCCGGTCGCACCGAGCACGGTCGCAAGGATCAGGACCGCCAGCCCAAGCGAGTCGCCCCATTTCACGCCAAAGAGAATGGTGCTTGCCAGGATCAGGATCCCGACCTGTGCTACGCCCATGAAGAAGATGCCCAGCACTTTACCGCCGAGCACCTGCAATGTAGAGGTCGGTGAGACGAGCAGCCGCGGCAGTGTCCCCTGCGAGCGTTCGGCGAGGATGGAACGCCCGCCGTACGAGACCGTGTACATCAGGAATAGCAGCGCCATCCCCGGCGCCATGTACGCCAGGATATCGAACTCGACTGCTTCTGCGCCCTCTGTATTCGTTTTGAGTGTGATACTCGTGTTTTCGGTTTGTTCAACATCCTGAAAGAGGGCGCTGGCTTCGCGTTCCGCACTCTGCGGATCCAACAGTCCAGCCTGTATCAACTGCACAATGGAAGTCATGCCGCTGGTCCGTCCCTCTTCGACGCGCGACACAAATTCGTCCACGATGGCTTTGACGACTCCCGAGCTGGTGGGGCGGGAGGGATTGGCATACACCTCGATCTTGACGGGCTCCGGCTGGACAGAGCTTTCATTGAACGCTGTCTCTTCGGCGGGGATGATCGAGCGTGTGAACCCTTCGGGGATGATGACCGCCGCGGCAGCTTCGTCATCGTCTATTAATTGGCGAGCGGCTTCCGGGTCGGACGATTCGGTGGGCTCCATTAACTCCGCGAGCTCCTGAGAGGCGAACACGTCTGCCAGCGCGTTTCCCAATTGCTCATTATCCAGATTGACAATCACGACAGGAATATCGGAAAGCCCGCTCGAACTTCCGCTGAAGCGGCCTGTCACAAATCCCATGCCGATGGTGAGCAGGAACGGTGCCAGCAGCATGAAGACCAGCGCCGCCCGGTCGCGGAACATGAGCCTGAGGTCTTTGAGACCAATGAGAAATAGTTTTTTCATCATAACTTCCGGGCGTGCAAAGTCTGGAGACTTTGCAGATCTGATACCCAACGACTGGAGTCGTTGGACTCCACTTCAGTCTCTCAAGGCTCTGCCCGTGAGATTCAGAAACACCGCCTCGAGATTCGGCTCGCGGATATCGATCGAACGGATCTTGATGCCGCGCTCGTTTGCCTTTGTGACCACTGCAGCCAGTACATCCTCCGCCACGTGTGCGATGACTGAGACCTCATGGTCGCTGGCAATCGCCTCCAGGACATCCTTCACCCCGTCGAGCGATTTTGCCAGCGCTGCAGAATCGTCATTCTCGCCAATGTGCAGGATAAGAGTTTCTGTTTCACCCACCTGCTGCGTGAGCTCCTTCTGTGTGCCAATGGCGATCAGCTCGCCGTGGTCGATAATGCCGACGCGGTCCGAAAGCTCCTGCGCCTCTTCCATGTAATGCGTGGTGTACAGGACCGTCATGCCCTGCCGGTTGAGGTCCTTGACCGTGTCGAGGATGGCGCGGCGTGACTGCGGATCGATGCCCACCGTCGGCTCGTCCATAAAAAGCAGGCGCGGCTTGTGGAGCAACCCCACGCCGATGTTGACCCGGCGTTTCATGCCGCCTGAATACGTCTTGACCTTGTTCTTCGCTTTATCGGTTAACCCGATCTGCTCGAGCACTTCGTCGACACGGCTGGTGAGGGCCTTGCCGCTCAGTCCGTACATCTGCCCCCAGAAGATGAGATTCTCTCTGGCGGTCAAATCTTCGTACAAGGCGAGTTCCTGGGGCACGACCCCGATCAACTGCTTGACCGCCATCGGCTGCTTCGTGATGGAATACCCGCCGATCGTCGCATCGCCGGATGTCGGTGTGTATAAGGTAGAGAGCATGGAGATGGTCGTGGTTTTCCCTGCACCGTTGGGACCCAGCAGGCTGAAGATTTCCCCTTCTTTAATATCGAACGAAATTCCCTTGACGGCTAAGAAATCACCGTATTTTTTTACGAGGTTTTGCACTTCAAGGATGGCTGGCATCAAAACTCCTTGTGATTATCACTTCATACGGAGAAATGGGCGATTCGTTGTAAATTATGCCAAACGGTTGTACTGCCTCATGATTTCGATCAATCGATCGTGCGGTAAGGCATCGACAAACATGCCTTTGTGTCCTGTCATAGCTTCGCCGGCGACCATCGAATTGATGATCGATTCCTCCGAGGCATACGCGGCGGCAAAGAAAAGCGGATCGAGATAATCATTCAGTAAATACTTTACATTCGCGGTCGGCTCTCCTCCAATGCCCGTGCTGGCGGTGGAGAACGCCAGGAAGATATCGCCGCTGCCGTTGCCGCCGAGGGAGCCGGTGCGCGCCATCCCCAGCGAGGCGCGTTTCGCGATGCGTTTGAGCTGGTGGGGCAGCAGAGGCGCGTCGGTGGCGAGGACGATGATCAGGGAGCCGTCATCCTGCTTGAAGGGATTCTCGCCGCTGGAAAACGGCGCGTTCTCTCTCAAGTGCTGTCCTACAGGAACACCCGCAACCGTGAGCTGGAAGCGCCGTCCAAAATTGGATTGCACGAGCGCGCCGACCGTCCAGCCTCCTAGCTTCTCAGGTAGTTTGCGTGAGGATGTCCCCGTGCCACCTTTGAATTCATAGCATAGCATTCCCGTCCCACCGCCGACATTCCCCTCCGCGATCGGTCCATCCTTGGCACTATCCAGTGCGGACCAGACGTGCTCCGGCTTGACGTGAAACCCGTTCATGTCGTTGAGCCAACCGTCGGCGGTCTCGGTCACAACCGGACAGGACCAGCGCTGGTAGATCGAGTCGTTCTTTGCCTGCCAGTCGATGATCGTATCGCGCACAATGCCCACGGAATGTGTATTCGTGATGCCGATGGGACCCTCCAGCATTCCTCCCTCATCGACCCAGGCCGCGCCGGTCATCTCGCCGTTGCCGTTGAAGGCAAAGGTCGCGGCGAAGACAGGTGCGTGATTCTTCTGGCCGCGCGGGTGGATGACCGTCACACCGGTCCGGGCGGAGGGACCCTCGATTACGGTGGCATACCCCACGGTCACACCGGGGACGTCTGTGATGGCATTATGTGTCCCGGGCGTTCCTTCAAAAGGGATGCCGAGGTCGCGGGCGCGTGGCTTGGTCATGAGTCTCCTTTTATCAAGCGGACGAGCTGGTATGCAATTCCCAGCATCACTTCATCGGGCACGCCGTCCACCGCCTTCGATTGGACGCGCGTGTCGATGCCATCGTTGACATAATCCACAACGACGAAGTCCTGGTGGGTCAGGGCGATCTCTGTCGAAAACCAATCGAGCTTGCAGATGGAGGCAATTCGCCGCGTGATCTCGTGCAGGGGTGTTAATTCGTATTTGTGCTCATCGTATGGCGTGACCCTCGAAAAGACATGCGTTAGCGGATGCCAGAAACAGGGGTAGGTCGCCCCGACAGCGTAAAAGACACGGAACCAGGTAGGCTGACCATGGATGGTGCGTGGCGTGATCGTTTCCTGGATCAGGTACTTTTGTTTAGGGAAATCCATGCGGGCACGAAGGATCTGTTCCATGGAAAAGGCGCCCAGGATGACGCCTTCACTCCCACCTTCGTTGGAAGGCTTAATGACAAAGTGATGCCCCAGGGGCGTGAGATCCAGGTCAGGGATGACAGGCTGGTCTATAAAGGGAGGCAAAAGGATCGTATAGGGCGTGTGGATGCCTGCAGTGATCAGTTCGAGGTGCATCGTGGCCTTGTCTTCTGACCATTTGGAGACTTCCGCGGGATTGATGCGCTGGACGGCATGTTCGCGCGACCAGCGATGGATGGGCTCGAAGCGCGTGTCATATTGGGAGCGGTCCAGGATGGCGCGGAACGACTTTTCGCCTTTGTATAAGGCGGTGATGGATTCGAGCAGGGTTTCGGGTGTGATCTGCCAGCACGTCAATCCATTTTCGTAGCAGGCATGTTCGATCATTTGAACGAAATCGATATCGTATTCCCAGTACCAGGGGAGACAGAGGTCGTAGTGCATTGAGTCAATTATAAGGGAAGGTGACGAAGAAAAAGACGGATGCGGGATACGCATCCATCTTAATTGTGAGGATTCTGCGCCGTTTTTGTTTTATGCGAATGAGATGTGGGTTACACCAGTTTCATATATGATTTTTACACTTCGGGAGCGAGTTTGAAATGGAATTACGAGTACAATGGGTGGGCGACCAGCGTCTTACATGGTGCCGCAAGGCGCTACACTTAAGCTGGCGTGTCGAAAGGATTAGAAGGAAATGAGTGCTGATACGGTTCAAAAAGATAGTGTGGTTTCCATGGAATATACATTGCACGTGGACAATGAGGAGATCGATTCTTCGAAGGGACAGGATCCATTGCAGTTTCTTGTTGGGCACGGCAATATTATCTCGGGTCTCGAGCGTGAGATGATGGGGATGAAAGTGGGGGAGAGCAAGGATGTGGTGATCCAGCCGGCCGACGCCTATGGTGAATTTGACGAAGAGGCGTTTATGGAAGTGCCGCGCGACGCGTTCCCACAGGATATCCCGGTGGAAGAGGGCGCGGAACTAACCGTGCGGGACGATGCGGGTCAATCTCGCTACGCGCGCATCGACGCGATCAACGGTGATAACGTCACGCTGAATTTCAACCATCCGCTCGCCGGGGATGAACTACATTTTAACGTGAAAATTGTCGGGCTGCGCGAGCCCACCAGTGAAGAGCTGGAGCACGGGCATGTGCACCAGGGTGATGGACACCATCATTAGGCCCTCACTCCTCTCCCAGAGGGAGAGGGGAATGCAGTTAAAAGAACAGTCCCGCCATTTTGGCGGGACTGTTCTTTCAATCCGTGGTGGCCGGAGCCGACATTGCCTCTTCCTGGAAAGGAGAAAACTCCTGCCTTGTACCGAGCCTTAAATGAAGAAGGAAAAAACCTAGTACAGAAACAAGGGTCAAGAGTCCACCGAGATACCATAAGAGATTGGGATCGTAATTATCCAGGATATATCCTGCCAAGCCGGGACCAATTGTGGATGGAATTGCCCAGGAAAGGCCAAAGATAGCCATGTAGCGCCCTCGCATATCTTCGGGTGCAAAGCTGGCGACCAGGGTTTGACTGGTGGGGATGACGATCATTTCTCCAATTGTGATGATCACGATGTTCAAGGCGAAAAGGACAAATGTCTCAACAATCCCGAAGAGAGTGAAACCGATCGCGTAAAAGATAGCACCAAGGGCCATCATTTGGAAGGGTGGTCGAGTTTTGATCTGGCTTGTTGTCCAGAACTGAAAAAGAATCACAGTGATGGCACTGGTAGACATCAATATCCCATAGCCCTGAGGATTAATCGCATAGTTGTCGCGCAGATAGACGGAGAGGGAACCGTACATTTGCAGATAAACGATGCCCATGAGTATGGAAGCTACGATGAACCCGACAAACGGAAAATCACGGAAAACAATCCCGTATCCACCCAGGGTTTGTGTAATTGTCTGTTCCTGATGACCTTCGGGCGCTGCTGGTTTCGTTTCCGTAATAAAACGATACACAATCAACGCTACAATGCAACTGATCACGGCATCGGTCACGAAAAGAGCCAAAAAGGATTTTGATGCCAGAAATCCAGCGATGGTAGGCCCTACAATCCACGTCATATTTCCGACGACCCGCAATATGCCAAAACCCTCTGAGCGCTTCGACTCAGGAAGGATATCGGCAATCATTGCTCCGTGCGCGGGACCGGCGAGACTTCCAATCAAACCAATCAGCGCTGAAATTGGATACATGAGAGGAAGGCTGTTGGTCACACCCAGGAGAATTGTGCTGATCGCACTAAAGACCAGTCCAAAAAGGATTAGCTTGCGGCGCCCAAACTTGTCGGTGAGCGCGCCGCCAATGGCTCCACCAATCAGCCCGGCGAGCGAGAAGGTGCCGAGCAGCAGTCCGGCCTGGGTCATTCCTACATGAAACTTCTGGGTAATATAAAGTGCGAAGAATGGGAACACCATGGTGTTCCCGATCCCATCAATAAAACTGGTGACGACCACAATCCAGAACAAACGTGGGAACTCATGGTAGATCTTATTCATTCGAGTGAACATTTAGGTCCTTTCGTGTGGGGGAGAACCTATTATAGCACACTTGTTCTAATTTTGCATTAATGATTATCGGCTATGCCGGGGTAACCGGGACATTGCGCCAGTAAATCGATTTAGTAGGCAGATCTTCTTAATTGGGGGCAGTCCGATGGCGCGCCGCAATCATTGGGTTAAGCAACGATCATCCTTCCACCGCTGCCTGATCCATGGTCTCCCTGCGGTTCATTTCCCTCATCGCCGGGATGAACGCCATGCTCAGCGTCGTGACGAAGTAGATCACTCCCAGTCCAAGCAGCATCGGACGGACACCCAATTGCTCTGTCAGCACGCCGCCGATCAACATCCCCAGCGGCATGGCGGACCAGGCTCCCGCGCTGACGGCGCCGCCCACGCGTCCGCGCATGTTCTTCGGGACGCGTTCATATTCCACCGCGCCGATGATCGGGTTGAGAGGTCCAGCACCCATACTGGAGATCACGACAAAGATCAATGCAACCCAGAGCGGGGGATAGGCGGCATACAGGAAGAATTTCAGGCTCGTTAGAACGAAGCCAAACACGAACACCGAATGGCGCGGCAGCCGCAGTCCAACGGTACTGAAAAGCAACGCACCGATCACGGCGCCGCCTCCATTCGCGGCGATGAGCAGACCCAGATCCAGCGCCTGACCGTACACCTGTTTTACGAACACAGGCTGCACAACTCCGCCAAAGACGGCATCCAGAAAATTGGTTGCCATGATCATGATGACGATTGCCAGCAAAAGCTTGTCGTTGAAGATGAATCGCAATCCCTCGCGCAACTCGTCGAAGTACCCACCGCTCATCTCCTTTTCTTCGTGATGCGCAGGCAAATGAACCTGGATGGTGACCGCGATGATTGCTGCTGACACGAAAAATGAAGCGGCGTCGAGCCACAGTACATTTTCCGTCCCGATCAGAGCAATGAGCAGACCGCCCAGGGGCGCGCCGACCAGACGTGCGCTTCTCTCGATAATGTGGATCAGCGATGTAGCGCGTTCCAGCGGCATTTGCGCCAGCTCTGCCAGCTCAGGCACCAGTGCGTTTCGAGCTGTACTCCCCGGTGCATCCAGGAATGCGCCGAGAAAGACCAGTACCATCAATTGCCAGAACTCGAGCCCGATGGTGAAATACAGCAGTGGGATCAGAGCCGTAGTCACGCCACTGGCAATGTCCGCGATGATGCTGGTGCGTTTGTATCCCAGGCGGTCCACCAGCGTCCCACCGAAAAAGCCAGCCAGCACCACGGGCAGGACGTTGAAGAAACCTGTAATGCCGGTTTGTGTGGCGCTCCCGGTGGTCTGAAGCACGAACCAGGGAATCGCAATCGCAGAAAGCACATTGCCCACCAGCGAGATGGCGTTGGCAGTGAGTAATGAAATGATGGGGAGGCTATTCTTCCGGGCCATGGGGTATGGCTAACCCAATTTTTCCTAGAGCATTGCCAGGGTCAGTATCAGCGCGATGACCAGAATCATCACTACAAATACCCAGCGCGCGATCCCCCGGTCACTGTACCCAAGCTGCTTATACAATCGGTGAGCTTCTGCCTCCTGCTCACGCTCCGAAATTTTCAGTTTGGCCTCTTCGTTAAATAGGGAATTGTTGAACATGACATCTCTCCTTTCAGATCACGGGTCAGCCGAGCAGCCAAACCATCCAGATGATGATGGGGCAGCCACAGCAAGTGTAAGGACCAATCTCCATGTTGTCGTAGTTCTTTGACTCTGGGGCTCAGGCAGGGTGCTCATCGTCGCTTCTCCTTCAACGCCTAGCGGATCTTGTTCAAACGTGATGCGAGCGGACCCACTTCTGAAGAAGAACAGAGATTCGTTTTGGCTCAATGCTGGCCGAGCGTCCCCAGCGTACGGACGCGCCGTTCCACTCGGTTAAAGACCCAGGCGCCAAACCAGACCATCACGAACATGAAAACGATTAGGATGGCGATCTCTGCCGGGAGGGGCAGCAGGGTGTCCGTTCGCAAAAGCAAGCCGCGTACCGCGTCCAAACCATACGTCAAGGGCAGGATCAAGGCAACAGGGATCAACCACGTGGGCAGGGATTTGACAGGGAAGTTCGTCCCGGAGAAACCCTGCACCAGGAAGCTGCTCACATCCACAAGTGTGTTAGCTTCCCGCATCAGGAGCACCACTGCGGCAAAGGCAAAGCCGAATCCGTACAGGCCGATCAGCATCGGGATCGCGGTGAGAAATGCCGCCCAGGTATTACCGGTCGGCTGGAAGCCAAACAGCGCCGCCCCGATCGCCAGCATGATGGCGGATGTGATGGCGGTCACCAGCAGACTGCTAAGCGTCCGGCCGACGAGGATCAACAAACGCGGGACAGGCGTGAGCCAGTTCGATTCCAGTACACCGGCATCCATATCGTTCTTGAGGGCGTAGCCCATTCCCCAGAATACGGTCAGGATGAAGTTGGTCAGAACGGTGCCAAGCAGAATGAAGGACATGTAGTCGCTGGTGCCGCTGTAGGCCGCAAACCCGAGTGCCTGTCCGTTCGTGCTGAATGCCTTTCCCATGAAATAGACGGGCGTGATCCAGATGATCGGCTGGAAGATGTTGGAGACTGCGTTCAGGGGATAGCGCCAGAACACTTTCCAATCCTTGAGCGCAATCACGTACAGTGCCCGCAGCTGGGCTTTCAAGTTGGGCTGAGAGAGGGAGGTCATTTCCATAGTAGTTACCTAATACTGTCCGATCGCACCCGTGCGGCGGGCGCGGCGTTCCATCCATAAGAATGTGAAATACCCAACGACAAGCCAGAATGTGCCGAACAAAAGCAGTGGGATGAGGTCTGGTGCGAGTTCTCGAATGCCGGCATTTGAAAAGGCTGCTTCACGCATGCCATGGATCAAATAGGTCTGCGGCAGCCACTTTGCAATTGACTGCATCCAGCCGGGCAAAAGGCTGATCGGAAACGTGATCCCGCAAAAGATCATCACCATGCCGCGGATCAGGAAAACGAAGGCGTTCGCTTCCTTGACCGTAATCACCAGGCTGGCAAAGGCAAAGCCCAGCCCGTAGATCGAGGGAATGGCTGCCAGCGCCGTCAGCAGGATCATCCAGACACTGCCATTGAGTCTGACACCGAACATGAGTCCAAACTCCAGGGCAGTAATACTGAAAAACATGAACATGGAGACGACCTGTGGACCGGTGTGCCCCAGCAGATACGAAAATCTCCAGGTAGGCGAGAGCCAGTTGGATTCCAGCGTGCCGCGCATCTGTTCGTTGCGGAGTGAAAAGCCCACGTCCCAGAGCACGATGTTCTGCCACATCCAGACGGTGGTGCCGATCACGATGTATCCGATGAAGTCACTGGCACCTGTGATTTCCATGAACACAGCCATGCCGCTTCCATCGGGACCGGCGAGGGCGCGCGCCGTGAGAATGTAGAGCATGGGGAAGATCACAGGCCAGATGAACAGGGCAATGACCCAGCTCGGATAGCGCGTGAAGATCACCCATTCACGTCGCATGACCGCCCAAAGCGCACGGAGGTCGGCTCCGAATCCGCGTTGGCCGAGGGAAACGGGGAGAGATGCTTCCATGCCGTACTCCTAATCCCGTAATGCCTTGCCCGTGAGATGGATGAAGACATCCTCGAGCGATGGCTTGACGATATTCATGTTGACCAGACGTGTGCCGTTCCCGCTGATACTTTCCACGATGCGCGGTAAAGCTGTGCGGCTATTCTGCGCATGCATGTTCACTTCCCACAGGTCTGCCTCGCCCTGCTGGCGAGTGGTCAGGTTTTCGATCCCGGCTATGCTCTTGAGCTTCTCCGCCAGCTCATCGTGCCAGCCGGTCAGCTCGAGGCGGATGACCTCCTGCTGGTCGATGCGGCGTTTGAGTCCTTCGGGCGTGTCCAGGGCGATGACCTTGCCCGTGTCGATGATGCCGATCCGGTCGGAGAGCTGGTCGGCTTCCTCCATATAGTGCGTGGTCAGAAGGATGGTGTGCCCCTCCTGCTTCAGCTCCGCAATCAACTCCCGGACGCGGCGCGCGGCCTGCGGGTCCAGCCCGAGCGTGGGTTCATCCAGGAGCAGGATCGGTGGGCGGGCCAGCAGCGCCTTGGCGATGGCAATGCGCTGGCGCATGCCGGTTGAGTATTTTTCAACGAGTTCATTGGAGCGATCCTTGAGCTCCATCCGCTCGATCAATTCATCGACGCGCTTTTTGGCGACGTCTGCCGGGATATGATACAGGGCCGCAAAGTACTCGAGGTTTTCGCGCCCGGTCAACTTCCAGTAAATGCTGCGTTCGCCTGCCAGCACGGTTCCCAGGCTGCGCCGCACATCGTTGGCTTGTTTGACAATGTCGAAGCCATTGACCTGCGCCGTGCCGCTGGTGGGCTCGAGCAGGGTGCAGAGCATGCGGATTGTGGTGGATTTGCCGGCGCCGTTCGGTCCCAGCAAGCCAAAGATCTCGCCACGCTCGATCTGCAGGTCCACGCCGTTGACGGCGGTGAACATGGTTTTCGGCTCTTTCCTGGCGAAGAGCCTGCGCTTCGGGGCAGGGGAGTCTTCCGCCTTTTTATCGCCGGTTCCCGGGCGCGCCGGGAACTTTTTCACAAGTTGTCTGGCATCAATTGCAAAATCTGCCATGATGGTCTCCTTTTGAACTCGATTTCAATAAACTGGAAGTTAGGGTTAATTAAATTCAGTTATTCGTGCCTGTTGATTACAATATTACAACATTAAATTACGATTGTCAATAGTTATTTTAATTTTCCTAAAGATTGAATGGAGATTCTTGAACAAAAAACCGCCTCTTTTCAGATTCGGCGGTTTCCGTTCAATAAAATGAAGTCGTTTGCTTGCCTGGGCGATGGTCATTCGGGCCATGGGATCTCAGCCGGTCCTGCATAGCCATGCTTTTCCTGGACCCAGACCCTTCCGTGAGAAGGCTCACTGCAACCAGGCTCGTCGACAAAGGCAGTGAAGGTGGACCGCGTCGCCAGTGGATCGAAGATCAATTGTCCGCCCTGACAGCGCCACACTTCGATAATATAGGTCTGCATCGAGTCATCCTCATAATCGCCCAGGCTGACGGGGATCTCTGCCCATGCGACCGTCACTTCATTCGTCAGGGGATCGCGCCTGGCACTCGTCACCTCAGAAGGCGGGTAGTAAGGAGTGATTGGGAGTTTCGCTCCATCGGGGTACATCACGGGCAGGCTGAGAAGTCCACCCTGGATTTCTATAAAATCTGCACTCACCCAGCACGGCACCTTGTTCTCCACCAGCACCCAGTTCCAGTTCTCGGCATCCACGCGCCCAACCAGCTCGACATTGGCACCGGCTCGGAACGCGAAGAGGTAAAGATACTCCGGACCCGGTCCATAGCGACAGCTCAGCCGGTCGGCGGTCACCCTGGCTTTGAGGCTTGCCACCGTGGGAAAAGACGTGTTGGATGGGAATGGACTCGCAGTTTCAGAGGCTGGAGGAGTTTGAGTTAACGTTTCCGTTGGCGTCAGCGAAGCCGTAACCGTTGCCAGGAACGGCGTATCTGTTACCGGCGGGAGCGATGTGTTCGTCGGTAGACTGGTTTCCATAAGAGTCGGTGGTAGCGGTGTGGACGTCAGGGTGCAGGCCAATGAGCTAATGATGCCAAGGATCACAAAGAAATGTTTTGGTTTCATACGTGAAATAAATTCTCCTGTCAGGATAATATACCCGAATGAGCAGGAAAGTAATACTTCTTATGTACAAATAAATATCCCCGTCCAACGACGAGGATATTTATATTCCTTTGGGCAGGACGGCGGAATTATTGCTTTGCCTTGCTGTCGCCACGCAGTTGGTTTTCTTCCTCTGCGACCAGTGCCTTCAGGAGCATGATCGCCGTAGACCTCCGTTGAGGGCTTTGAAGGCTCTTGAAGATGTGGATCAATTCCCGGGTAACATCGTCATCGTGGTTGCTCGGCGGCAGTAATCCTGCGGCTCGATAGGCAGTCTCCACAGGAATTTTGAACCCCCGCGCAATTGCCATCAGGGTGACAGGCTGCGGACGGCACTTTCCATTCAAGAGTTTGTTGATGACGGCTCGATTCAGATCACAGGCACGCGCGCATTCAGATTGAGACCACCCCCGTTTGCGTATCTCCGTCTCAAGCCACTCTGTAAAGCGCATAGTTTGACCCACAGAAAACATTTTGTCACATTCCCTGTTTCTATTGGGAGCAGATTTGTTGCACTTTATTCACAATGGACAGGTATAGGCTAAAGTAAATTCACGCGTTTGGCAATTCCACTCCCACCGCACCGGTATTCCGATTGTTTCTTATTTCTTCATTATTATATGGAAACTTCCCAGAAAGAAAAGTGTTTTTTGTCCTCCTATCTCTATTAAGTCGTTCTGGCCAACCTGAGGGGGGCAGGCTGGCCAGAACTGAATATAGTGTAGCAGAACTATCAATTTCAAACAACGTTCTGCGCCTTAAAAAATCCGCTTCAGGATTTATTATTCTACAGGAGTTTGACCGCAGTCTGTTTCATGTGAGCGAGAACGCCGATAAAGCCATTGATGCGCTGTTGCGAAATGGCTTCCTGCAGGTTCATCGGCAGGAAGAAATCCGCCGGGACGGACAGGATCTCTTCCGGATTCGAGCCATTGAGTCCGCTGGCAAGGATGGAGGCAAGTCCGCGCACGGTGGGAGATTGCGGCGGGATGTCGAAGTAAAACATGACCCCGCCATCGGCTTGTTTCTCGCCATGCAGGAACACGGGTGTCATGCATTCCGGCACGGGATCCATCTTGTCGCGTGCATCCTTGAGACTGTCGGGCAGCGGCGGCAGGGACTCGGAATAGGCAACCAGCGTTTCCACTTTTTCCTCGCGGGACATGCTGGCGAAGTCATCGACGATTTCCTGAAGTTTGGGAGGTAGATTTGACATATTTATTCGCCGCGGAGATACGGAGTCACAGAAATTCTTTTCTCTGGGTCTCCGCGACTCTGTGGCAACACCTTATTTCTCGATCGGTGCATCTACGAGGTTACCCCATTCGGTCCAGGAACCGTCGTAGTTCTTGACCTTCGGATACCCCAGCAGATACTTGAGGACAAACCAGGTCAGGGATGAGCGTTCGCCGATGCGGCAGTAGGCGATCACTTCTTCATCGGGCCGAATACCTTTCCCTTCATAAAGAGCGCGCAGCTCCTCGGGCGTCTTGAACGTGCTGTCGGCTTCGTTCACGGCCTGTGCCCACGGGATGCTCACAGCATTCGGAATGTGTCCACCGCGCTGGGCACCTTCCTGAGGGTAATTCGGCATGGAGATCAACTCACCCGAGTATTCCTTCGGGGAGCGGACGTCCACCAGCGGCTTTTTCGATTCGCTCTGCTCACGCACCTCGTCGCGGAAGGCGCGGATCGATTTATCGGGATCTTTGGCGATGTAGTTGGTTTTCTCATACGCAGGGACATCCTTTGTGAACGGACGATTCTCCTTCTCCCACTTGAGGCGGCCACCATTCATGACTTTCACATTTTGATGGCCCAAATACTGGAAAATCCAGAGGGCGTAACAGGCGAACCAGTTGGATTTATCGCCGTAAAAGACAACGGTTGTATCGTTCGTAATGCCGAGATCGGATGCGACCTCTTCGAACTTTTCTTTGGTGAGGAAATCGCGGCGCAGCGGGTGCTGCAGCGTGCTGAACCAATCGACTTGCACCGCACCAGGGATATGACCGATTGAGTAGAGCAACGGGTCTTCGTCGGACTCGATGATACGGACGTTGGGGTCGTCCAGATGTTCGGCGACCCATTCGGTTTCGACAAGGTATTCGGGATGAACGTATGACATGAGCTTCTTTCCTTTTCATCAATAAAATTTTGGTGTAGCGACTTAATATGAAAAGCAGTCAACGGACAATCAAAGGCACGGCGAACTCTCCGGCACGGATCCTACGAATGCGCGGGGGACGTTCCACTACCTTGAGTCGTTGACTGCTGATCGGTAGATGAGCATCTCAGGCGGTGGTTACGAACCCCGCCCTGGACAGGAGCAATAATTAAAAGTGTACATAGGCTGATGACGAAGGCTATTTTACAATTCTTACTTAATATGTCAAGTCAAATATTATTTTCTGTGGAGGCGCCTTCTACCGGGATCCCTGAGACTTTCATTTTTCGAACAGCCGCCCAAACCCGGGGTACGGAACCAGCGGAATGAGGTCAAAACGGATCAAGC
>Ga0114129_10000890_pt1 | contig 38944 bp, 40 predicted proteins | sample RhiMetdeltSRZDD1_FD_80071 | JGI IMG/M metagenome (GOLD analysis project Ga0114129, IMG submission 80071) | Populus rhizosphere microbial communities from Tennessee, USA - Rhizosphere MetaG P. deltoides SRZDD1 (version 2) (version 2) | ecosystem: Host-associated > Plants > Roots > Rhizosphere >...
AATAGGCCGCATAGTTGCGTTCCTGATGATAGATCACGACCTCCAGCGCGAATTTGAAGTCCAGTTCGGGCAGTCCCAGCACGCCCCGCATCAGCATTTTGCTTTGCGCCAGCGTTAATGCCGGGGACTTTTTTTCATCTTCAACCGGAGATGTACCAGAAAATGATGAGCCAGAAAGGTCAACGTCATATGATGATGCCAGCCACGCCAGGTTCTGGTCTCGTAATGATCCATCCCCAGCTCGCTCTTGGCTTCCTCAATCGCCGTTTCGACCGGCCAGCGCAGGCCGGATTGGCGCACCAGATCGGTCTTTGCGATCTCCGCGGGCGCATTGCTCAGATAATATTTGATCTCGGTCGGGTCACTCGCGCTACGACGAAAGATCACCCAGACTTCGTGCCCAGGACGGCGACGACGCTTGCGTACCGCGCGCACAAACGCAAAGTCGGCGCTGATCGGGCCTTTCGCTCCTTCTTTGATCGTGTAGCGTTTCCAGACCTCGGTTGGCAATTCCGCCGCCATTTGACGAACCTCCTGCGCCGCCGGCTGGTTTCTCGCCACACGTGGACCACTGCGCGGACGTCCCGTCTTGAGATTTCCGCTCTGGCCAAGACCCGCATTCAGAATCTTCACCTTTTCCGGCCAGAGCATCGTGCTGGCCGGTACTTCGGCGAAGTACCATTTTTCCAAGTCCGCCACGCCATCGAGAAAATCAGGATTCATTCCGTAATGCTCGGCGGCATTAACCCAGCGAAATGGCACGATCCCGGCTTGATTGATGGCTTTGACCATCTCCAATCCCAGGGTCGGCTCAGTTTTGAAGGCCAATTTCTCCGGCAGACCGCATTTTCTCCGTTTGGCCGCGTGCGCATCGTCAAACCACGTTTTGGGAATGTAGAGCCGGCGGTCGAGAAAAGTGTGCCCGTGTCTGGACGCATAAACCAGGAAGACTCCTTGTTGGCAATTAGCGAGTTTGCCCAACGCTCCGCAATACTGCCGTTGCACGCCGACCGAGTGGTCCCCTTTCTTCGGGAAACCGCTACCGTCAACGATCACCGTTCCATCCGGCTCTCCGAGATCTGCGGCCACCAACTGCTGATGCCGTTCCAGAATTCGATCATCGTCCCATCCCCCTTCGCCGATAAACTGCTGCACGGCTCGCACGGCATTGAGATCTTTACCACGCTCACGCAGGACCATCGGTTCAATACTCTTCCGCTCCAGGTCGGAGAGTTGTCCGCGCAAATACAATTGCGCCCATTCGCGTTGTTCGCGGCGCGCAAACAGCGGCGCATATTCGGCGTAATAGTTACTCAATTCCGCCGCCAACCGTTTAGCTTCACGAGGAGCCAGATTCCCACTAGGCGGTCGTCCGCTAGGTGGTGGACTCGCATCAGGTTTTGTCTGAGTCTTGGTTACTTTGCTCAATTCACTCTCCAGGTTGGATTTACAACCTGGAGTTTATTAAAGATCAATATCTCGTTGTAGTACTAGTAATTAGGCCACATGTCCATAATACATCTTCATCCTTTTCAGCCAGACCCCAGACGGTAGAAGTTAAGGGATCGACCGATATTTCTTCCGAGTGTCGTAAAAAAATCCATTACCAAAAAAAATCCGCGACATGTTTCCGCTCTTTTTCGGAGTAAGAGTTGAAGGACAAAGGCTCCGTTGCGAAAAATATTTTGGCCACATTCCGTAGTAGTGATGAACTAGTTGTTGTCACGACAGCTTGTATAGTCAGCGAATTTTTGCAACAGAACCCAGAAAAGCGGGGAACTGATCGCAGTAGAGCAGGGAAGAGATGGATTCGAAGCCGGTGGGTTGATTGGGAGCGAAAGGGAAGTCGGCCTGATGGCATCATCGCTTTTGGCGGCGCAGACGTCCGGGTTCGAGAACGATTCAGGCAGGGTGCGGGCTGCAGATGTTGAGCGTCGAGACTGGATGTTTCGATAGGAGGACGAACCTGATGCCGAAAGGGGCGCGCCGAAGGCCGAAGCGTTTGGCGGAGAAACTGTATCACATCCGGCGCCGGCTTGAGTTGACACAGGAAGAGCTGAAGGAATGGCTCGAACAGTTCGGCTTTGTCAGCGGCTTGGATCGCGCAGACGTTTCGGACTTTGAAAGGGGGCGGCGCGACCCCGACCTCCTAACTCTATTGTCCTACGGCCGCCTGGCTAACGTTTATCTCGACGTGCTGGTCGACGACGAGATGGATCTTCTGGAGGATGCAAGTCGGGACCGAAAAAAAACGGGGGAGATAGTCGAAAGGCTGTCATGTCAAGAAGATAGAAATGGCTTCGCATGATGTCCCTGCCGGTCTATGACTTAAGGCGGCGCCGGCGGTGTTGATCCCCGACCGCAGATGTTGATCGAGTTGGTTAATCTGGCGCAAATCTCCCCCGGTTTTTTTCGGTCTCGTGTGATAAAGCTGAGAGCCGAGAACGCGAAGAACAACCGCCCGCGCGAGATCCCGATGACCGATCGCGTGAAATTCTGTTTGAGGTGATTGTGCGAAGACGAGGACAACGAAACTGATTTGGTTTTTGGCGGCTTCCACGAACCGAAGCGGGCCTTTGCGACCGCGAAGAAGCTCGCCGGCATTAGGAATCTCACCTGGCACGATCTGCGCCACGCCTTCGTGTCGCGCGCGATCCTCGCCGGCATCCCGCCGGCGGCAGCGCTCAAGGCCAGCGGCCATGCCTCGGACGAGTGGAAGCGGTACCTGAATATGACGCCCGATCAATTGCGTCAACTTTTGTCGCCGCTTCCGAAGCAGAGTCAGGAAGAGGTGAAACGGTACGCCGCAAACGTGATGAAGGGGCTGCGCGACGCGTTGCATTACGACGAGCTGGAGAAGATCTACGATCTGTTACGCGATTAAAGGCGCGTTATCACACTCCGCTCAATTCCCACCGTATTGCCAGTATAATCCAAGCCAGCCACCTACCAAGACAAATTTTTCGGCGCAATTTTCCTCGTTTTACGTCTTTCATGTCTTGGGAGAGGTGTATCCCCCTGCGGACACGCTTTCACCAATACAACGACGTCAGGACGGGAGGATAAAACCACATGACGTTCCCTAATGCTCGGGCTCTTTTTTATCGCTACTTACTCGGCGAGCTAACAAACGAGGAAAATAACGAAGTCGAAGAGAGAGCCCTCGACGACGATGCCTGCAACAGGCAGTTGCGAGAGACTGAGGCTAGGCTGATTGGGGCTTATGTGTGCGGAGACCTGACCGGAGACAAACGCAAGCGATTCGAGAAATATTTTTTGGTCACCGAGGAGAGGGTCGAAAAACTCAGACTGGCTGAATCATTGTATACGCATCCTAAGACCAGCCCGACCGAGTCCTCTAAAGCCAACTATCCCTCATTTATCGAGGCGGTGCGCGCCTATTATAAGCACATCGAGAGGGTCGAGGATCGGAAGAGTGCAAATGCCAAATGGTTTGGCTGGCTCCGGCAATGGGCAGCCAAACCTGTCAGCCTTTCGGTAGGGTATCAGTATATCTCACGTCCGCTCTGGCAAGCCCTGACGGCCGTTTCGGTCATCTTCCTCGTCACGCTAGTGTGTGGCTTATTTTTCTACCAATCGCCTAGAGCCAGGGGACTCAACATGCTCTATGCGTACTATGCGCAAGAACGCCCCGTCGCGCCTCGACTCACCGGCTTCGGTTATGGGAAGTATCGCGTCATCCAAAATGAGGGCGTCGTCAAACTCTATCATGACGAGCGTGACGAAGCCTTCAGACTCATTATACGCGGAGCCAACGAGGAGAAAAGCGCCGCCGACTACCATGCCCTCGGCAATGCTTATTTGGTTTATAGGGATTTCGACGAGGCGGTGTCTTGCTTCGATCTCGCCTTGCGACGGAACGCGGGCGACCCGAAATTGCACAACGACCTCGCAGTCGCCCTGATGGAGAGAGAGCAGGCAAAGAAGGCTGGGCAGTGCACAGGCGAGGACAGAGCCTTAGCTCTGGAACACCTGCATCGCGCAATCGAACTGGCTCCTTCGCTCCTCGCGGCTCATTTCAACCTCGCCCTCTGCCATGAGCAGCAAGGATTGTGGAGTGTGTCGGCAGAAGATTGGAAAGGGTATCTCGAAAAGGATTCCTCATCCCTGTGGGCTGGAGAGGCGAGAAAACATCAGTCGCAAGTTGCGGAAAAAATAAAACAGGCAGGGGTAAATCAGGAGGAGTTTTATCAGGATTTCTTGGAGGCTTACCGGAAGCAAGACAGAGAAGAGGCTTGGGGAGTGTATAAACAAAGCCGGCTGGCTACCGGGAGTTTTATTACCAACAGGCTGATCGATAATTACCTATCGCTGGCGCTGTCGGGCAAATCAGCGGAGGCCGAGAATAATTTGTCGGCCTTGCTATTTATTGGAGAGATTGAAGCTGACAGAGTCAATGACCGGTTCACCTACGACCTTTCGACGTTCTATAAGGGGGCGTCGCCGCGACAACTGCGCAAGATATCAGCCGCCCGAGCGCTGGCTGCGACGGCCAGCGTGCGCTTGGGGGAGTCACGGCTGGACGAGGCCATAAACGGCTATCGGAGGGCAGTGGATCTCTTTGAAGAAGCCGGAGACGCCTGTGAATCTCTGATGGCCAGGCGACGGCTCGGCCACTGTTATTTCCGGCAGGCAAGCCCTGCGCTCAGCTCGCCGCTGCTCATGCAGGGGCGCCAGGAGTGCGAAAACCGCAATTACCGATGGCTGCTCGGAATGTTTCTCAACGAACTGACGAATATCTACACGTACTTGACGGAATACTCGACAGCGCTAGACTGCGGCCTTAACCAGGTGAACAACGCGAGACAGATCGATGACGATCATAGCGTCCTGCGAGGCATAAACAGAGTGGCGGAAATATATGTGCTGCTGGGCAGGCGCGATGAGATTTTACGGGTGGTTCAAGAGGGGTTATCGGTCGCCAGCTCGATCAACGCGGACGCGGGGCAACTCATCGGACTTTATTTGTTCGCGTCTAAATCCTATATGGCTTCGGGCCAGTTCGTCGCTGCCCTTGATTACGAGAGGGAGGCTTTTAAATTGAGCCTCCAAATCAACAACCCGTGGTTGGTCTCCCGCCACTACGTCCACCTGGGGTTGGTATACAGCAAACTCAATAATCATTCCGAGGCCGTCAGGCTGATGCGGCAGACCGGGGAGATGGGGGAGCAGCTGCCAGACAAGAAGATGGGCGCGGAGATCACGGCCTTTTCGCATATGCATCTCGGGGAGGTCTATCGGGAGATCGGCGATCTCGACAGTTCCGTGAAAAGCTACGGAGACGCGTTGCGGCTCTGCAGCGAGCACGGGGTCGATAACCAGTGGCTGGGCTTCGAGATAAAAAGGGGGATACTCCTGACCAACATAAAACGCGGGGACGCCGCCGCAGCGGAGGAAGGGCTGAAGGAGGTCACAGAGCTGTACGAAAAATTCCGCAGAAACATCGAGGACGAGAACAGTCGGAATTCCTTCTTCGATGAGCAGCAGGGGGTATATGACATCGCGATTGATTACGCTTTCACGCGGCAAGATCCCCGCCGTGCTTTCGATTTTGCCGAAACAAGCCGTGCTCGCTCATTGCTCGACGCCGTCAAACTACCGGAGAGAAAACTACTTGAAGGTTCCTTGCCTGAAGTGCGTCTTCCAATCTCGGTTAAGCCGCTCGGTCTGGATCAGATACAGGCCCGAATTCCCGATCGGACATATCTACTCCAATACGCGGCGCTCGACGACAAATTGATCATCTGGGCGATTTCAAAGACCGATCTCAAAAGCCAGGTCGTCTCGGTCGGACAGGGGCAACTCAGCGCCAAAGTGACCGCTTACCTAGAGTCGCTCGAAGCCGAGTGGAAAGGTCTCAAGAGCGATTCCAGGCCAAAGGCAACCGAGCTGTATGAAATATTGGTCGCCCCTGTCGAGAACCAGTTGAATAGAGATTTCGAGATCTGCGTCGTTCCCGACAAGATTCTCCACCGTTTGCCGTTCGCGGCTTTGATCTCGCCCGCGACCGGCAAATATCTGATTGAAGAGCACACGTTATACGTCTCGCCGAGCGCAAATATGTTCCTGGTTGCAACCGACAAGGCTAAGCAAAAAGAGAGCGTTCGAGACGAGAGACTGCTCACCGTAGGCAACCCATCATTCGATGGGACCGCGTTCCCTAAGCTCAAAGACATATACTGGGCGACTAGCCAGGCTGAGAAGATAGCAGACTTTTATCCATCTTCGAGAGCGCTCCTTGAAAAGAACGCTAGAGAGATTGATATCAGAAAAGAGATCGAAAAGTCGGATGTCGCACACTTCGCAACGCATTACATCGCGGACAAGAGGACGCCGTTGCTGTCCCTACTCCCGCTCGCTGGGGAGAGGAACTCTCCGTCGAAAGAGAATGACGGCATGCTGCAAATGTATGAGTTCTATGGACTAAATCTTTCACGGCTGCGTCTGATAGTCCTGTCTGCCTGTCAGACTGGGATAGAACAGTACTATGGAGGCGAAGGCGCTATCGGGTTGGCCCGTCCGTTCCAAGCGGCGGGAATCCCTCTCGTCATAGCAAGCCTGTGGCCAGTAGAATCGTATCCGAGTAGGCAGTTGATGATCGACTTTCATAGGCATCGCAAGAGCGGCGGACTATCCACTGCGGAGGCGTTGCGGCAAGCCCAAAAAGATATGCTAACAAGCGGCTCCCCAGAGCTGCGCAATCCGTACAATTGGGCGGCGTATACCGTGATCGGCGGTCACGCTGCTTTCTAAGCAGACTAAGCAGTTTTTTGACATCGTCAATATCACCTATCAGGAGGACAGGGAAATGCCTGTGCCGCAAGACGCCACCGTCACGTTCCGCTTCGCCGGGTTGTTGGTCTTTTGCTTCGACAAACAGGACAAACACTGCCATGTCGGCATCCACAGCAAGACTGACGATCACGAGCTGCGACTTCGGTTCGTCAAAAAGGGGCCCGGTCTGCTGATCGCAGCGGAACAAAAGCTGACCATTAGCCACGCATTGCTCCGCCGGGCGCCGGACCTGTGGCTGGATGTGGAGGGTGATCCTTCCCCAAAACAACAAACCGCAGAACCTTTCATCGCTGGCAGGCAGGATGAGCCGCCGACTGATCCGCAGGATATTCGTTGGGTCATAGACTTGGAAGGTGAGCATTTTTATAACCGGCCACTGAGGGTGACGGATGCTCTCAGACCGATCCTTGTCTTTGCGCAAGGTTTCTTTTACACGGCCACGTTGAAATCGGAATTATACATGACGGTTCCAGTCGCTCCGGAAGGGAGGACGGCCGCGATCACGGCGGGCCATAGTTTGGGATTGATAGCCGAATATGTCGGCGCCAACGTCTACCTCGCAAATGCGCAGGCGCTCGTCTTGAGGTGGGGGCGGAACGGCCCGGAGTTACTGAGGCTGCGCAATGAAGAGGGGACGACGTACGAGATCACGATTGAGAATGTAGACGCGAGCGGAGCGACCCCAGGCAGCCACTTCAGCCACTATTACGACGCGGTCGTAATCCACCCCGATGAGCCCAGGATACTTATTGATATTTGCGGGCTTCCCACAATGCGAGGAGGAATGGGATCGCCTTGTGAAACCGTCTGGCTTAGCAAGAGTGACGGTCTGAGACCGTAGGCGGACTAGGGAAGCGGGAAACGTCACCAATAGCGATCCCCGTCCTTCTCTCTCACGTTCGCCAACATAGAACACTTGCGCCTCTTGACCTCGATTTTAATCTCCCTGAGCAAAGTGTATATCTGTTCGTCGAGGTCCACTTCTTCCTGGTGAGAAAAGGTCAGTTCGTATTCGTCACCCTTCACTTTATTCATTCTAAATTGCTTCAGATGGACCTTCTCGACGGCTGTGCGTGCACGATTCTCTGCGCTCGTGAAACCCTCGTCGTTCTTGATTTGAAGTTGGAGGAGGACCGTAGTTGTATTCATAGCCGCTCTCGCTAGTTTTTGCGGCGCAGGGCTATTTCGCAGGCGCGCGATTTCTCGATCAAGCATTTCCAGAATTGGCCGGAGTTTAGCCTTATCGTCTTCTGACAATCCCTTATAGTCAAAGAAAGACTCGTCTAACGCTTCTTCGACTGTGTCTGCGTGATGGTTTCCTGCGGGATCATAACCGGCGGCGCGGCGCGCTTTCGCAACAGGATCGCCGAAGGCATTTGCGATTCTGTCCACAGTTTCGCGTTCAGGCAAAATCAATTTACCCGTTGTCGAATTGGGCTTCTTGCCGACGATCTGGCTAATTGTCGTCCTTGATAGAGCAGCTAATCTAGCTATATCTGCCTTGCGTTTCCCGGTGCGCTCTAACGCCTCGATCATATAATCGGCAAACCGCTCAGCATATTTTTCCTTCTCTGGTTTCATAGCGACTATGGCTGTTAAATAATATATGACACGAATTGTCAGGTGTACGTTGATTTATTGTCAGATTATAGTTGACATCGTGCGCTCAGCCACCATAGACTGCGACGATGGACAAGGTGAGCATCGAACAACTCGAATCTCTGGTTTTCGCGCCTCAAAAACTCCGCGACGCCCGGCTGAAAAGATTTCCAGCGCCTGAGTGGTCTCTGCGGCGAGTCGCTAAAGAGCTATTGAATATTAAGCCTCAGACGCTTTCTCAGTACGAAACAGGCAAGGCTATTCCTGGGGCGATCCTGCTGATGCGCATGTCTTTTCTCTATGATGTTGACGCGCGGGAACTTACACAAATAGACCTTGAGGTGTGATTTTTTTTCGACTATCTGTCAGATTATAGTTTACAAGTGTCAGATATTGGTTTACGCTTCGCTTGTTAGTTGATAACGCACTCCTTGAATCCCCGAACGCGGCACCCCGTAGCGGCGGGTCGGTTGGGCAGGCTGCACAGCAGAGGGCGCTCAAAAGACAGGGCGCGACGGCGTAACGCAAAACGGTCTCAGCGCCTCGTCAGATAGAAAACGGCAACCTGGGGATTCAAGGAAGCGACGACACGGAGACACCTGATGAAACCAGCAACCTGCAAAATCTGCCGCCGCAAACTCACCCATCCTGAATCTATCGCGAAAGGCGTCGGTCCTGAGTGTGCGCAGAAATTCGCAGGGATGCTCTGCGATGCTGGTCTTACCCTGGAAGCTCTGAATATTCCGGAACAATTCTCGAACCATCCGACAGTCGCCAAGCACCTGCACACCGCCACGCAGGCGATGCTTGCGGGGAACAAGGCGGATGTTGAGCGGTTCAAGGCCGCCGCCTCTTTAGCGGCGCAGAGAGCCGAACGCGAAGCGCTCGCGGAGACCGCGTGGCGCGAAGAAGGCCAATACGTTTACGGATGGCCAGTTCAGGCGGCGGCCTGATCTTTTCAATTCGGACGTCGCATCAACGGTCTTTGATGCGGGGCGGTGATGGAGGTCTGGAACCGAAGAGAAGGAGTCCAGACATCGCAAAACCGCGACGTCCGGCCTGCCGGACTAGGGAGGACAGTCCGGCAGGGTCTCAGACACCTCCGGGTAATTCACGATGAGCACGACAAACAATGCAGTCCAGGCAATCACTGAACGGATATTCACCGCGCCCGAAGTTAAGGAGATCGCCGCCGACCTTATCCAGCTGGCTCTCAAGCCCGAAATCAAGGCTGGCGCGCTCTACACCTATGACGAAGTCGCCACGCTGACCGGCGTCAGTTATTCGACCGTCAAGCGCGCGATCGATAGCGAGCGGTTGAAGACTGATTACACCAGCTCGGAGCCGCGCATCCGTGGCGCCGCAATCTTCCAGTGGCAGGACGAAGGCGGCAAGACGATGCGCAGCAGGCGGAACCTAATCAAAGAGGCGGCAGCCTGACCGCTGTTTGAACGGAGGATCTTTCAAGTGTCGGAACCGCCCTGTTGGTTCCGATTGCGCGTCTGTCGGAACGCAAGCCGTCGGCGCGCGAGACCGGGGCGCGGCGCAGCCGATAGGGGAAGGTGGACGCCGCGTTCCCGGGTTGAGTTTTCAGTTATCGGAAGCGTTCCCACGAGCTTCCGATCGCGGGGGCGCGGCGTTGATCTGGGGAGGCGACGCCGCGCCCGAGGGGGCAATGATCTTTTCAGCTTGGAAGCAGCCCTGCTGCTTCCGATTGCAGGCGCGACGTGGCGTCAGGGGAGCACGGGCACGTCGCGCCTGCAAAACGATTGGCGATCCTTGAACAGCGCTTGGGTCGTCAATGCCGCCGGGGGGGATGCTTAGCCTGCTGCTCATTGGCTACCGCCTCCGGCTCTTTCCACGAGTTGTTCATTCAACGCCGCCATTGAGCGCGGCAAGTTCGATACCGATGGCGGCGCGCTCGCCAGGAGCGAAGCCGAAGGGTTCTGCGATCAATTGATAAGTTGACCATACGCAATTTTGGCCGTGCTGAGCCTCGGCGCGGAAGTCTTAGTGTGGGCCGTTTTTTAGACCCATGAGGACAGCGCGATGACTCCTGATGGAAATACCCTGACCACTCGCGCCAGCAAAGATATGGATGGATGGAAGGTCATCCGGAAAGCAGTCCCGAAAGGCGACCTCTGGGCTATCACAGAATTATCCAAGCTGACAGGCGTCAGCATCGACACCCTATACCGATGGATGCGTCCTCCATCAACGGCCAAAAAGCCGAAGGCGACCGGACGGCGCAATCCTGTTGATTACATTGGACAGTTCCTTTGCGCGCTTTATGTGGTCAGGCCGGAAGGCGCGGAAGAGATCTTTGACGCCTTTGACAATTTGCGAGCCAAGTTACGCGCGCGACATGGCCGAGCGCCCAAGCTGCGCCGTACCGAGATCCGAAACAGGCTCCGACAAATAGGGCGCGAGGCCAACCAGATGGCCGACGCGATGAGCAACGAAGAACTATGAATAAGGCCAGATTGATCAAGAAGGATAGCTTGATGGAGCCGCAACCGAAACCGACGAAGGTCGAGCCGAGGCCAGCGGCCAAACCTGCCCGGCCTCTGTCCAAGCCGTCGACTAACCCGCGCGCCGCATTCTACGCGCTGTTCACGAAGGGGAAGACGTGAGATCGAAACTCCTCGACAAAACGACGGCGGAACTGCTCGGCAAGATCGCTCTTCAGGAAAAACTGATCGGCGAACTGCTCTCTCGACTCGACGAGCAGGACCAGCGCATGGCGGAGATGGAACGGCGGCTTTCGCGCGCCGTCAGCCCGAGCCAGTTGGTGTCCGAGGGGCGAGCGGCCAAGTTGCTCGGCCTGAGCACACAGACGCTAGCCCGCTGGCGCAAGGGCTCGCGCCCGCCGATCCCGGTTGTAGCCCGCGAGGGCGTTATTCGCTACCGAATTGCTGACATTGAGATGTTTATTCACGAAGGCGCGCGCGGCGGGAAATCCGCGCTGCGGACTGCTTGATTTTTGAATTCCGCCGGCGGGAAACAAGGGGCGGCTTCGCCGGAGTCTCAAGCCGCCCCAACAATGCGATCGCGCTGTAGCGCGGTTGTTTGGCAAGGGATGGGGCTTATGAGTCTCGGCCCCATCCCTTAATAAAAAGTTTATGGCCAAGGTGAGCGTGAAATCAATGAGCCAAGAAGAGCGGCGCGAGTACCTGCGGAAGATCGGTAGGCGCGGCGGCTTGAAGGGCGGGGCGACCAGGGCGAAGCAGGTCACTTCGGCATCGCAGCGCGCGGCCAGGCCCAAAGTGTCGAGCGAGAGCTGCGGGCGCAACGGAAAGAGAGGCGCCGCGCGGACGATCGAGCTTCACGGCTATAAGGCGTTGTTCGAAGGCGCTAGGCGAAAGCGCCTCGCCAATCCTTCGCCGAACGAGTTGGTAATGATGGACCTGTTGAAGACGCTCGGCCTGAACTACAGACGCGAGTACGTACTGGGCGAGACCTTGTACACGATCGATTTCTACGTGACCGAGTACGGCCTGGGCATCGAGGTTGACGGCTCCATCCACGACAAGGGCAAGCCGGACGAGGCTAAGAGGATTCAGCACGCCGAGCGCAAGGCGGCGCTCTGCCGCTCAATGGGCATCAAGCTCATTCGCATCCACCATAGCGAACTGGCGGATGACGACCTGTCGCCTGTGATAAACAAGATTCGAGGGATTACCGGGGCATTGAGGGACTCCCTTGATGACGGAAGGGAGAGACCGGCAACTGGTGAACCTCCTGTTTAAAGGGGCTGTCGTCTGAAAAGGCGCCGGCCCCGATTTTATAGGCGATGACTCACATAGTTGCATTCATATTCGGTTTCTGCGTCTCCGTTGGGGGGGGAGTTCAATCGCAGTGATCCCACGTCGCGGTGGGGCAGCTAAGCAGATTGAGGGGGAGCGATGAAATTTTCAGTGCCTATCAAATTTGGAAATCGAGTGATCACCATCGAGGACGAGGCCGAGGACCTGCGTGACATGTTCCGGAAGATGGACATGTACGACTCGCTTCCTACCGAGGGGCCGTCCGGAGAAGAAGACCTGACGTTCTGTCACCGCGTGGTCAAGAACTCCAAGGGCCAGCCCTGCACTTATTACTCGGTGGTCTGTGAGTCGGCGGGCCAGGAATTCAAATTCGGCATCCTTGCCGACGGCAGCGGGCTTTTCCCGAAGGGCTGGGAGCCTCTCCAGCGCGGACGGCTCGCTGAGCGTCAAGAAGAGGAAGAGAGGGAGCCGGAGGTTGGCGCGCGGACAGGCGACGCCGACGAAGGCGTGAGACGGCAGTCGCAGGAACCGAAGCTTGAGCCCCCTAGCGATCTGAATCAGAACGAGAGCGTCAACCTGGATGCGCGCGCGGCCTGGCTCGTCGAGCAAGGGCGCGTGAGCAAGACAGACTCAGGATACACCGTGCGACCGAACGACAAGGTGACTTACCAGGTCTGGCGGAACAAGGCCGGCAGGGTGGTTTGCCAGTGCGACCGCTTCGATAGGGGGCGGGAGTCCGATCCCGAGTTCCGCTGCGAGCACATCCGCGCCGTCAAGCTATTCGCCAATCCGCGCCGAGTCGCCGCCTGAAACGTTTCGCCGCCGCGAGCTTCGCGCTTCCTAGCGGCGGATCGCGGACGAAGCGCCTGCATAAGAACAAACAACACTCTCCTGGGGAGCAGACCTGCTCCGCTCCCGCTTTTTACCGCACAGGAGTTTTACATGCCGCAGGAATACCAACCCGCGCCACGAACTGACGAAATTGAGGAACCGAGAATGGGAAAGGCATTAGACCCCGTGCGGGCGATAACGAGCTTGAGCCGCGCCCCTATTGATCGCGCCGGCGACCAGGGCGTCACTATCAACGAGATCGAGGACAAGGTCCGGGAGTTTTATCCGCAGTTCTCGCTCGATGACGTGCGGACCACGAGCTTGCTTTTCGCGATTTTGAAACAGGGCTGCTCGATCCAAAAGCTTCATTCGTTCACGAGCTACAACTTCGACTTCATCCGCAAGCGGGTCGAATGGCTGCGCTCGTCCGGGTTGCTCTTCACCGGAACCCTCTCAACTCAGTACGTCCTGGAACAAGTCCCTGGCTCCGAAGACCTGGTCGGGCGGATTACGGGACAGAAATTCGGCAACAACAGAAAGGAAAAAACAAAAATGAGCGCAGAAGTAAACGCAGCCGCCGATGCGAACGCCGTCACACCGGAACAAGACATGGTGTTTTGCAGTAAATCGGCGAAATGCCGCAAGCGCGACGGCCACACCGGCCGCTGCTCGGGGCAGGGCGGGAGCGTTACCGGCCGGATCAAAAAGGCGAAGACGCTCAAGACCGCGCCAAAGGCGAAGGCCTCGAAGCGGAAGCCGGCGCCCGCGCTCAAGGCGACGGCGGTGTCAGCGGAGGCCGTCGGCCACTACAAGATCGAGTACGAGGACGAAACGCGCCAATTCAACTTCGAGGGGATCGGGCGCGAGGCGTTCCTGGCGGATCTGGACGCCGCTCGCATGTCGGTCAACGGAGGCTCGAATGGCTAAGGAGCTGTTCCACAAAGCCACTTGGGCGGATGTCCGGCCCGGCGACGCCGTCCTGATGCCGTGGTCGAGGATTGACCAGGTCATCGAGGTCGAGATCGTGGAGGCGGAGGCGGGGCGGTCGGAGAAAGACGACCGCCCGGTGATCTTCGCGAGCCTGAGCCTCGACGAAGAGAGATACGTGCGGTGGGTCTTCGATCCGGAGGCCGTCGCGTATGTGAAGTCGAGCTTGTGAGGAGTGAGCTATGGGAGCGGATTTTACAGACGAAAAGGCTGAACAAACCTTCTGCGTTGAGGGCACTGACCGCCATCCCGACGGGCATTATGACGGGGTTGAGTGGCGCTACGACGAATCTTCGGGCGGCTACGAGATGCAGGCCATGCCATTCTGGTGTTGCGACGCCTGCGGCTTGGAAGATACCGAAGTCTACAGTTTCCCTTATGGCGAAATACTGCTTTGCAGTGTATGCGTTTTGGCAGCGGCTAACCGTTATCATTTCCGACGCGCAGGGCGATTCCTGACATGGACTAATCCGCGCAGGCGTAATCCTAACGCCCGAAAGCCCATCCCGGGAAAACTCAGAAAAAAGATTTTCGAACGGGACACCTATAGATGCCGCTATTGTGGAAGCCATCTCGATTTAGTGTTGGATCATGTAATCCCTCACGTTCGCACGAAGGATGACAGCGAAGAAAACCTCGTAACAGCTTGCCAAGTTTGTAATTCAAAGAAACAAGATCGCACCCCGGAAGAAGCGGGCATGGTCCTTTTGCCTGTTCCGCCCTGTGCGATTCAAGAGGGCGGAACTCCGTTTACAGTGGAGGGAAGGCGATAACTTGTCGAACAAGATCAGCGGCAAAGTCTGGGAATTGGATTTAGATCCTGTTGAGAAGCTGGTGCTCTTGGCGCTGGCCGACCACGCGGATCATGAGGGGAATAACGTGCGCCCGGGGAACGACCTGCTCTGCGCCAAAACCGGCCTGAGCGAGCGCACCATCGGCAAGAAGATCGAGAAGTTCATCGAGCAGGGCATTCTGGTCCCGGTGCGTTTAAAAACAGGACCGGGCACGCTCCGAGAGTTTTCTCTCGTAATTGACCATCTCCCACGCCATGAGCTCTTCATCCAAAGGGACTTGAAAAAGCTCGAACGAGCTTCGAGTGAAAGGAGAAGAACAGTCGAACCACATTCGACTGTTCAGCGGCCGAAGATGGTCAAGTCGCGCTCGGCCGCGATGGCGAGAACGGCCGAATCACGTTCGACCGTTTCTCCGCCGAAAAGAATCGAACCGGATTCGACCGTTCGAAATGAAACAGTCGAAACAGGTTTGACCGTTCAGCCGAATCCCCTTCGACTGTTGCCCGGTGAACGGTCGAACCTGACAACATTAACGGTCGAACCTGGCGCAGCAACGGTCGAACCTGACGACAATTCGCATGATAAGGAACGCGCGCGCGTATTGAACCGACATGAACCGTCAATAGAACCGTCAGAGAGAGAAGAAGCCTCTCCCGCGCTCTCCGCGATCAACGAACTCGCAAGCGTTCTCTGCTCTCTCTACCAAATTCCTGACAACGCCGGTTGGAGGCTTAAGGACAAGTTCCAAGCCCTGGCGGTGGAGCTGCATGGCCTGGGGGCGACGGCCGCCGACGTGCGGAGCTTCTACGCGTCCCGCCAGAAAAAGCCGGGTGTGGAGTATTTCGCCGGCGATTTCGTGCCCTGGCGTGCGAGTCAGAACGGAGACGCAGTCGGAGCCAGAACCGCCCACCGCCAGCAAGCGTCCGCCAGGGCCAGGGAAATTCTCTTCGGAGGGAACAAGCGATGATGAACAGTGATTTCGACGAGTTCGACAAGGCGATCAACGAACTCGCCTGCTGCTATCTCCGGAAGATCGAGGGCGACGAACTCGCGGCTTACTTCAAGCAGCTCGCGCGTTACCCGATCGAGCTGGTCGTTAAGGCGACAGCGCAGGCGCCGGAACGCTATCCGACGTTTTTCCCGAACGTCGGCCAGCTCTTTGAGATCTGCGACTCCCTGGCCGCGCAGGAGCGGTACACGTTGGACGCGGTGACTCTCCTGCGAGCGACGGCCGAGTGCGAGCACGAAGACCGCTTCGAGCCCGAGCCGGCAGGTGGACTCTACGCCGGCTTCGAAGTGTGCGTCCGCTGCGGGCGGGCGAAGCCGGTGGTCAACCAGGCCGCGCCGCCGATTCAACTTGAATACTTCCGGATGGCCGTGAATCCGCAGGGGAGGAGTGAGGAGTAATGAGCGAACACAGGAGATTTCAGAACATCAAGGTCCCCAAACGTCTCAGGCCGACGCACGGGCGCACGAGCGTGTCGCGCACGGTTCGCGAGATTCGCCCTTGCTTCGATCCGGAATTCTCCGAGGTCGGCAAGGCCGTCGTCTTCGAGCGCGAGGTCACTGTGGCGACCGGGAACGGTCGGTATTGGGTGATTATCGGAGCCAGGCGCAAATCGACGCTGGCGACGGAGGCGGGATGAGTGTCGCGACGGGCCAAGTCCACAACGTCGAGGCGCTGTGCCTCGCCGCGAAAGAGCGCGTCGACGCGCTCATCTTGGAGCGCGCCCGGCGCTGGATCGAAAACTCCGCCATCCACTTCGCGCCCGATGAGCGGGACCGCGAACTGGTCGGCCTGATCCACAAGGCCAACCGTGAATTTTTGAAAATCGAGGCGCGATACCTGTCGGCGCGCGGCGAGTACGTGATGCTCGGCTGCTCCGCCGGCGAACACAAATACTGCAGGCGCCAGATCACGCGCGACGGCGCGCTCCTGGTCTGCTCTTGCGCCTGTCACAAAACCAAGGAGGTGTGATTTGAGCATAGTAACGGCGGAGGCGAGGACGAAGTCGGTAAAGCGCGGGCGCGTGGTAGCGAAGGCGAAGTCGGTAAAGCCCAAGGTAGTGGTCACGCCGGCGGAGGCCTGGGCGATGGTCAACAAGTTGAAGATCGGCGTCGAGTACCTGGAGAGCAGCGACCATTGGCTGGCGACCTTCAGGAACAAGGCGGATTCCATCTTTCTCCCGGTTCCCGGCACGACGGCGTTTGCGGCGGTCCAGGAGCTGCTCGCGCAGATCGGCGTGGAGGTGGCGCATGGCTGAAATGTCGCTTGATAACCAGATCAAAGCCGTCCAGCGCGAGATCGCAATGCGGAAGGCCGTCTACCCGTGGCGTGTCTCCGCGAAGACGATGAAGCAAGAGACGGCCGACCACGAGATCGCCGCGATGGAGGCGGTCCTGCGGACGCTACGGCGCGTGGAGTGGCGGAAGCATTGGTCTGCGGCATGTTCCGATGACTGCGGCCACTCGGAGGCCGAGCATGCCGCCTTTGTCTACGGTGTGGCCGCCGGCGAGGCCGGCGAGGAGGAAGAGAGCTGTCCTCACGCCGACGGCGATTTACGCGAAGATTGGCTTGCGGGGTATTCCGTCGGCTCAACCAACAGGGAGAATAGCAATGGATCAACTGAAAACAATCGGGCCTGATATCGTCGGCCAGCGGGCGCTCTTCGACTACAGCGTCCTCGACGCCGAGACGCGGATCGTCGTCCAGCAGCGAGCGCGAGAGATCGAGACCATCGCCAAGCGCATGGCGAGCGACGTCGTGGAGATCGGCGGCAAACTCGCCGAGGTCAAAGACAAACTCGGCGGCAACGGCAGATTCAACGACTGGTTGGCCGCCGAACTGCGATGGAGTGAGCGCGCGGCCTACAACTTCATCGCCGTGTGGCAGCGTTTCAACGCCGCAAATTTTGCGCTGGAGAACGTCGCCGTCTCCGCGCTCTACCTGCTCGCCGCGCCCTCGACGCCGGCGGAAGCCGTGGATGTCGCTAGACAGATCGCCGACTCAGGCCAGAAGGTCACTCACGGCGTAGCGAAGGAGATCGTGCGCCAGGCGAAGGCGAAGCAGCCGAAGCAGAAGGAACTGATCGAGGAGCCGGAGGAGCTGGCCGACGAAAGCGAGGAGGATACGGGGTTCGATTCGGCGGCTCATGTGGTCGAGTCTGGTCCCGATCCGACAATCGGGCGGCGTGTCACGTCTCCTCCCGGCGCCTACTCGAAGACGACGACCGAACCAGACGGCCCAACCCAAGCGGCCGTCGCCCCGTCTCCAACCGTCGATCGCCTCGCCGCTTGGTACAAGACCAGGGTCGAAATCACGATCACGCTGATGCCCGGCGGCGACGGCGCGACCCGCAAGGTTATGCACTCCGTCCGCGCGGGCGAGGGCATGCCGTTCGTCGAACTGACGACGGGTGAAGAGGATCTGGTCGGCTCTCTGCCGACAACGACTTTCGGGCTGCTCGAAAAGGCCTACGAGGCCTTCGCCAAGAAGCCGGAGGCTAGGCCCGCCAAGAAACCAACCGTCAAATCAAAGCCGGTTGCGAAGAAGCCGGCCGCCAAAACCACCACAAAGGGAGGGAAGAAGTAAATGGCGACTATCAAAATCGAAGGCCAAACGATCAAGGGCGACGCCGTCGGCATCACCGACGAGATCGCGAACGACGACGAGTTGCTGAAGGCCGCGCTTGCCCCGACCTGGCCCGACGCGCGAACGGCCACGTTCAAGCGCGATGGAGGGACGGACGGCAAGGAACTGGTGGTCACGGTTCAGAAAAAAGCCGGAACGAAGGGCGCGCTGATTGAGGTCCTTCTCGCCGCGCACGACGGAGTCAACCCAGCCGTCGAGATGAGCAAGCGAGTCGCCGCGATGGCGATGGCCGGCCAGCTCGACCCGGCGCGCGTCCAGGAGATGATGCCGGAGATCCAGCGCGCCGCCGACATGGGCGAGCGCGACCTGGACGCCGCGAGCGCTGCGCTCGGGAGCTTGCGTGACGCGGGCGCGATCGCGTCGAAGGAAGTTCCATTCGGGTTTTGATTTATGCGTAATCGAAAATCCAAAAAGGCGAAGAAGCGACTCCCGACTGAAGGCTGTGGTCCGGAGGCCGGGCGCCGGGACAAGAAGGCCGCCGCCAGGGACGCCGCGCTCCACCTGCGGCTCATCCAGCACGGGACTCACATCGTCGAGCTGTATAAGAAATTCTTCCCCGAGGAGTTCGCCCGCGACGGCGTCGATTACGGGTCATTCGAGGGGGTGCTCGGATCGTATGACCGCTTCGCCGAGTTGGTGGATAACCGGTTATTCCCGGTCCACTGTTTCAGCGCCTACGACATGGTCTGGGAGGACACGGAGGGCGCGCTCTTAACGATGTGCCTTTGCTATCACTCGTTCGCGCCCTTCCTCTGGTACAACCGAGGCCAACGCGACGACCCGACGTTCCCCGTCGAGCGGCTGATCGTTTCGGCGGCGGGTTACGGCGACGCCGAATTGCGGCCGCCCACTGGCTGCCGCTTCAGCTCGGAGAAGCTTCAGGAAGTTTGCTGGAAACAGAAGGGGGTGGTCTCGCGCCTTTGGCTCGCGGCGATGGCGCTGCTCGGCGGAACGGGCAACGTCTGGCTCGACGTGACCGAGGAGGAGTATTGGCAGGCTGAGCCTCCGGAGTGGTCGGAGGGGGCGATCGAATTCCTCGCCAAAGAGTTCAAGGAGGCGAATCGCGTCGGCGACCAGGTCAACGAGTTCTTCGCCTGGGTCGGCCATGACCCGGAGAGACTCGAACAGGTCAAGCGACTGCTGCGCCGCGCGCAACTCCCTGAAAAACAGCGCGCCCGCGTGGCCGGCGATCCCCGGCCGTTCGCCGAGGCGCTTGGAGCGCTTCTATGAGCAAACGCAATCACAAATTCATCGTTCCCGCCGGCGTGGAGCCGCGGGCCGCGATCTACCTGCTCGACAGCGAGTTCCTTCTCGTCGCCGAGCGCGAAGGCGCGGTGACGCAGAAGTACGTCTCGCCCGGCGCTCTGCGCCAGGCATTCGCCGCCGAGCCGATAGACACCGGATGGATTCCCGCCGGCGTCAGGCGGTGGGGCGTGAGCGCGAAAGGGACCTATATGCTCCGCTGGCATGCGCCGGCGGTGTATCCGGTGTGGCAGCCCGGGCGCAATCGCCAGGTCAAGGTCCCGATGCCTGGCTTGGCCTTCTTCGCGCAGGGCAATAGCTACTACGTCTGGGCGACGAAGGGGAGTAAGTTCGACCCGAAGGCTAAGCTCTTCAACGCCCCGTGCGCGAACGTCAACGCGCTCGGCCTGATCTGCTGGGGCGAGAACTCGCATCCGGACGTCGCGACGGGGTGCTTCGACAAGATGTGGGCGACCTTCTGGGAGGCGCCGTTTTCGCCCAGTTGGGCGGGCGGGAAGAGCCGGAAGTTCACGAACGCGAATCTCAGGCTGGCGGACCTTGCGCGGTCGCGGGCGACCGCATACCCGGAGGACGATCTGACGCGGCTCGAGCATCGGTTGCTGCCAAACCCGGCCACGCTCGAAGGCGTGGTCGAGATGATGGCGCGAAGGGGGGACAATTCATGGGAATAGAGCCAAACGCTTTCAATCTGGCCGGCGAGCCCGATCCGCCTGGCGCCGGCCTAGTCGGCTACGTCCTGAACTCCGGCAAGCGCGCGTACAACCCGCCGGAGCTGCGGGGCGGAATGTTCGATTACATCCTGGGCGCCGACGGGCTTTATCTCCACGCCAAGCGCGAGGAGCTGGAGGTCTGCTTCCGGATCGCGCCGGCGGAGGTCCGCGGGCTGGCCGAGTGTTTCGAGACGTTCTCTTTCGGCCTGCCGAAGGTTCCGGCGCGCGTGGTCGATCAAATTCTCCAGACCTCGCTCGGATGGGCGGAACACTCGAAGGAATCCCTCTTTTGGATTCGACACAGTCATTTGAATCCCTACGGCGGCGGTTGGCTGCTTGATCACCCGGAGCAAACGCGAACGTCCGCGAGCTGCCGCCCTTTGGCGGGTCAGGAGGAGATTTACGAACGTGTCATCATCGAAGTCCATTCGCACCACGGGATGTGGCCGGAGTTCTCACGGACTGACGACGCCGACGAGAGAGGCTTTCGCCTCTATGGCGTCATTGGAAATCTGCCTGAAAAGCCGGAGATCCGGCTGCGCGTCGGCGTGTACGGCGCGGGCTTCTGGGAGATCCCGGCGTCGTGGGCGCTGGAGCTGCCGGCGGGGCTGACGGACTGCAACGAGACGATCGAAGTGGTGGTCGCGCGCGATGAAGACGAGGAGGGCTGATGGCGAAATCGCGGAATAATATGCGGCAAAAAATCCAACCGATCGATTTGTCCTATGCGCAAGCGGCGACGCTGACGCTGCCCGTTTATGAACGTCTTCGGCTGGCGCTGGTAGGCTGCGGCGGGACCGGGAGCTGGCTCGCTCCGTCGGTCGCGCGGATCGCGAAACTCCAGCGCGACCAGGGCAGAGAGGTCACTGTCTTCTTCTTCGACCACGACCACGTCGAGCCGAAGAACATTCCCCGGCAACATTTCTGCGACGCGGAACTCGATCGCAACAAGGCCGTCACTTTGGCCGCGCGGTACTCGGCGGCCTGGGGCGTGGAGATCGTCGCCGTCCCGAAGCGTTTCAGGAGCGCGGACGTGGAAGTCGATCGCGAAACGCTGACGATACTTATCGGCTGCGTGGACAACGCGGCCGCGCGTAGGGAGATCGCCGCCGTGGTAGGCCGGCGGGCGCCCTCGGGCGCGCCGCTCTGGTGGCTAGACTGCGGTAACGACGAGTCGTCGGGCCAGGTGATCGCCGGCTCGTCGGTTGACCTGGAGGACCTGGCCGGAGCCTTCACGCCGTCTTGCAAAATTTGCAAAAGGCTTCCGGCGCCGAGTTTGGTCGCGCCCGACCTGCTTGAGCCGAGGCCGGAAGAGGTAGAGACGCAAGATTTTGCGTCTCTACGATCCTGCGCGGAGATCCAGATGGCCAACGCGCAGAGCCTGGCTGTCAACCAGATGGTCGCGGCGGTCGCGACGGACTATCTGCTAGGGCTCGTGAACGGAGGTTTGCGACGTTTCGCGACGTTCTTCGATTTGTCGAGCGGCTCGATGCGGAGCCGTTATATCACGCCCGAAGATGTCGCGCGGGTGATCGGCAAGTCGGCTTCTTACGTGATCTCGGCGGGCAAAGATCGGTAGACGTTTCTTTATCAAGATCTGTGAATTGATTGCGCCGGCGAGCAATGACAATCCGCGACAATCCGCGCGCGTGAAGCTCTGCGCGATTACGTACTAAATCGAGCCCCACCAAATAAAAAGGATGACATAAACGCAACGGGCTTGGAAAGCGCGCCAACGCTCCCCAAGCCCTGGCATCAACCACCGCCGAAGCGATAGGCTAATGGTCCAAACAAATCCTACCGCTTCGGCTTCTCCTTTTGAAAGGATCGAAGCGATGCGCCTACAGGATAAACCTGGAACGTACATTAACTTCTCCGCCTTACACCGGCGTGAGAAGGCAGAAGCCGGCAAGAAGCGGCCTTTCTTCCGCCGCCCGTTGGCCTTGCTCATCGGCGCGGTGTTGCTCTTGATCGCCCTGATCTTTGGCGGCCGCTACTACCTGTACGCGCGAACCCACGAATGGACGGATGACGCGTTCATCGACGCGTCTATCACTCAACTAGGCCCGCAGGTCGCCGGCAAAGTTGTGAAGCTTTACATCACAGACAATCAACACGTGGAAGTGGGAGATCCATTGCTCGAACTGGACTCCCGCGATTTCGAGGCCCGCCTCGCGAAGGCGATGGCCACGTTACAGGTGGCGGAGGCTGGACATCGGGCGGCGCAGGCCGCCGTCGAGCAAACGCGGATTACCACACGTGGGAACATTGCGGAGGCTTCTTCAGGGGTCAACGCCGCGTGGGCGGCGATGGAGACCGCGCACGCTCAGGTTGGAGCCGTCCGAGAGCGCGAGCGGCAAGCCCAGGCAGCGGTTACAGCCGCGCGGGCGCAGATTGACGCCGCCGCGGCCGAAGCGAAGCGCGCCGCCGCCGACGTGCAGCGCAACCAGCCGCTTTATCAGGCCGGCGTGATTTCACAACAACAGTGGGATCAAATCACAGCGAGGGCTCAAACCGCTGATGCGCACCTCACAGCCGCCCGGGCGCAGCTTGATGCGGCCCGCGCCGGCGCGGCGACCGCCGCGGCCGAAGTCGAGCAGGCGACGAAGCAGTCTCAGACGGCGCAAGCCCAGGTGGAGCAGGGAAGAGGGCGTTTAACCGGGGCGTTCGCCGGTCCGCAGCAGGTCAGAGCCAGCCGGGAGCAGGCAAGCTCGGCCTCTGAAGCCGTGAAGGCGGCGCGCGCGGATGTGGAGATGGCCGAATTACAGCTTTCCTACACAAAGATTTATGCGCCCGTACAGGGGCGCGTCACGCGCAGGTCTGTAGAAGTCGGCGACTATGTCCAGGTCGCCCAGCCGCTGATGGCGCTCGTGCGGGACGACATCTATGTCACAGCGAATTTCAAGGAAACGCAGCTAACTCACATCCGGCCGGGTCAGCCGGTCGCCATCACCGTGGACGCCTATCCAGGCAAGACCTTCAGAGGCAAAGTCGAGAGCATCCAGCGCGGCAGCGGCGCGGCTTTCAGTCTGATGCCGCCCGAAAACGCAAGTGGCAATTACGTCAAGATTGTCCAACGTGTCCCCGTGCGAATAATCTTTAATGAGCGGCCTGATTCTTCGTATCCGCTAGGCCCTGGAATGTCGGTTGTGCCGGAGGTGCGAGTCAGATGAAATCTGAGGTCATTCACTCTAAATTCCCGAGAACACGCCTACGGTTCAACCTTCAGGCGGCTCGCCAACGGTCCAATCCTTGGCTGATCGCCGTGACCGTCATGTCATCTACTTTCATGGAGGTGCTCGATACGTCGGTCGCAAATGTCGCGCTGCGCCACATCGCCGGCAGCTTTGCCGCCGGCGCCGATGAAGCGACTTGGGTGTTGACAAGCTATCTGATTTCGAACGCGATCGTTCTGGTCGCGACCGGGTGGTTGGCCGGCTATTTCGGGCGGAAGCGGTTGTTGCTGTGCTGCCTTATTATTTTCACCGGCGCGTCGGCCTTCTGCGGCGCAGCCCCTAACCTGGAGTGTTTGATCATTGCTCGAGTGATTCAAGGGATCGGTGGCGGCGTCCTTCAACCTATCGCTCAGGCTGTGTTGCTGGAGAGCTTCCCGCTCGAAAAGCGCGGACACGCAATGTGTGTGTACACGCTGGGAGTGATGTGCGCCCCGCTCCTCGGCCCGACGGTCGGCGGATGGATCGCCGATAATTACTCGTGGCGATGGATCTTCTACATAAATCTGCCGGTCGGTGTTGTCGCCGCGTTGATGATCAAGGCCCTTATTACCGATCCGCCTTACCTTTCGCGTGTGCGGGGACATGTTGATTACTTAAGTTTCGCGCTGATGGCTGTTGGGCTGGGCGCGACCCAGATTGTGCTCGACAAGGGGCAGCAGGCCGACTGGTTCGATTCCGCATTGATTCGAAACCTCAGCGTCATCGCGATCCTGGCGCTGGCTGTTTTCATCTGGCGGGAGTTGCGATCGACGACGCCGATCGTGGATCTGCGTGTGCTGAAGGACCGCAACTTCGCTATCGGCGCCGTGCTGGTCACATGTGTCAGTGGGGCCGCGTTTTATGCGACGATCACGTTGCTGCCGCTCTTTTTGCAAATCGTGCTCGGCTATACGGCGGCGCTGAGTGGCGCCACGCTCGCCACTCGCGGGATCGGCGCTCTGGTCGCGACGGGCATTGTGGGACACTTAATTGGGAAAATAGACCCCCGTGTGATGCTGTGCTGCGGATTTGCATTACTCACCCTGTCAATCTATCTACTTGGCGCCGTTAACCTCGAAGTCGCCCAATCGACGTTTGTATGGCCGAATATAATCAACGGATTTGCATTCGGATTCATCTCGGCGCCGCTGACAACGAAGGCTGTAAGCACACTGAGAAACGAGCAGATCGGTAATGCGACAGGAATTTTCAATTTGATGCGGAATCTGGGCGGCGGCGTTGGGATCTCGGTGATGACCACGCTGCTCGCCCGCCGCGCCCAATGGCATCAGACGATTCTGGCCTCACGCCTCACGCCATACAACCAGCTCTTCAGGCGGCAGATCCAGCAGTCGCAACGCTTGCTCGGACCGCGGGCATACGGGGTGTTTTACGGCGCGTTGTTGAACCAGGCCGCGCTGCTGGCTTTTATACATTGCTTTCGCATCCTCGCCTTGCTCTGCCTGATATGCGTTCCACTGGCGCTGCTGTTCAAAAACACGGAGCAGCGTGGCGGCGCGCCGGTGCAGTAACATTCCGCGCAGGAACTCTTACACAACTCCGCACGGGGTGGCGCGAAGGTCAGGTGGATACTCTTCGCGCCACTTCGGGGTTACGGGAGAACTGTTGAGACTGGTTACTCTAAACCGAAAGTCTCTGCTCCTCCTTCATTCGCCTATTTTCCTTGTCCTGTTGAATCCTTAGCTGTATTATCCGCGCGGCGAGTTTGCCACCGCTGATTCTCAGGCCACCCACAGCCTTAAGATGTTATCCAACAACCTCAACAAAGGTTACCCAGATGCCATTCGTTTTCTATACGTTAAAGACCCTCATTGAGAAGGCTAACACGGCCGGTGATAGGATCGTCGAAGAAATCGTTCGCCGAGAGAAAGGGAAGTTCAACCAATGTCCGAGAAGAAGAACGACATCACCTCCGATACTTCAAAGCCCCCACAGCCGATCGAGATTTTTTATTCTTACTCTCACAAGGATGAAGATTTGAGAAATGAGCTGGAGAAGCATCTGAGCGTGTTGAAGCGCAATGGTGTGATTGCGGGATGGCACGACCGTAAAATCGTCCCCGGAGCGGAATGGGGCGGCGAGATTGATAAACACCTCGAAACGGCCGACATCATCCTATTGCTTGTCAGCTCTGATTTTATTGCTTCCGATTATTGCTATGAAATCGAAATGAAACGAGCGATAGAACACCACGCTCAACGCACTGCCCGCGTCATTCCCATCATCCTTCGTAAGTGCGACTGGCGCGATGCGCCGTTCGGCAAACTGCAAGCATTGCCGAAGGACGGCAAGCCCATCAAAACTTGGAATGATATAGATGAGGCATTCACGGACGTCGTGGCGGGACTCAAGAGAACGATCGCAGAGATAACCGGTGAGCCCTTAGCCGGTCCTTCGTCGGCTCCGGGCTCGACGACGACAGGCCCGACCTTAGTGAGCCAGGCACCTTACAGCGGAATGGATGACACCGCTGAAATAGAAAGACCGCGGGAAAATATGGAAACTCCGGCGTCGGCCCAACCAGCCAACACACCAGAGAAGGATAAAAAATCGGCGGATGACCCTGCCGTGGAATCCGCAGTAATAACGAGCCGTAGAACGCTCATTGGCACCATCCTTACGGCGGTCTTGGCGACGGTCGCGACTATTTCTGCGGCCGGAATCAATAAGTGCGCAAACGCATCACAATCCGGCCCTTCTTCTCCACCTTTCATTGGCCGAATAATCAACAAAAATACGGAAGAAAAAGTCAGAGGAGCAAAGGTGAGCCTGGAAGGCGAGGGCGTCCCCTCAGTAGCCTACAGCGATTCGGAAGGGATCTTCTCCTTTCCCGTGAACGACCCGAACAAAGAAATCCACCTGCGCATAGAAGCGGACCAGTATGAGAACTTCGACCTCCAAGTGACGCCTGCGAAGAATCAAGGGATTCAAGACGTCCGCTTAACGCCGAAAACGGATAAGACCGCGGACTTGTCAGGAACCGTCGTTGACAGTAATGACAGCCCGATACAGGAAGCGAATGTCACGCTCAATGACGTTATCGGAATGCGACCGGTCGAGACGGATGGAGACGGTCAATTTACGCTCAAGGACGTTCCTAGAAAGTACGGTGAGATGGTGAGGGTCCGCGTCGTCAAAGAAGGCTATCAACCTCGTACCGAAGACGTAGTGCTCGGTAAAACACCACCGAGGATCAAGCTAAAGAGGAAGAGATGAAAATCAACTTTACAGCCATAACAGCCATAATGTTTTTCAGCTTTTGCCTACCGGCGGTCGCCTTTAGCCAGCAGGCCAGATTGGAGGGGAACATCTACGAAATCGCCAACAGTAGGGAAATCCCGGTCGCGGGCGTCCGAGTTATCGCGCCCGGCGGTCAATCGAAAGAGACCGATTCTAAGGGCCATTTCGTTATTGATTTTCCAAACTCCGTTCAACCTGGACAAGCCGCGCGAATTGAAGTGAACCGGCCGGGGTGGCTTGTGCGCGACCCGCTCTTCGGAGAATGCGCTACGCAAAACCCCGCGCGTAACTTTGAGTTTTTGAAGGTCATTATCGTGCCCAAAGGCTCACCGCTCGCGTTAGAGCCGAGACAACTAAGCAAAGTGGTTGCCAGGTGGGCTGATGAAAGAGCCAAGTTGCGCGGACGGGTGACTGAGCTCGAGCAGCAACTCGACGAGTACGCTTTTCTGCGCGAGTATGCGGAAAAGTACGGCTTCACACTGGACCAATTCAAGATCGCAGCAGATGAGTGGGCGAAGATCAAAGAGTCCGACGATAAGGAAGAGCGGGCACTGAAAGAGTACTGGCTGAAGAACTACGATAGTGCGGCAGCACTGTTTCGTGAAGCCGGCGACGGCGCGGTCAGGGAGCTTGGAAGCATCAATGAAAAGAGGCTGACGCTAGGACGCCAAGCGATCCGTCGCTACCGGGGCGAAGGGAACTCATGGTATGCGCAATACAAATTCAGAGAAGCGTTGATAGCCTACAATAAAATCGACACTCTCTTCTCGACCAGGGAACTCTCAAAGGAAGATCTGCCAGAAGAATGGGCAGAGGCAAAGCAACTGCTCGGGAGTGTGAAATGGGAACTGGGAACCATTGTCGAAGGACCTGATAGCAAAAAACTCCTTTCAGAATCCGTGTTCGAACTTCGTCAGGCAATGAATGTGTACACGCGCGAGCATCGGCCTCGACAATGGGCCGCAGTACAAAACAATCTGGGCATTGCATTGATGAGACAAGGCGAACGGGCGGAAGGCGCCGAGAGCATCCGATTACTTGGCGATGCGGTGCGGGCCTTCCGGGTTGCCCTGGAGGTCAGAACGTACGAGCAATCGCCCCAAGATTGGGCGGTAACACAGAGTAATCTGGGCATTGCGCTGATAAGACAAGGTGAACGAGCGGAAGGCGCCGAGAGCGTGCGGCTGATCGGAGATGCAGTGCAGGCATACCGAGAGGCTGCAAAGGTCAAAGCGTACGGGCAATCGCCCTGGAGTTGGGGGGTGACACAGATCAATCTAGGCATTGCGTTGATGAAACAAGGCGAGCAGAAGGAAGGGGAGGGGGGCGGCCGATTGTTGGATGAATCTGTCGCTACCTTACGCGAAGCGCTGAAAATATTCACGCGCGAGAAAGATTTGTACCTGGCGGCGGAAACGCAAAACATTATTGGTATTGCGTTGACGAAACAAGGCCAACGAACGCAAGGAGTCGAGGGAGTTCGATTGTTGGACGAAGCCGTCGCGACCTTACACGAGACCCTGAAGGTAAGAACACGCGAACAGGCGCCGCAGGCTTGGGCAAAGACGCAGAACGATCTGGGCGTGGCCCTGAGCGCACAAGGAGAGAGGGTGGAAGGAACTAATAGGATGCAGTTGCGCATGGAGGCCATCTCTGTTTTCTACAAGGCTCTGGAGGTCGAAACACGCAAGCAATTGCCACAGCAGTGGGCTGCGACCAAGAGTAATCTATGCGCTGCGTTGACGAAATTGGGTGAGGTAACGGAAAGTGTCGAGAGAACACGATTATTAAGGGAGGCCGTCGCCACTTGCCGCGAGTCCATTGAGGTCAGGACGCGGGAGCATCTGCCCCAAGATTGGGCAGTTACGCAGAACAGTTTGGGGCAGGCATTGACGAGACTCGGCGAACTGACGGAGGGATCTGAGGGGATGCGGTTGCTTGATGAAGCGGTTACCGCCTATCGATTTGCCTTGACCGTCTTTACGCGTGAACATTTGCCGCAGCGATGGGCTGCGACACAGGACAATCTGGGCAATGCGTTGAGATTGCAAGGGGAGTATGGTGTGCGCAGGCTCCAGGAAGCTGCCATTGCTTATCGTGATGCATTGAAGGTGAGGACGCGCGAGCACATGCCGCAGCAATGGTTTATGACACAGACCAACTTGGCAGGGGCCTATTTCTTACTCGGCGACTGGGCCAAAGCGGCGGAATCATATGCCAAGAGCCTCACTCTTAGTCCGAATAACGCTTTGTACAACCTAGTAAGCGGCCTCTATCACGACAAGTTATTCAAATTTGAAGTTGCTTTCACCCTGAATCAGCAATGGCTAGCTCGTTATCCCGGTGACCTGTTGGCCCAGGCGAACTTCGCCGAAAGACATTTCACTACTGGCCGCTTCGATGAATGCTTACAGCGTATTGGCGACCTTCTGACCAAACCCGAAATCTCCGTCAATTTCAGGCCAGCGATGCGGGCAGTCGAGATCGCAGCGCTCTTGGCGCTCGATCAAAGCGACCGAGTACCGGCCAAGATGGACGCATTACTTGCCGAGATATCGCACCAGCCTGCGGCGTTCAAGGTGGACTGGGTTTTCGATGGAACAAAGTACTTCATCAGTCAGAACGTGAAGTTGTCGCCTTATCGTGCCTGGCTAGGGCAATTGTTCGGCGCACTTGAGGGGAATGACGGCGCGACCATTCTCAAAGGTTTGCAAGAGGTGAAGGAGAGCTTCAAAGCAAGGTGAAGTTGACCTATGGTAACGATCCTATAGTTGTCCTTCGCCCAAACTCGATCCATCTGCGTTTTCAAGAACTTAGCTTGTCTTTCTCCCATCCAAAATCTTCAAGATCAAAATTCGATCCTAGCGTGGAGGGATCGTTAATAACGGCGAGTTAACTGTTAACACTGGATTTCTGTAAGTGTATGAAAACAAAGAGAGACGGAATTATCGCTATGGATAAGCAAAAGGGAGCTTCAAAACAAGGTGAGTCTTTTACAGACAGGATAATGTCCTTATGACGAAACCTTAAACAGAAGTTGTAGCGCTCGCTAAAGTGCCACCGAGAATCAAACTAACGAGGAAGAGATGAAAATCAACTTTACAGCCATAACAGCCATAATGTTATTCAGCTTTTGCCTATCGGCGGTCGCCTTTGGCCAGCAAGCCAGGTTGGAGGGTAACGTTTACGAAATTGCCAACGGCAGGGAGATCCCGGTCGCGGGCGTCCGAGTCATTGCGCCCGGCGGTCAATCTCAAGATACCGATTCTAAAGGCCATTTCGTTATTGATTTCCCGAAGTCCGTTCAACCTGGACAGGCCACGCGCATTGAAGTGAGCCGGTCGGGGTGGCTTGTTCGCGACCCGTTCTTCGGAGAATGCGCTACGCAAAACGCCGCGCGTAACTATGAGTTGTTGAAGGTCATCATCGTGCCCAAAGGCTCGCCGCTCGCGTTAGACCCGAAACAACTGAGCAAGGTGATCGCGAGGTGGGCCAATGAAAGGGTCAGGTTGCGCGGGCAGGTGACCGAGCTCGGGCGCCAACTCGACGAGTATGCGTTCCTGCGCGAATACGCGGAGAAGTACGACGTCACGCTGGACCAATTCAAGGCAGCCGCAGATGAGTGGGCGAAGATAAAAGAGTCCGACGATAAGGAAGAGCGAGCGCTCAAAGAATACTGGCTGAAAAACTATGACAGCGCCGCAGCATTGGCCCGAGAGGCTGCAATTAGTGCGGACGAAGAGCATGAACGTGACCTCCAAAAAGCTCTGGAAAGCGGCCGAAAAATCATCCGTCGCTTCCGGCTCGAAGGCAACGCCCGGTTTGCGGAGTACAAATTCATGGAGGCATTGGCCGCCTACAACGAAATCGAAAAGCGATTCTTAGCCAGAAAGCTAGCCAAAGACGATTTGCCGGAGGAATGGGCAGAAACAGAACTCTTAGTAGGAAATGCGAAATCAGAGCTCGGAACAAGAGTCGAAGGACGGAAAAGCCAGTCGTTACTGAGCGAAGCCGTCGCGGCCTACCGCGAAGCGTTGAAGATCTTCACGCGCGAGCAGTCGCCGCGGCAATGGGCGGCGACGCAGAACAATCTAGGCCTTGCCTTGAGGTTGCAAGGTGAGCGGGCGGAGGGTACCGAAGGAATGAGGTTGCTGGGCGAAGCGGTGGCCTCCTGCCGCGAAGCGTTGAAGGTGTTCACGCTCAAGCAGTCGCCGCAGGATTGGGCGACGACACAGAACAACCTGGGGGCTGCCTTGTATTTGCAAGGCGAGCGGGCGGGAGTTGTCGAAGGAGTGAGATTGCTAATGGAAGCGGTCGCCGTCTTCCGCGTAGCGTTGAAGGTTTACACGCGCGAGCAGTCGCCGCAGGATTGGGCGATGACTCAGAACAACCTGGGGAGTGTCTTGAGTTTGCAAGGCGAACGGGCGGGAAGCCCCGAGGGAGTGAGGCTGTTGGGCGAAGCTGTGGCCGCTTACCGCGAGGCGTTGAAGGTCTATACGCGCGAGCAGTTGCCCCAGGATTGGGCGAGGACGCAGAACAACCTAGGCAATGCCTTGAGTTTGCAAGGCGAACGAGCGGAGGGCACCGAAGGGGTCAGGTTGCTGGGTGAAGCCGTGGCCGCCTTCCGCGAAGCGTTGGAGGTCAGAACGCGCGAGCAGTTGCCGCAGCAGTGGGCGATGACTCAGAACAGCCGGGGCATTGCCTTGAGGTCGCAAGGCGATCGGACGGGAGGTGCCGAGGGAGTGAGATTGCTGGGCGAAGCTGTGACCTCCTACCGCGAGGCGTTGAAGGTCTATACGCGCGAGCAGTTGCCGCAGGGTTGGGCGATGACGCAAAACAACCTGGGTACCGCCTTGTATTCGCAAGGCGAACGGACGAACGGTACCGAGGGCGTAAGGTTGCTTGGCGAAGCGGTCGCTGCCTACCGCGAGGCGTTGAAGGTCCACACGCGCGGGCAGTCGCCGCAGCAGTGGGCGATGACTCAGAGCAACCTGGGCGTTGCCTTGAGTTTGCAAGGCGAGCGGGCGAAGGGTGCCGAGGGCATGCGGTTGCTGGGCGAAGCGGTCGCTGCCTACTGTGAGGCGTTGAGGGTCTACACGCGTGTGCAGTCGCCGCAGCGGTGGGCGGTGACGCAGAATAATCTGGCCAAGGCTTATTACCTCCTTCGCAACTGGCTTGGCGCGGCAGAGGCGTATGCGAATGTCCTCACTCTTGATCCGACTTACAAAGAGGCTTACACCCGCGCCAGTGCGCTCTACCACGACATACTGTTCAAATTCGAGATAGCTTTCTCTTTAAATCAGCAGTGGCTGGCCCAGCATCCGGATGACCTTTCTGCCCAGGCCGACTTCGCTGAAAAGCATTTCACAACGGCCCGTTTTGATGAATGCGAGCGGCGCATCAACGCGCTCTTAGCTAAACCCGAAGTTTCCGCCAGCATCAAGTCAGCGCTGCGAGCGATTGAGATAGCCGATCTGCTGGCGCTCGATCAGGCCGATAGAATATCTCCCAAGATGGAAGCGTTAATCGCCGAGGTCTCAAGTCAGCCCGCAGAGTTCAAGGTGGGGTGGGCCTTCGATGGAACAAGACGCTTTATCAGCCAGACTGAGAGGCTGGCGCCATACCGCGATTGGCTGGGTAAGTTGTTCAATGCAATTGGTGGAAAAGACCGCGAGACCATTCTGAAAGAATTGAAACAGGCAAAAGAGAGCTTCAAAACAAAATGAATCTACAGGCAAGGATGCTACCCCTTATCATACCCGAGCGGAATGGATCTTCTCATGAGTTCTCTCTTCAACCATCGAGATCAAAACATAATCCGTTCGATCTCATCTAGGCCGACCTCATCGCCATGACGGTCATAGAGCTTAGTCATCCGCGCCGACTCGTGCGCAGCGATCTGCTGCGCACGTCCGAGCGCTCCGCCGTCTTCCAGATAGACGGTTATGCCCGTCGCCCGGAACGTGTGCGGACTTATCCCGCCCTTACTCTGCCTGCTGTGCGCTCCGCTGGCGCTATTTTTCAAAAAGACGGAACAACGCGATTCTATGGAACAACGCGATTCTTCCGTGTCTTCGGAGGCTCCACCGAGGAACCATACCTATCACTGAGAGGCGGCTATCCCGTGTTTGTCACATTGCCGGTGCGGTAGATAAGAAGCGGGCGTCTGATTGCTATTGCAGTTTGATGGCTGAGCAATCCACGGCGCCCGCCGTCGCCGTAAGTAGAATCAGAGAAACACGAGCGAACGCTGTCAAATCACATATGAATCGAAAGAGTCTTCGTCGGGGACTGACAGTTGGGAATGCAAAGCAACTCGCGCGGACCTTTGGGGAAGAGGCCGCAGAAGCGATCACGGATTGGGTTGCCGTGGTTAAAGAGGAGCTGCGCGCTGGCGGAGGAATCCCGATTCTTGCGCTGGCTCTGGCCGAGTTGGTAGGCCGATACGAACAGGCGGAGAAAAGAGGCATGCGCGACCAGGCTCAGATCGTGAGAAAACATTTGGCAGGCTGTGCGGCCGCAATCCTGAAGGTGGAGGACGGATCTCAGTCTGGATTGAATGGGCGATCTCGGGGGGCCATTGCGCGACCGCGGGCGCAAGCCAGGAACAAAAAAGGTAGAAGAGAGCAAAACAATGGGAAAGGGTAAACGCCCAGAAAACTCAACCACCTGGGTATGCTCATGGCCAGAACGATCTTCGATCCCTTAGTGGCCGCCAGGCGAGACGAGTTGGATGCCTGCCACTCTCTAGGCGAGTTTCATATACCAAACAATTCAGGGCGCCGCTGCTGCTTTTTTAGATGTGGTTAGTGCGTCCAGACGCTTAATCGAGCGGGATATGAGGCTGCGGCGCTGAAGGATGCCGCTGATGAAGATAACACTCCGGAGGATGAGACAATGAAGCGACTTCAGAAACTACGATCGAAGAAACTGCGGCCGATACAGGATTTTTTCAGAGGGTTCTTTCGCAGGCACCTGATGGGCGCCGATGATAAACCCGACTTATCCATTAATGACGATGATTCCCTCATGCTGGGTTTATGGGTCGTTTCAATCATGGTCGATCGAAGCGGGTGCGAAGAGTTAACTGATCATGGACGGAGATTGAGGCATCTGATCGAGAACTCCAGCGCCCAGATGCCGAATCCGCCGTCGTTGGACACAAGTTCTGAGAACTTTAGAGAAGTGGGTTTTCTATTCGCGTCAATGCTGGCCCACTGGATCGGAGAGCTTGAACGGGACAGGGCCAGAAAACAACCTGGTTATCGAGATGGAAGGCCGGCGGTGGAAAGAAAACCCCGGACTCTGACCGAATTCTTTTATGAGTTTGTCGGCAATTATTATGGTAAACCTGGGGGGAATGCAGATGGGATGCGGGTGTTGATCGGCGCGCCGGCCTATATAGAACTCGGCTGGCGATGTATTGGCCTGACGGTGAGGCGGGCTTGGGGAGAGGGCGCGGAAAAATTCTACCGGACGGACATCGAAAGCAATCTATGCGCCACGCTTGAGGCCGAGATAACGCCGGCGGAGTACGAGGAATTAGGCCGCTACTTTATCGACCTGATGAAGGCATGGGCTTTGGGTCATGATTGTCGGAAGTGCATAGCGCTTAGGGGATATGCCACAAAGGATTATCTCAATAGACGATTGTCTCAGAGACGGAAAAAAAGTATGAAGTGGGCCGTGGCGGGGAAAAGAAGAAAGAGCGATTGAACGCTGATCATGTTCTGCCGTGCTGAGTGGGGGCGCGGCTGGCGTGTGGTCCGCCCGCGCCAGCTTGGGTTTCGGCATGGACGCGTAAATTCAAGTCAGGGGCGCTCAGTGAGTTCAAAACCGCATCTCCATGCTCTTCTCAATGTCGCGCGCCACTCTGCTCATCACCGACGACCAGACCTGACCCATCGCCCTCATATTCACGGCCCCGCTTGCGGCGTCGCGCGACCGCAGGGGCGGAAACGGCAATTAAAGATCAGATAGAAGGGGGCGGCGCGATGGATAAAGACAAATCTCTATTCACTGGCATTCGAGAGGCTTTTTCGATTCGGCGCGGGGGCATCGAAGACCTATTTTCGGACGCTCGCACTGAGTATGGATAGTTGATGTCTGTTTGAACTTTCGAAAACGCCTCCATCTCCCCTTCCTACTATCTCATTCCCGCGCACTTCCCACCCGCAGCTTGACGGTCTTGTCTTCACTTCCTGAAGTGAGCGTCTTGCCGTCGGGAGAGAAGGTGACTGAATAGACACTATCGTCGTGCCCTTTGAGTGTGGCCAGCTCCTGTCTGGTCTGCGAGTCCCACAACTTGACGGTCTTGTCCGAACTCCCCGAAGCGGGCGTCTTGCCGTCGGGGCGATTTACTAGCCTATTCCTAACTGTGGTGGTGGCGTTCGCCAGGTAGTAATGGTCGCTCGAAACGGAAGGTTTCGAGACGACGGACGCTTGAGAGATTGTCACCCGCATGGTTCGTAGTAATGTTCGCTCGAAACGGAAGGTTTCGAGACACGGGGAGCGATTGCAAGCTGCCGAGCAGGAGTTAATGTAGCAATATTCGCTCGAAACGGAAGGTTCCGAGAAGGCTTCGGTCTTATCGAAGATTCACCGTTAAATGGCGCAGCAATGTTCGCTCGAAGTATGAGTGGCCGCCGCGAAGCGACGCAACCCAGGTCGCAATTCCCACGCGATCTCATCTTACAGATTCAACGGCGCAGGTTGCGCCGCTATTCATTGCAGCCCGGCAGTGGGCGAGACATCCATCACATAAATCTCTGTATTGCCTGTCCGGCGCTGACTGGTGAAGGCAATCCGCTTCCCGTCTGGAGACCAACTAGGCGCGCTGCCGCCGGAGAACGTCAGTCGCGTTTGAGCGCCACCATCCACGTTCATGATCCAGATATCCCATACCCTCACGCTTAGGTCAAATCTCTGAAAAGCGATCCGGCGACCGTCAGGCGAAAAGCGGGGATAGATGAATTCATCATTGTTTGGTGGGGTAGCCAAGAGTCGAGGATTGCCGCCATCAGAGTCCATGATCCAGATATCCTTTAGCACCACATTTCGCTTGCGGCTGCGGTTGAAGAGGATATGTTTTCCGTCAGGCGAGAATGAATGCAGCAATTCCTTTTCTTGCGAATTGGAAAGTCGCATCAGGGCTTTGCTCTCAAGGTCGATGGCGTATAGCTGCATATATCCATCCCGGCCCTGGACGAAGACTATGCTTCTTCCATCGGGTGACCATTGAGGGCCGGCTGCATCGTTCGCCAACTTGACGATATTGCCCCCATCCGCATTCGCCAGGTAAAGATCGGTGTGCTCTAGATCTTTTCTTGAGAATGCGAAGCGTAGTCCATCCGGCGACCAGCTGATCAACTGCTCCTGAATATCGTTAAGTACCTTCCGTTGCTCACCGCCGTCAGAATTCATCACGTAGAGGGCCGTTCTGCCCTCACGATTACTGGTAAATGCGATCTTCTTCCCATCCGGCGACCAACTTGGGTACATGTCTTCTGCCAGATGGTGAGTAATGTTAGTCTGCCGGCTGGGATCCGAGTTGATCACATAAATTTCGAAGTTGCCTTCGTAATCGGCCGCGTAAGCGATCTTCTTTCCATCAGGCGACCAGGCATATCCCACCCAATCTTTCATCTGGTATGTGAGCCTCATCTGGTTGCGGCCATCAGCATTCATTACGTAGATGGCATTCTGATCATTTATAACGCCAAAGGCTATCCTGGTTCCATCCGGGGACCATACTGGGGGCCCGGCTTTGAGCAGGGCATTTGTCAAACGCGTGAGTTCGCTGCCATCAGAATTGATGACACAGATCGAGGCTTTTGGCCAAGGTCCATCCGGAAAATATGAGTAGGCGATCTTCCTGCCATCAGGGGACCATCTTGGATCAACGTCAGCTATTTTATTGTGAGTCAGCCGGCGAGAGTTGCTTCCGTCAGCATTGGCGACGAACAGTTCATTGCTGCTAGGCTCTCCTGGAATAACTTCTTTAACAAATAGTATCTGCCGACCGTCAGGCGAGAGCGCCCCGGAAGTATTCACTCGCACAACATCACTTCCATCCGGCTTCATAGTGTAAATATTTCGTCCGCCCCCAAACCTGATTCTGCCGTCAGGCTGCCAGTTCGGCCCATTGCTCACCAGCAGACCATTGTGGATACGTCGCACACCGCTGCCGTCAGCGTTCATCACAAAGATGGCTTCCTGCCCTTCGCGATTGCTGGTGAATGCTATTTGCTTTCCATCCGGCGACCAGGTCGGGGCCGTATCCGAAGCGAGATCATGCGTCAGCCGCACTGGGTCGAACTCAGAAACGGTCGCAGACGGGATCGGGTTCGATTTCATCAACCGCCGGGCGAATGGGCCGCCGAGCAGCGTCGCGACGATGATAGTGCCGATAGCAATGAGACTGCGGCGGGAGAGACGCGCAGAGAAGCGCCTCGTGGGAGGGGATGCGTCCGCGACTGCCGCTGGGGACTCGCCGGTGAGATTAAGCAGGTCTTTGATTTGCAGCTCTTCCGCGATCCGCCTGAGTTGGCGCGCAAACTCATTAATCGTCCGCTGACGCGCCTCTCGTTCTTTAGACAAGGCCTGTTGTACAACGCGCTGCAATTCGGTCGGGATCTCCGGCGCAAGCTGCGTCAACGGGACCGGCTCGGTCGTTAGCAATTTTGCGATTTGATCGACCATCGCCTCCGCCGCGAAAGGCTGCCGTCCGATGAGCATTTCGTAGAGCGTGACGCCGAAGCTGAATACGTCCGTGCGAGCATCGACAGCATGGCCGCGCGCCTGCTCAGGCGACATATAATTGACCGTGCCAAAGACCGCGCCCGCTTCACTCAAATACGAATTCGACGGCGAAGCTGCGCCAGTATCAGGATCCTGCTGCAAGCTTTCGGCCACTTTGGCCAGCCCGAAATCAAGCAGCTTGACGATCCCGTCACGACGCACCATCACGTTTTCCGGTTTGATGTCGCGATGCAATATCCCGACCTCATGCGCGGTCGAAAGGGCGTCTGCAATCTGCAGCGCGATCCTGAGCGTATCCCTGACCGGCAATCTACCCTGCTCCCTGAGTTCCTCGCGTAACGTGCGCCCATCAATATATTCCGTCGCGATAAAATATATATCCTCGATCTGGCCGGCATCGAAGATCGTGACGATATTCGGGTGATTGAGTATCGAGACGGCTCTGGCCTCTTGCTCGAAGCGCAACACTCGCTGCTTATCACCCACGAACTGCGAGGGGAGCAACTTGAGCGCCACTTTGCGACCCAGCTTGGTATCCTGGGCCAGATATACTTCGCCCATCCCGCCTCTGCCCAACATTGAAACAATTCTGTAGTTGGCCAGTTCCCGCCCGATAAGTTGCGTCGCAGGAGAGCTAACCTCATCGGCGACGATTTCGCGCGCGGCGACTTTGTAGGCGGGCGCTTGAAGGAATGTTCCGGCGTCTTCATGGGCGACGAGCAGCGTTTCGATTTCGCGGCGAAGATCGGCGGCGCCAGCGCAGGCCTCGGCAAGAAAGCTCTCGCGCTCTTCGCGGCTGAGATCGAGCGCGCGGCCATAGATTTCCTTGATTTTCCCCCACCGTATCGCGTCCATCACGCCTTCCCGCTAAGCTCACGATAGAGCCACGCCTGCGCCAGACTCCATTCGCGCTGCACGGTGCGCGTCGAAATCTTCAACGCCTCGGCGGTTTCCTCCAGGCTCAGCCCGCCGAAGAAACGCAACTCGACAATCTTGCTCTGGCGCTCGTCAAACGTCGCCAGTTCGTTCAACGCGTCGTCCAGCGCGACCAGGTCCGCGCCCTTTTCGTGCGCGATCCCTTCGGCGTCGGCGAGCGAAACCTGCACGGCGTCGGCGCCATTTTTCTGCGCCCGCTTCCGCCGAGCTTCGTCAACTAGGACGCGGCGCATCAGTTGCGCGGCAAGGCCGATGAAATGCGCGCGGTTCTGCCAACGCACATCCGGCCAGTTAATCAACCGCACCCACGCTTCATTGACCAGCGCTGTCGTTTGCAAGATGTGACCCGTCC
>Ga0114129_10000891_pt1 | contig 38929 bp, 28 predicted proteins | sample RhiMetdeltSRZDD1_FD_80071 | JGI IMG/M metagenome (GOLD analysis project Ga0114129, IMG submission 80071) | Populus rhizosphere microbial communities from Tennessee, USA - Rhizosphere MetaG P. deltoides SRZDD1 (version 2) (version 2) | ecosystem: Host-associated > Plants > Roots > Rhizosphere >...
ATGAACTGCGTGGTGACGAGCTGCTCGAAGAATTCGACGGCGTGCGCAGGCCAGTCGGTGACGTCGCGCGCGAGCTGCTCGAGCATCAGCGCCGTACCCTTGCGCCGGCGGTAGCCGATCGTGTTCGCGACTTCGGCGCGCGGTGACGCGACGCGCGGCGCCTTGCCCGGCAGCGGCCGGTACCCGATCAGATCGCCGATGTAGGGCGCCGCCCATTCGGCGCACGTCTCGATGAACTGATCGTCGTAGAGCTGATCGAGGTCCTCTTCGATCGCGCCGAGCTCGCGCGCGATCAGCGCCAGCAGCGCGCTCAGCGGCCGCCCCTCCGCGTCGTCGCGCAGGCGGTAGACCGCAGGGAGCAGGCGATACAAGGTCGCGGTATCCAGCGTCATGGCATCACCTCGAGCCGATCGAGCGGGCCCGGATCGAGCGTCAGCAGCTCGTCGGGCTGCGGCTGGCCGCCCTCGACGGTCATGCGGTTGGCGAGCAGCCGGGTCTGGCGCGACGGCAGCGTCTGCGAGACAGGCCGCGTGCCGCCGTACAAGCGATCGAGATCGACGGCGATCACACCCGGCACGCCTTGCGCGACGGCGATGACGTCCGACTGCTGCACCGGCTGGCCGAGATCGCGGGCGGCGAAGCTGAAACTCGCGCGCAGCGCCGACTCGACGGCGGCCAGCACCTGCCTGGTCTCGCGGTCCGGATCGCACTTGACCTTGAAGCCGGCGTGGAACGTGCTGGCCTGATAGCCGAGCAGTCGGACGGCGACGTGCGGATCGCCACTCGCGGCCAGCGCCGCCCGCAGGTTGATCCAGATCGGGCTGTCGGGCGAAATCGTCGTGCCGTCCGGCCCGGCGATCGTGATGACGACGGTCGGCCCGCCGCGCAGCTGGAGCACCTGCGCGCGCGCCTTCGCGATGCCGGCGAACGCGCGCGCGAAATCCTCGTAGTCGAGCACCGACACCGCGCGGCCGAGCGTGCGCGTCATCAGCGGCATGCTCTGGCGTGCCTGTTCCGCCGGCTCCGGATCGGTGCCGCCCTCCGCGGCCTGCGGGTTGCTGACGCCCTTCACGCCGAGCGGCCGCGTCGTCAGCTGTGTCAAGCTGTCGGCGCCGACATTCCCGGCTGCGCCGAGACCTTTGCGATAGTGGGCGCGGACGTTGTTCACGCCGGTCGGCAGTCGTGCACCGCGGCGGCCGTCGCCGAACTGGACGAACGTCCGCCCTTGTTCGTCGGTCACGAGCGTGAGCACGCGATCGCGCGGCGTCGCGCCGAACAGCGTGTCGCGCTCCCTCCACGCGATGTCGTCGACTCGCACCGTCAGCTCGCTCGCGGCGCCGAGCTCGGTGGCCGCCGCGCGGTAAGTGAGCGGCAGCTGCTTCAGCTCGAAGCGCTGGAACGGCGTCGCCGCGTTGCCGGCGCCGAGGATCTGCGTCACCGACTCGCCGTGCGACGCCAGCGCCACGTTGCCGTGCACGACGACGCCCGAGCGGATGAGCGCATCCGGCAGCGGCGGATCGATCTCGAGCAGCGTTCGCGCGGGCGATCCCGCGATCGCATGAGCGGCGACCAGCGATGCCGGGTGGACGATTGCCGCGCCGTCACGCTGGCGAATGCCGCGGACGAGCAGCCGCCGGCCTGGCAACAGGCCGTCCGCGCTCACCGCGACCGGGATCGTGTCGCCCGCGACGGCGTCGTCGACCGGATACGCCGCGAACGGCAGCGCGTCGGAGTGCGCGAACACGCTCGTCTCGCGGACCGCGTTGGCGAAGAGGTCGTAGTTGGCGCCGTCGAGGCCGAGCCGCGTCACCTTCGCCGACAGCCCGAAGTCCTGCCGCGAGATTTCGGTCACCGTCGTCACCAGATAGAGCTCGACGAAGGTGTCGGGCGGCGCCGGCTCGCTCGGATAGTTGAACGCGCCTCTCGCCAGCACGACGAAGCTGCCCGGCGTGATGGTCGAGTACACGGTGTCGAGATCGATCGAATTCGCGGCCGGGACGATCACGATGCTGACGTCGCTCTCGAGGACGGACGACAGGATCGAGTCCGCCGCGTTCGTTTCGGTCACGGTGCGCAAGATCACGGGAGCCGGCGGCGCGTTGTGCCCGAACACGGCGGCGCGCTGGCGCAGGGCGAACGCCTGCGGCTGCGCAGCCGGGTGCTGCGGCGGCGACACGGAGCCGAGCGGACGCCGCCACGCCACGAACGTGCGATCGTTCGCCGCATCGGGCGCGACGCGATCCAGCACACGGAAGTCCCACTGGTTCGCGCTGCGGTTCTGGAGATACTCCGTGCCGACGAACAGCAGCGTGTCACCAACCCGCAGGTTGGTGTTGACGCCGGCGAGGAACGTAAACGTCGCGCCGGTTCCGGGGTGAGCGGTCTCGCTCATCCATGGCTGCATCGCGTTCCACGCCGGCCGCGCAGTGACTGGCGCGACGGTTTCGAACACCTGCGGCTGTTGACCGGGCGCCGGTACGCTGCGGACGCCGAGGCTCGCGTCGATCGTGACCTCGGCCGGCACGCCGGTCACGAACATGCCGGGCTCGGGCTTCAGGCCAGGCGGCGGCGCCGGCGGCGTCTCGAGCGTGAACGCCAGCCAGGTCTCCGCCGCGACGCCGGGGCGCAAGCGGTAGCCGATCAGCCGCCCCATCTCCTGCAGGGACAGCCGCTCGCGCGCCGTGCGCAGGTACGACTCGTTGGCAATGCGCTCCTGATAGAACGTCAGCACGTCGGCCGCGCAGGCGACGGCGTCGAGCAGCCCGATCGTGAAGTCGTCGTCGGCGCGCGTCTGCAAATCGAGACGGTCCGGCCCCGGCTCCGATGACAGGCCGGCGATGAGGCTGGCGCGGAACTCCGTATACGTGCCGATCCGGTACGCGATCGTCGTCAGCCCGGTCCGGTTCTCGATTGCGCGCGGCGTTTCGCGCTCGACGCCCACGCAGCAGCCGCAGTCCTCCGTGCCGGGCGGAATCGGATCGAGCCGCTGCGGATTCGGACGAAGGTCGCTCATCGCCCGCCTCCTGCGGTCACCGCGAGCAGGCCGCGATCCGGGAAATTCGGGTTGTTGTCGAGCCGCGCGATTTCCAGGCGTCCGATGGCGATCACGCCGTCCTCGAGTGTCGCGGGGCTAGGGGCGACGAGGCGTTCGAAGCGATCGACGCGGACCGAGTCGACGCCTTCGATCGCCTGGGCGGCGGCGACGATCGGGCTGAGGTACACGGGCTCGCCGAACGTGAAATTGTCCGGGTGGAACAGGCCGCGGCGGCCGTCCGGCAGCAGCGCGTTCGAGAGTGCGTCGCGCACCGCCTTGACGACATCGCTGCGCGGGTAGTCCGGCTTCACGCACACGTGCAGCGCGACGTCGAGCGCCACGAACCGCGGCGAATCGACCTCGAGGTCATAGCCGGCCATCCGGAAGCGCTCGAGATGCCGGCGCAGATTGGTTTCGAAGGACGGGTCGACCGCCGCGCCGCCGACCCGATCGGCGGTGACGAACACGGTGTGCCAGCTGCCGGTCCATCGGAAGGTGGCGGCCGCACGCTGGACGTCGACCCGCCGCTCGGCGGCGGCGGCGTAGTCGGCAGCGGTCACCGCGCGCTCCTGCGTCCGGAATGCCTGCGGAGCGTCCCGCCTGGCTGCCTCGACGTCCTCCGGATCGGTGCCGCCGAACGCCGGCAGCGGGTTGTCGACGGCGGCGACCGCGATCGCCGGGGTCATGACCAGGTGCGCGATCGCGCTCGCGCCGACGTTGCCCGCACTGTCGTTGCCGGCGCGATAGGTTGCCTCGAACGTCGTGCTCTCTTTCGGCCGCTGGCCGTGCGTGTCGTCGCCGAACCGCAGCCGCGCCGCGCCGTCGTCCTGTACTTCGACGGTGAAGTCGGTCGCGTCGCCGCCGCTCCCGAGCAGATCGCGCTGCGGATGCCAGTCGTCCTCCTGTGCATCGAGCTTGCTGTGCAGGCTGATGCGCGGTCCCGCCGCGCGCGCGTCGAGCGCCTTGAACGACGAGGCGCTCCACCAGTCGCTCTGGGTCGTAGTCAGCATCGCGTCGAGATCGAAGCCGTGCGTGAGCGGCGACTCGCGCAGAGCCGGATGGTAGCGAAGCGGTGCGCGCAACACGGTTTTCGGGCGGCAGCAGTCCCCGGCGAATTCACCGGCCGAGGCGAATGCCATTGGCGGCGGAGGCAAGGCCTCGAGCGGCTCGTCCCGGATCGTCGCGCCATGATCGGCGAGGACGATGTTTCCAAGCGCGACGCTGATCGCCAGATCAGGTTTGGCGGTCACCGAGACGCACAGTGCGAACGGCAGCGCGTCGCTGGCGTCCCATTCGATCCGCGTGATCGGCACCGGCCCGTCCACCGGCGTCGGCTTGAAGAGCCCGCCGGACGGGTCGACGTCGAGCGTGACGCGCGTCAGGCGCACCACGTGACGATGCAAGCGATCGGCGTTGCTCTCGTCGAGCGTCGTCGGACTGAAGACCTCTTTGAACATGAGGAAGTCGCCTGCCTGCAGCCCTTCGGCGTGGCCCTCGAGCGTCGCGGCGGTCGAACCGCGCGGCAGACAACAGCCCGTGTCGCCCCAGGTATAGAAGAAGAAGCGGTTGTGGGCGAGGCGGAGCGTTGCGTCCGAGACGGTCTCGAAGACCAGCGCGCCGGCATCCAGCGCGCGCTCTTCGTCGCGGCTGCCTGGTTCCATCACGGTCGGCAGCTCGAGCGTCTTCGTCAGCAGCCTCGTCCCCTTCGGCGCGACCTGATCGCCGGCGCCTTCGGCGACCTCGAAGTGCACGAAAGCCCGCGCGTTGCAGCCCTCGTGCAGGTAGTAGTCGACCAGGCGCGCGTGGCGGCGTACGGAGATGCGCTGGCGCGCGGTCGCCAGATACGCCTCGTTTGCGATGACGTCCTGGCGGTAACTGAGCGTGTCGGCTGCGAATGCGAGCAGCTCCACGAGCACGACGCCGACGTCGGCCGCCGATCGCTCGGTCCAGCCCGGCACGAGCAGATTGAGGCGGTCGAGTATCAGGCGCCGGAAGCCCTGATAGTCCTTCGCGAGGTAGTCGATCGGCGGCGCGTCGGGCGCCGTCGGCGGGCAGGGGAGAAGCGCCGCGCAGTCGAAGTCCGACGGGCACTCCACCTTGAACGAGAACGCGATCGAGGAGAGCAGCGGATCGAAATCGACCGGCGCGGTGTCGCTGCCCGAGTCGGCGACGATTGCCAGCGTGTAGCGCGAGAAGTCGCCGCTGCTCGTGGTGCGGATGACGAGCGTGCGATCGAGCTCGTCGACATCGTCGACCAGTCCCGGCTCCGCCTGGGGCGGCAGCGCGTTCGCGGCCGCCGCCCAGGCGATGCCGACGGTCGGGATGCGCTCGCCGCCGGTGATCCGGAGGTTGTCGGGGGTCAGCGTGAAGCCGGCGCGCAGAAGGCGGACGAACAGCGTCTGCTGTCGAGGCACGCCGGGCGGCGCCGAGTGATCCAGCACTTCCAGGAACTCGGCCGCGTTCTTCGAGCCCGAGCGTCGCAGCACGTCGAGCCGGCGCTCGTCGCAGCACGAGAAGATCATGTCGGGCTCCCCGGCGCGGCGAAGCTGTCGAGCCGCACCGTGCCGTCGCGGCGCACCACGTAGCGCACGTTGACCCTGAACGTGCTGTCGATCGCCTCCACTTCCACGGCCTCGACGGCAATCAGGCTGCCGAGGTACTGCTGCAACGCGCCCTGCACGAGCATCTGCGTGGTCGCCGCCAGCACGGTGCTGTTCGGCTCGAACACGATCGCGAGCAGCCCGCTGCCGAAGTCGGGCCGCATCACGCGCTCGCCGGGCGCGGTGAACAGCACCTGCTCGATCAGATCGCGGATGTGGTCGGCGTCGCCGGTCTCCGCGGTGCGGCCGCGGCCGTCGACGTGATACGGAAAGTCCACCTGGCCCACAGCAATCGCTCCTAGCTGGCCGTCACGCGCTGCTGAAAGACTTGCGGATCGAGCGTGCCGTTGGAGGGCGTGCAGAGCGACTCGCCCGAATCGATCGCAACCGCGAGCCCGCTCGCCTTGACGCGCTGCGCGCCCTGCAGCCACGAGGCTTTCGTGCACGGCGGGCTGCTGGTGCCGTTCAGCGCGCATCCGTTCACCGTGTAGGTGCGCGACACGGTCATCACGGCCTGCCCGGACACGGTGACGCGCGTATCCGTCTGGTCCGGCTGCGCCAGCCCCGGCGGATGCTGACAGGCGACGGTCGCGCCGTCATGCAGGATGAATCCCATGCGTGTACTCCTACTTCACCGTCAGCGCGCCCGAGTTCACGTCCACCGTGTTGCCCTGCAGGCTGAGCGTCGCGCCTTGCCCGGTCGAGATCGTGATGCCGCTGTCGGTGACCGAAATCTTCGCGCCGCCGGTCGTCTGGATCAGGATGCCGCCGCCAGGCGCGTCGTTGATGACGAGGCCGTGGCCGCCGGAGGTCTGCAGCGTGATGCCGCTCAGTCCGGGCGGCACGTTGCGCGACAGCGACGGCGCCTCGCCGTTTGCGTAGTACCCGCCCATCCACACCGGGTAGTCGGCGTCGCCGCGCACGAACGTGACCCATACACCGGCGCCGATCGGCGGCGCCGTGAACATCCCCATGCCGGTGCCGGTCACCGGCAGGCACGGCAGCGCCCAGCTCAGGACCGAACTGCCGCCGACGTCGGCGACCGACACCAGGATGCGCGCCATGCCGAGCGGGTCGAAGTTGTTCTCGACCTTGCCGGGATAGATGCCGTGGTACGGGCCGCGACTCATACCGGCACCGTCGGAATCGTGGAGATGAGCGCATTGCGCGCGAGCGAGAACGTCTGCTTGTACGACCCGCGCTGAATCTCGTGCGTCACGCTCTTCACGTAATACAGCCCGTCGTAGGGCAGCCCGGCCCCTCGCACGCCAACCAGCTGGCGCGACTTGAGTACGCGCCCGTAGGTGGCCACGTCGAGCTTGCCCGTGCCGAACACGGCGTCACTGTGCGCGCCCACGTACGCGAGCCCCTTCGCCAGCGCTTGCGCCGGCTTCAAGTGCCCGGTGTCGCTCAGGTGCTCGATCTTCGGCGGTAGCGGCGGGATGAGCCCGAGCGGCGGGTTCAGCGGCGTCACGTCCGGAATCGGAATGCCGATCGATTGCTTCGACTGCTGATCCTGGAAGTAGACGACCGGGATGCTCTTGGCCTCGCGATCGAGATGGAACGACAGCTGCTCGACGTTGGTGAGCGCGTCCATCCCGGTCGTCAGCGCGAGCTGCGGCACGCCGAAACGAATCTCCGGTCCCCAGTACGCGCGCGAGACGCCGGGCGCCGGACCCGGATCGAGGTAGAACACGTATCCCGCGTCCTGCGCCAGCTTCTTCACGTACGCGTAGTCGGTGCCCTGCTGCTGCGGGATCTGTTCGGTCGGCAGCGGCACTTCGTCCACGATGCTCGGGATGACCTGCGGGATCACGCCGAACGCCGCGTACTTCGCGAGAATGACGAGGACCCTCAGCGACGGCGGCATCGCGGGAAACGGCGTCGCCGGCAGCTCCTCGAGGTCCATCAAGGCGGACAGGTCCTTGCCCTTGACGACGAGCTTGTTGGCGCCGCCGTCGCCCGGCTGCATCTCGACGTCGGTGGCGACGCCGTCGACGATCGGCTCGGCGCGGCCGTTGATCGTCACGATCAGGACAACCCGCATGAGCGGTACGCCACCGCCGCCGCCCGTGATCAGGAACAACGTGGACAACGGCGAGGCGGTCGGCAGATCGAAGGTCAGCTCGAAGCCGCTCTGGGTGTCGCCGGAGCCGAGCTCCACCTTGACCGCGCTCAGCGCTTCGACCGCCGCGAGCGGAGCGGGCACCGGAATCGGTCCCATCAACAGCGAGAGCTTGAGGCTGCCGATCATCCTGGCTCCCTACGCCCCCGCCATCCCTGGCGGCAGCGGAATGACGATGCGCGCGCCCGGCGCCGCGGTGACCAGCAGCATGTCGCCGGCGGGGTGCGCGTCGGCGACGCGCCAGAGCAGTTCGACGTCGCCGAGGTAATGCGCGGCGAGCACATCGACCCGATCGCCCTCGTGCACGGTGTGGTAGGTGGCAACCGGAATGTCCCGCAGCTGCGGAACGAAACGCCGCAGCACGTACGCAACGCCGGGATCTGATGGAGACGTCTGGTAGCGGGCGATCGGCACGTTCGCGTAGCGGCTCGACGGCCCGAACGGCGTGACTGGAATCGCGCCGGCGGCGATCAGTTGCTGAACGGGATCAGGCATGGGAGGACCTCATGGCAACGCCGGCACGCCGAGCGCCTGCAGCGTCGCGCCAGGCACGCGCCCGGCGAGCGATTCGCGCGTGCGGAGATACGCGAGGAACAGCGTGCCGCCGCGATGCGAATAGCCCAGATCGTCAGTCGTGAGCACGCGCAGTCCGAGGCTGACCTTGGCGCGAATCGGATTGAGCGCCGGATCGAACGCTTCTTCGGTCACCGAGAACTCGGTGACGCGGACCGGCGCGATCCGATTGCGGCTCCACACGAACAGGACTAGCGGCGCTTCCGGCGGCATGATCTCCAGCGTGCCGCCTTCCGCGTCCGCTTTCACCGCGAGCAGTTCGGCGCCGGTCGGATTGACGAGCGCTTCGAGCGACGCGATCTGCGGCGCCAAGCCGACGCTGGTCGCGACCGGGTTCTGATCCGGGAACTCGAGCTGGTCGGTCGCGTCGATCTCGGCCTCGAGCTTGATCGATTCGATCGCCGGGCCCTTGAGCCTGAACGGCTGCGCGCGGTCCGTGCCGCTCTCGCCGCCCGTGCCTTGCACCTGGTAGCTGCGCGTGAGCGAGTCGGGGTTGTACTGAAGGGCGATCACCCGACGGACGGTCGTGCCGGCCGGCGCGAGCACGACCAGGCCGCCCTTCAGGACCCTCGGAGAATTCGGAAAGCTCGACATGGTGTGGCGCTCGCCTCAGGCCCCGCGGGCAAAGCGAACGAGATCCTCCGGGTAATGAATGTCGCGGGCGAAGGTGCGATCGTCGATGCCGAGCGCGGCCACGACGCCGGCCGCCTCGATGCACCAGTAGCCGATCTTTTCGTGAGCCACCAGGAAGCCGAAGCCGGTGAAGCGCTCGGGCCACGCCGACAGGTACGCGGCGATCGACTCCGGCCGTCGCGCAGGCGACGCCTGCAGCGCCGCATACAACTCCTCGAAGAATTGAGGAAACGCGGGCGCCGGCGTCCCGGCTGGAAGCGCCGCGCCCGCCACGGTCTCGATCAACGGATCGCCGCGCTCGCAGCACGCGAGCAGCCGCCGCGTCATCTCTTCCGGCTGTCGAAGACACCGCGCCAGCGACAGCAGCACGAGCGCGTCGCGGAACAGTCCGGCGTACCGGCCCTGGTGCGTGAAGTACGGCGCGCCGGTCTGATGACGCGAGCGGTTGAGCGCATCGCTCTCGACGACCTTGTCGACGACGATCGGAAACGCCGCCGCCAGATCGGCCACGTCGTCGCCCCGCGAATACCGCGCGATGAGCCACGCCAGGTGATCCTTGTAGTCCGGCAGATCCGCAAAGTAGCGCTCGTGCCGTTCGATGAAGGCGTCGAGCTGCTCGATGTTGCCGTTCGCGATGCGCATATGGGTCTGGGTCAGAAGTGAATCTCCCCTTTGATGGTGACTTCGGTCCGGCTGCCGGGGACGTTGTGCACCTCGAAGAACCTCGTGCCGTGGGCGTCCGTGAACGAGTAGAACTTCTTGACCTTCCCGTTCTTGAAGGCCGTCTTGAGCTCGCGCAGTTCGGTGGCGGACAGGCCGAAGTTGTCGAGGCGCGGCTCTAGCCATTCGTCGCTCAGCTGGCGCTCGCCGGATGTCACGCGCTTCAGCTTGCCGACGGTGCCGCGTGGATCGGTTCGCGGCTTGCCCTGCTCGTAGACCGTCTCCGTCTTCGATTCGCCGACCCAGTACTCGATCTCGCCGGGGTTCTCGGGGTCGGGGCGCTTGTAGACGCCGTCGAGGCCGGTCTGGCCGTCCCACCCCTGCAGGGCGGCATCGAAGTCCTGCGGGATCAGCATTTCCTCGGCTCGAACCGTCTTGCCCATCGGCTCGAAGCCGAGCGACTGCATCCCGACCCCCATCTCGATCTCGCCGACGAATCCCTGCGCCTTTTCGGACGATTCCGGCGCGCCGATCTTGATGTTGAGCCACGGCTTCGATCCTTCGTACTGCTTCTTGATCGCTTCGAGCTCGACGATCTCCGCTTCGAGCTTCGGCAGGCGCTCGTCGACGCGCCTGATCGTCTCGTCGTGGGTCGCCACGGTCTTTTCGAGGTTCGACAGCCTGTCGCTGAACTTGCGGATCGTGTCGTTTTCAGGGCCGGCCTTCGGATGTCTGTTGCGATACGCCTCGAGCTTGTGATTCGTCTCCTCGATGAGACGTTGCGCCTCGCCCTTTTCGTAAACGGCACTGGCGCGGTTCGCGGTGATCTGCTTCTTCTCTCGCAGCGCGCCGTGATGCCGCTTGCGAACCGTGATCAGGTTGTCGGCGGGCAGGTCGGGGCGAGCCGGCCCGGTCGGTCCGGGCTCGACCGGTGGCGCGGTAGTCGGCCCCTTCTTCGCGGCGGGCCCCTCTTCCTGCCCCGGCACGTCGTGGCGGGAGCTGCCCATGCCCTCCGGACACTCGATGCGTGGACCGCCGGGCGAGTGATATTCGCAGGCGAGGCCGGCGGGAGCTTCCACTTCGACTATTTCGTGCTCCTCGTCGACCTTCGCGTGGCGTTTGCCATCGGCGCCTTCACGGATCAGCTCGGGATGCTCGTTGACGTGTTCGACGCCCTCCCTCGCCGCTTTCAGCACTTCGGGTGAACCCGGGTCGGGCACGTTGCCCCTGCGCACCACGTCTGGCGCAGCCGAGGTCCACTTGCCGTCGGCATCGATCCAGCCTCGCTCCTGCATCGACTGGTACTCGCCGACCTGCTCGAGCGACATCATCTCGGCCTGTCGCCGGATGGCCGCATAGTCGGCTTCGCCCGCGCCGCCGCGGCTCTTGCCGCCGCCCTTGCCAAACGCGCGCGACCCGATCGAGCCGCCGAGGAACATCAAGCCGCTCTGCAGGGCGCCGACCCAGGCTTCTTCGATCAGTTTCGCCTCGACGTCGGGCGCGAGGTGCATCGCCTTGATGCGGCTGATGTCGTCGTGCAGCTTGAGTGGAATGAGAATCGCGGTCGCGCCTTCGCTCGACAATCGATAGACGGCGATGAATTTTTCGAAGCGCTCGAAGGTCTCGAAGCCGCGCACCGTGCGCGACAGATTCGCCAGCTTCGCGCTCGCCGCGAGCTCGCCGACGCCGATCACACCGAGAATGTCGAGGGCGAGCTCCGCGTCGGCTTTGAGCGTGCCCTTGCGCTGCCGCTCCGCGATGTTGCGCAGCGAGACCGCCGCGCCGATTAATCCGGCCGCGGCGCCGAGCAGCGCCGCCGCTGCCGGCGCGCCGACGCCGGTGGCGACCAGGGCCGCGACCCCGACGACGGCCGCCAGGAGGCCCAGGATCTTCCAGACCTTTTCAATGATCCCTTCCTTGCTGCGATAGAACTGGATCCCGTGCTTGTGGCGATCGCGGCAGGTCTCCTCCGACGGACCTTCCGGCATGCGGACGCCGATCCAGCCCTCGCCGTAGGTGGCCTTGGATCCGAATTCGTCGAACGCGTCGTCGATCGCGGCGACGTGTCCCTCATCGCCCCGCTTGTGACTCTTGCCGCGAAAGGCATCCTTGGTGTCTTCGGTCGTGACGTCGGCGACCGTATACGCGGTTTCGCCGGGAAAGATCGGCTGCGCTTCGCCGATCATCAGCACCAGCGGGTAGATGTTGCCGTCGACCTCCGAGACGAACACCGCCTCGGGCGTGTAGACGCACGCGGCGTCCGGCTTGAACCGGCCCGAGTAGCCGCTGGCGCGCTCGTTGACCTTCGTGAGCTCGGCGATCTGATCGGTGAGCTCCTGTTCGTAACTCTCGGCCGTCTTCTGCTCCTGAATCAGCTGCCAGTAGATCGCCAGCAGATCCGGCTCGTTCGCCAGCATCTTCGACGGCGAATCGGGCTGCACCTGGTTCTTCTGGTTGGCCTTCGCCGTGTCGATTAGGCCCGGCAGCCGCATGCGGAGCTTCGTGACCAGCCCGAGCTTCTTGGTGGCTTCCTGGATCTCGGCCGCGGTCGTTTCGACCAGCCCGCTCTTTTCCTTCAGCAACAGGACGTCGAGGTGCGCCTGGGCCGAGCTGCGCATCGCCTGCAGCAGGGGGCGCTTGGTCTCGTCGTCGCCCGCCAGCACGGCGTCGATCGCGGCGATCTCCTTGCGGGCGGTCTCGATCTCCTGAACCGTCTGCGTGACGAGCGGCCCGACGATCGTCTCTTTCTTCTCGGTGCGGAGCGGATAGTAGGCGTAAGCCGACGCTCGCTTGAGGTCGTACTCGCCGAATGGACGGTGTCGTGTTTCGCAGAAAACCAGATACTCGCCCTCCGCGTCCTCCATCCTGACGCGCCCGCTCGGTTCGCGCGTGACCTCGTGTTTGTCGCGCGCAATCGCGGCCAGCGGCGACACCAACGCCCCCACGAACGACGATTCGCTGGTGGTCACTTCGGGCGACGGCGGCATCGGCATCGGGCGGGTGGTGTCGGTCCACGTGATCGTGTCGCCCGAGATCGTCGCGCCGGGGTTGTAATGCTTGTAGAGCCATTCCCACCGCGCCGCCCACTCAGTCGGCGCCGGCTTCTCGTCAGGATTCGGCTTGATGTCGGCCGGGACCTTGAACACCCGCCAGATGAAGAAGATCGTCTGGCTATACAGCTTCGACGCGACGTGCATGTCCGCCATCGCCTGGCCGGCGCCGCCGCTCTGATACTGCTCCTCGTAGTTCAGCAGCATGCCGAACTTGTTGTTGCCTCCGGCTATCGTGACCTTGTCCGGACGTAGATCCTGCGGCACGATGCGCGCCTTGAACGGCGGCATCGGCGAGTCGACGCCGCCGAGATCCCAGCGCGTCAGCTCCATCGAATCGGGCGCCTTCTCGAATTCGCGCAGCATCACCGTGAGGTGACGCACGTATTTCTCGAGCTCGTCGACGTTGGTTTTCTCGAGCAGCGGCACCGACGCCGAATTGCGGCGCCCGTCGCGCTCGACCCAGACGTGCAGCAGGACGCGCGGCGGTTCGTTCGAGGGCGCCTTCGAGGAGACGGGCCCGTTCGTGCTCGCGCCTGCGTTCTCGAACACGAGGGAGAGGCCGTCGGGGACCTCGCCGCCCTTCTTGGGCCCGAGCCGGATCTCCAACTCGCGCTTCAACTTCAGCGCCCAGGGCGGCATCTCGAGCTGGCGGCGCCGTTCCTCCTCCGCGCGCATGCCTTCCCGCGTCTTCTCGATCGCTTCCTGGACGCGCTTCAGCAGGTCCGCGGTCGATTCGCCCGGCTCCAGACGTATCGAACGCCCTTTCTTCTGCGTGCCCGCGGTGTCGAGGAAAATCCAGACGTTCAGGTACCACAACTGATCGCGCTCGCTCTGCCACAACACGACGCGATCAGGCAGATTTGGCGGCGGCGTGTCGAGGCGGCGAAGCCGTTCGATTGCGGCCTCGAGCCGCTGGTGCTGCCGCGCCGCTTCACGCGCGCGCGCGGCCGCCACCTCTCGATCGCCCGGCGTGTCGACCGGAATATCGTTGCCTTCCGGCGTCGGATCGGACCCCAGATCGCCGCGCGCGACGACCGTGTAGACCCATCCGTGGTTCTCTTCGCTCTTTCCCGCCGCCGCCTCTGCGACCTGGTCCTCGAAAGATTTCTCTTCGAAGTAAGTGAACCAGCTGCCGCCGGCCGGATCGAACATCAGGATGTTCACCAGCATTTCCTGCTCGCGCGCCTGAGAGAATTGCTCTTGCAGGACGGCGAGCAGCGCATCGCGTTTTCCAGCCTTGAACTTTAGACTGGTGCCGGATTCGAGCGCCCGGACGCACCTGTCCGCGATCCACTTGGCAGTGAATTGGTCGCGCCGCTGGAACGTCGAGAAATTGACCAGGAGCTGTGCGTAGTGGAGGGCGGGAGGGGACTTCTGGTACCAGAAGTACGCCCAGTAAATCTCGGTCGGCACGCTGAAGACCTGGACCGTCGCACCGCCGGATCGGGCCGATGCTTCCTTGCGCCTCGGTTGTCGCTGGATTCGTGCGGCCGATCCGGCACGGGGTGTGGCACCGCGGTCGCGCGTGCCCGGCGCGATCGTCGCCGGCGACTCCCGCTGCTGCAGCACGTGCGTCAGCTCATGTGCGAGCAGGCGCCGTCCCGTCTCGGTGGCCGGTGCATAGTGGCCCGCGCCGAACACGATGTTCGACCCGACCGTGTAGGCGATCGCCTCGACGTCGCGCGCCGATCGATCCGCGGCCGCGCCGACGTGAATCCGCACGTCGCTGAAGTTGTGGCCAAACCGATTCTCCATGTCCTGGCGCAGCCACCGCTCGAGCGGCTGACCAGAACCGGCGACCGCGCGATCGACGCTCGCCGGCGCCGCGATCTCCGGCGACCACCCCGCGCTGCTCGACGCGCGCAGCACGTCGACCGGATCTGATGGCGCGGCCGGGTTCGTCGTCAGGATCCGATCCGCGATCCGATCCGCTTCTACCTCGAGAACATCGTCGCTGACGCCGACGGCGACTTTGCGCTGCATGCGGCGCCGCCGGCACTCGTCGCACGAATCGCTCAACCCCGACTTGGCGCCGCCGCAGCTGCACTTCCGCTGCAGGAATCGACCGGCGTGGCCCCGGCTCGACGGGGACGCCTTGGTTCGGCTCGTCTTCACTCCGGCCGCGGCGCTCACGGCGTCAGGCCTCGGGCGATGCCGCCGGCAAGTCGTTCACCGACCCGAGCCGGACCGGCGTGGCGCGGCATGGCAATGGCGGGCAACCGCACGCGGTCGGCGCCGGCCCGCGTGGCGAGCGCTCGCGCCGCCTGGGGCGTCGACAACCGGTCGGCCAGCTCGCAGCGCAGCGCGTCGCCAAGCGCCAGTCGGTCCTGCGGCCGGTATCCGCACAGCACGAGCCGGTCGATGTGGACGACGATACGCGTCATACCCATCCTCTGGTCTCCGCATCGGAGGGCGGACGCTCACGCTTCGCCGCCTCGCCGCGCGCGGCGTGCAGCAGATGCGACATGCGGACCGGACCGGCGGCCTCGGCCGCCAGGAACGCCGCATTCATCGCGATGTTGCGAATGCTGCCGCCGGCGACATTGAGGCGGGCCAGCTTCGCGTAGTCGATGCCCATGAGCGGCGTGCGGGCTGGAAACACGCCGCGCCAGATCCGCTCGCGATGCTCGGCGTCGGGAAAGGGAAACGCGACGGTGAAGCGCAAGCGCCGCTGAAATGCGGGGTCGAGCGCGGCCGCGTTGTTGGTCGTCAGGATGGCCAGGCCGCGGTACGCCTCCATGCGCTGCAGCAGGTAGCTGACCTCGATGTTCGCGTAACGGTCGTGTCCCTCCTTGACGTCGCTGCGCTTGCCGAACAGCGCGTCGGCTTCGTCGAACAGCAGGATCGCGCCGCTCGCCTCGGCGGCGTCGAAGACGCGGCGGAGGTTCTTCTCTGTCTCGCCGATGTATTTGCTGACCATCGACGCGAGGTCGATGCGATACAAATCCAGGCCGAGCTCGTTGGCCAGCACTTCCGCGGCCATCGTCTTGCCGGTGCCGCTCTCGCCGGAGAACAGCGCGCTGATGCCGAGTCCGCGCGCGCTCGTGCCGGCGAAGCCCCACTCCTCGTAGACGGTGAGGCGCCGCCGCACGTGGGTCGCGATCTGGCGCAGCGTCGCCATCTGTGGCGCGGGGAGAATCAGCTGGCTCCAGGTGGCGATCGGTTCCACACGGTGCGCCAGCGTATCGAGGCCGCCCCGCACCGACGTGCGGCACGCCTGCCAGAGCGCGGCCTCGGGCTCCGGCGCCGACGCGATCGACGGACCGAGCATCCGCGCGGTGCGCAGGATCGTGTCGGTGCTGAGCCTGAACTGTGCGGCGACAGCGTCGAGGGCGCCGTTCAGGCGGGCGGCGGCCGGACCGAGCGCTTGTATCCAGAGGCGCTTCTGCTCGACGGCGTCCGGCCGATCGATGGTGAAGCGCCGCTCCGGCCGGTCGAGCGCCAACGCCTGCGGCGCTGCGATCATCACGACGCCGCCGGCGCGCTCGACCCAGCGCGCCGCGATCGCCGCGTGGCCATCGTCGTGGTCAACGAGAACGAGGAGCGCGGTGCCGAGCAGCGCCGCCTCGCGACGCCACAGCACCGACAGCGCATCGGCGTCGTGGAGATCGGCCGGGACATCGGCCGTGCGCAGCACGAACAGCTGCAGACCCAACCGCGCCGCCGTCGCCGCCGCGATGTCTTCCTGGCCCGCGCAGTCGTCGCCGACGAACTGGACCACGGCCGTCCGGCGATCGGACGGCTGCAGCGCCTGCGCCGCCGCCTCGACGATCCGCGCGTGGCCGGCGGCCATGGCGGCCGGCGCCGCTTGCGCGCGCAGCAGCGGCGCCAGGCGCGGATCCAGGTAATTCACGCCCGCGAGATAGTGCAGCACCCGCTCGTCGACAATCAGCCGGCTGGTCGCGAGCGCCTGATCGTCTTTGATGTCGAGCAGGCGCCACGCCCGCAGCGGACCCACAGGCGTCAGCGCGCTCCAGTGCGGATCCTCCAGCGTCGCGAGCGCGAGCGCGAAGGTCGCATACCGACGCCCGGGGGCAGCGTCGCAGGCCGCGCACTGCGCCGCTAGCCCGCTGTCCATTTCGACGCCCGCGCACAACAGCAGCAGGTCACGTTCGAACGTGCTGAGCCCGAACGCCGCGGACAGCTCGTCGATGGCGGCGTCGGACGGCAACATGGCCCGGGCCTCCTTGATTGCCTGCCGTGCCGGAGCCGTGTCCTCACCTGCGAGTTGCGCCTTCAGGCGCGCGAACTCGGCCGCCAGCACGCGCTGGTTCGCGTCGATCCAGGCCACGCTCGGCGCCGCGCTCGTCCCGCTGTTCATTGGATCTCGATCCGCTTGTCGAGGAACACCGGTGGCGACTGCGATGGATCGATGATCGGGCTGTCGATGCCGTCAATGCGCAGGCGCGCCAGGTGGTTGCCGACGGGCGCGTGCGGGATCGCGAAGTTCAACGACGTCGCGCCCGCCGCAAACGGCTGCGGCGCGAATTCGTTCGTCCCGAGCACCAGACGGACGATCTGGCCGGCCCGCACCGCCGGTGTGAAGCCGATCGAGAACGTCGCGGTGCCGGCGCCGTCGCGCGCCACCGGGCCCGCCGGCAGCGTCGTCAGCGCCGGCGCGAGCGTCATCGCCAGCTGGTTGCTCGTTCGCGGCACCGCCTCGCCGGTTGGCTGCACGCGCGCGCCGATGCGGTAGACGCCAACCGGGAAGTCGGCGGCGCGCGCCGGCGGGATCGAGAACAGCAGCTTCGCGGCGCTGCTTCCGCCGGCAGCCGGCAGTGACTCGTCGACCTCGAACCGATCGTTGGCCAGGGTCGCTTCGGGATTCGATCCGTCGAGATGCGATCCGGTCAACGTGACCGTGGTTCCCAGCTGCACGACGAACTGGCTGCCCGCCGGGACCACCGCCGTGATGTTCGGGACCAGCGGCAGCAGGTTCGGGTTGACGGCAACCCGACGCGTCAGCACCGGCAGCGGCAGCGGCGGCGGCTGCTCGGCCTGGATCAGCACGACCGACACCTCGTACGCGGCGCTCGGCCGGTAGTGCGCCAGCGTGGCGGTCCAGAACTTCGACATCTCCTCGGTGCTCAGGAACTCCGGCTTGATCGACAGCTGTTCCACCTGGTCCTGCAGCCCGGAATCGGCGAGCGCCCGCAGCGCCGGCGGCAGCGTCGTCCCGACGTCGGGCGACGGCTGCAGCGCCGTGCGGATGGCGTCACGGGTGAGCGCCGGGTTTTCGTGCAGGAGCTGCATCGCGTAGCCGAGCAGGATCTCGGCGTGCAGGTCGGCCGAGCCGTACGCGGAAATCAGATAGTGGAGGTTCAGCGCGAGCGGCCGGTTGCTCAGGCGATTGCGGCCCAAGCCGTCGCGCGACGGCAGGCTTTCGTTCCGCCACCCGAGATTCGGCGTGACGTGGCGGAGGAACAGGTTGATCTGTGTCGCCTCGACGTCGTTGTTCTTCACCACCTTGTCCGGCGGCAGCGTGGAGACGATCACGCTGCTGCCGAGCACGCCCCCCACGTTGTGGTTGACGAAGCCGTCATTGAGCAGATCGCGAAGGACGGCGGTGACGCCGGCGATCGCCAGCGCGCTGCTCACGACGATCTCCGCTTCGCCAGATAGTCCGACAGCGGCACGTTCTGGCGCGACGGCCGCTCCCGCTGCTTCGGCGCCGCCGGCGACGGGAGCGCCGTCACTTCGATGCGGCCGATGTGCACGTGAACTTCGGTCGGCTCTCGCTCCGAATTCAGCTTCGCCTGGTCAGGCACCACGGGTCGAATCGTTCCCGCGGTCGGGAGCGTCGGTGTCGCGAGATGGCCGAGCAGCGGAGCTGGCGCCACTGGAGCGGCGTCCGGCATGACCGGCGCCGGTTCAGCGATGCCGTCGATCGGGCGCGTCATCCCTTCGTCGCTCGGCGGACGACGCTCGGCTTCGCGCGTGTGCGATCGCGCCGCGGTGTCGGCCGCTTGCCGCGCTGAGTCCGCTCCTGGAGCGGTCACAGCGACAGGCGCAACGGTGATGGGGAGTTCTGCACCGTCGAATGCCTGAGCGTCATTCGATGAATCCCGTTGCCCCCGTGATGGCAAGGCAATCGGCACCTGAGCGTGCGCCGCTGCCGCCGATCGGATGCGCGGCCCGCTCGCGCCGAGCGCCTGGCCGGCCAGCCGCTGCAACAAGCCGGTCATGCGAGCGCCCTCTCGATGTACGCCGCTCGACGCGCGTCGGAAAGCCGGAGGATTTCCGACTCGGTCCAGCCGTAGGCGCTCGCGAGCACGTGCACTTCGTCGAGCAGCCTGCGGGCACGCACGTCGATCTCCTCCCACAGGAACGTGACGATGTCGAAGGGCGCGTCCCAGGCGTGCCTGCAGGCGGGACAGGTCAGGTCGACGGAGATGTCAAGGCACGGATCGGCCTCGTCGAGCGCGCGGGCGAGCTGTTCCACCAGCAGGGCCACGCGCGCGGGTTCGATCGCGGCGTAACCTTCGACGAGCCGGTCGAACAGCTTCCACGCCGCTGCCGCTTCGTCGGCTTCTCCGGCGACGCTCGCCAGATCGCGGGTCGTCGGCATCCGCGCACGCACGCCGTCGACGGAGACGTGGGTCGCACCGCCCGGCGCGCCGGCGAGCAGCGCCTCGGCGCTCAGCGAGAACTCGAGCCGCTCGCCGCAGGCTGGACAGTCGAGAGCGGACGCCAGCCCGTCACCGAACAGCGTGCGGCGGAACTTCAGCAGCGCGGCGTTCCGCTCGCCGACGCTGCGGTCGGCGAGCGTGTCCGGGTTCTCGTCCGGCGCGGCGGCCGCGTACAGCAGCAGCGCACGGTCGAGCGTGTGTCGACGGCGGCCGCGCTCCCAGCACCGGAGCAGCGCGTGGGGATCCATCACGATCGTCCGCGGCTATAGCGGCGGCTCGGTGAACGAGACCTCGGCCGGCTCCGTCACGTCGAGGTCGCGCTCCCAGCCCTCGTTCTCGATCTTGATGTGCTGAATCGCGACCGCGTTGGCATTGGCATCGAGATCCGGCAGCGCCTGGAACTCCGATACCCAACAGCGATAGACCTTGTAGGCGATCACCAGCTGCCCAGCCTCGTTGTACATCTCGATCAGGATTTCCTTGCGGAAGTCCTTGAGCGAGACCTGGCTGCCGAGGCCGGCGCCATAGTTCCACACCTTGTTCGCCCAGCGCTCGAACTCGACGTCGTGCGTGACGCCGCGTTCGAGCGTGATCGGTTCGTACTTGGTGCGCCCCGGCGATTTGCGCGGGCTTGAGACATCGCCGCCCTCGCGGTGTTCGATCACTTCGGTCGTGCGCTTCAGCCCTGAACACTTCGACAGTCCGGCGACGTAGCGGCCGTCCCACTTCACCCGGAACATGAAGTTCGGGTAAGGGTTGAGCCGCAGCGGATTGACGGAAAACGGCGGCATGCAGGCTCTCCTTCGCGTTTACAGCTCGCCCGCGATCTGCTGGATCCGGATCACCACGAACTCCGCCGGCTTGAGCGGTGCGAAGCCGACGTGGATGTTGACGATGCCGAGGTTGATATCGGCCTGCGTGGTGGTCTCGCGATCGCACTTGACGAAGTACGCTTCGCGCGGCGTTGCGCCCTGGAACGCGCCCTGGCGGAACAGCGTCTGCATGAAGGCGTTGATGTTCAGGCGGATCTGCGCCCACAGCGGCTCGTCGTTCGGCTCGAACACCACCCACTGCGTGCCGCGGAACAGCGATTCTTCGAGGAACAGCGCCATGCGGCGCACCGGCACGTACTTCCACTCCGAGCCGCGGTCGTTGTCTCCATCCATCGTCCGCGCGCCCCACACGAGGTTGCCGTAGACCGGCAGCGTGCGGAGGCAGTTGACGGCGTGCGGGTTCAGCGTGCCATTCTCGGCGTCGCTCATCGGCACCTTGAAGCCGAGCGCACCGGTCAACGTGGTCTCGATGCCGGCCGGGGCCTTCCACACGCCGCGCGCCGCGTCGGTCCGCGCGTAGACGCCGGCCACGAACCCGCACGGCGGGAACGCCCGGATCGCGTTCTGCTTCAAGGCGTCGGCGGCGAGGACCCACGGGAAGTAGTAGGCGGAGTACGACGGATCGCCGCCGTTCATGGCGGCCATTTCATCGACGGCGTCCTCGACCTTGACGTCCTCGGTGCAGTCGACGACCAGGAAGGCACGCCGCGCCTTGCAGTCGGTCTGCAGCTTCTGAATGGTGTCCTTGTCGGACTCGCCGGGCACGCAGACGATGTTGAAGAGATCGAGGCGATCGGCAATCTGCCCCTGGTCGAACAGCGCGAGCACCGCCTTGTGAAACGCCGCCTGGAGGTCGGTGTCAGTGCTGTTGGGATCGAGCACGTCGCCGTCATCGCCGCCGGTGAACGCCTTGGTCTCGTCGGTCGGCGTGGTCGTGCCCGCCGTCGCCCGGATCAGCGCCGACCGATCCTTGATGAAGGTGTCGACGAACCGGCCGTCGGTCGCCTCGATCGAGAGGTTCTCGAACACCTCGAAGACAATGGCCTTCGTTGCGGCGTCGACGACCTCGACCTTGAAGCGTTCGGTGAAGCCGGTGTCGGTCCGCATGGTGACCCGGACCGCGTACTGATGCGCCCATTCACCGGGCGACGCTGCCGTGAACGCGATGCTGCCGACCGTGACCGTTGCCGCGACAGCCCCCGTAATCGAGTTCGCCTCGTCCTCAGCGGCGACCAGCCGGATCACATAGGCGTCCGAGCCGCCATTGTCGAAGAACTGCCGCACCGCGTAGCCGAGCAGCGTGCGCTGATCGAGGCCGCCGTAGGTGCGTTCGTAGTCGGCGAAGCTGAAGATGCGGACGGCTTCGTCGATCGGTCCGCGCGCCGCCCAGCCGATGAACAGCCCGATCGACGTGGCGACTCCCGTGATCGTGCGCACCCCGCTCGGCACCTCCTCGATGTAGACGCCGGGGTAGGTCAGGGGCAGCGGCATGCAGCTTCTCCTTTCGGCGGGCGGCGGGCGTTCAGCCCGTACGCACGCGCGCAAACACCGTGTTGCCGTCGGGCAATGGACGGCGGCTCAACACTCCGCGCCTGACCAGCAGATCCAGCGCGGCTTCCACGTCGCGCGGCGGCGGTTGCACCGAACTGGCAAGCCACCAGCGCGCGATGCCGTCGATCGTGTCGGCCGCGGCGGGATGCCGATCGACATAACGCTCCAACTCACGAGCGATCTCTTCGACGTCGCGATCGTGTGTGGATGAGGACACCAGGTGCTGTCCACCGCTTCTTTGGAGCAACGCGCGTGCCTCGGCGTTGCGCGTCGATGCATCAGTCGTTTGCGGGATGGACGATGGCGTGAGGCGGGAGCGCCTCAGGCTGCGGCGTCTGCGGCGAGGCGGAATCGCACCAGCGCGGATGCTACGCGGTCTTGAATTCCTGCGCGGAGATCCGGTACTTGCGCAGCAGCCGGTTCAACCGGCTGCGCTCTTTCCCTGCGAGGCGCGCAGCGAGGCTCACATTACCGCCGGTCCGCGACAGCAGCTCGCGCACGTACTCGCGCTCGAACTCCGCGATCGCGTGCGCCTTGGCTTCACGAAACGCAATCCCGGTCAGCGGCGGCCGCTCGGCGGCGTCGGGCGCACCGTCTTGCGCGTCGGGTCGACTTCCGCCGGCGGCGCGCGGCACGCTCGAGAGGCGCAGCTCCGTCTCGTCGCTCAACAGGAACTCGCGGTGAATCAGGTTCTCCAGCTCGCGCACATTGCCCGGCCAGTCATACGCGCACAGCGCCGCGATGGCGTCCGAGTGGAGCGTCCGTTCGGCAGTGTGGTAGGCGGCGGAGAGCTTCGCGAGGCAGGCGCGCGCGATCACGACGACGTCGTCGCCGCGCGCGCGAAGCGGCGGCACCGCTACCGACAGCACGTTGAGCCGGTACAGCAGATCCCGCCGGAAGCGTCCCTGCCTGGCAAGATCGTCGAGATCCTCGTTGGTCGCGCCGATCACGCGGACGTTCGCGATGCGGGGATTCGCGGCGCCGAGCGGGCGGTACTCGTAATCCTGCAGGAAGCGCAGCAGCGCGATCTGCCCGCGCAAGCTCAGCGCTTCCAGCTCGTCCAGGAACAGCGTGCCGCCCTCGGCCTGCGCGACCAGGCCCTCGCGTGCCTCGCGGGCGTCGGTGAACGCGCCGCGCGAGTGCCCGAACAGCTCGCTGCCGATCAGCGTGTCGGGGATCCAGCCGCAGTTGATGGGAATGAACGGCCCGGTGCCGCGCGCGCTGAAGTAGTGCATCGCCCGCGCGGCGAGCTCTTTACCAGTGCCGGTTTCGCCACGGATCAGAATCGTCGCGTCGCATCCGGCAAACCGCTCGATCTGGGCAAGCAGCGCCCGGAAGGGCGGTGATGCGCCTAACAAGTTGAGCTTCGCAACAAGCTCGACTGATGAAGTGAGCGAGCGCTGTGTCCGCATCGACGACCGCACGCGGAGGAACACCGATTCTGACACAGCCGCTGCTCACGATTGCACATGTCGTGCGATTCGTTGGATGGTGGTCGAATCATGGCCGCCGCCGAGAAGTGTCGCGATCGGTCGCCGACGTCCATCATCGGATGAATCACGATTCACTCCCCGCGCGTTGCTTCTACCGCTGCTTCTACTCGGCGAGCAGGTCGAAGTCGCGTTCGCGGCTCATGCCGGACGTGCGCAGCAGTTTACGAATGATGAAGACCGGGACCGATCGGGAGGTAGGAATTACGAGCGGCCGTTCTCGAACCGATACCCGGCCCCCTGAAGGATGTCGTTGAGCGTGCCCTGCTCCCTGGCCGTCTCGAGGAATCCTTGCACAGCATCAGCGATGTTCCGCCGCGCGTCCGCCTCGGTGTCGGCGCAGCTCGAAACGTCCAACTCCGGGTCGTGTGCGACAAACGTGCCGTCTTCCTTGAGAATCCGAACGGTGAATCCAAGGTCCATCTCAGGTACTCCTGCCGCTCAGTAGCCGAGATCCTCCGGCTTCAGCAATACGGTCTTGCCGTCTCGGTAGATCACGACCGACAGGCCACCTTTCTTGTGCCGAATCATCGCCTCGCGGACACCCTGCTTGAGGGCCTCATCGATGACCGGGCGCTGCTCCCGGAAGATGCGGTCGATGTCGTTCGGTTCGTCTGGTTTCATCGTCTTGCCTGCTCTTGGGCGGCGACCCAGACATCTCGATCGTAGACCGTCGGCGGATGGGATGCCACACCTTCTGCAACCGGCCTCGGCACTGGCCCGGAGCTGTCGTACAGCACCCATTCCGACACCAGCGGTTGGTACAGCGTGAAGAAATTTCGCAGTCCGGCCGCGTACCGACGACGCGCCGTAGCCGACGGGACGTTGTGGCCGCCAGCACGCACCCGTTCGGCGACACGCTCCACCGCAAAATCCGCTGAAGGCAGCCAGAGGAAGACGAGATGAGCGGAGTAGCCCGACGCCACTAGCTGCCGCAGCCACGGGGCAAAAGAACGGTTCGCAAGCGTCGTCTCAAAACGCGAAATTGACGCGCTGCGCGGCGAGCTCACGAATGCGCGCGAGCATCACGCGACCAGCCGGAATCGCGGCGCTCGCCGGGTCGAATGCCGACAGGCCACCGGCGATCACGTCGGCGTTGACGAACGAATGCCCGAAAAGCTCCCAGCGACTCACGCCTTGGACAATCGGTTCAACTCGTCAGCCCAACCGAGCACGACCACAACCTGCCGAGAAGTGGCGGAATCCTGATCTTCGTCCTTGATCATCAGGAAGCGCCCACCGTCAGCGGTCACGTCGTAGTTTGAGGACGTCAGTCCCGCCGGCCCGCAAGAGCTGCTCATCCCATGCGAGTAATGCCCCTTCCAAAGCTCCTGTGGTCGGCCGTTAGCCAATGAAGCTCCGGCCGAAACGGGCACAGCCATCATGCTGTCGCCATTCCGGTAGAAAAGCTGGGCGCCATTTCTTCTCCACACGGGATCGGTTCCACCATCGCTGGACACCTGGGTTTTGGATCCCGGTCCTGGAAACGCTTGTACGTAGACTTGCGGCTTGCCCGATTCATTTGAGCAGTACGCCAGCCAGTGGCCGTTGGGTGAAAATTTTGGTGACCCTTGAGCGTACCGCGAGTTGTCCAGCGGTCGAGGTGCTCCGTCGCCCTGCAATGGCACGATCGTGACCTTCGGCGGCACGCCCGGTGCGGCCGCCGTGTACGCGATCGCTTTTCCATCCGGCGAATACGACTCGGCGCTTTGTGACACGCCTGCCGCCCGTACGGGCTCTGGCGCGCGACTCCTGTCGGCACGAATCTGCCACAGCTGAAAGCGTCCCATGGGTCCGGAGCGATACCCGACGTCTCGGCCGTCAGGTGACCAAACCGGCCAATGACTCACGCCATCGGTGGTGATGTTCGATAGAACACCGCTCGTGATGTCATAGACAAAGATGTCGTGATGCGACCCTTCGATTTCAACGGCGACCCTGCGGCCATCCGGTGAAATCCGCGGGTGGAGATACGATCGGGGCGGCAACGGTATCTTTTCAGCCTGCCCGCTTCGATCGACCCAGACGAGCGTTCGTGCGCCTCCCTCGGCTTTCCCAGGAATGTAGGCGAGGTCGCCGCTCACAGCGATATCGAAATTGCCGACGCCGGTGTTGCGGCTCATCATCACGCCTTCGAGCACGGTGAACGGTTGGCCGCTCACTTCCAGCCGACTTGGATCGAAGCGCACAGCGAGCAGTTGGCCGTTGCGCGCATAGACGATGTGGCCGGATGGCGAGTAGCGTGGGTGACTGCCGCCGTCTACGAGAATCTTCTTCTGGCCGGTTGCAGGCACGAAGACCGCGATGTGGGCATCGTCGAAAGACTCGGAGTCCGCGGTTGCCACGGTGAGAAGGATCGCTCTGCCTCCAGGGAGTGCGCATGGAAATTTGTACAGGCGTTCGCCGCCTGGGAAATCGAACTTGGCGGCTTCATCTGCTTGCCCGCCAGCGGCCGCAACGCGCAAAAGACCGCCTGGATTTGTCCCGACAAAATACATCACGTCTCCATCGGCCCACGTTCCACCGCCCACGCCGCCGCCAAATCCTGCGCAGACGGTCACGGGCGCGCCGCCGGAGAGAGCGATTTTCCGCAACTGCTCGGCGACAACGTCGACGCACGCGATCCACCGACTATCCGGCGAGAAGAAGGGCTGCGCGCCGTTCTCGGCAAGCAGCCGGGGCTTCAGATCGCTCAACGATCGAAGGTACAGCCTGTTGGGCTGTGTCCCATTGGTAGCCACGTAAATGAGATGCGCGCCGTCCGGTGAAATCGCGATGCGCCTGCCGTGGCTGGCAACGAACTGCTCGTTCGTGGCGAGATCGGCGATCGCGAACGTGGTCAACCGACGAGGGATTGCGCCGCGATACCGGCTGACGGCAAACAGACCGGTCGCCGCCGAGCCCGCGATTGCGCCGGCCAGAGCGCCGATCGCCGTGCGGCGCGTCATGCCCGACGTCTGCTCGCCCACACGAGCAGCGGGTGTGGCACCGGTCAGGGCGTCTTCCACATCACTGCGGGCGTCGCCCATGTCGCGCAGCCGCCGCTTAGCGTCTTTCTGAAGACAGCGCTGCAACAGCCGGCGAATCTCTGGCGGCGTGTCAGCAGGCAAGTCAGCCCAGGCCGGCTCGCGCGTCAGGATCGCGGCAATGGTGTCCGAGACAGTATCGCCAGAGAACGTCCGGCGGCCGGCCAGCATTTCCAACAGCACGCATCCAAACGCCCAGATGTCCGTGCGCTTGTCCACGGGACGGCCTCGCGCCTGCTCCGGGCTCATGTACGCGGCGGTCCCGAGGATCACGCCCGCCGTTGTTCCCTCCATGGTGGCCAGAGACAGATCGGGCGACGGCGCGTCACCCGACATCGCTTTGGCCAGCCCGAAGTCGAGGACTTTTACGACGCCGTTCGGTGTGATTTTTACGTTCGCCGGCTTCAAGTCACGGTGCACAATCCCCCGCTCGTGAGCCTCCTCGAGCGCGTCGGCAATCTGGCGGGCAATCTCGAGCGACTCGCGAACGGCAACGGGTCCTTGCGAGATGCGATCGGCGAGCGTGAGGCCTTCGACCATCTCCATGACGAGCCCGGAGACGCCGGTCGACTCTTCGAAGCCGTGAATGTGAGCGATGTGGGGATGGTTGAGGGAGGCGAGGACGCGCGCTTCGCGCTCGAAACGCGCGAGCCGTTCAGGATCGCGTGCGAGCTGATCGGGCAATACCTTGATCGCTACGTCGCGATTGAGCTTGGAATCATGCGCCCGATAGACGTCGCCCATGCCGCCGCTGCCGAGCAGAGCGACGATCTCGTACGACCCGAGTCGCATGCCAGCGGTGAGGGGCATAACCAGAAGTCGGTGCGAGCGGCCAATAATACCGCAGCAACGATTCCGGCAGAAGCGGACCCAGCCACGTCGCGACGAGCGCCGAAGGCGCAAGTTGCGCGATGCCCTATAAGCCCGCCCGAACCGCCAGCGACCGAACGAGAGTGAGGGAGTTGGCGGAGAGGGTGGGATTCGAACCCACGTGCCGGTTACCCGACAAGACGCTTTCGAGGCGCCCCCGTTACGACCACTTCGGTACCTCTCCGGCTGGATGGTCGACCTGCGCGGCGCGTTGCCGCGCAGCGGACCTTTTATTATACCGCGTCCGATCCCGCCGGCCCAGCACGTGCCGCCGGTCGTGTGAGGCCGCCCGGCTTCGCGAGCTCGCGGCGCAACGCGTGAGCGTGTCCGACCACTCCGGATCGGAGCCGCGCGGATCCCCACTCGCTTGGAGTCGCGCGCCGTGACGGTCTACGATGAAGCGCGGAAGACCCTGGCTACTTGCGGCGACACAGGTGAACGATGACCCGCGCACGCGCTGACGCCGGCGCCGACCTTTGCCAAGTGCTGGTGGAGACCTACGCGGTCAACGAGCGCATGAATCAGATCGTGCTCGAGCATCTCGATCCCGGCGCATGGCGCGCCAAACCGCCGGGCGGCAAGGGACGGACGATCGCGGCCATCTTCTCGCACATGCACAACATCCGCCGAAAGTGGCTGCGGCTGTCCGCCCCGCATCTCGAGCTCCCGGCCCCGCTCGACCGCGCGCGATGCACGCAAAAACAGGCCCGGGCGGCGCTCGCTGAAAGCGCCGCTCGCTGCTCCGATATGCTGGCGGACGCGCTGTGCCGGCGCCGGATCACGACGTTTCGTCGCGACGCGTGGGCGAAGCCCTGGCCGGCAGGCGCAGCGATGCCGGCCTACATGATCTCGCACGACGCGCATCATCGGGGGCAGGTCTGTATGCTGGCCCATCAACTCGGGTTCCCGCTGCCGCCCAAGGCCAATTACGAGATCTGGGTCTGGGAGAAGCTGTGGAAGGAGTGCGGGTTTTCGCGCCCGCGGTAGGAACCGCAAACGCGCAGTCCCGCCGATATGGCCGTACAGACGATCGACGACGTCGAAGACGCGTTGAAGTCGCGCGAGGTCTCCGTCCGCACGCTCTACTCGGCCTGGGAGCGGCGCCGGCCGGTACCCGAAGACCGCGCATCGAAGGCGCACGCGCCCACGGAAGCCGCAGGCCCGCAGATCGACTGGCTCCGCGATCACTCGCTGGCGGAGCGCTTCACCGAGCGCGCCGTCGAGAAGGAAGAATTCCTGCTCGTCTGCGATGCGGCGCGGGAGATCATCCGGCTTCATGGCAGCGACCGCGAAGACGTTCGCACGACGCTGGTGCGCGTCACGATGAATTACGCCCTGGCGCTCGAGCGCCTCGGATTCACCGACGAAGCGCGCCGCGAGCTGGAGCCCTGCGTCAGTCCCGCATTTCGCCCGCTGCTCGGACGCGCCCTCAAGCGCGACGCGCTCCTGCAGCTTGCGGAGATTCTGAACGAAGCCGCCGTGCGCGCCGGCGATCGGGCGACGCGCATGCAGGCGACTGCGGACGCGCTGTCGTTCGCGACGAAGGCGCTCGAGACCGACCCCGCCTCGCTCGACGCGCTGATTTCAGTCGCCGCCACGTCGCTCGTCCTCGCGCAGCGCGACGAGGCCGCTCAAGCGGAGGCGCAGCGCCGGGCGCAACAGGTGCTCGAGGTCGTCGACAAGCTCGAGGACACGGAAGGCCCGCGATTTCTGAGCACTCGGGCGCGCGCCGAGGCGCACGTGATCCTCGGACAGCTGGACAAAGCCGCGGACGCGTACGGGCAGCTTCGGAGTTTTTCGCCGATGTCGATCCCCGCGCTGGCCAAGGCCCGGCATCGCGCGCGGGTGCTGGCCGAAGCGTCCGACCAGCCGCGCACCTTCTTCGACAAGGCCTTCCCGCCGCTTCAGCTGATCGTGTTTTCCGGCCATCTTCCGGACCGTCCCGGCGAGCAGGGGCGTTTTCCCCTCGATCGCGTCGACGCCGCTCGAGAGATGGTGAACAGGAAGCTCGACGAGATGGGGGCGCACGTCGGTCTGCTCAGCGCGTCCGCCGGCGCCGACCTGCTCGTCGTCGACGCGCTGATCGCGCGAAACGGCATCGTTCATCTGATCCTGCCGTGGTCGCAGGACGAGTTCCGGCGGACCAGCATCGATCCGTTCGAACCGGCCGGCCAGCCGCCGCTCTGGGGGCCGGCGTTCGACAACGCGATCAGCAAGGCCGCCACGCTCCGCGAAATCGGCCAGCTGTATCAGCCGGGGAGCAGCGCCGGGTGGGAATACATGGCTGAAGTCACGGCGGGCCTGGCGCTCCAGACGGCGCGCGCGTCCCGCCTCGATGTGCAGCCGGTCGCGCTGTGGGACGGACTCCCGGGACGCGGTCCCGGCGGCACGGCGTGGTTCGTCAACTTCTGGCGCGATCAACTGCGCCACGACGTGAAAGTCGTCGACCTGCCGCGGCCCGCGGCGACGTCATCGTCGCCCGGTCATCGAAGCCGCGCCACGCGCTCCGAGCGATCGATTCTCAATCTCGAGGTCAAGAGCATGCTGTTCGCCGACATCGTCGGCTACAGCCGCCTGACGGAGAACGTCATCCCGGAGTTCGTGACCCGCTTCCTCGATCGCGTGTCTCAACTCGCCGCTACGAGCAGGCATGCGCCGATCAGTCTGAACACGTGGGGCGACGCGGTCTACGCGGTGTTCGACTTCGCCTCCGACGCGGGATCCTTCGCGCTCGAGCTGACGCAGATGATCCATGACCGCCGCGACGAATGGCTGCGCAGCGGGCTGTACTGGGAGGACTGGGCGGGCAGCGGCGCGGAGCCGGTGAAACATCCGCTGAACATTCGCATCGGGCTGCATACCGGTCCGGTTTTCGTCCACTACGATCCGGTGGTGCGCCGTCTGAGCTTCACGGGGGCGCACGTGAATCGCGCGGCCCGCATCGAGCCGGTGACCAAGCCGGGCGAGGTCTATGCGAGCGAAGAGTTCGCCGCGCTCGTCGAGCTGAGCGCGGAGATCCAGCGCCACGCCGACGGCACGGCGGGATACGACGCCCCCGGATTCGTCTGCGCGTACGCCGGCAGCATGCCGCTCGCGAAGGGCTATCCGGGCCGATACCGCATCCATCGCCTGATCCCGGTCCGCAGGATGGACATCGAGGAGCTGGCGAAGGCCGCGCACATTCTGTATTGCGAGGAGGCCAAAAAGCGCGGCGAACGCCCCGAAGACAACGCGGCCCTGCGATCGTGGGACGAGCTGGCGGACGACCTGCGCGACGCCAACCGCGCGCAGGTCGCGGACATCCCGGTCAAGCTGCGCATGCTCGGGTACGCGATCGCGTCAGGCCGCGGGCTCAGTCCTTCGGCGATGCAGTTGTCGAACGATCGGGTCGAGCGTGCGGCGATGTACGAGCACGAGCGCTGGATGAACGAGCGCCGGCGGAACGGGTGGGTCTGGGCGCCGGTCCGCGACAACGCCCGAAAACATCATCCGTTGATCGTCGAATGGGATCAGCTGCCTGAAGTGGAGAAAGACAAGGACCGCGCGGTCGTCAGGTCGGTTCCCCGACTCCTCGAGACGGCCGGATTTTCGGTGCGGCCCTTGAGCGAAGAAGCCTGAACACCGACTCGCCCGGGGATCAGGGCACCCGTCGGGCGGCGCTCGGATCGCCGGTCGGAGGAGGCGCGAGATCCGTCGCGCCGGGCGGGCCGAGCAGCTCGCGAAAGACTGGCTTCAACGCGTCCGCCCAAATCTGATACCCCTTGATCGTGGGGTGCAGCTTGTCCCGTTCGTTGAGGACGCCGTCGAACAGCTTCCCGCTCGAATCCGCCAGACGATCGTTGATCGTCAGGAAGCGGACGCGCGCGCCGTCGGCGAACGCGGCGAGCTTCTCGTTGATGCGCTCGATGGTCGTCATCACGGCGATGTTGTCGTTGCGCGGAAAGATTGCGGTCAGGACAATCGTCGCCTTCGGCGCCTTCCGCTGACAGACGTCGATGATGGCTTTGATCCCGCGCGCGATTTCCGCGGCCGTCTGCTCGTCGCGCGGCTGCGCGCCGACGTTGTTCGTGCCTGCGAGCAGGACGATGATCTTCGGATTGACGCCGTCGAGCTCGCCGTTCTCGAGCCGCCACAGGATGTTCTCGATCCGGTCGGCGCCCCAGCCGAAATTCGCCGCATTCCATCCGAAGAAGTTCGCCTTCCAGTTGGCGAGCAGCTCGGGGTAGTCGAGCGCGCCCCAGCGTCGCACGATCGAATCGCCCTCGAAGTACACATCGATCCGGCCCTGCATCGCCTTCTTCAGCAGCTGCGCGTGCGCCGTCATGGAGCTCTGATCCGTACGCGGCGCCGCCCGGTCGGCGCGGCCGCGAGTCAGGACCTTGTCCGCCCACGGGATGAAGTACTTCCAGTTCGGGCCGTCCGTGTGGCCGCCGTCGTGCTGGCGCCACGCGAGCTGGCCGTCGAGCAGGCCGGCCTTCACCGGCGGCATCTTCGCGGTGCGATAGTCGTCCGACGTTCCCAGGTCCTTCGCGCCGAGCAGCCGGAACACCGGTCCGGCGGCGACGGCCGCCATGAAGCTGCCCTGATGATCCAGCCATCGGCTGTCGCCCTTCTCGGGCACGCCGTAGCTGATGAAAGTCGGACGCGGCGCGCACAGCGCGATCAGCTCGTGCACGTCGACTGGAAGGTCCCCGGCGTTCCTGGTGCCAAACGTCGCCTCCGCCGCGCCGTACTTCAGGAAGTTGCCCGCCATCCAGTGATACTCGCCGCTGCCCGTGAGGTTTTCCACGGCCTCGCCGAAGTTGCGCCGGTGCAGCTTCGCGCCGCCCTCGCCCGACGAACCGACGAGCACGACGGCGAACCGCGTGTCGAACGCCATCGCGATGAGGGCGGCCTTGCCGAAGCGCGACACGCCCTCGATGCCGACGCGCTTCGCGTCCACGCTCGCGTCGGTTTCCAGGTAATCGAGCGCGCGGCTCGCGCCCCAGGCCCACGCGCGCAGCGCGCCCCAGTCCTCGGGCGTGCGCGGGCGTCCGTGATTGGCGAGCCCGATGATGCCTTTGGTCAGACCCGCGCCGTTGTCCGCCTGAACCGTCGACGGAGGGAGAAACGCGTAGCCCCAGCCGTCGGCGATGAGCTGATCGGTCGCCGGAGGATCGCCGCCGGTGATCCCGGGCGGCGGCCCGAAGCCGCGGCGACCCTCGGGCACCGGCTCGCCGGGGAGACCGCCGCCGCGAAACATGATCATCACCGGCACCGGTCCTTTGACATCGGACGGCGTCACGAGGATCAGTTGAATGTCGACCGTGATCGCCGGATGCGAGGAGTTGTCGGCGTGGCCGACGAGACGCTTGCCGACGACCGGATGTCCTGCCACGTCCGCCTTGATCACCTGGCTGACGGTCCATGTGACGTTCGGCACATTCTTCGGAACGCGGCCCACCACTTCACGCTCGAAGTCCTCGACGATCTCCGGAACGCGTTCGGTGCGCCACATGCCTGCGCTCGTGACCTTCCGGCCGTTCTTCAGCGTCAGCACGTCGGGCAGGTTTGGAAACGGATTGGCGAGCGCCTCGTCGTAGTTGGCGTGGTTGGGCGCCTGCTCGTTGCCGCTCGGACCCGGACGGAGCGAAGTAATCCCGAGCTGGTCCATCATGTTGCGATGGTCTTCGGCGGTCGTCCAGTCGCGCCCCGCGGCGCCCGATTGACCGGGCGGCGCCGCCTGGCCGATCAGCATCAGCAGGACGATGGACGATGCCGCTGGAACCTTCATGGCTGCCTCGCTCGATGGCGCGTCGATCCTCGCACCGATCACGCGTGCGCGACAAGCGACGGGTTCCGGCGCCCCTGTAGATCAATGATCCCGTCGAAGTGACGCGACCCTGCTGAGCTGGCTTGCTGATCGTGATGCTACGATCGCCTTTCCGAGCGTCGCCGCTCACCGAAGGGTGATCATGCGTCTCGCCGCTCTCGTGTTGCTCGCCGCTTTCGCATCGGCGTGCGGCAAATCGTCGCCCGCCGCGCCATCCGCTCAGCGCATGTCGTTCGGCGCGAGCACGTCGGTCGCCGCCGCGAACGCCGGCGTTGCGAGCTCGTCGCTCGCTTCGCTGAACGCCGGCTTCGATTCGGGTACGGCGTTCAGGGCGGTCGCGTTCCCGCCGCGCAACGAGCCGTTCGCGTTCCGTCAGGCGCTCGAAGGCGTCTACCAGACGCAGCTGCGACGGCCCGCAATCTCCACCTTCGTCGACATCGAAGGCACGATCGTCTGGACCCAGGAATATCTGCGCTACCGGTTGAGCGGCTGTCTGCATGCGCCGTCGGTGCAGAACGTGCTCGCTGAGATCGACGGCGCGGCCGCGCCGGCCGAATGCGGCTCGAACGCCCCGTTTCCGCCGCGCAACGAGCCGTTCGATTTTCGATCGAGCTCGCTCGAGGCCAAGTACCGCGACGGCCTTCGGCGTCCGGCGACTTCCAGCTACGTCGACATCGAAGGGGACATCGTCTGGACGACGGAGTACCTTCGGTACCGCGTGAGCGGCTGCACGCACGCCGAAGCGCAGCAGTTCGTCCTCGGCCAGGTGACCGGCGCGCCCCCCGCGCCCGCGTGCGCGCCGACGCCGACACCGACGCCGGCTCCGACGCCGTCGCCGGCTCCCACACCCGCGCCCGGCGTACCGCTGGTTCCCAACACCCCGAACCCGGCGGACGGGACCGTCGGCGTCACGACGCGGCCGACGCTCAGCTGGCACTCGACGGGCGCGACCTCGTACGACGTACGGCTGTCCACCTCGTCGCCGCCGGCGTCCGCGGCGACGACGTTCGAGTTCTTCTACACCCCGGCGACGCTCGCGCGCGGGACGCGCTATTTCTGGCAGGTGGTCGCGACCAACGGAGCCGGCTCGAGCACGGGTCCGATCTGGTCGTTCGTCACGGAGGGTTCGGCGGGGGACAGGTAGGGGACCCACCTCCCCCCGCTAAAGCGCGCGCGACGGCACGCCGATACAAGCGTTAACCCGTATGTCCGCTCCGGCGATCGTCTTCATCGTCCGCGCCGATCACGCCCGCGCCCTTCGCAAGCGCGTCGACGGCGAGTCGTCGGCGGCCGTCTTCGCCGACACCGAGTCGCTGCAGGCGATCGATGCCATCGTCGCGTATCCGCCGCGGATGGTCGCGCTCGATCCGACCTTCGTGGCGACGGCGCGCGGCGCGGCGCTCGTCGCGCGCCTGAAAGCCGAGCCGCACCTGGCGGCCGTCGACGTTCGCGTGCTCGCCTACGACGAGGACGATGTGCCGCTGGTGCTCGATCACAAGGCGAGCTCGTGGGAAGCCGCGGCGCACCGCTTCTCGCGGCCGATCGATCGCGCGGGGACGCGCCTGACCGTGCGCTTCGTCGTCCACGAGAACGTGCGCGCCGTGATCAACGGCGTCGAGTCGCGCATCGTCGATCTGTCGCCGACCGGCGCCCAGGCGCTGACCGCGGCGCGGCTGCGGCCCGATCAGCCGCTGCGCGTCGTGCTGTCGGACGGCGTCGCGCAGGTGAACTGCCGCGCGGTCGTCGCGTGGGCCGTCGCGGAGCCCCAGCGGGCGGAGATGCAGTACCGCGTCGGGATGCGGTTTCTCGAGGACGACACGCGCCTGCTCGAGGCATGGGTCTTCTCGGTGTACGAAGCGTCCGTGCGCGCCGCCGCCACGCGCCGCCAGCCAGCCGGCGACGCCGGCGACATTCCGCTCGATCTCAACGACCCGCTGTAACCTGGTACATTGAGGGGACGCCCCGATGGCGATTCCCAACAGCTATCAAATCCTGCAGGCCGTCATCGAGGCGACGCCCGATGCGATCTTCGTGAAGGATCTCGACGGCCGCTACGTGCTCGTCAACGAAGCCGCCGCGCGGTTCCTCGGCAAATCGCCGGCCGACATCGTCGGCAAGCACGACCTCGAGCTCTACCCCGAAGAGACCGCGCGCCGCTTCATCGAAGACGACCAGCAGGTGCTCGCGACCGGCGAGCCGCATGCGTTCGAGGGCGTCGCGACGGGCGAAGCCGGCACGCAGGCGTATCTCGTCACCAAGGGGGTCTACCGCGACAAGAGCGGGAAGATCGTCGGACTGTTCGGCATCTCGCACGACATCACCGAGCTGCGCCAGGCGCACGAGACGCTGGAGGAGACGCGCGAGGCGCTGTTCCGCTCGCAGAAGATGGAGGCGGTCGGCCAGCTCACGGGCGGCATCGCGCACGATTTCAACAACATCCTGGCGATCATCCTCGGCAACCTCGAGCTGCTGCGCGCGTATCTGCCCAAGGATCCGTACGCCGACGAGATCATCGACACCGTCCTGCGCGCCACGATGCACGGGCGCGATCTGACTGGCCATCTGCTCGCGTTCTCGCGCCGACGGCTCCTGCACCCGCAGCCGGTCGACGTCAACGCCACCGTCGCGAACATCGTCCGCCTGCTCGGCCGGACGCTCGGCGCGACGATTCGCATCTCGACGGACACCGAGGCCGACGCCGGGATCGCGTTCGTCGATCCGTCGGCGCTCGAGGCGGCGGTCCTCAACATCGCGCTGAACGCGCGCGACGCGATGCCAGACGGCGGGTCGCTGACGATCCGGACGGGCCGCGTCGACCTGCCGGATCCGACTCCCGGCGAGGAGCTGAAGCCTGGGACGTACGCGACGCTCGCGCTCGAGGACACCGGATCGGGCATGCCGGCCGACGTCATGGCGCGCGTCTTCGAGCCGTTCTTCACCACGAAATCGGGCGGTCGCAGCACCGGCCTCGGCCTCAGCATGGTGTACGGATTCGCGAAGCAGTCCGGCGGATCGGTCGCGATCGCGTCGGAGCCGGGCCGGGGCACCACGGTCCGGATGTTTCTTCCGCTCGCCGATCGCGACACGGAGCCAACGGCGCTCACGTCGGCGTCGCTCGACGCGCCGTCGCTGGCGCGGACCGTTCTCGTCGTCGAAGACGAGACCGACGTGCGCACGGTCGTGCGCCGGCAGCTCGAGTCGCTCGGCCACCGCGTATTGGTCGCCGACGCGGCAACCGAGGCGCTGCTGCTGCTGCAGGCGCCCGGGGCGCCCGACGTCCTCGTCGCCGACGTCATGCTCGGCGGCGGCATGGACGGGATCGATCTCGCGCATGCCGCGCGCGCCGCGCGCCCGAAGCTGCCGGTGATCTTCATCTCGGGGTACACGGCCGTTCCCGAGGCGCAGAAGCGCATCCGCGCGACCGGCGCGCCGCTGTTGTCCAAGCCGTTCACCACGCCACAGCTCGAGCGCGCGATCAACGCCGTGTGCGCCGCGCGCCCGAAGCGTCGCCGATCCGCGCGATCCAGCCCGCGCCGGGCTCGGCGAAGGGCCCGGCGCCGCTGAACGGCGTCGGCCACGGGATCGCAACGCAGCCCACAAAACCGTCAGCCGCGGAGCCGATCTCCCTCATCTGTCAGACGTTTGCGCTGGCCTGAGGCTTGCCCTCGTCGCCGCGTGCTTCTCGCAGCCACGTTGATCGCGATGGGTCTGGCGCCGGCGCCGCAGGCGTCCTGGGACCGCGCCCGCCTGACCGATGCGCTCGAGCGGCTTCTCGTGTCGGGCGAGCCACGGCACGTCGATCACGACGAAGGGCAGGACCTTCAGGAGGCGCTGACCGCTGCGCTCGCCGCCGGCGGCGATCCCGAGCTGCCGTGGCTGGCGACCCGCGCGGCGCTGCCGATCGTCGTGCGCGTGATCCGGCCGCTGTTCGCCGCAACCGATCAGGGATCGCTGGAGATTCGGGCCGCGCGCGTGCTGACGCTGCCGTGGCCGGTGTCCTACACGGCCTCGGTCGAGGTGCGCGTCGAACGCGACGTCTGGCGGCGCATTGCCCGCGTCGCGTCGACGGGGAGCGCGACCGAACGGCTCGATCGGTTCCTGCCGCCGGCCTGGCTGGCGCCCGGCCTGCACGACATCGAGCTGCGCGCACGCATCCAGTACACCTACGCCGGGATGCCGTTCGGATTGCCGCATGAAGAGCTGCGGCCGCTGCCCTCGGTGCATTACGGCGTCTGGAGCGCGGCGCGCGAGCCCGAGCTGATCGCCGGATTCGTCGATCGCGCGCGCGCGGTGCCGGTGGCGCGGCTCGACGCGGGGCTGCCGCAGGTGCCGCTCGAGCACTGGTTGATGCAGCTGCCGTTCGGCGAGCCCGGCGTGCCGCCGTACTGGCACACCGACTGGTGCGCGTTCGCGAGGCACCCGTCGGGCGAGGGCGCGGCGGTCGAGGACATCTGCGCCGTGGCGATGTTCCAGTGGCGGGACGCCGTCGTGCTCGACGCGTGGATCAAAGTCGGCACGGTCCGGACCGACGCCGCGGCCGCACGCTGGATCGAAGCCGAGCCGACTTTCGAGGCCGCGTTTCTCCGGCGCGGCGCGCGCGCGCCGATCCGGCTGCCGCGGCTCGCGACGCTCATCGACGCGCCGCAGCACACCTGGCCGACGCCGGCCCTCGTCGTCCGCCCGTCGGACATCGCGATCGACTCGCGCGTGCCGGTGCCGAACCGGCCGACGACGCTGCGCGCGATCGTCACCAACACCGGCGCGGCCGATGCGTACGGCGTCACCATCGACGTGCTCGCGGGCTCGGGCGAGGAGCCGGCGCTGCATCGCCGATTCGTTCGCGACGTTCAGGCCGGCCAGACGGCCGCCGTGACCGCGCCCGTCCGATTCCCGGAGCGGTACGCGTGGATCATGGTGCGCACGATGTGGCTGACCGATCACGCCGAGTGGACGGTGACCGAGGAGTCGGCGCCTGACGATCGCGTCGCCGTACGCATCATCAACGCCGCGGCGGCGCCGGCGGGATTCGTCAAGCGCATGTGCGGCCACGTCGCCGGCCGCGGCCAGTGCAGCACGAAGTAAGCGCGCCCTCTCTTATCCGCTCGTCCGGTGTAGAAACACGGTGTCGTACAGCGGCGCGCGCCCTCCTTCGACCGACGCAATCAGCACCGACCGCGAATGGATCAGCGGCAGGCCGAGCGCGGCCGCCGCTTCGCCGAGGAGCGGCCTCGGCTCGTTGTGCAGCAGCACGCCGCCGGGCGCCAGCATGCGCGCGATGTTGGCGACGGCGAGCACCAGCTCCGCATCCGACAAGTACGGGAACACGTTGGTGACGACGACGAGATCGAATCGCCGGTCGATGCGGTCGGTGACGATATCCAGCGCGGCGGCATCGAGCGCGTCGGCAACGCCGGCATCGACGTCGACGCGCTTGGCCAGATGCCCGGCCGGGGCGCGCGCCGGTTCGGGACGGCCGATGGCGCCGCCGAGCGACGCGAAGTACGCGCGGTAGTCGTCGGTGAATCGCACGCGGTCGGTCTCGCCGATCCCCGTGACCAGCGTCAGCGTCGGCCGCGTCGCGCGCGTGCGCCGGATCCAGTCGCCGACGCGCGGGTTGATGTCGGCGCAGGCGACGCGGAGCGTGGCCCGGTCCGCGAGCCCGAGCGCGAGCAGCGCGTCGATCAGCGCGAACGGCTGATAGCTTTGCGGCGCCGCCGCCTCGATCAACCCCGTGCGCGGCGCGAGATCGAGCCCCGGCCCGACAATCAGCGCGCTGCGAATCCGCTGAGCGGGCTGAAGCTCCCGCAGCGTGGCGAGCCCGACCTGCACCCCATATCCGGCTTCGACCGCCGTGTCGGTGCTGAGCCCGCGGTCGGCGTACGAGCGTGCGTCCTCGAACTCCTTCTTGTAGAGAAACCCCATCGCGCGGACGTACTGCTCCGCGAGAAACCGGGGCCACTCGGCACGCGCGAGATGCTCGCGGTCGAGCACGTCGCGAAAATAGGCCAGCCGCGCGTCGTGCGACGGCTTCGCCACGCGG
>Ga0114129_10000892_pt1 | contig 38926 bp, 43 predicted proteins | sample RhiMetdeltSRZDD1_FD_80071 | JGI IMG/M metagenome (GOLD analysis project Ga0114129, IMG submission 80071) | Populus rhizosphere microbial communities from Tennessee, USA - Rhizosphere MetaG P. deltoides SRZDD1 (version 2) (version 2) | ecosystem: Host-associated > Plants > Roots > Rhizosphere >...
AGCCCGCGTCGACCGGCGCCTTGCTCTCCACGATCGCGATGTTACGGGGCACGGCCGATCCGCCCGCGGCGACGATCTCGTAGACGAGCTTGATGCCAGTCTCCTGCTGATAACGGGGGATGAGGACGTTCTTGAAGTGCTCGTCGAACTCCTTCACGTAGGAGCTCTCGCGGATGAACGTAATCTGGGCAGGCTTCGCGTCGGCCCGGCGGGGCTGCCAGCCGGCCCCGACGGAGGCCCCTACGGCGCCAACGGCGCCGAGCTTCAGGAAATCGCGACGGGATGTGCACCCATCAGCGCGGTCGTTGCGAGCCATATGTCCCTCTCGTTGAAGTGATGTGTATGGTCCGACTCTTGCGGGATGCGCGCCAACATCTGCTGGAACCATCGCTGTGTCAAGTAGGTTCCGGCGCGGTCCATCACTTGACAGCCTCTGCACCCGCTGCCTACCATCGCCGCCACCCAACGCGCCAGACCGTCCGCACATACGGAGGCGTTCATGACGACTCGCCGCGATTTCCTGACCGTCGGCCTCGTCGCGACCGGAGCCGCGCTCACTCCCCGTCTCGTCGGGGCTGCGGGGAAGGCGACGACCAAATCGTTGACCACCGTCCGCGAGAGCTCATTCATCAAGGCGTTCGACGATTTCTTCGTGAAGACGCTCGCTCCCGAATACGAAAAGCTCACGGGCATCAAGGTGGGATACGAAGCGGTCAGCGTGGGCGGCATGCTCACGCGCCTGACCACGATGGCCGAGACCAAGTCAGGACCCGAGATCACGGGCACGGGCCTCAACTGGCCGTTCCTGTTCGACAACGCCCTCGTGGACGTGACCGATATCGCGACCGAGGTCGGCAAGAAGCTCGGCGGCTGGCACGAGATCGTCAGCGACGTCGTCGTCGTGAACAACAAGTGGAAGGCGCTGCCGTGGGGCAACATCGGCCAGCTCGAGGTGTATCGCACCGACTGGTTCAAGGAAGCCGGCGTCACCAAGTTTCCCGAGACGTGGGAAGACCTGCTCGCCGCCGGCCGCCTGCTCAAAAAGAAGGGCCATCCGTTCGGCTTCGAAATCGGTCACGGCTTCGGCGACAACCACGGCTGGATGTACCCGCTGCTCTGGTCGTACGGCGGGCGCGAGGTGGATCGTGACGGCAAGACGGTGCTGATTGACTCCGCGGAGACCGCGAAGGCCGTCGACTTCTGCCGCAAGTTCTACCAGGAGACGATGTTCGAGGACGTGCTCGGGTGGACGGACGTGAGCAACAACAAGGCGTTCTTCGGTGAGCAGATTTCGTGCACGAACAACGCCTCGTCCATCCTCGTCGTCGGCAAGCGCGACTTCCCCGAGATCGCCAAGGTCACCGACCACGCGCTGAACCCCGCGGGCCCCAAGGGCCGCTATCACCTCTTGAACGCGCAAGGGCTCGCCATCATGACGTACGCGTCCGACCAGACCGCGGCCAAGGGATTCTTGAAATGGCTCTTCGACGACAAGCAGATGTCGCGCTGGCTGACCTCCGGCGATGCGTACTACGCGCCGTTCCTGCACGCCTACGACAACCACCCGATGTGGAATCCGGAGCCGCGCTATCTGCCGTACAAGGAGTCGCTGAAGACATCGCGGCCGCACACGTGGCCCGGACCACAAGGACAGGCCGCCTCGGAGAGTGTCGCGAAATACGTCCTGGTCGACATGTTCGCCAAGGCGTGCCGCGGCGACTCGACGAAAGACGTCATCGCGACGGCAGCCACCCAGCTCAAGCAGATCTACAAAGCGAAGTAGTCCATGGCGGTTCGTCCTGCGTCGGTCGCGAGGCCGGCCCCGGTCGCGGGCCGGCCTCTGTCGATGCGGCGGATCCTGGAGCGAGAGGGCGCGTTCTCCTGGCTCATGCTCGCGCCCGGTGTGCTGTTCCTACTCGCTTTCGTCGCCTACCCGTTCTTCTACGGCATCTTCCTGAGTCTCGAGGACCGCCGCGTCGCGAACCCCGGCATCTTCGTCGGCCTTGCGAATTTTCAGACGCTCGCGCACGACCCGGTGTTCTGGCAGGTCGCCCGCAATACGTGCGTGTATGTCGTGGTCACCACCATCTTGAAATTGTCCGGTGGTCTCGGCATGGCGCTCGTGATGAACCAGAAGTTCCGCGGCCGAAACCTCGTCCGGGCCTCGCTGCTCTTGCCGTTCATCGTGCCGACGGCGCTGTCCACGGTCGCGTGGATGTGGATTCTCGATCCGACCTTCAGCGTCGTGAACTGGCTGCTCGTGCACGGCGGCATCATCAGCAGCGGCTTTTCCTGGCTGGGCAACGCGTCGCTCGCCATGTGGTCGTTGATCGTCGTCAACACGTGGCGCGGCACGCCCTTCTACGGCATCACGCTGCTGGCCGGCCTGCAGACCATCTCGCCGGATCTGTACGAGGCCGCGGCCATCGACGGCGCCAGCGTGACCCAGCGTTTCCTGTACGTCACGCTGCCTGTGATCAAGCCGGTGTTGATCATCGTGACGATGTTCTCGGTCATCTTCACGTTCGGCGATTTCCAGCTCATCTACGCGCTGACCCACGGTGGGCCGGCGAATGCCACACACGTCTTCTCGACATGGTCATTCGACATCGGCATGGCCGCCGGCCAGCTCGGAATGGGTGCGGCGGTCGCGCTGGCGATCCTGCCGGCGCTGGCCGTGCTCATCGTCGGCCTCACGATCTATCTGAGGCGGGAGTGATCTGATGGTCGGCGGGCGCGATTTCGCTTCTCGGCTGCGGCGGATCTACCTGCCCTTGGCGTTCTTCGTCGTCGCGATGCTGTTTCCCTTCTACTGGATGCTCATCACGTCGATCAAGCCGAACCGGGAGCTGTACAGCCAGAAGATCATGCCGCTGATGGTCTATCAGCCGACGCTCAAGCACTACATCGATCTGCTGTGGGAGACGAACTTCCTGACGTGGACCTACAACACCATGTTGGTCGCCGTTGTGACGACACTCGTCTCGGTCGTGATCGGCACGATGATCGCCTATCCGCTCGCGCGGATGAACTTTCCGGGCGCGGCGATCGTCGCCATCGGCGTCGCGGCGACGTACCTCGTGCCTCAGCCGTTGCTGTTCATCCCGATGTCGGACATCATCAATCGGCTCGAGCTCGGCAACACGCTGAGCGCCGTGATGCTGACGTATCCGACGCTTCTCATTCCGTTCTCGGCGTGGCTCTTGATGGGGTACTTCAAGAGCGTGCCGCGCGAGCTGGAGGAGGCGGCGCGCATCGATGGCGCCAGCCGATTCCAGGCCATGACGAGGATCGTGCTGCCGTTGTGCACGCCTGGTTTGCTCTCCGCGGGCATCTTCTCGTTCACGCTGGCGCAGAACGAGTTCCTCTACGCGCTCATCTTCCTCGCCAAGAGCGAGGTCCGCACGGTGCCGATCGGAGTCGTCACCGAGCTCATTCGCGGCGACGTCTTTTATTGGGGTCAGCTGATGGCCGGCGCGCTGCTGGGCTCGGTCCCCGTTGCGCTCATCTATTCGTTCTTCGTCGACTACTACGTAGCCGGCCTGACCGCCGGCGCCGTCAAGAGCTGATCCTCGACGGCGGGCGGCCGTGACCGACGATCCTGTTGAGGCGGGCGATTTCTACGACGAGCTCGCGCCCTACTACGACCTGATTTTCAACGACTGGAACGCGAGCATGGCGCGCCAAGGCGCCGTGTTGGCAGCGCTGATCGACGCGGAGCTGGGGCCCGGGGCTGCGCCGGCGTCGGTGCGCATTCTCGATGTCGCCTCGGGCATCGGCACACAGGCGCTGGCCCTCGCGGCCCGCGGCTTTCACGTCACCGCCCGCGATATCTCAAACGGCGCGATCGCGCGACTCCGGCGGGAGGCGACTGCGCGAGATCTGAGCCTCGACGCGGCCGTGGGGGACATGCGCACGGTGGCGAAAACGGTCAGCGCGTCGTTCGAAGTCGTCCTCGCCTTCGACAATTCGCTCCCCCATCTGCTGAGCGACGCCGACATCGAGCTGGCGTTCCGCCAATTCCGCGCCGTCTTGCGGCCCGGCGGCGCGTTGCTCTGCTCTGTGCGCGATTACGACAACGTCGAGCGCGGTGTTGCGACCACGTTCTCGTACGGCGAGCGCCGCCGTGGCGGGGAGGTCTTCAGACCTCGGCAGGAGTGGACGTGGGAAGGCACGACCCACTATCGGATCGCCTTCATCATCGACAGGGACGGACTCGAGGGCCCGAGCACCCCGCTGCGCGCGGTGACGCGCTATTACGCGGTTTCGATTCCCCGCCTGTTGCAGCTGATGGCACACGCCGGCTTCGTGAGCTGCCGCCGAGTGGAGGACACGCTGTATCAGCCGATCCTCATCGGGCGGGTCGCCGCGCCGGAGTAGCCCGACGTTCCCGCGGAAACGTTTGCCAGCCGGTTTTTGGGCGCCGCGACGTCCCGCCAGTTCGATATTGCGCCATGTCACCGACATGTTGTCCGCCGTGAGCTGAGACGTTTCTTGACAGCACCCGATCGGCGCCATAGCATTCAGACCGACCGGTCGGTCTGAAGGAGGCGCGCCCCCGTGCGTTTCGCCGATGCTCGGCTCGAATCGATCTGGGACAAAGTTCGAACGAACGAGCGCCTGACTCGAGAAGAGGGCCTCACGCTGTTTGAGGCCGACGACCTGCTCGGTCTCGGCCAGATGGCCGACTACGTCAAATCGCGGCGTGAAGGCGACCGGGTCTACTTCGTCATCAACCGCCACGTCACGCCCACGAACGTCTGTGTGCTCTCGTGCGCGTTTTGCGGCTTTGCGCGCAAGCCGGGGCAGGACGGCGCCTACGAGCACAGCATCGAAGACATGGTGGCGATGGTGAAGCACGAGACACGCGAGGTGCACATCGTCGGCGGCCACCACCCCGAGTGGCCATTCGAGTACTACGAGCGGATGATCCAGGCGATTCACGTCGCGCACCCCGAGGTGCAGATCAAGGCCTTCACCGCGGCGGAGATCGACTACTTCTGGCGGCGCTGGAAGATCGAGCCGAAAGAGGCCCTGTCGCGACTGAAGGCCGCCGGTCTGCAGTCCATGCCGGGCGGCGGCGCCGAGATCTTTTCGCCGCGGCTCGCCAAGCTGCTGAAGTACACGGGCAAGGCCGATCCGGAGCGCTGGTGTGAAATCCACGGGATCGCACACGCGCTCGGGATCAAGACGAACGCGACGATGCTCTATGGCCACGTGGAAACGCTCGCCGAGCGCGTCGATCACCTGCTGCGTCTGCGCGAGCAGCAGGACGCCTCCGGCGGCTTCGTCACGTTCGTTCCCCTGGCCTATCAGACGGCGACCACGAAGCTCGTGGCGCGCCAGACGCCTCCGGCCGACAGTCTGCGGACGATCGCGATCTCGCGGTTGCTCCTCGACAACTTCCCGCACGTCGAAGCGTACTGGGTGACGCTCGGCGAGGAGACCGCGTCGATCGCGCTGCACTTCGGCGCGGACGACGTCAACGGCACGCTCGAAGACGAGCGGATCCAGCATCTGTCGGGCGCCACGACGCCCGCCGGCGTCGCCCGCGAGCAGCTCTTCCGCATGATTCGCGACGCCGGCAAGATTCCCGTCGAGCGCGACGCGCTCTACAACGTGGTGAGAATTTGGAACTAAACCAACGATTCGCCGACCGTCGGGCGCCGGAGGCCTCCGGAGGCGCCCCGACGGCGAATATGAATAGCCGCTTCACCGCCAACCGACTGACTCGCACCGAGGGCCGCCATCTCCTGACCGACGCGCCACTGCTCGAGCTCGGCGCCCGAGCCTCCGAAGCCCGCTTCGCCCGCTGGCCCGAGCGCACCGTCACCTTCGTGATCGACAGCAATCCCAACTACACGAACGTCTGCGTGACCGATTGCCAGTTCTGCGCGTTCTACCGTAAGCCGGGCGATCGCGAGGCGTGGACGCTGAGCGTCGACGAGGTCCTCGCCAAAGTCGAGTTCGCGGCCTCCAAGGGCGCCACCACCGTCCTGCTGCAGGGCGGCCACAATCCCTCCCTTCCGCTCGAGTACTACCTCACGTTGGTGCGCGAGACGCGCGCGCGGTTCCCGCAGGTGACGCCGCACTTCTTCACCGCCTCGGAGATCCACACGATGGCCCAGGTGGCGGGTGTGCGTTTCACCGATATCCTCGACCAGCTCTGGTCTGCGGGCCAGCGCACCATTCCCGGTGGCGGCGCCGAGGTCCTGTCGACGCGCGTGCGCACGCGCATTGCGCCGAAGAAGGGCGGGCCCGAGTCCTGGCTCGAAGTGCACCGCGAGGCGCATCGCCGCGGGTTCAAATCGACGGCGACGATGATGTACGGCCACGTCGAGACCGTCGACGACCTGCTCGATCATTTCGATGCGATCCGCGCCCTCCAGGACGAGTTCGGCGGCTTCACGGCCTTCGTGCCGTGGTCGTTCAAGCCCGGTAACACGCTGCTCGAGAAGTGGATCAAGCAGTACAAGGGCCCGAACATGTACCTGCGTGTGCTCGGGGCGGCGCGGCTCTACCTCGACAACTTTCCCCACGTGCAAGCGTCCTGGTTTTCGCAGGGCAAGACGACGCTGCAGGTCGCGCTGCACTTCGGCGCCGACGACTGGGGCGGCACGCTGTTCGAGGAAAACGTCCACAAGGCCGCCGAGTACGTCAACACGATCTCCGTGGAGGAGATCGTCACGCTCATCCGCGAGGCCGGCTTCACGCCGGCGCAGCGTACGACCGAGTACGAGATCTTGAAGGTCTACTAGAGCGGGTCGATCGGCGGCACGGCCGGAATGAGACCCTTCTGATGCGCCATCGTGAACAGCCGGTCGATCGCCGCGCGTCCCTGGGGTCCCAGCGCCAGCGTGAAATCGTTGACGTACATGAGCACGAAGCGCCGGCACGTCTCCTTGTCGATGCCGCGCCCATAGCGCATCGCGTACTCCAGCGCCTCGTCGACGTGGGCGTGGCCCCACGCGATGGACTCGCGCAATGCCTCGGACAGCGCGCGATGCAGGTCATCGCCGAGATCACGGCGCATCACGTTGCAGCCGAGCGGCAGCGGCAAACCCGTGTCGCGCTGCCAGGCCTCGCCGAGATCGAGCACCTTGGTCAGCCCCATCCGTTGATACGTGATCTGTCCCTCGTGGATCAGCAGACCCAGATCGGCCTGCCCGTCGAGAACCGCCGCGGGAATCTTGTCGAACGCGACTTCGATGATCGGCGGATCACCGACATACAGGCGCAGCAGCAGCGCCGAAGTCGTGTGCTTGCCCGCGATAGCGGTGACGCGCTCCTCGAGCTCCGCGCGGGGGATCGGCTCGCGCGCCACGAGGATCGGCCCATAACCCTTCCCCATCGATGCGCCGGGATCCATCATCCGGTAGCGATCGGCGATAAGCAGATAGGTCGCGAAGGACACCGCCGTGACTTCCAGCTCCGCTTCGCGCGAGCGCCGGTTCAGCGTCTCGATGTCCTCGAGCACATGCTCGATGCGCACGCCGGGAATGCGCACCTTCCCCGCCGTCAGCGCGTAGAACATGAACGCGTCGTCGGGGTCGGGGCTGTGGCCGATGCGGACGAGGCGATCCATCAGGCGCTCCCGTGAGTAAAGTCGCGACGCGAGAACGGATTCTCGACGCCGCGCTGGAGGTGTTCGCGCGCAAAGGCTATCACAGGGCGATCGTGGACGACATCGTGCGCGCCTCGCGCACCTCGAAGGGCGCCGTGTATCACCACTTCCCGAACAAGGAGGCGATCGTCCTCGCCCTCGTCGACGACTTCGCGGCGCGACTGGCGGGCTCGGTGGCGGCGGCGATCGCCGAGCAGCGCGGCGCGCTCGCCAAGGTCGAGCACGCGCTGTCGGCGGCGCTGTCGACGTTCGCCGCCGACGAGCGCCTCGCGCGTCTCATCCTGCTGGAGCCGGTGAGCCTGGGACCGGCGTATCAGGCCAAGCGCGCAGAGGTGACCGAACGCTTCGCCGCGCTGATCCAGAGCCATCTGGACGAGGCCGTCGCTGACGGCTCGATCGCGCCGCTGGACACGCGGGTGGCCACGCTTGCCTGGCTGGGGGCAGTGAACGAGATCGTCGTGCACTGGCTGCACGGCAAACTCGAGATCTCGGCGACGATTCCGGCGCTCACCCGTGTGCTGCTGCGCTCGATCGGAGCGCGCGACCGCTGACCTAGCGCTGCGCGAAGCCCACGCGGAAATCGCCCGCGCGGATCGCGCGGATGATCGCGTCGCGGTCACGCGACGCGTCCACCTCGATCCACGCGCGCCCGAAGTGCGGCGGCCGGTGCGCGTCGTCCGTCGCGATCTTCACCAGCGGTATGGCCTCGGTGTCGTAAAGCGGCCGGTACATGCCGGTGTCGGTGATCTCCATCGCCTCGAGCGGCCAGCCCGCCCGTCGGATGGCCTGGATCCGATCCACCGTCTCCGCCACCGTCAGCTTGTAGCGCGCGGGGTGGTTCAGGATGTAGAGCGTCTCGCGATCACCGTGCACGCGGCCGACGTGTTGGTCGAGGCGCTGATAACTCAGCTCGATGCCGTGAAAGATCAGCAGGTCGCTCTCGAGCGCGGCGACGGTCTCGTCGTAGTCGGGGTGCACGAGGTTGTCGTGATCGAAGTGATCGGTGATCGCGAGAAAGTCGTAGCCCAGACGCTCGTACTCTGCCACCAGGCCCTTGGGGGAACGCACACCGTCGGAGAACGTCGTGTGCGCGTGCAGATTGCCGCGGAGCAGCACCGCCTCAGCGCGGACGCTGGGCGGGGACGACGCGAGGCGGCGGCCCGTCCCAGGTGACCGAGAAGCCGAGGGCGAACCAGCCGTTGACTTCCCTCCAGTTCGTCGACTCGGAGCCGATCGGCGCGTTGGGCGCGGTCCAGCCAGAGAGGCCGAAGCGACCGCTGCCGGTTGCAGTCTGATACGAACCGGCAAAGGGCTCGATGAATGCGGGATCGTGCTCGACCTTCGTGCCCCGCGGGTAGAACTCACCGTCGGGTGGCCGCGTGACTTCGTAGTGCAGCGGAGGCGGCACGATGCGCGCCTCGCGCTCGGCCGGCTTGGTCGTCGTTTCGATCTTCACTTGCTGGGCGTTCGCAGGCGGCGCTGGGACCATGACCACTGCCACCAGGGCTGCCAGAAGCACGATCATGATCGGCATATATCCATCTTATACCGTCAACCCGCCAGCCGCATGAGTTCTCGGACCGACTTCAAGCGGTCGAGCTCCAGCACCGCCTGTTCAAGCGCCGTCACGCGGGCGGGCGCCAGCGCGCGCCCCGCATTGTCGCGGAACTTCTCGATCAGCGCCTCGGCCGGCAGTGGCCGCTCGGGGCCGCCGCGGCCGTGCGGCACACGTGCTTCGAGCTCACGCCCATCTTTGAGCCGCACGCGCACCCAGCCGGGGAAGCTGCGCGGAAACTGCGCTTGGGGATCGATCACGTGGCTCACCCGATCCGTGAGCGCGAGAACGCGCGGATCCCCGAGCCGCGACGGCTCATAGGTGTCCAGACTCACCGCGCCGTCGATGAACGCGGAGGCCACCGAGAACGGCAGGCTGAACTGCGCATCGTATGACGTGCGCGGCCGCCGCTTGACGTCGACGGGCTCGCACACGATCGGCACTTCCCCAGCCGGGACGCGGCACTCGATGTGCTCGATGGCGTCGGCGCTCACGCCGGCGCTGCGCCGCAGCTCGAGCGCGCAGTCGAGATATGCGTGATTGAGATGGCAGCACGGGTATGGCTTATAGCCGACGCGCAAGACTTCCCACTCGCGGCCGAGCGTGTCGAAGGGGCGCGGGTCGGGTTCCGTGTTCACGAACGTTCGATACAGCCCGAAGCGACCCTCGAGAATCGTGGCCGGCCCGGGCACACCACCGCGCGCGAGCGTGGCCGCCAGCGCACCAGAGTGGCCCGCCCATCCGGGATGCAGCCGCTTGACCCACGAGCCGTCTTCCAGATGCTCCATGACGCCCGAGGCGAAGCTGCCGGCGAGCCCGAGCGCCGCGGTCAGTTGAGCGGCGTTCAGCCCATCACAGACGCCGGCCGCGATCGCTGCGCCGAAGGCGCCGCAGACCGCGGTGGCGTGCCAACCGCGCGCGTGAAAGACGCCGGAGGCGGCCATGCCCACCCGCGTGATGGCCTCATAGCCCGCCACCGCGGCGGTGATCGCCGTGCGGCCATCCAGCTCGCGCGCTTCGGCGACGGCGAGCACGGTGGGCAGGATCACCGCGGAGGCGTGAGTGATCGACGCCGCGTGGGTGTCATCGTAGTCGAGCCCGTGCGCGAGTGTGCCGTTGACGAGGATCGCCAGCGGCAGCGGCGCCGTGCGTGCGGTGCCGAGGACGGTACATTCGCCTCCGCGATCGCCGGCGAGCGCGAGCACGGGGCGTGCCCACTCGCCGCGCGACGACGCGAGGCCGATGCCGAGCACGTCGAGGGCGCGGAGGCGCACGCTGGCCACCACGTCATCGGGAAGCGCATCGAACGACAGCGGAGCGGCGAAAGCGGCGAGGCGTTCGGCGAGTGTCATGGCGCCGATGGTACTTGGCGCGCTGAGATCAGCCGGGGAGCGCGACGTTGCCGTCGGGCTCACGCACGTTGCCTTCACGGTCTCGGCTGCGGATGGCGACCACCTGCCGCCCTTCGCCGTCGGTGATCTCGAACTCCTCGATGAGTCCGGCCGCGAGCAGGTGCTGGACGAGCATCTCGCGCTCCTGCCCGACGGGTGGCAGCGCGTGCGATTTCCACCGCATGACGAAGTAGCCGCGGCTGACGTGCGGCAGTCTTGCCTCCGCGCGCTGCAGCTCCGAGAGCGCGCGATCCAGCGTATCATCGGTCACAGGCATGACCGGTCCGCGCAGCGGCGAACGCGGACCGCGCGCGAGCGCGCCGCGCTCGAGGACGCGTGGCCGCTCGACGCGGAACGCAGGGATGCCGTCGCTGAGCCTGATCTGTCCGAAGCACCGCACACGAAGATCGCTCGACAGCTCTTCCGCCGACCACGTGGCGACCCAGACCTGCTTGCCGAGCGCGTTGACCGCCTCCACGGCCGGCACGAAATCGTCGTCGCCGGAAATGAGGACCGCCGCGTCGTATGCCGCATTGGCGGCGTAGTGGATCAGGTCGGCGACGAGCCGCGTGTCGACGCGCTTCTCGGTCGTGTACTCGTATTCGCCGCCGCAGTTCGGACAGCGCCCGGTGCGCCGCACGCGCGGATCGCGTTTGACGAAGTAGCCGGGCCTGAGCTCGAGACCCTTGAGGAACGCTTCGACCTGTTGCGGCGCACCGGACGACACGCCGACGTAGTAGTACGCGCCGCCGAAGACCGCAGCCTCGCCGCCGATCTTCTGCGTGATCCACACGGCCAGGCGGTCGTAGTCGACACGGAGCGTCTCGTCGTACCGCAGGAGCGAGCGGTAGAAGTTCTGCCCGTCAAAGAAAATGCAGACCTTCATAATGCCGGGATCGTACCACGGGTCCGGCTCGGTGCCGAGCGGTCACCCCAGCGCAACGATCCCAGCACGGAAAATGCACCGCAGTCCATCAGCGATGACACGACTGCGGAGAATCGGGCACCAGCGGACCGCCGAGGATCCGACCGCCTGGAAGGCGCGCCGCTGTGACCGTACGCGACGCCGAGTCATGGCCGGTGCGCTCGCGCGTCCGAGCGCGTACCGCACGTGGTGGTGGGTCAGCACGGGGCGGCCGTGCGACGGCTGCGGCGAGATCGTCGGCGCGGCGGAGATCGAGCACGACATCGACGTGGGCGGCGCAATCGTCTTGCGCCTGCATCCGGAGTGCTTCAACGCCCTGCTGGACCGCTAATCGATCGGGGGAGCGTCCGGATCGACGCGCAGGGCGAGCGCGGCGAGGACGGCATCCGCAACGCCTTCGGGGCGAACGGGCTTGGCGACGAACGCGTCGAACCCCGCGTCGAGAATCTCGTCGCGCCGCGCCACCGCAGTGACCGCGACGACCGGGATGTGTGCGGTACGATCCGACGCGCGGAGTTGCTCGAGCAGCCAGAAGCCGTCACGGCCGGGCAGCGCGATCTCGGTCATGATTGCGTGCGGCCGCACCGTGCGCAGAATACGCAGCGCTTCCTCCGCGCTCGCGGTGCCCAGGACCATCGCGCCCTCGTAATCGAGAATCGCGCAGAAGACATCCCGCGCGTCCTTGTCGTCCTCGACGACGAGCAAATGCCGACCGACGAGGCTTCCAACGGGATTGAGCGCGTAACGAACGTCCATGCGGTCGGCCTTTGCAAGCAAGCGTATCGCCACCGTTTGGTTCACGCACGCTGAAATGTCGCGAGAAACTCACGATCGTCCGCTGGCACGTTTTACAACGCTTCAGGAAATGTATTGCGCAGGCGAAGTGAGAAATGGTGGCCGATGCTGGACTCGAACCAGCGACCTCGTGCATGTGAGGCACGCGCTCTAACCAACTGAGCTAATCGGCCGTGCCGTGAATCTACCTAGTCGGCGCGCGCTCGTCAACGGCCGCAGTGCTCGGCCCCGACCATGAAGTGGCCTGCATGGGGGCCGACGTGATATCCCTTACCGGACGAGAGCGGTGTGTGATGTTGAAAGTCACCCTCTATCACCAGTGCCCTGGGTGCGCCTCCGAGCACATCGGAAGCGTGCGGCGGCGCGGCATCCTGGACCATCTGGCGCGCCTTGTCCTCGGCTGGCGCGTGTATGGCTGCTTGAGCTGCGGCCGGCGCTTCTACGATCGCCGAGTCCGGCGCTTCTAACCCGTTTCGGGGGCGGATCGTGGCAGGATAGGGCGGTGCGCCGTGTCCTGATCCTCACCGCCTCCTACGGCTCCGGTCACAACGAAGCCGCACGGTGTGTGGCCTCCGAGCTTGCTCGACGTGGCATCGAGCCGATCGTCCTCGACCACTTCCGCGACGTGGTGCATCCGCTCTTCGATCGCGCCACGCGCGCCGCCTACCTCATGTTGCTGCGCCACGCGCCTGCGATCTGGGGTATGGCCTACGCGCTGGGCGATCGCCTCGCGAGCGATTCGCCGCTGACGTTCGGCGCCTCACGCGTCGGCGCGCGTGCGCTCGGTGCCACGCTGGATCGTCTGGCGCCCGACGCCGTCGTCACGGTGCATGCGACGCCGGCGCTCGCGATGGCCGTGCTCGCGCGCGCGGGACGGCGCGTGCCGCGCCACACGACCGTCATCACCGACTTCGTCGCCCACAGCCAGTGGGTGGCGCCGGACATCGACCGCTACTGCGTGGCCGCGGACGAGGTCGGCCACGATCTCGTCGCGCGCGGCATTCCGCGCGGCCGCGTGGTCGTCACCGGCGTGCCCGTACGCGCGGATTTCGCGGCGGCGCCGGACTCCGCAGAGGCTCGGCGTGCTCTCGGCTTGCCGGCCGATATTCCCGTCGTGCTCGCCATGGCGGGCTCGTGGGGCTCCGTGGGCCGGCTGCCGGACGTGGCGCACGTGCTGGCGCGCACGTCGCGGCCGATCGTCGGCGTTCTCGTCGCCGGGCACGACCGTGAGCTGCGCCGCTCGCTCGAGCGGATCGCCGGCGGCACGCCGCTGCGGGTGTTTGGATTCGTCCCCGAGCTGCACCGCCTGATGGCGGCCGCCGATCTGATCGTGACGAAAGCAGGCGGCATGACCCTGGCTGAAGCGATGGCGCTCGAGGTGCCGTTGCTGTTCTATGGCTCGCTGCCCGGACAAGAGCGCCGCAACGAGCGCTTCGCCGCAGCGGCTGGTGTCGCGCTCGTCGCGCGCGGACGAGACGATCTCGATCGTGTGCTCGACCGCGCACTTCGCGATCCAGGACTGCTCGACCATTTGCGCGCGGCGATGCGGGCCAGGCGGCGCCCCGACGCGGCCCACGTGATCGTGGACCTCGTGCTCGCCGATGCTCGCACCCGAGCGCAGCGTTGATCACGCGCGCGGTGACCGCTGGCGCGATCGACTAGGACGTCGCGGCCGTCGGAGGGCTGCTTGCGCTTTCCTTACGCCGGCGCGCCAGAAAGCGCACGAAGTCGAGGCCCTCGCCCAGCCGCCGCTTCATGACCGTGCGGTCGCGGATCATCTCGGCGCCGATCGCGACGAGCTTGCGCGGACGGAAGTAGAAGCGGCGGTAGAAGGTCTCCAGCGCATGGAAGATCTCGGTGCGCGGCAGATGCGGATAGCCGATCACGCTCGCCTGAGTGCCGCGCCCATCCACCAGACCCTCCGCCTCCAGCCAACCCTCCTCGAGCGCCTGTCGATAGAGCGCGGTGCCCGGATACGGCGCGGCCAGCGAGACCTGCAGCGTGTGAGGGTCGATCTCCTGCGCGAAGCGGATCGTGGCCTCGATCGTCTCGCGCGTCTCACCCGGCAGGCCCAGGATGAACGTGCCGTGGATCGTAATGCCGAGCGCGCGCGCCGCGCGGGTGAATTCACGCGCGCGGTCGAGCCGTGTCCCCTTGCGGACGTTGTTGAGGATCGTCTGGCTGCCCGACTCGTAGCCGACGAGCAGCAGCCGCAGTCCGTTGTCGCGAAACACTTTGAGGCTCGCCATCGGCACGTCGGGCTTGGCGTTGCACGACCACGTGACGCCCAGCCGCCCGAGCCCGCGCGCGATGGCCTCGGCGCGTGGCAGGTCGTCGGTGAATGTGTCGTCGTCGAAGAAGTACTCCTTCACCCGCGGTAACAGCTTCGTGGCGTGGGCGATCTCGGCGACGACGTTGTCCACCGAGCGCGTGCGGTAGCGATGGCCGCCAACGGTCTGCGGCCAGAGGCAGAACGTGCACTTCGAGCGGCACCCGCGGCCGGTGTAGAGCGAGACGTACGGATGCCGCAGATAGCCGATCGCGTAGCGCTCGATGTCGAGATCGCGCGCGTAGACGTCGACCACCCAGGGCAGCGCATCCATGTCTTCGAGGACGGCGCGCTCGGGCGTGCGGCGCAACTCGCCGCCCGTATCGCGATACGACAGACCAGCGACGGAGGCCAGCGGTCGCCCTTCGGCGATCTCGCGAACCGTGAAGTCGAACTCATTGCCGCAGACGAAGTCGAGCACGGGCGAAGCCGCAAGCGCCGCCTCACGCTGCACCGCCACGTGCGCGCCGACCAGGCCGAGGCGAAGCGCGGGATTCTCGCCCTTCAGCGCCTCGGCGACCTTGACGTCGTGCGTGAACGACGGCGCGCTGGTGTGCAGCACGGCCAGCTCGTACTCGCGCGCGAGCGGCAGCACGTCGGCCAGCGTGAGATCGGCGGGCGGCGCATCGACGAGTCGCGAGCCGGGCACCAGCGCGGCGGGCTGCGCGAGCCACGTGGGATACCAGAATGAGCGGATCTCACGCCGCGCCTGATAGCGCGAGCCCGCCCCACCGTCGAAGCCTTGAAACGAGGGAGGGTGCAGGAACAGCGTCCGGAGGACGGTCACGCGCCCCATCTTAGCCGATCACGCGGCATGGTCGTCACCGGTTGGTTTGGTCGTCACCGCTGCGGCATGGGCGTCACCGGTTGACGTACAGGCGTCGCCCGCCTGCGCTCGCGATCAGCCGCCGGCCGGGAAGCGCTCGCACCACGCTGTGATCCTCCGCACGACCGGTCACGAGCCAGACGCGACGGCCGTCGCCCCAGGCTGCGGCCAGCCGCGCACGATCCCAGAACACATCGCGGCTCTCGGGCCGCGAAGCGCCGAAGCCCAGCACGCTGCGCTGCCCATCGACGATGACGGGCCGCCGGCCCGAGTACCACTCGAGCGCGCCGGAATTCTCGATGGGCCCCTCGTGAACGATCACGTCGTTGGCGCTCGCCTGTCGCGCCAGCTCGAGCGCGATCGGCTTCACCGTCCGGGCCGCGGCGACCGTCTGCAACCCGAGCGCAACACACGGCAGCACGGCCAGCAGCGTCAGTGCCGTCGCGGCGGCGGCCGTGAAGCGCGTATCGCGGCGCGTGCCGAGGAGGCCGAGCGCGAGGGCGCCGGCGCCGAACGCGAGCGCGCCGACACCGAGGACGGGGACGAACAGCGCGGGCTCGAGCGACGCGGCAACACCGGCGGCGGCGCCCTTGCGCGTGGCCACGTCGGTCGCGTCGAGCACACGCGCGAGCGGCGCGCCATCCGACGCCCAGGCGAATGCGCAGGCGCCGCTCAGCACGGCGAAGACGCCGGCGTGGAGCAGCGCGAGCGGGCGCCCACTCTCGGACCAGCCGCGGGCGGCGAGCAACGCAATCGCCGGGTAGGCCGGCAGCCCGTAGTGCGGGAGCCGAAACGGCGAGAGCGCGGTCACCGCGAGGACGCCCACCGCCCACACCGCGAGCGCGAGCCACGGCGTCTCGGCCGGATCGCGCCAGCCGCGCTGGCGCAGGAGCCGCGCGACGGCCACCGCGGCGGCGAGCACCCACGGCCAGGCGCCGAATGACGCGACGACGAGAAACTCCAGCGCCGTGAGCGGCACGTCCTCGTCGGGAAAGTGTCGCGTGCGCAGGACGTTGAGCACGTGATTGTCGACGACGGTGTACCAGGCGAAGCCCGGCGTGACGAGCGCGACGACGGCGTACCACGCGAAGCCGACGATCACGAGAGCCACCACGCCCCGCCGCGGCAGCCACGCGCCGAGGGGCCGCACACGACCGGACACCATCAGCGCCAGCCCCACGGCGAGCGGAGGCAGCAGCGCCCCCAGCGGATCCTTCGCGAGTGCCGCCAGGCCGAACGTCGCCAGACCCGCCGCGGCGAGCCGACGCCGTCCGGTAACGATTGCCCACAAGAGCAGCGCGAAGCCGGTGCTGAGCGTGGCGAGAAAAATCGTCTCCGGGCGCACATAGCGGCCGTAGGCGAAGAAGCCACACGAGCTCAGCAGGGCGACGCCGGCGAGGATGCCCCACGTCGAGCCGAGCAGTCGCGCGCCGAGCCACGCCGTGGCTGCCACGCAGGCCAGCGCGCCGAGCGCGGCAATCGCACGTGCGCTCGACTCGCACGCGCCACCGATCGCGAACGCGCCCGCGAGCAGCACATACAACAGTGGCGGCTTGTCGACGTAGCGGACGCCGTCGAGGGTCAGCCGGAGTGGATCGCCGCTGGCGGCAAGCTCGCGAGCGATCTGGGCGTGCATGCCCTCGCCGGGATCGTCGAACGGCGCCGCGCCGAGACCGGTGAACAAAAACGGCGCCGCGAGGACCACGGCGAGCATCGCCGTCGCCAGCGCGCGACGCGAAGTCAGGTTCGCCCTACCAGGAACACGCCGAGCACGATGAAGCCGATCCCGGTCCAGCGCAGCGGCGTCACGGGCTCCGCCAGCAAGAACTGCGCGAGAAACGCGACGATGATGTAGTTGAGCGTCGTCAGCGGCAGCACTTTGCTGACGTCCTCGCGCGAGAGCAGCGCCATGTAGATGAAGAAGAACGCCGCCTGCAGCGCGACACCGAGCAGGACCCAGGGATTGGAAAGCGTGCGGCCGATGGGCGAGCCGCCGATTTCCGCGCCGACGACCTTCATCCCCTTGGCGAGGATCACGTGCCCCAAGCCGCCGAGCAGGCTCGCGATGCCCACCCAGAGGAGGGTCGACAGCATCAGAGCGCTTTGGCGATCGCCGAGAGAATCGAGCGCTCGACGTCCCGGTTGGTGGACGCCGATGCCGCGAACGGCTCGTCCTTGTCGATCCAGAGAATGCGCTCGCGCTTGAACACTTCGCGCTCGATGGTCACCGTCGTGCGGTTGTCGCTCGCGGGCTTCACGTAGAGCGTCAGCCGATGCCGCACGCCCTTGGCGTAGACGCCGTAGTCCTCACCCTCCACGCGGCGTGACTCAGTGCCGATCATGCCGATCGTACGGTCCTGCTTGTCTATCTCCCAGCCGAGCTGCTTGAGCACCGCCTGCGTGACCGTCCAGACGCGGTCTACGGGGGTGTTGAAGGTCTGGGCCACCGGCTCGGCGGCCGGGGCCACAGACGCAAAAACCAGCACGAGGAGCACCGCGAGTGTCGCAAGCTTCATCGCATCCTCCTTATCTCGATCATTTCACCGCGGCCGCCCGTTGCAACCGGCCGGCTCGCAGCGTGAAGACGGCGTCGGCACCCTCGGCCGCGTCCGGACGATGGCTCACCACGATGACGGCGCCGCCGGCACGCGCGCGATCGCGCAGGGCCGCCAGGATCGCCGCGCCATTGGCGTCATCGAGATTGCCGGTTGGCTCGTCCGCGAGCAAGAGGGGTGGATCGTTCAGCACCGCGCGACAGAATGCGACACGCTGCTGCTCGCCGCCCGACATCTGCGCCGGATGGTGATCGCGGCGCTCGGCGACGCCGAAACGCTCGAGCAGGGTCATCGCGCGGCGCCGCCGCTCGGCGTCCACGCCCGTGGTGTAGCGCGCGGCGAGCAGCACGTTCTCGAGCGCGGTCAGCGCCGGGAGGAGCAGGAACGATTGGAACACGAACCCCAGCCACCGGCCGCGCTCGCGGCCTTTCGCCGCTCGGCCCAGCTCGCTGACCCTGCGATCGCCGAAGCAGATTTCCCCCGCCTCGGCGTCTTCGAGCAGCCCGAGCACGTTGAGGAGTGTGCTCTTGCCTGAGCCCGACGGACCTCCGACGACCACCAGCTGGCCGCGGCGGACCTCGAGGTCGGCACCGGTCAGGACGTCGATCGGCGGGCCACTGGGAGCGGGGAAGCGCTTGATGAGCCCGCGCGCGGAGACGACGGTCTCAGGCAGCACTGCCCCTCCGGATCGCTTCGGCGGGCGACAAGCGCACGATGCGCAACGCCGCGTATGCGGCAGCCGCGGCACCGAGCAGCACAGAGAAGACCAGCGTGCCACCGAGCAAACGCGGCGAGAACAGGAACAGCTGCTGGCCGCTGCGGCGCGCCCAACCGTCGATGCCGAGGCCCAACGCGAGGGCGATCACGACGCCGAGCGCGCCACCGGAGAGCGTCACCGCCAGCGCCTCGGCAAGAATCTCTCGCCCGAGCTGCCAGTCGGTGGCGCCGAGAGCGCGCTTGACGCCGAAGTCGCGGATGCGCTCGAACACGGCGGCGGCCACGGTATTCGCCAGCGACAGACCGCCGATCACAAACGCGAGGAAGCCGAGGCCGACCAGCAGCGCCGAGAAGAACGCGGTGGACTGGCGTAGCAGTGACGACAGTTCACTGGGGATCTGCACGTTCACGCCGGCGACCTGATCGCGGATGCGCTTCGCGACGACGTCGGGATCCTCGCCATCGCGCCAGCCGACGGCGGCGCCGGTGTTGAGGTCCTGTGCGCGCAGCGCCACGCCGCCCGACGCGAGCACCGTGCGCAGCAACCGATCCTTGCTGACCCACTGCTCACGCGCGTCTTCGATCGACACGATGACGAACCGGTCGGGTGCGGTGAGCATGCGCTCGAGGACGCCGACCACTTCGTAGGGCTGTCCTTCGAGATCGAGCCGAGCGCCAGGCGCCAGACTACGAGAGGCCGCGAAGGACGCGCCGACGACAGCTTTGCGCCGATCCCCCTGCTGCAGGAAGCGACCGCGCTGCACCGGCAGCGTGCGGTAGTGGCGATTCGGTGACGGCACGGAGAGATCCATGCCGATGACCAGCTCCTGCGTCAGCGTCATGAACTGCGACGTGCTTGGATTGAGCGGCAGCAGCACCTGCGGCTGGACGCCGTCGACGCCGTCCACCTTGCGGATCGCCTCGACGGTCGCCGCCGGGAGCAGGCCACCGGCAGTGAAACCGGTGCCCATGCCCATCCCACGTCCCGCCACTGAGATCTGGCCGAGCACGAACTGGTCCCCGCCTTCGATGAAGCGCACGATGCGCTCGGCCATCGCGCCGAGCGCAACGATACCGGCGACGCCGATCGCGATGCCGACGATGGTGAACAGATACCCGCGAAAAACGCCGCGTAGCGCCTTGATCACACGTTGGAACGGACTGCGGCTCGGACGACTCTTCTCAGGCTCGCCTCGCCCGGCGGGGCCCCAGCCCCGCGACGGGCTGCGGCTCGGACTACCACTCCAACCTCGACTCGACCGGAAGGCCGGCGCGGCGGCGCATCCATCCTTGGATACGCGCGATGCCATAGAGGATCCGCAGGGCGACGCGCACACGCCAGGGCGACGTCACCCAGTTGCCGCCCGACAGCACGTTGAGGACGGCCTCGTAGATGCCGAAAATATTTCGTGGGTGCATGAACAGATCGAAGAACGACGGCTCGTAGTACTTGTGGATGAACTTGAAGAGCGGATCGAGCCCCGTGCGCACTCGGCGCGCATAGGGGGCGAAGCGTCGCGCCGAAAAGTCGCCGACCCGAGATGCCTCGAGAATGGCTCCGGCCGCGAGCTGGCCCGTCCGCAGCGCGATGTAGACGCCGCCCGAAAAAATCGGATCGACGAACGCGATCGCGTCCCCGACGGCGATGAAGCGATCGCCGACGATCGGCGAGTTCTCGTACGCGAAGTTGGCCTGGCGGTACACCGGCGTGATCCGCACCGCGCCCGCGAGGTTCTCGGACACGCCGCGACAGCGCGCGACCATCGAGTCGAGCAGACCATCGAGCTCACCCGTCCACGCCTTCACGGTGCGCGCATGGCAGACGGCGCCGACGCTGGTGATGTCGCCCGCGAGCGGAATCCACCAGAACCAGCCGTCGCGGAACACGTAGACGCGGATGTTGCCTTCCTCGAGACCCGACTGTCGCGCAGCGCCCTTGAAATGTCCGAAGAGTGCCACCTTGCCGAGATTCGGAATCCGACGGCGCTGGCCGTAGCGACTGGCCATCAGCGCATCGCGGCCCGTGGCGTCGACGAGCATCGAGGCGCGCACCCGCGTTGTCCCGTGCTCGCCGCTGGCGCTGACCGTCACGCCCTCGGCGTCGAAGGCGGTCCCCTCGACCGTCGCCGGCTGGTAAACGGTGACACCGCGCTTCTTCGCGTGCTCCAGCAGGACGGTGTCGAACTCGGCGCGCGGAACTTGATACGAATAGTTCGGCCACGGCTGCCCCGGCAGAAAGTAGAAGGTCTGCGTGGCCCCGTTTTCCTCGTCGTGGAATTCCGCGCCGTACTTCAGCTGGAACCCGCGCTCCTCGATCGCCGCCTTGGCGCCCAGCTCCTCGAGCAGGAGCATCGTGGCGGGCATCAGCGACTCGCCGACGTGGAAGCGCGGAAAACGCTCGCGCTCGAACAACGCGACTCGCAGGCCCCCGTCCGCGAGAAACGTCGCGGTGCTGGAGCCGCCCGGGCCGCCTCCGACGACCGCGACGTCGAACGTGTCGCTCACGATCGCGTCCACAGCGTCTTCACGGTTACCGACGCCGGCGCATCGTCAGCATCGAGTCGCGCCTGCGCGTACAGCGCCTCGATGAGCGCGCTGACCATCGGCAGGCGGACGCCGCTCAGCGCCACGAACACCAGCAGCGGCAGCACGAGCGGCAAGCCGAGGGCCGCCGTCGTGGCCGCCGCCGCGCGGCGACGCCGCGGATGACGCCACCACCACGCGACTCGGCCGGCCGCGCAGCGTGCCGCCATGACGCCCATCATGACTCGCCACCCTGCCCCGCCGGCGTACGGCGCCGCGCCTTCGAGCATCGCCGCATGGCGCTCGCGTGCGCGGCTCGCAGAGGCCAACGCCGCCACCTCGCGCGCCGCCGCCGAGGCCTCGCGCGCGGCGCGCACGAGCGTGTGTCCACCCAGGTGCGCACCGATCGCGACGCCGTCGACGACGGGCCGGAAACGGCTGCGCGCGGCAACACGCGGCAGCGCGCGGACGCCGACTTCGCGCACCGTCCAACCGCGCACGGCTGCCGCGAGGAGCACCTCGGTCTCGAACACGAAGCCGCCGCGCCGTGTCGGGATCTCGTCGAAGATTTCCGTCGGATAGACGCGAAACCCCGACTGCGTATCGGCCAGCCGCAATCCACTGGCCCAGTTGACGAAGAAGCCGGCGACGAGCACCGCCTCCGTGCGCCCTGCCGGCAGCGCAGCGTCGCCCCGAGATCGCGTGCCGATCACCAGCGTTCGCGGCGTCGCCATCGCCAGCAACGCGGGAATGTCGTCGGGATCGTGCTGGCCGTCGGCATCGAGGGTCACGACGTGTGTCGCGCCGTGCGCGCGCGCGATCGCGACACCCGTTCGCAACGCCTGCGCTTTGCCGAGGCGCCGCGGATGACGGTGCACCTCCGCGCCGGCGCGCGTCGCGGCCTCGGCCGTGCCGTCGGTGGATCCGTCGTCGACCACGACGACGGGCGCGTGCAGCCGCGCGCGACGGACGACGCCGTCGATCGTCGACGCTTCGTCATAGGCCGGAACGACGACGAACGGGATCACGCCGCGCTCACCACCAGCGCCACGTGCGCGCCGCCGCGCGCGAGGCCATGCACGAGGCCGCGTCCCGGACGTACTTGCTCCACACGGGCTGTGCCGTCTGTGAGCGGCAGCAGACCCGAACGCGCCGTCCACGCGGCGGCCGCGACACGCAGCACGCCCAGACCGGCGTGACGGCCGAGCTGCTGGCCGAGCGAGGAGACGAGCGCCTTCTTCCCGAGCGCGGCGCGCAGCACCTCGGCTTCCCACCGATCTCGCGCCGCGTCGCGGCTGCCGGAGGCGTAGACCCAGCCGACGTCGGTTGGCCGCGCTCCGGCGGAGCTGAGCGCCACGCGAATGGCGTGCGACCGGCGCGCTCGCCCCACTCCCCACGGACGCGCGGGAAGCGCGCGCCAGGCCGCTGCGCTGATCTCTCCGAGGACGGTCGCGCCGCGCGCGCGAGCCGCCACACGCGGCTCGAGCACGACGAACGCCGCGCCTTCGCCGCGATGCTCAGCACCGAGGCCGAGGTGCGCCAGCTCGCGCTCAACGACGGGATCGAGCTCATCCACTCCGCCGGCCAGCATCGCGGGCACGCGGCCGCTCGCGACGGCGGCCGCGGCCCGGGTCACCGCCAGCTCGCCGGCCACCGTCGGCGCGTTCAGGGTCAGCGCCATCTCACGTGCACCAACGGCGATGGCGGTCGTCGCGACCATCGTGTTCATCACGGTATTCGGGAAGAGCAGCGCGGACAGCCCCGCGGGACCACGCGCGAGAAAACCGTCGGCGAACGCATGCGTCGAGGCGAGGTCACCGAACTCGGTGCCGACGACGAGGCCGAGCCCCATGCTGGGATCGAGCCGCGACTCGCGCAGCGCGATTCGCGCCGCCCCGATCGTCAGCTGACACACGCGCGAGAGCCGGCGCGCCTCGGTCGGGTCGACGAGGGCCGCCACCGCACCGGCGGCGAGCACGTCGTCGACCGGCGGCGGTGCCGCCAGGAATGCGCCGAGCGCCGACGAATCGCCGATGACCGCGCTGGTGACGACGCCGACGCCGGTGATGGCGACTTCGGCCCGCTCCGTCACGCGACGCCCCGTCGGAACAGCAGCGTCACGTTCTGGCCGCCGAAGCCGAAAGAATTGGAGACCGCGCACGTGAGCTGCGCGGCGCGCGACGCGTGTGCGACGCAGTCGAACGGAACCTCCGGATCCGGCGTGACGAGATTCGCCGTCGGCGGCACGACGCCGTGCTCGAGCGCGAGCACGGTGGCAATGGCCTCCAGGGTGCCGGCGGCAGCCATCGTGTGACCGATCATCGACTTGCTCGACGACACGAGCAGACCGCCTTCGCCAAACACACGCGCCAGCGCGCGAGCCTCGATCCGATCGTTCTGCGGCGTGCCGGTTCCGTGCGCGTTCGCGTACTGCACCTCGCGCGGTGCCGCACCCGCCAGCTGCAGCGCGGCGCGCATCGCGCGCACCATGCCATCGCCGTCGGGATCCGGAGCCGTGACGTGAAATGCGTCGGTCGTCATGCCGTGCCCCGCGAGCGTCGCATACACGCGCGCGCGGCGCGCGCGGGCTCTCGCCTCGGACTCGAGCACCATGAACCCGGCGCCCTCGCCGATCGACATCCCGCGCCGGTCGCGATCGAACGGCCGGCACGGCATCGGATCCAGGAGCTTCAACGCGTTGAAGCCCATGAAGCAGATACGGGTGATTGCGTCCACGCCGCCGGCCAGCGCCACGTCGACCACGCCATCGGCGATGAGCTCGGCCGCTTCGGCAAGCGCGACGGCGCCGGAGCTACACGCAGTCACAACGGTGTGGCGAGGGCCGCCGATACCAAATCGACTCGCCACAGCCTCGGCGTGGGCCGACGGCAGCACGGCTCGTAGCGTCCGCGGACGCGCGCCGTCCCGTGTCGGACGCCAGTACCAGGCCTCGGCCTCGAGCATCCCGCCGCCGACGGCCCCGACGATGAGCGCCGCCGTGCTGCGGTCGCGCGCGGCGAGCCCGGCGTCGGCGAGTGCCTCACCGGCGGCGCCGATAGCGAGGCGGTCGGCGCGCGTGCGGCGTGTGGAGCCCGCGAGCGTTCCGGCAACCTCCGCGCCGATCCTGCAGCGGAAGCCGTCGGTTTCGATCAGCGTGAGGTCTCGGATGGCGCAGACACCGGCGGAGAGGCCCTTCCAGTACGCGACGACTCCGGCCCCGTATGGACTGGCGGCGCCGAGGCCGGTGATGACGACCCGCTTCATGCGGGCGGCAGCTTCCCGGCGATGAATCGCGACAGCGTTTCGAATGAGGCGAAGTGCTCCGTCAGATCCTCGTTCTCGTCCATCGCGATGCCGAAGCGCTCTTCGATGGCGATCGAGAGCTCGATGAAATCCAGTGAGTCGAGACCGATGGAGCCGTCCACGCCCTTGGGTAGCGCCGTCGACTCATTCGTTTCCGCCGCGCGGCGTGGGTCGAATTTCAGACGCGAGACCAGGATCGTTTTCAGCTCGTCGAGGACTTCTTTCTGTTCCATGGGCCTCCTATGTCGCCACAACGACCTGGGCGCGCCGGCCGCGCCAGTGCCCGGTGACGCGCGCGCTCGACATCCCCGCCGCGCGCGCGAGCGCCAATCCCACGAGCGGAGCGCACGAGAGCGTTTCACCTGCGCGCCGCGCCGCCATCGTTTCGAACGTCGACGCCTCGCCCGGTCCGTACTCGACGCCTTCGCCGTGCCCCGCGAGCACGGCGCACGCGGCGGCTTCGACCAGTGGTCGCGGCGTAGCCCAGCGCCCACGGGCCCAGAGATCGGCGCACTCCTCGAACGTCTCCACCGCAAGCACCAAAGCGAGCGTCGCGCGTCTCGCTGCGAGCATCACACTGGCCTGCCACAGCGCGTCCACGGTCCCCACAGCGCCGCCCACAAGGATGACATACCCGCCGGTCAAGCCGTACTCGATCGCAACCTCGGCCGGCACCGCGGATGGCGCTGTATACGGAAAGTACACGCCGCCGCCCGGAGCCGCGGGCAGGCCCCCCTCGGTGCGAGCCGCACTCGGACTCGTCGCGACGATAAAATTCTTGTTGCTCGCGCCATAGGCGGCGGCTGTCACGTACACCAGCGCCGTCTGCGAGCCCGCCACCGCTGCGCGATCGAGTCCGCTATCACGAAGCGCCGCCTCCACGGCCGCCACGCCGAGCAGGCTTTCACGCGTCGCCCGGCGAAACCGCTCGCCGTTGATCGCCGGCCTCGCCATCGACACGATCCGCCGTTCGCCCGCCGCGCGGCGTGCGTCTTCGGGCAGCGCCGCGGCGCCGGCGCCCCAGCCCGTGAGCAGCCCGACGCCGAGGATCTTCGTCAAGCAGTCCCCTCGAGCACAAGAGCCGCATTGCATCCCCCGAACCCGAGCGACGTGCTGAGACTCACACGCGGCCGTGCGGCACGACTCGTGCCGCGGACATCGAGATCGCAAGCCGGATCCGGCTCCTCGTAGCCGGCCGTGCCCGGCACGACACCGTCACGCGAGGCGAGCAAGCACATGATCGCTTCCAGCGTCGCGGCGGCGCCCATGGTGTGGCCGAGCGCACCCTTGATGGCGTTGACGGGCACGGACGCCGCGCGCGGGCCGAGCACCCGGCGCAACACCGCGGTCTCGATGCGGTCGTTGAGTGGCGTGCCGGTGCCATGCGCGCTGACGAAATCGACGGCGTCACCGCCGACACCGGCCGCGGCGAGCGCATTGCGGACGGCGTGCTCGAGCCCGCGGCCCTCGGGATGTGGCGCGGCGATGTGCGAGCCGTCGCTGCTGCTCGCATGGCCTAGCAGCCGGCCCAGCCGCGGCCGCGACATGTCGGCGTCGCGCGCCATCAGCACCAGCGCGGCGGCCTCACCGAGCAGCAGACCACTGCGTCGGCGGTCGAAGGGTCGCACCTGTTCACGCGTGAGCGAACGGAGCGCGTCGAAGCCTCGCATGACGAAGCGACAGAGCACGTCGTAGCCGCCGGCCACCACGAGGTCGGCGGCGCCCGCGCTGAGCAGATCCGCGCCGACGCCCATGGCCGTCGCGCCGGAGGCGCACGCCGTGGACACCGTCACGACAGGCCCGCGCACCCGCAGTCGCCGCGCGAGTGTGTGCGCAGGACTGTCGTACAGACCGGACGCGGCGACCCGGACACCGCCCTCGGCGAGCGCTCGATCGCCTTCCTCCACGCCGCCGAGCGCGGTGCCGACGACGACCGCGACGCGCGCGGGATCGGCATCGAGCTCGGCACGCGCGAGCAAATCGTCGGCGGCGAGCGTCAACAGCGCCGACGCACGACAGCGCGGGAGCCTGCCGTCGCGCGGGGCACGGAGCTTCTTGATCTCTCCGCCGCGTCCGACGCGGAGATCGTCGACCCGAAAGCGCTCGATCCCCGAGATGCCATCCACTCCGGTGCACAACGCCGACCAGAACGTGTCGAGGTCGAGCCCGATCGGCGTCGCGACGCCCGCGGCGACGACTGCCGCTGGCGTCATGCGGGGGCGCCCCAGACGTCGTAGAAGTTGAACCATTGCGTGGGATGACGGCGCACCATCGTCTCCAGCACGCCGACCCAGCGGGCGAGCGCGGCCGCTTCGTCACCCGCCCGCACCATCGACGGTGCGCCGACGACGATCCGATAACGCCGGTCACCGTCGAGCAGACAGAAGGCGGGCACCACCGGCGCTCCCGCCGCACGCGCGAGCAGGAACGGTCCCATGGGAAACAGCGCAGGAACGCCGAAGAACGGCAGTGTGATATCGCCGCGCGTGCCGAGCGCCCGATCGCCCTGCAGCGCGACGACCTCGCCGCGCCGCAGCGCAGTCAGCAGCGTGAGCGACGTCGTGGGCGCGCTCCGCGTGACAAAACGCACCGGCGCCTCACCGCCGCGCAGGAAGCGCTCGACCGCCGGGTCCGCTTCGGCCGCGACGACGACATGCGTCGGGCGCGCGCCGTCCCGCGCCAGCGTCCGACCCGCCAGCTCCCAGTTGCCGAGATGCGCGGTGAGCACGACCAAACCGCGGCCGGCCGTCGCCGCCTGCGTGAGCTCCGTCAGACCTTCGACGCCCGCGACGAGCGTTCCGACGTCGGCGCGGCGATTGGCGGTGATCAGGTCGGTGAAACACACGGCGAAGTTCCGGAAGACGCCGGCCACCAGTGCGTCGAGCTCGCGGGCCGACGTGCCGGGCAGGATGCGCGCGAGATTTCGGCGGACGACGGCGCGCTCGGCAGGAAATCGGAGGGAGGCGATGTTCGCCACACCGGCGGCGACGCTCACGCGCACCGCCCTCGGCAGCATGGACGCCGCGAGCGTCGCGAGGCGATATGCACCGGCACGATTGAATCCGTGCGCGTACCAGCGCGGCGTCGTCATGACGGCGGCGCGCTCGGCGCTCGTCGTCACCTGCGTCACAGCAGCCACGAGTAATACATCCTGAACAAACGAATCGGTCCCACGCTCGTGTCGTACACGTGGCTGGCGATGAAACGCTGCTGGCGCGCGTCGAAGGAGATGATGCCCGGCTCGTTCGGATCATTCGGATCCCAGACGATCAGCTCGACGCCGTCGGCAACGTCGCGATACGCGTACGCGATCACGGTGTGATTCAGCTCGTGCTTGGGCCAGTTCGTGATCAGCAGCTGTACCAGACCGCCCGCCGCGACCCGATCCAGCACCTCGTCGAGCACGGCCGCCTGGTGGCCGTCGGGCAGCGGCATGGTCACGCGCCAGTTCGTCCAGTGCACGAGCGTCCAGAAGCGTGCATTGAGCCCCGCCTTCACCGCGCCTTCTTCCGCCGCGGAGAACGCGCGCAGATTCGCAAAGCCGGGGATGACGACGCGCTCGGCCGCCGGCAGCGACGGATCCCACGGCTCGCGGCTCGTGACCGCGCGTACCAGACGCGTGTACTCCTGCGCGTCGACGCGGGCCGCGGTCGGGTCGAAGCGCGCGAACTTATGGAACTGGCGCAGACCGCGCGCCAGGACGAAGCAGTAATTCGCGTACAGATCGGGGGGGTGCGGCCGCGGCGTATGCTCGCGGATGGCGTTCGCGAACGCGAATGTGTCGTCAGTGAAGCTGAAGGCGGGGACGCTGGTGGCAACGGGCCGCGCCGCCAGCTGGGCCGGCGCGTGGACACATGCCGCGGTGACCAGCGCCAGCGCGACCACCGCGATCCGGCTCATCGCTTTCACCCTAGTCGTCACCCCCGGCCCCGTCAAGGATTCTACGGTCGTGCTATGCTCCCGTCGGTTTTCTGAATGACCCGTGCGCTCGCCCTGCTCTACCGGCTCGTCTACGTAGGTCTGCTGAGCCGGCTCCCCGAGCCGACCGCCGTTGCGCTGGGCCAGCATGCGCTGCGCGTTCTGCCCTGGGACCGATGGTCCGTGTTCCGGCACGAGGACCCGCGGCTAGCGGTAACGCTCGGCGGAGTGCGACTGCCGAATCCGCTGATCCTGGCCGCGATGTACTACGACACCCGCATTCTGCAGAGAGCCATGGGGCTGGGCTTCGGGGCCGTGACCGCGAAGTCGATCACCACGACGCCGCGGCCCGGTCATCCCCAGCCGAATCTCGTGCGCCGAACGAGCCCCGCCGGACCCGGACTCGTCAACTGCAACGGCTTCGCAAACCCGGGTCTGGCGCGCTTCCGTGAGGCCGTCAGTCGGCTGCCCCATCGAGTGCCGTTGATCCTCAGCGTGGCCGGCGAATCCGCGGAAGACTACGTCGCGCTGGTGGGCGGGCTGGCGGCGTATGCCGATCTCGTGGAGTTCAACGTCTCGTCGCCGAACACGAAACTCGTCTATGGCTGGGCCACGCGCCCACGCGAGCTGCGCGGGATGGTGCAGGCCGTGCGCGCGGCCACCGACAAGCCGCTGATCGTGAAAGTGTCGCCGGACTTTGCCGACAGCAACGAGCGTGACATCATCCCCGCTGCTCTCGAGGCCGGCATTCGCGTCGTGAACTACGGAAACGCGCGGCGCATCGACGAGCCGCGACTCTCTCAGGGCGCGGGCGGCCTGTCAGGGCCCGAGATTTTCCCCGCGACGCTCGAGCATCTGCGCGCAACGCGCAAGCGATTCGGCGACGCGCTGGACATCATCGCCACTGGCGGCGTCGACACGCCGGAGAAGGCTCTGGCGCTACTCGACGAAGGCGCAACGGCCGTCGGCTACTTCACTGGATTCATCACGCGCGGGCCGATTCTCGCGCGCCGCATCCTCGACGCGCTGCTCGCGCGTCGCTGACTTGCTCACACCCTATCCACATGTCCACAGATATCCACAGGCGCGCAAATCGCACGGACTGACGCGGGCTCGCGAGGGCATGGTCAAAAAACACCGCGTGATTCGTCCACGGATACGCACACGAGAAATATTTTGCGCATGATCACGGGCGAGAACGCGCACGCGGCGCGCGAAACGCGCCTCTGATGCGGGCAATTGAAGTCTTGACACTGAAATCACGGCGCTCGTATGGTGTCCGCCGTGCTCAACGCCGAACTCGGTACCGCTGCATCGCGGTCGATTTCGACCGACACCCGCTGAGAGGACGACGGACCAATGGATGGTCGGAAACCGCTGGCCAAGGTCGAGGGGCGCCGACGTCTCCGTATGAGCGGTGTGACGGTCGCGTTCCGCGGGACCCCGAACCTCGACGACTGGGTGGCCTACATCGCCAACGGCACGAAATCACGCAAGACGATCCTCGCCGACCACGCCTCCGAGCGGAAGGTGAAGAACCTCATGACACGGCTGCAGACGATGTCCAAGAAGGAGATCGAGAAGCTCGCGAAGGGCTGACGTTTACAGGCTGAGCGGTCGAGAGTTGGCGACCGTCTCCGGCTTGTCCCGCCACGTCGACGGGTCCGCGTCGACGTACAGCTCGACCATGTTGCCATCGGGATCGTCGACGTAGATCGACTGGCTCACCACATGGTCGCGGATCCGCATCTTGTCGATACCGTGAGCTTCCAGATGCGCACGCGCGGCCCGAAGCTCGTCCAGCGACGTGCCGATCCTCAGCGCGACGTGATACAGACCGGTCCCCTCGGCCGGCGGGGCGGGCGCATCGGGGCCCATCTCCATCACGGCCACATCGTGGTGATTCTCGCCGGTCGAGAAGAAGGCCATCGGCCGTCCGAAGTCGCCTCGCGCGACTTCCTTGAGCCCCAGCACGTCGCGATAGAACCGCGCCGAGCGCTCGATGTCGCGCACCTTGAGGACGACATGACCCACGTTCCGGACCCGGATCGCCATCGCGCTAGATGATACCGCGCTCGGCGAGGCTCGTATAGCGGCCCCCGCCGATGATCACGTGGTCGTGCACGTTGAGGTCGAGCAGATGGGCGCATTCGACGAGCTGGCGCGTCAGCCGAACGTCCTCCCGACTGGGCGTGGGGTCGCCGCTCGGGTGGTTGTGCAAGAGGATGACCGACGCGGCGGATTCGAGGATCGCCGGCTTGAACACCTCGCGCGGATGCACGAGGCTGGCCGACAGCGTCCCCTCGGACACGACGACGTCACGCAGCAGCCCGTTCTGCGCGTCGAGCAGCGCGACGCGAAACACTTCGCGGCTCAGATCCTCCATGAGGGGTCCGAAGGCCGCATAGACTTCGCCCGGGGTCGACAACGCCACGCGCGCGCCCGGAGTGCGCGCGCGCAGCCGACGCGTCAGCTCGAACGCGGCCGCGAGTCGGGCGGCCTTCGCCCGGCCGACGCCCGGTCGCCGAGCCAGCTCGCTGACCTCACGCCCCGCGAGACCAGCGAGCGAGCCGTAGGCGGCGAGCATCTCGCGCGCGACGGCGACCGCGTCCTTGCCGCGCGTGCCCGAGCCGAGCTGCAGCGCGAGCAGCTCGACGTCTGCGAGCGCCGTCGGGCCGTTGAAGTAGAGACGCTCGCGCGGGCGATCGCTTTCGGGGAGATCGTCGAGGGGCATGACTTCAAGTACGACCCGCGATGTGTCGCGGTCAACGCCCACAATCGCTGACGTGTCGAATCCGATATGCAGAACGGCTCACGTCGAGCCGTCGCGGCGCCGATCGTCGATCGTGATGTGGCGCGGCTCGTCGCCGACTCCGGCGATCCGGACACGCACCGCACGCGCCGGCAGCACGGGTTCCAGCCGGTCGGCCCACTCGATGACGGTGACGCCGTCGCCGTCCATCATTTCTTCCACGCCGAGGTCGAGCAGCTCCGCGAGGCTTGCGGTGCGGTAGGCATCCACGTGGTGCACCGGCAGGCGTCCGCGGTATTCGTTGACGAGCACGAACGTCGGGCTGGTGGCTCCGCTCGTCACGCCAAGCGCGCGCACCAGCCCCTGGACGAAGACGGTCTTGCCGGCCCCCAGCTCACCGCTGAGCGCGACCACGTCGCCCGGCCCGAGCGTGGTGCCCAGGCGCTCTCCAGCGGCGTCGGTCTCCTCGGGAGAGCTCGTCGCGAGGCTAGCGCTCATCCGCGAGCCGCCGGAAGGCTTCGCCGAGCGACTCGATCACGTCGCTCGCGATGAGCGCCTCCTGCCCCACCCGCGCCGCTGCCAGGTCGCCGGCGAGTCCGTGCAGATAGACGGCGGCCGGCGCCGCCTGCGCGACGTCGATGCCGCGCGCGAGCAGCCCGCCCAGGATTCCGGTCAGCACGTCGCCGGTGCCGCCGGTCGCCATGCCTGGGTTGCCCGTCGGATTGATCAGCACACGGCCGTCAGGGCCCGCGATGACTGTGTCAGCGCCCTTGAGGACTAGGTGGACGCCGTGCGAAGCGGCGAATCCGCGAGCCACGCCGACGCGGTCGCGCTGCACGTCGACGATGGTCTTGTCGAGCAGCCGCGCCATCTCGCCCGGATGGGGTGTGAGAACGCGCGGACCGTGGGCGCCGCGCAGCGTATCGAGATGACCCGCCAAGGCGGTGATCGCATCGGCGTCCACCACCATCGGCCGAGGCAGAGTCGCCACCAGAACGCGGGCCAGCGCGCGGGTCTCGTCATCGAGCCCGAGGCCCGGCCCCATCGCGACCGCGTCACGCGTCTCGGCCAGCGCAACGATCGGCTCGCGCGCCTTCATCCCGACACTCCGCGCGGCGGTCTCGGGCAGCGGTTCGGTCATGGCTTCGAGCGACAGCGCAGCCACCGTCGGCTGCGCGCTGGCCGCCGTGCCGACCGTGACGAGCCCGACCCCGGCGCGCAGCGCGGCGCGCGCACAGAGGCCGGCAGCGCCGGTCTTGCCGACCGAGCCGGCGACGACGAGAAGGTGGCCGTAGCTGCCCTTGTGCGCGTCGCGCCGCCGCGGCGGAAAGAGCGGCGCCACGTCGGCATCCTCCTGGAGAAACGTGCGCGCTTCGCGCGCGACCTCGGCATCCGGCACCCCGATCGGCACGACGACCATGCGGCCGGCCAGCTCGCGGCCCAGGCCGGTCACGAGACCGAGCTTCGGCGCCGCGAATGTCGGCGTGAGCCAGGCGCGCACGACTGGCCCTGCCGGCGGCTCACCATCGGCCGAGAGTCCCGACGGCAGGTCGAGCGCGACGACGGGACGACCGCTGGCGTTCATCGCGTCGATCAATGCGGCGACGAGCGGCGCCGGCGCTCCGCGCGCGCCCGTGCCGAGCAGCGCGTCCACGACGAGGTGCGAACGCCGGAGCGCGCCGGCGGCGGCGCTGGCGTCGTCGACGAGGCGCGCGGCGATGCCGACGCGACGCATCTCGGCGAACTTGATCGCCGCGTCGCCGCGCAGCACTTCGGGCGGAGCGGTCGTGATGACGTCGGGACGCGCGCCGGCCCGCTTCAGACGGCGCGCCACGACGAAGCCGTCGCCGCCGTTGCCGCCACGACCGCAGACGATCGCCACGTTCAGACCGCGCGCACGCAGCCCGCGCTCCGGGAGCGCGGCCAGGATCGCATCGGCGGCGCCACGGCCGGCGTTCTCCATCAGCACCGGACCGGGAATGCCGAGCTCGGCCGTCGCGCGGGCGTCGACGCGACGCATTTCTTCGGCGGTCAGCACGGGCCGCACTAACGGCCTCGCGGGAGCGTCACCGCCTGCGCGACGAAGTCGGAGAGGATCGCGGTGTAAATCTCGCGAAACTCCACGCGGGCCGTCTTGGGCAGCTCGACGTGCACGGCGCGCTCCGGCATTCTCAAGATGCCGTCGCGCTTGGCGCCGGTCGCCGCGTAGAAGATCGGATCGGCGGGCTCGATGAGGACGTCGAGCCGGGGCGCACCGGCATGGCCGCGCAGATGCGCGTCGCGGATCAGCTCGCAGAGGGCGCGCAGCCGCTGCGCATATTCACGATCGACGCCCACCGTCGCGATCTCGATGCGGCCGGCGGATTCACGGCGGTTGTTGCCATGGATCTCGGCGTAGAAGCGCAGCGGTCCCTGCGCCGCCTCGCGCACGCGCTGCTCGAACGTGTCGTACACGACCCGCGCGCCGTCGGTCGCGGTGTCCTCCGACGGCGGGCGTCCCGGCACGCCCTCGTAGGGCCGGTTCACTTGATAACGCCGACCGGGATGCTCGCGCGTGTCCGGTTCGAGGTTGAAGCCGGTGGCGACCACGAGACCAAACCCGGTGCGGCGCGCGACCTCGGCGGCGATCTCCGCCGTTTGCGAATCCGACGAGCCGTGCGGCGCGGCGATCACGAACCCGGCACGCCCGGGACGCGCGGCGACCTGACCGCGCGGCGTGTTCGCCGGGTGCTCGACGGTCTGCGTGGCGCAGCCGACGAGGATCAGCGAGCCGGCGGCCACGCTAACGAGTCGCCGGAGCGCGCTGCGGCTCATCGTCGACGAGCATCGCCTGCGCGAGCGCATAGTCACCATCGTGCGTGAGGGCCAGGAGCATGGTTCGCCCGCCGCGCGCGAGCCCGAGCTCGCGGGCCCGGCCGTGCAGCACCAGCTGCGGCGCCTGGCCGCGTTCGCGGCGCACTTCCAGATCCCGCCAGCGCACGCCGAGGCTGAGGCCCGTGCCGAGCGCCTTCGTTGCGGCTTCTTTCGCGGCGAAGCGCGCCGCGAAGTGGGGAACGGGATCGCGCCGGGCGCGGCAGTACGCGATCTCGCCGTCCGTGAAGACACGGCGGAGAAACCGCTCATCCCAGCGCGCGATCACGTCGCGCATCCGCGGGATCCGGACGAGGTCGACGCCGATGCCGATGGTCCTGCTCACTGGCCGATCTGCGTCCGGATCACGTCCGCGAGCTCGTCGGCCATCGTCTGGATCCGGCCGGCGTCGGCGCCTTCGATCATGACGCGCGCGAGCGCTTCGGTGCCGGAATACCGGATGAGCACGCGGCCGACGCCGTCCATTTCTTTCTCGAACGCGCCGACGCGATCACCCAGCCCCTGGATCGACTCGATCGGCGGCTTACTGCGCACGCGGACGTTGACGAGCACCTGGGGGAACTTGCGCATGCACGTCGCGAGCGAGGCCAGTGGCTCGCCGGTTTCGCGGACCACCGACAACAGCGCGAGCGCCGATAGGATTCCGTCACCCGTCGGCATGTGATCGGGAAACAACAGATGACCGGACTGCTCGCCGCCGAGGTTCGCGCCGGTCTTCTGCATTTCCTCGTGCACGTATCGATCCCCGACCTGCGTCTTCACCACACGGATGCCCGCCGTCTTGAGCGACTCGTCAAGGCCGAGATTGGCCATCACGGTCGTGACCACCATATTGCCGTTGAGCCGGCGCTGCTGCGCCATGTGCCGGCCGGCGATCGCGAGCGCGTAGTCGCCGTCACGGATCTCGCCGAGGTGATCCACGGAGATCAGGCGATCGCCGTCGCCGTCGAACGCGAAGCCGACGTCGGCGCGCACCGTGCGCAGCCGGCGCTGCAGACCGTCGGGGTGAAGGGCGCCGCAGTCCGCATTGATGTTGGTGCCGTCGGGCTGAGCGCAGATCGCGACGACACGCGCGCCGAGCCGGCGGAACACGCTCGGGCCGACGCGGAACGTCGCCCCGTGGGCGCAATCGATCACGACCGTGAGCCCGGCGAGGTCCAGCGGGAAGCAGCGGGTGAGGAAATCGACGTAGTACTTCTCCGCGCGATCGTAGTGGACGAGCCGGCCGATGTCGGCGCCCCGCGCGCGCGGAGCCGCGTCGGCCGCGGCCAGCCGCGCCTCGATCTGCGCCTCCCACGCGTCCGGGAACTTCGTGCCCTGCGCGGAGAACAGCTTGATGCCGTTGTCCTCGAACGGATTGTGCGAGGCCGAGAGCACGATGCCACCGTGCGCGTCCAGCGCGCGCGTCAGCAGCGCGATGCCCGGCGTCGGTAACACGCCGACGGTGTAGCAGTCGGCGCCCGCCGAAAGCAGTCCGGCCACCATCGCCGCCTCGAGCAACGGCCCCGAGCGTCGGGTGTCGCGTCCGATCACGAGACGAAGCCGCGAGCCATCAGTCCGCTGGGCCGCCAGCGTCGCGACGAGCTCGCGGCCGACGCGGTATGCAAGATCCGGCGTGAGCGGCGGCTCGTTGGCGACGCCGCGGATGCCGTCGGTGCCGAACAGGCGCTGTTGTCTCATCGCTCGTCGTGGGGGGCCCCGACATGGCCCCCCACACCCCCCAGCGCTCGGACGCGCCCCGGCGTAGCCGTGGCGCGCCTCGGGTTTGCCCTGCGCTGGCTCATCGCTCGTCGTGGGGGGCCCCGACATGGCCCCCCAGCCCCTTAAGCGAGGGGGCTGACGCCCCCTCGGACTCCCCGGCCAGCGCTCGGACGCGCCCCGGCGTAGCCGTGGCGCGCCTCGGGTTTGTCCTGCGCTGGCTCATCGCTCGCGTCGCGCTTCGACGGTCACCTGCACCGTCCTCTGGGTCGTGGGATACACAGAGTCTGGTAGCTGCAGTCCGACCGAGCGCGTAATGCTGTGACGCAGATCGGTGACGTCCACCGGAGCCGTCTCGACGGTCGCGCGCTCCTCGACGGCTGTGCGCGGCCCTTTGACCTGGACCGTCGACGGCTCGACCAGCACTCGGCCGACCTGAACGTCCGAAGGCGGCGAGCCGCGCAGCTTTGCCACCACGCGTAGCGCGCGCGTCACCGCGGCCGCGACGTTCACCCGGACCGTGTCGGGTGCGATGCGCACCACGTTGACGCCCGCGGGCGTCTGCACGTCGTCGGCCGAAAGCTGCACAGTGTTGTCGCCCTCGCGCGCGCGTGACAGATCCACGCGAACGCGGACGTCGGATGGCGCCAGCCGCGCCGCCGCCCACCGCGCCGCCTCGACCTGTACGTCGATGGTCTCACGCGGGGTGCCGAGCATCACCATTCCGGATTCGAGACCCACGTATTCGACCGATGCGGCGAAGCCGAACCGACTGCGATTGGCGTTCACCACGAAGAACCACACGACGACGGCGAGCGCGACCGCGAGAAGCTTCAGCTCCCAGTTTCGCGTGAGGGCCGCCAGCATCACGGCGCGGACGACGGCGGTTCTGCCGGACGCGCGCCCAGACGCACGGCGCGCAACCACCCGCGCCAGATCGCCGGCACGCCTTCGGTGGGAGCGCCCAGCAGGGTGAGCAGCCGCCGGCGCAGAGCGTCAGGACCGCCGAGCGTCTCGATGCCGCCGTCCACCGTCAGCGAGAGCTTGCCGGTCTCCTCCGACACGACGACCCCGACCGCGTCCGTTTCCTCCGTCACGCCGAGTGCCGCCCGATGGCGCGTACCGAGCTGGCGCGCCAGCTGACTATTGCGCGACAGCGGCAGGAAACACCCGGCCGCGACGACGCGATCGTCGCGGATGAACGCCGCGCCGTCGTGCAGCGGCGAGTACGGCAGGAAGACGCTCGTCAGCAGATCGGCCGAGACCAGCGCGTCAAGCGCGACGCCGAGCTCGGCGTACTGCCTCAGGCCGGTTCCGCGCTCGATCACGATCAGCGCGCCGATTCGCCGCTCGGCCAGCGAACCCGCAACGGACGCGATCTCGTCGACCACGCGCGCCGTGTCGGCGCCGCGGCTGCCGAAGAGCGCGCGCAGCGCCGCCGTATGACCGAGTGAGGTCAACGCGCGCCGCAGCTCGGGTTGGAAGAGGACGATCAGCACCACCACCCAGAACGACCAGAGCGTGTCGAGCAGCCAGCCGAGCGTGTGCAGCTCGAGCTGACGCGCGACGACCGATGCGGCGACGAGCACCCCGACGCCGACGAGCATCTGCATGGCGCGGGTACCGCGGAACAGCGTCAGGATCCGATAGATCACGACGGCGACGAGCACGACGTCCAGGGCGTCGCGCCAGCCGAAGGCGCTCGCGCTCATCGCGCCGGCCTCCGCATCCGTTCGGCGACGCGCACGGCGTCGATCGTATCGGCCACGTCGTGCGTTCGCACGAGCGCCGCGCCGCCGAGCACGGCCGCGGCCGTCGCCGCCAGCGACCCGGGCAGGCGCGCCGCCGGATCGCGGCGACCGGTGATGGCGCCGATGAATGACTTGCGCGAGACGCCAACGCACAACGGGTGACCGAGCGCCGTCAGCTCAGACAAACCCGTGAGGACGGCGACGTCCCAGGCGTGCCACGCAACGGCGGCGCCGCGGAAGAAGCCGATGCCCGGATCGAGGACGATGCGCTCCTCGAGCACGCCGGCCGCACGCGCCGTCTCGAGCGCGGATTCGAGGATCCGCGTCACGGTCGCAATCGGCGTGTCGACGACGCGGCCCGGCCCCGGTGCGGCCATGAGGATCAGTCCCGCATCGTGCTCCGCCACCACGCGCGCGAGCGCGGGATCGGACAGCGCAGACACGTCGTTCACGACTCGAGCGCCCGCCTCGAGCGCGGCGCGAGCGACGGCGGGCCGCGACGTGTCGACCGAGACGGGCACCGAGAGCTTGGCGACCAGCGCGCCGACCGCGGGCACGAGTCGTTGCATCTCCTCCGCTTCGCTGATGGCGGTGTCCAGGTACGGCGCACTCGAGCGGGCGCCGACATCGATCAGCGCCGCGCCCGCCTCGGCCATCGCGGCGGCCGTCGCCACCACGGCGTCGGCATCGCGATAGACGGATCCCGGATGAAACGATTCGGGACTGAGGTTGATCACGCCCATCACCGCGACCGGATACCCGTCACCGAGCACGACGCCCGCGAGATCGGCCCGGGATCGACGCGACATGTCTCACGATACCACTTGGAAATGGGGGCCCCGAGATGGCCCCCAAACCCCCAGGCGCTCGGACGCGCCCCGGCTCCGCCGGGGCGCTCCTCGATACGACGCAACTACGCCGGAGCGGGCGCTTCGGAGAACGGACGCGCGCGCAGGATCCGCGCGATCTCTTCGGAGTCCAGCGACTCTCGCTCGAGGAGAGCCCGCGCGAGGGCGTGCAGCTTCTCGATGTTTTCCTCGAGAATCTGCCGGGCGCGCGTCGCGCATTCGAGGACGATGCGCTTGATCTCACCGTCGATGGCGAGGGCGGTGTCCTCGCTGTAGTCCTTTGCGCGCGCGACCTCGCGACCGAGGAAGATGTGCTCCTCGTTCTTGCCGAAAGTGAGCGGCCCCAGCTTGTCGGACATGCCCCACTCGCACACCATCTTGCGCGCCATCTCGGTGGCCTTCTCGAGATCGTCGCCGGCGCCGGTCGTCTGCTGCTGCAGGACGATCTCCTCGGCCGTGCGGCCGCCCATCAGGATGGTGATGCGGTTGATCAGGTATTCCTTCGAGTAGTTGTACTTGTCGTCCATCGGCAGCTGCATCGTGAG
>Ga0114129_10000893_pt1 | contig 38856 bp, 37 predicted proteins | sample RhiMetdeltSRZDD1_FD_80071 | JGI IMG/M metagenome (GOLD analysis project Ga0114129, IMG submission 80071) | Populus rhizosphere microbial communities from Tennessee, USA - Rhizosphere MetaG P. deltoides SRZDD1 (version 2) (version 2) | ecosystem: Host-associated > Plants > Roots > Rhizosphere >...
CACGGGTTCCCCGGGGCGCTCCGAGCGTTGGGGGGTGTGGGGGGCCATGTCGGGGCTCCCCACGAGGTAGTAGTCAGTGGCCGTGCCGCGCGCACCGTTCCGCGCCGACCACGTCGGCAGTCTCTTGCGGCCTGCCGCGCTCAAAGCGCTGCGGCTCGAGCGCGAAGCCGGGCGCGCCAGCGCCGCCGAGCTCGCGGCCGCGGAGGACGGGGCGATTCGCGAGGTGGTGACGCTGCAGGAGGAGGTCGGCCTGCACGGCATCACCGATGGCGAGCAGCGCCGCAAGTCCTGGCACATGGACTTCCTGCTGCAGCTCGGCGGCTGGTCGAGCCAGGGGCAGACGATTCCGGTAACGTTCCACGGCAAGAGCGGCGACCTGCACTTCACGCGGCCCGATCTGGCGATCACCGCGCGCGTCACGCGTCCCAAGCCGATCTTCGTCGACGCCTTCAAGTTTCTGAAATCCGTCGTCACGCGTACGCCGAAGCTGACGATCCCCTCGCCCAACATGCTCTACTCCCAGGTCGGCCGCGCCGGCGTCGACGCGCGCGTCTATCCGGATCTCGACGCATTCGTCGAGGACACCGCGGCCGCCTATCGTGCCGAGATCGCCGATCTCTACGCGGCCGGCTGCCGGTATCTGCAGCTGGATGACGTGAGCCTGGCCTACCTCTGCGACGATGAGCTGCGCGCGCAGATGACCGCGCGCGGCGAGGATCCCGATCGGCAGCTGGCACTGTCGGTGAAGATGATCCGCGCCACGCTGCGCGACAAGCCGGCCGACATGACGATCTGCACGCATCTGTGCCGCGGCAACTTCCGCTCGGCGTGGCGCGCGCAAGGCGGCTACGCGCGGATCGCCGAGACGATCTTCACGCAGATGCCGTACGACGGCTTCTTCCTGGAGTTCGACGACGCGCGCTCGGGCGACTTCTCGCCGCTGCGCCTGGTACCCCGGCACGTGCGGGTCGTGCTCGGCCTCGTCACCAGCAAGGTCGGCGCCCTCGAGCACCCGGACGAGCTCAAGCGCCGGCTGGACGAGGCCACGAAGTACATCGCGCTGGATCAGCTGGGCATCAGCCCGCAGTGCGGCTTCTCGTCGACCGTCGAGGGCAACGAGGTGACGATCGAGGCGCAGAAGGCCAAGCTCGCGCTCTGCGTCTCGGTCGCGCGCGAGGTGTGGGGCGGCGTCTAGCGCGCGAGGTGTGGGCGGCGTTTGAAAAGTTGACGCCGCGCGACGCCGGTCGCTAGCATGAATGAAGCGTGTCGCGCGTCTGGCTCGCGTTGCCGGCGGCTGCCGTCGTGCTCAATCTCGTCGCGCTGGCGCACGAGGTCACGAGCCGCGCGCTTCCCCTGAACGACCACATCCTCCACCACGGCCTCGTCCGTCGCGCGATCGACGCGTGGGCCGCCGGCGACAGCGTGCTCGATCACTGGGTCGGCGACTGGGTCCTCGGTTTCCCGGTGTTTCAGTACTACCAGCACCTGCCGCACCTCGTGGTCGCCGCCCTCCAGCGACTCACGGGCGCCGACCCGCTCTTTCTCCTTCGTCTCACCAACGTCCTCGCGGTCTCGTTGTTCCCCTTCGCAATCTTCGGGGCGCTGCGCTGGATCGCGGTACCGGCACGCGCGGCAGGGCTCGCCGCGGTGGCCGCGTCGCTCGTCTCCACGCCGGATCTATTCGGATTCGACTTCGGCAGCTATCTCTGGCGCGGTCGCGGCCTCTACACGCAGGCCTGGGGTATGTGCGTGCTGCCGTTTGCCGTCGCCGCGAGCTACCGGCTGATCAGCACCGGCCGCGGCGTGGCGGCGGCCGCCGCGCTGCTCGCCGCCACGTTGCTGACCCACGTCGTCTACGGCTGGATGGCGGTCGTCTCGGCCCTCGTGCTCGCGTGCGCCGTGCCTGCCGATGTCGGCCTCGTTCACCGTCTCGGACGGCTGATACCGGCACTCGCCGGCGCCGGCGTCGCGGCGTCGTACTTCCTCATCCCATACGCGCTGAACCACGCATATCTCAACCGCAGCGTGTGGGAGTCCACCATGAAGTACGACTCGTATGGGCTCGCGCACGTGCTGCAGCTGCTTGTCACCGGGCAGCTCCTGGACGCCGGCCGCATTCCGGTGCTCACGATCATGTTGGTCGTCGGCGTCGTCGTGGCGGCACGCCGTCGCGCAGCGCTGGACCGCGCGTGGCTCGCCCTGTTGGGCGCGTGGCTCCTGCTCTACTTCGGGCGTCCGACGTGGGGCGTGCTGCTGGACGTGCTTCCAGGCGCGCGCGATCTGCACTTTCACCGGCTCATCGCGGGCGTGCACCTGGCGGCGATTCCACTCATCGGGATCGGCCTCGCCGCCGTGATCGACGCCGCCGGCGCCGTTACCGCCCGGCTGGGATGGCCGCGCGCGTCCGCGGTCGCCGGGGCGTTCGTCGTCCTGATCGCGGTGATACCCGCCGGCGTCGAGCGTGCGCGCTACATCGACGACAATCGCCGGTGGATGGCGGCCTCGGCCGCGGCGATCGCCGAACGCGAGCACGACATCGCCGCGGTGGTCACGCTGCTCCAGCGCCTGCAGAGCGAGACGCCGGCGCGCGTGTACGCCGGGCTGCCCAATGGCTGGGGCGGACGATTCGTTGTCGGGCACGTGCCGATGAACGCGGTGCTCAGCATGCACGGACTGCCGACGCTCGGCTACACCTACCACTCGATGTCGCCCACCGCCGACGTGATGATCGGCTTCGACGAGCGGCGTCGCGACCACTACGACGTGTTCAACGTTGGATACGTCGTCGCGCCGGCCGACCAATCAGTGCCAACCTTCGCCGAGCCGGTGGCGACGCACGGGCCGTTCAGCGTATATCGCGTGCGCCCGAGCGGCTACGTGGCGCTCGTGCGATCCGCCGCACAAATCAGCGGCTCGGGCGACCACCTCTATCGCGCGAACCGGCTGTGGCTCGCGAGCCCGTTGCCCAGCCTCGGCGACCATCCGCTCCTCGCTCGTGACGCCGGCGCAGCTCGAGTCGGCGCGGTGAGGGTCGCCGTTGGCGCCGGCGAGCGCGGTCACGTGGCGAGCGAGCGGCTCGAGCGCCAGGGCTGGAGCGCGACGATCACGGCGAACCAGCCGACGTACGCGCTCGTGAAGGCGACGTATCACCCGTGGTGGCGCGCCGAGCTGGACGGCGTGAACGTGAAGACGGTCGCCATGGCGCCTGGGTTCATCGGCGTGCCGGTGAGCGCGGGCGAGCACCATCTGCGCGTGCAGTACCGTCCGCCGCGCTGGAAGACCATGCTCGCCGTGCTGGGACCGCTCGCGCTGGTCGCGCTCGCCGTCGTCGAGCGCCGCGCCGGCGCTGGCGCGGGATGGGGGTTTCGGCTCAAGAAGGAATAACCGCGTGCGCGGCGGCGTCAGACGGGGCGGGAGGACGCCAAGATGCCCTTCAAGCTCGCCCCATCGATGCTGGTGCTCGCCGCTTCCGTGCTCGCCGCCGGGTGCATCGCCGTGCCCGTGGCACCACCCGTCGCCGTCGCTCCTCCGCCCGCCGTGATCGCTCCGCCGCCCGTGATCGTCGCGCCGCGGCCCTACGTGGTGGCGCCCGTCTATCCCGTCTATCCGCGTTACGGCTACCGCGGCTGGCGGTACTGAGCGCGCACGGCCGGCGCGCTCAGGCCGAGCCGAATCCGAGCGGAGGCATGCGCTGGCCTGAAACGGGATTCGCGATGGCGTCTTCGAGGCTGCGCGCGGGCTTCCACTCGCTGGCCGGACGCACCTCACCCGTCGTGCCTACCTGATCGATGCCCCAGTAGATCTCCAGATTGTTGCCGTCGGGATCGCGGAACTCGACGGCGAGCTGGCAGCCGGCGCGGCGTCGGCCCTCGAACACGATCGGCACGTCGTGTTTGCGCAGCCATTCGCGCGCGCGAAAAACCTCGTCCGGCGAGCCGACCTCGAACGCGAAGTGGTTCAGCGTGGTGCGCTCGAGCTTCGGCGCGCCGCCGACTAGCGCGATGCCGTGATGGTCGGTATCGAAGCGCAGGAAGACCATGCCGCCGGGCACCATGCTGTCGGGATAGCGATCGCTGATCTGCATGCCGAGCACGTCGGTGTAGAAGCGGACCGACGCCTCGAGATCGGGGACGTTCAGCACGACGTGGCCGAGCTTGCGAAGCTGGAACATCCGAGTGTCCTCCCGCGCTACGCGTGCGGCGCGCGTGCGCGCACGCTCTTGCCGACCGGCGTGTCCGCCAGCCCGAAGAATCGCACCATGTTGCCCGCCGCGATGTCGAACGCTTCCGCCGGCGGCACGCCGGCGAACAGCCGCTCGGCGAACGGACGCGTGTTCGGCCAATCGCACTCGATGTGCGGGAAGTCCGTCGCGAACATGACGCGCTCGACGCCCATATGATGCCGCAGCTCGACGGCCACGCGCTCGACGTGCTGCAGGCTGAAGGAGATATGACGACGTACGTAGTCGCTGGGCCGCCGCGCCAGCGGCTTCACGTGCAGTAGCCGCTCGGCCCAGTGGCGGTGGCGCTCGTACCAATAGTCGGCCTCCTCCATCCAGAACGGCACCCAGCCGAGGCGCGACTCGGCGAAGAAAATGTGGAGGTCCGGCAGGCGGTCGAACACACCGGAAAGCACGAGCTGGGCGAGGCTGATCGACGGCGGAATCGACAGGAACGGCAGCGCGACCCACTCGACGATCTTGCGCGCACCGAGCTTCTTCAGCACTTCGGGATCGGCGCCGGGATACTCCATCGTCGGCTCCGCCCCCCGCGAGCCGAGACGATCGAAGCCGACGTGCACGGTGAGCGGCATCTTCATCGCGATCGCCGCGGACCAGAAGCGGTCGTCCTCCGGACGCGGGTACGACTTGCCGTTGGGAAACACGCCGAGATTGACGCCTTTGAGGCCCAGCCGCGCGCAGTGCTCGAGCTCGGCGAGCGCGTCGTCGAGATTGGTCCACGGAATCACGCCGAGGCCGATCAGGCGGTCGCGTGAGACGGCGCAGTACTCGTCAGCCAGCCAGTCGTTGTAGGCACGCACCGTCGCGCGGTAGAGATCGTCGTCGGCGATGCCGCGCCAGAGGCGCGGTCCCACCTGCATGTTGGGAAACAGGACCTCGGCCAGCAGCCCATCCATGTCCTGCTCGCGCAGCCGCTGCTCCGGCGGCCCCACACCTGCCGTGCCCTCCACGGTGGTGCCGAACGGCTGCCACGTCTCGTTCGTGCGCCCGGCGCGCAGGTCGAGGAACGGCGCGGGATACGGCGGCTGGCCCTCGACGAGGATTGCATCGCCGCCGTCGGGCAGCTTCACCGTGCGCGGCGCGCGAGCCCGGTATTTCGCGGGCATGCGCGGCGTCCATCGCTCCGGCGTGACTTCGAGATGTCCGTCGCTGGAGAGCAACGGCGGCAGCGCGGAGACAGTCATGGCAGCGCTCCTTTGCGTCGGATGGGCGGGAGTGTATCATCCGCCCACTCGAGAGCCTCGAGCAGGAGGCGCCGATGCTGAGTCGAGCCGACAACGAGCTGCTCTGCCGCGTGGGACCCGGAACCCCGATGGGCAATCTCATGCGCCAGTACTGGGTCCCGGCCGCGTTGTCGAGCGAGCTGCCCGAGGCCGACGGCGCGCCCCTGCGCGTTCGCCTGCTGGGTGAGAGCCTCATCGCATTCCGCGTTTCGTCGGGCGGTGTCGGCCTGATCCAGAACAGCTGCCCGCATCGCGGCGCGAGCCTGTTCTACGGACGCAATGAGGCGGAAGGGCTGCGCTGCGTCTATCACGGCTGGAAGTTCGACGTGAGCGGTCGCTGCGCCGACATGCCGATCGAGCCCGCCGACAGCACGTTCAAGCAGAAGGTCCGCGCCCGCGCCTATCCCTGCGTCGAGCGTGGCGGCCTGATCTGGGCCTATCTCGGATCGCGCGCGACGCCGCCGCCCCTGCCCGAGCTCGAGGCCACGACGCTCGCGGGCAGCACCATTCAGGTCTACCAGCGCCGCTGCAACTGGATGCAAGCGCTCGAGGGCGACATCGACACCGGCCACACCGTCTATCTGCATCTGGGCAGCGTGGACGCCGCCGACGTGCCGCCGGGCACGTGGGCGCGCTACGCGCTGGCCGATCGCGCGCCGACGTACGACGTCACCGATACCGACTTCGGCGTCATGTACGGCGCGCGGCGTCCGGCGGAAGCCGACACGGACTACTGGCGTATCGCGAACTTCCTCTTCCCGTTCTACGCGATGGTGCCGACCGGGGTGCTCGGTCTCGAGATCCGCGTGCGGGCGTGGGTGCCGATGGACGACGACCACACGCTCGCGTTTCTGATCACGCACGGCGGGGCGCCGCCCGCGCGCCAGGCCGGGCGCCAGGTCGTCGGACCGCCGGAGACGCTGCCGAACACCACCGATTGGTATGGGCGCTTCCGGTGCGTGGCCGACGAGGGCAACGACTACTTGATCGACCGCAAGGCGCAGAAGACCGTCAGCTACACCGGCATCGGAAGCATCCACATCCAGGACCAGGCCGTCACCGAGAGCATGGGTGCGGTGTACGACCGCAGCGCCGAGCACCTGGGCACGAGCGACGCGATGATCATTCGCACGCGCAAGCGGCTGCTCGACGCGGCCCGCGCGCTGCGAGATCGCGGCGAGATCCCGCCGGGAGTCGACAATCCGAACGTCTACGCCGTGCGCTCGGGCGGCGTCGTGCTGCCGCAGGGCGCCGACTGGATCGAGGCCACGCGCAAGCTACGCACCGCGTGGACCGAGCACCCCGGTCTCAACCGCTCGGTCCTCGGCAACGTGCCGGCGGTGTGAGTCTGGGGGGCCATTTCGGGGCCCCCCATGTAATCAGTTCGCCGCCGCGTACGGCGAGGACGACGGCAGTGGCAGCACCGGCTCGCGATGCTGCAGGCTCTTTGGCCACACCACGTGCGCCTTGTCGTCGACGTACTGAACGATAACGGGGAACGCGCGGTCGTTCTGGCCGGCCATCGGACCGTCACCCAGGAAGTGCACGCCGAAGCCGAGCATCGTGCCGCCCTCGGGGAGATCGACCTCGAGTGCCGCCTTGCGCAGAGAGTCCGCGTCGATGCCGCCGTACTTCTTGACCGCGCGCGGCAGCACCTCGGTCATGAAGACGTACGTGTTGCTGGCCGCCATACCGACGTGCGCGGACTTCACCTGCGTCCCCGGCCGCGCCTTGTCGTACTCGTCACCCACCATCTTGATGAGCGGTGCGAGCTCGGGCTTGAGCGCCTTCTCGTTGGCGAGCCAGATCGAGATCGGATCCACGTTGAAGATGTGGTTGACGTCCTTGCCGACCGCTTCCTTCAGCTTGTCGTACACGCCATAGCCTGCGCCATGGCCGACGAGGGCGCTGAACTTCAGCCCCTGCTCGCGCGCCTGACGCAGGAACAGCGAGATGTCCGGGTTGTAGCCGGTGTGGAACAGCACGTCGGGTCGCGCTCGCTTGAGCTTGATGACGAGTGACGACAGATCGGGCGTGGTCGCCGCATAGCCCTCTTTGAGGACCACGTTGAAGCCGGCTTTCTTCGCACCCTCTTCGTTGCCCTTCGAAACGTCGATGCCGTACGCGCCATCCTCGTGGATGATGGCGACCTTCAGGTCCTTGGGCTCCTTGCCGAGCTTCGCCTTCGCGTTCTTGGCGATGAAGTCCATCGACATCAAGCCGAACTGCCGCCCGCTCGGCTGCACCCGGAAGACGTACTTGAGATTGCGGTTCTCGAGCACCGCCGACGAGATGCACGTCGTGATCCACATGAACTTCTTCAGCTGCTCCACGCGCGCGGCCACCGGCACGCACTGGGCCGACGAGTAGAAGCCCAGCAGCATGTCGACTTTTTCTTGTTCCACCAGGCGCACGGCCTCGTTGATCGCGACGTCGGGCTTGCTCTGCGCGTCGGCGTAGATCGCCTCGATCGCGTAGCCCTCGACGCCGCCCTTCTTTGCGAAGTGGTCGATCATGATCTTCGCGCCCAGCGCGTGCAGGTCCGACCCGCCGCCGGCCAGCGGTCCCGTGTAGTCGTAGATGACCCCGATCTTGAGCTTCTTGCCCTGCGCCAGCGCCGGTACCAGCATCGACGAGCCGGCCAGGACGACGACGGCGAGCACGACACACGCGGCGATCCATCGCTTGTGCAGCATGGCTTCTCCTCTCGGGCCTGGGCGCCTGTTTCGGCGCGCGTCATTATGATACGGTCTGCGCTCGGAGGCATCCTCATGACACCAACGACCCGGATCATATATGTGCTGCTCAGCCTCGCCGTGCTCTGCGTCGGCGCGGCGAGCCCCGCATGGGCACAGGCAAAGTCCGAGCTCGCCGTCGCGCTGTCCAGCTTCTCGGCGGAGACGCTCGATCCCGCTCTGCAGGGCCACAACGTGAAGTACTACCTCTCGCTGATGTTCGACTACCTGGTCGGCGTTACGCCCGACGGTCAGCCGACGCAGGCGGGCGGGCTCGCCAGCAAGTGGGAGCCGTCATCCGATCACAAGCGCTGGACGTTCCATCTGCGCAAAGGCGTGAAGTTCCACGACGGCACCGACATGACGTCGGAGGACGTGAAGTTCAGCCTGCAGCGCGCGATGGGTAAGCGCTCGACCACGGGCTACGCCGGTCCCCTGCGCACGCTGGTCGCGGACATCGAGACGCCGGCGCCCGACCGCGTCGTGATCGTGCTCAAGGAGCCGACGCTGATCATTCCCACCTATCTGTCGCGCTCGCTGTCGACGGAAGGCATGGTGCTGCCAAAGAAGTATCTCGAGGCCAACGGCGATGACGTGTTCGCGCGCAAGCCGGTCGGCACCGGTCCCTACAAGTTCGTCGAGCAGGTCGTGGGCTCGCACATCAAGCTCACGGCCGTCGATCAGCACTGGCGCATCGGCGTGCCGAAGTACAAGAACATCACGTTCAAGCTCGTGCCCGAGGAGACCACGCGTATCGCGCTGCTGCGACGCGGTGAGGTGGACGTGGCGGACGTGAGCCGCGAGCGTGTCAAAGAGCTGGAGAAGGAAGGGTTCCCCGTCCACATGCGGAAAGAAGAGGCCATCATCCACATGTGGTGGGTGCTCGGCCCCGACGGCCGCACGCCGCCCACGAACGACAAGCGCGTGCGCGAGGCGCTGAACCTGGCCATCGACCGCGCCGAAATCGCGCAGGCGATCTTCGGCGGCTACGCCGAGCCGGCGGCCATTCCGATGGGGCTGTCGTGGGCCTTCAAGGACGTCGGCTTCAAAGTGACGCCGGACATGGCCTATGCCTACGACGTCGCGCGCGCCAAGAAGCTGCTCGCCGATGCGGGGCAGGCCGGCGGCTTCACGCTGGACGTCTACGCCTTCCAGCTCCCGGGCTTCGCGGAGGGCAAGGCGTTCGCCGAGGCGGTGGCGGGCTACTGGGAGAAGATCGGCGTGAAGAGCAAGCTGATCCCGGTCGACTACCCCGCGTTCCGCAAGCTCTGGGTGGACCGCAAGGCGCCCGGCGCCGTGGGGTACTACAACATCGCGAACCGGGACTGGATCGGCACGTATGCGCTGCTCGAGAAGCAGGCGTACACGCCGTCGAAGCTCAACGATACGGTCAACGACACCGAGATCGACGGGATGATCGCGCAGGTCATGCGCCAGACCGACCGTGACAAGATCAACGCGCTGATGCGCAACATCTTCGCGCGGCTGCGTAGCGAGCATCACGGCGTGCCGGTGGTCTACGTGCACTCGCCGTACGCGACGTCCAAGACACTCGGCAAGTACAACCCGGGCACGGTGATGTACGACCTCTTCATCGACGAGCTCGCGCGCAAGTAAGGATCGGTGTTGCGCCCGAGAATGCTTGGGGGGGCTCGGGGGGGAGCATGCGCTCCCCCCCGACCTGAATAGCCATGGTTCGATTCGTCTTTTTTCGTCTGCTCCAGTCCCTGATTGCCCTCGCGATCCTGTCTGTCGTGGTGTTTGTTTTGGCGCGCGCCACCGGCGATCCCCTGCACATGATCCTGCCGATGAACGCGAGCGAGGAGGACTACGCCAACGCCCGCAAGTACCTGGGGCTCGACCGCCCGTACGTGGAGCAATACCTCTCGTTCGTCGGCCGCGCGGCGACCGGAGATTTCGGCAACTCGATCCGCGCGCGCCGCCCGGTGATCGAGCTGCTGCAGGCACGACTGCCGAACTCGCTCAAGCTTGCGGCGTTCGCAATGGGCGTGTCGCTGGCCATCGCCTTTCCGCTCGGGGTGATGGCCGCCGTGCGCAAGGGCACCGGCGTCGACCGGGCGGCGCAGATCGTGGCCATCCTGGGGCAGTCACTGCCGACGTTCTGGGTGGCCATCGTGCTTGTGGAGTTCGTCGCCGGCCGCCTGCAGTGGCTGCCCGCGGGCGGCGCCGACGGGTTCGCCTCCTACGTGCTGCCCGGGTTCACGCTGGGCTGGTTCGTCGTCGCCGGCATGATGCGCCTGCTGCGCTCGGGCATGCTCGAGGTGCTCGACTCCGAGTACGTGAAACTCGCGCGCCTCAAGGGCGTGGCCGAGGGCAAGGTCATCTGGGTGCACGCGCTGAAGAACGCGCTCATCCCCGTCGTGACCTTCGCTGGCATCTACTTCGCGATTCTGGTCACGACGGCCATCGTCGTCGAGACCGTCTTCGCGTGGCCGGGGCTGGGACGCCTGGCGTACGACGGCATCACGTCGCGCGACTTCCCGGTGATCCAGGCCGTCGTGCTAACCACGGCCGCCATCGTGGCCGGCGTCAATCTCTGCGTCGACTGTCTCTACGCGCTGATTGATCCGCGCATCCGGTACTCACGATGAGCGTGATCGTCGTCCCCGAGATCTCCGCCCGGCCCGAGCCAACCACACGGCGGCGGCGGCTGCCCGTCTTCTCACTCGGCATCATCGCGGCCTTCGTGCTGGTCGCGCTGCTGGCGCCGTGGGTGAGCCCTGCTGACCCGTACGAGCAGTCGCTGCGGCTGCGGTTCCGGCCGCCGGTCTGGGAGGAGCGCGGCTCGTGGGCGCATCCGCTCGGCACCGACCGGCTCGGGCGCGATCTCCTCTCGCGGATCGTGTGGGGCTCGCGCGTATCGCTGGCCGTCGGCGCGCTCGCCGTGCTGCTCGCCAGCACCGTTGGCGCCGCCGTCGGCCTGATGGCGGGCTACTACGGCGGTCGCGTCGACGCCACGCTGATGCGGGTGACCGACGCGACGCTGTCGTTTCCGGTGATCCTGCTCGCGCTGATCCTCGCCGTCACCGTCGGGCCGAGCTTCACCAACGTGGTGATCGCGATCGCGGTCATCCTCTGGGCTCGCTACGCGCGCGTGATCCGCGGCCAGGTGCTGACGCTCATGACGCTCGACTTCATCGCCCAGGCGCGCATCGCCGGCGCGGGTGCCTGGCGGATCATCACGCGGCACCTGCTGCCGAATACGCTCAACACGCTCGTGGTGCTGATCACGCTGCAAGTCGGCTACGTGATCATTGTCGAGGCGTCGCTGTCGTTCCTCGGAGCCGGCATCCCGCCACCGACGCCGGCCTGGGGGTCGATGATCGCCGAGGGGCGCGACTTCGTGACGAGCGCATGGTGGGTCTCGTTCCTTCCCGGCCTCGCCATCCTGCTCGTCGTGCTCGCCTTCAACCTGCTCGGCGACTGGCTGCGCGACACGCTGGACCCGAAGCTGCGTCAGCTCTGACCCGCGTGCCCGTCGTCATCGACGTCCGCGAGCTGCGCACGCACATCGTCACCCGCTGGGGCACGATCAAGGCGGTGGACGGCGTGTCCTTCGCGCTCGCCGAGGGCGAGACGCTGGGTCTCGTCGGCGAGTCCGGCTCCGGCAAGAGCATGACGTGCCTGAGCATCGTCCGGCTCGTGCCGCGACCGGCCGCGCGCATCGTCGGCGGCGAGGTGCGGCTCGACGGCGAGGATCTGCTCGCCAAGAGCGACGCCGAGATGCAGCAGATCCGCGGCCGCAAGGTCGCCATGATCCTGCAGGATCCGATGTCGTCGCTGAATCCAGTGTTCTCCGTCGGCATGCAGATGCGCGAGCCGCTCGCCATGTACCACGGGCTGCGGGGTAGCGCCGGCACGGCGCGGGCGGCCGAGCTGCTGGCGGCGGTGCGCATCCCCTCACCTGCCGCGCGGCTGCGCGCGTTTCCGCATCAGCTCTCGGGCGGCATGCGTCAGCGCGTCGTGGGGGCGATGGCGATCGCGGGGCCGCCGCGGCTGCTCATCGCCGACGAGCCGACGACGAGTCTGGACCTCACGATCCAGGCCCAGTACCTCGGTCTGCTCAAGGATCTGCAGGAGCGGCACCGCTTCGCGATGATCTTCGTGACGCACAATCTCGGCATCGTCGCGCGTATGTGCGACCGGGTCGCCGTGATGTACGCCGGCCGCATCGTCGAGATGGGACCGGTGCGCCGCATCTTCACCGCGCCCGCGCATCCCTATACGCGCGCGCTGCTGGACTCGATCCCGCGCTTCGGCGCGCGCCGCGAGCGCCTCACCGCGATCGCCGGCCAGCCGCCCGATCTGGCGACGCTGGGACCCGGCTGCGCGTTCGCCCCGCGCTGTCCCGCGGCCATCGAGCGCTGCGCGCAGGCTCCCGGGGAAACCGAGATCGCGTCCGGACATACGACGCGCTGCTGGCTCCATGTCCACGCCTGAGGCCAACGGCGCCACGCGCGTGGCTCGGTCCAACGGCACGCCGGTGCTCGAGGTGACGGAGCTCACCAAGCACTTCGTCGTGCGCCGCGGCGCCCTCGGCTGGTCGACCGGCGTCGTCCGCGCGGTCGACGCGGTCAGCTTCGACATCCCGGCCGGCGCCACGCTCGGGCTGGTCGGCGAGTCGGGCTGCGGCAAGACGACGACGTCGAAGCTCATTCTGGGTCTCGAAATCCCGACGGCGGGCAGCATCCGATTTCAGGGCCGCGACCTGTCGACGCTCGACCACGACGGTCGGCGCGCCTACCGGCGCGCGGTGCAGGCCGTCTTTCAGGACCCCTATGCTTCGCTCGATCCGCGCATGCGCGTGGGCGCCATCGTCGCCGAGCCGCTGGTGATCAACGCGGACCTGGACGGCGCGGGTCGCCGCCGGCGCGTCGCCGAGCTGCTGGATCTCGTCGGCCTGCCGGCGCGCGCGGCGTCGCTGTACCCGCACGAGTTCTCGGGCGGCCAGCGCCAGCGCATCGCGATCGCCCGCGCGCTCGCGCTGTCGCCGAAGCTGGTCGTGCTCGACGAGCCGGTCTCCGCGCTCGACGTGTCGATCCGCGCGCAGATTCTCAACCTGCTCGTCGAGCTTCAGCAGCGGCTCGGCGTGTCGTACCTCTTCATCGCGCACGACCTCGCCGCCGTCGCGCACATGAGCCGCGCCATCGCCGTGATGTACCTCGGCAAGATCGTCGAGATCGGCGATGCCGACGCGGTCGCGCTCGAGCCGAAGCACCCGTACACGAAGGCGTTGTTCGCGGCCGCGCTGCCGATCGACTTCGACCGTCCGCGCGAGGACGTCACGCTGTCGGGCGAGGTGCCGAGTCCGCTGGCGCCGCCCAGCGGCTGCCGCTTTCATCCTCGCTGCCCGTTTGCGATGCCCCACTGCGCCACCGACGAGCCGGCGCTGCGGTCAGAGAGCGGCCGGCTGGTGGCCTGCCACCTTTACTGATACTCTCGGCCACCACTTCCGAACACCGCACGTCGCGGAGGGGTCATGTTTTGGCTCGTGCTCGTGATCGCATCACTCCTCGCGCACACCGCTCACGCGCAGGAGCCGTTTCCAAGCCGGCCGATCACGATGGTGAATCCCTTCCCGCCCGGCGGCCAGGTGGATCTCACGGCCCGCCCCCTCGTCGGAGCACTCGAGCGCGTGCTCAAGCAACCGGTCGTGCTCACCAACAAATCGGGCGCGGCGGGAGCCGTCGGCATGCACTCGGTTGCCGTCGCCAAGCCTGACGGCTACACGATCGTCATGACGGTGCCGGCGATCACCACGCTGCCGGAGGTCGACAAGCTGTTCGGCCGGACGCCGAACTTCACGCGCGCCGACTTCGCCCCGATCGCGCGGATCAACGCCGATCCCACGATCCTCGTCGTGAACACCGACCTTCCTTACAAGAGCGTGGCGGAGCTGCTGGCGGACGCCAAGAAGCGCCCGAACGAGATCGTGTACTCCTCGTCCGGCCCATATGGCGCCTCGCACGTGCCGACCGAAATGCTGCTGCACGCGGCGGGCGGTCTCAAGATGCGCCATCTGCCGACCACGGGCGGAGGTCCGGCCACCACCGCGGTCCTCGGCAACCACGCCGCGTTCTGGATGTCGACCACGGGACCGGCGGCGCCGCACGTGAAATCGGGAAAGCTACGCGCGCTCGCCGTGTCGAGCGCGTCGCGGCACGTCCACTATCCCGACGTGCCGACGCTGAAAGAGCTCGGCTACGACGTCGAGTACTACCTCTGGTGCGGTCTCTTCGCCCCGAAGAGCACTTCGCCGGCCGTCATGACCGCGCTGCGCGACGCCGTCCGCAAGGCGGTGCAGGACGCGGAGTTCAAAGCTGCGATGGACAAGATCCAGGTCCCGATCGCCTACCAGGATGCCGACGAGTTCCGCGCGTGGTGGGACGCCGACTCCGCGCGGCTGGCGGAGGCGATCAAGCGCATCGGGAAAGTCGAAACGAAGTGAAGGAGACAGCATGAAAGCGACTGCGGCGGTCCTGTACGAGCCGAAGAAGCCGCTGGTGATCGAGGAAGTCGATCTCCTGGATCCCGGTCCGCACGAGGTGCAAGTGCGCTGGGTCGCCAACGGCGTGTGCCACAGCGACTACCACCTGATGAGCGGTGACGTGCCGCATCCGTTGCCGGTCGTGCTCGGCCACGAGGCTGCCGGCGTCGTCGAGCGGATCGGGCCCGGCGTCGAGAGCGTCAAACCCGGGGATCACGTGTGCTCGTCCTACATTCCGTCGTGCGGCAAGTGCGGCTACTGCATCGGCGGCCAGCCGACGATGTGCGCGCTGCGCGACAAGCCGCGCCATCTCATGCTCGACGGCACCACGCGATTCCGCAAGGGCAGCACGAGCATCAACCACTACCTGCAGGTCGCGGGGTTCGCGACGCATTCCGTGCTGATGGAGGAGAGCGTCATCCCGATCCGCAAGGACGCGCCGCTCGACGTCGCGTGCCTCGTCTCGTGCGGCGTGCTCGCGGGGGCCGGCCCCGTGTTCAACCGCGCCAAGGTCCCGCCGGGCGCGAGCGTGGCCGTGTGGGGCTGCGGCGGCGTGGGCCTCAACACGATCCAGGCGGCAAAGCTCGTGGGCGCGGGCAAGATCATCGGCGTCGACGTGATGCCGCAGAAGCTCGCGTGGGCCGAGGAGTTCGGCGCGACGCACGTCGTCAACGCGGCGACCGAAGATCCGGTGGCGCGCGTGCAGGCGATTGCCGGCAGCGGGGGCGTGGACTTCGCGTTCGAGCTGGTCGGCACGCAAGCGACGATCGAGCAGGCCGTGCTCTCCACGCATCGCGGCGGCACAGCCGTGGTCGTCGGCGTCTGCCCGGCCGGCACCAAGATCTCGCTCGACCCGACGTTGTTCCTGCAGCAGCGCGTGCTGACCGGGACGTCGTTCGGCGGCGGCCATCAGCGCACCGACGTGCCGATGCTGATCGACATGTTCATGGGCGGCAAGTACAAGCTGAAGGAGCTGATCTCACGCCGCGTGCCGCTGACCGACGTCAACCTCGCGTACGACGCGCTGCTCAAGGGCGAGGTCAAGCGCAGCGTCGTGGTGTACTAGCGCCGCGCTGGACGGTCACGATGAGACCGCTCGCGACGACACTCGGCGTTCTGATGATGCTGGCGGCCGGCAGCGCGCCGGCCGCCGCGGCGCCGGAAGGTCAGGTGACGTGGGGCGTTCACATCTCGCTGGCGCCCACCTGGTTCGATCCCGCGGAGACCACGGGGATCGTGACACCGTTCATGCTGATGTACGCGCTGCACGACGCGATGGTGAAGCCGCTGCCGGGCAATGCCTTGGCCCCGAGCCTGGCCGAATCGTGGAAGACGTCGCCGGATGGGCTGACCTACGACTTCGTGCTACGAAAGGGAACGCGATTCCACAACGGCGACCCCGTGACGCCCGAGGACGTCAAGTACTCGCTCGAGCGCTACCGCGGGGCCGCGAGCAAGACGTTCAAGGAGCGCGTGGTGGCGGTCGAGACGCCCGATGCGTCGCGCGTCCGCATCCGCCTGAAAGAGCCGTGGCCCGATTTCCTGACGTTCTATTCGAGCGCGACCGGCGCCGGATGGATCGTGCCGAAGAAATACGTCGAAAAGGTCGGCGACGAGGGATTCAAGAAGCATCCGATCGGCGCCGGCCCCTACCGCTTCGTGTCGTTCACGCCGGGCGTGGAGCTCGTGCTCGAGGCCGTGGACCAGTACTGGCGCAAGACGCCGCACGTCAAGCGCCTGGTCTTCAAGGCGATCCCCGACCCGTCCACGCGATTCGCCGCCCTCAAGCGCGGCGAGATCGACATCACCTACTGGATGACGGCCTCGCTGGGCGAAGAGCTCCAGCGCACGCCCGGACTGACGCTCAAGCCCGCGGTCGCGAACAACACCTACTGGGTCTACTTCGTCGACCAGTGGGATCCGAAATCGCCGTGGCACGACCGGCGCGTGCGGCTGGCGGCGAACTACGCCATCGACCGCCAGGGACTCAATCAGGCCGAGACGCTCGGGTTCTCGCGCATGACCTACAGCTTCATCCCGGGGCACTTCGGCTTCTTCTGGCAACCGCCCGCCATCCCGTTCGACCGGGCCAGGGCGAAACAGCTTCTGGCGGAGGCGGGATACCCCAACGGATTCGACGCCGGCGACTTCACGTGCGACGGCGTTCATGCCGGCATCGCCGAGCCTATTGCCAACGACCTGCAGGCCGCCGGCATTCGCGTGAAGCTGCGGCCCCTCGAGCGCGCCTCGTACAACAAGGGCCAGGTCGAGAAGAAGTTCAAGAATCTCGTCTTGAGCGCCAGCGCCGCATTCGGCAACGCGCCGACGCGCATCGAGGCCTTCGTGGCCGCCGGCGGCGCGTACGTCTACGGAAGCTATCCCGACATCGACGGCCTTTTCCGTGAGCAGGCCGGAGAGCTCGACCGCAAGCGCCGAGAGGCGACGCTGCATCGCATCCAGCAGCTCATCCACGACAAGGCGATGTTCGCGCCGATCTGGCAGCTCGCCGCGATGGGCGGGTTTGGACCGCGCGTGCAGGAATCGGGGCTCGGCCTCATCACCGGCTTTCCCTTCTCGGGCCCGTACGAGGACGTGAAGCTCAAGACGAACTAGGCCGAAGCCCCCTCCGACTTAAACCCAGCCATACTGCGTGAGGCTCGGGCGCGGGCCCTCCTCGAGGTAGGCCGCCTTCAGGCGTGACACGAAGTCCGCGGGCACGGGGTTCAGGACCGCGGCCGGGTCGACGCCGAACAGCGGTGCGGCGTTGAGGCCGAAGATCCGCGCCTTGACGTCATCCGTCAGCGGCGCGTAGCCCAAGCGCTGCATCAGCGTCTCCGGCATCTGGTATCGGCGCAGCGCCTCGATCTGCCAGCGCGGCGAGCCCCACCAGATCGAGTCGGTGCCCCACAGCACGTGGTCCACCCCCAGCGACTCGATGAGCATGCCGAGGATGCGGCCGCAGAGCAGCGGCGACGTGACGACCGCCAGCCCGAACGTCGAGCCGAGCTCCGCGTAGATGTTCGTCAGCTTCGAATTGCGCTGGCGGATCTCGCACAAGTCGCTCACCCAGTCGATGCGCGAGCCCGGTTTCGTGAGATCGGCGCGTGCGGCTTCCTCGACTGATTTCAGGCCGGAGTGATAGACGATGAAGTTCAAGTCGGGGAAATCGCGTGCGGCCTTCTCGATGTCGCCGGGGTGCCACGGCTTCTCGAGCGTGTTTGCGAATGGCAGGCCCTTGTGCAGGCAGATGTTCTTGATCCCGAGCCGCCGCGACGCCTCCAGCATCGGGTAAGAAACCTTCTCGTCGTCGACGGCCCACGTCCGCGGCGGAGATCCGAACGGCTGCCCGGTGTAGCCTTTCCACGCTTCGACCTTGAGCTCCTTGGCCTGCCGATCCATGCTTTCGAGGTCGCTGCGACCCTTGTTGGGGCTGATCAACCCATGCGACACGATCCGGCGCGAGGCCGCGAGCCGGTTCACGACCTCGCGCGTCTCGACCATCTTGTCGGGCGGCAGGATGTTCTGCTCATCCGTGGCCGCCGGGATGCCGCTGATCACCGCGACGCTCGTCTCGCTGTCGAGAAAGACCTCTTTGATGTAATTCGCGAGGTAGAGCTCGTCCATCGACCGCGTCTCACCGATGTCCGTGTTCCACCGCCGGGCCATCTCGCGAAAGCGCAGTGGCCCGCGCATCTGGCGCGGCGCCGCGACGTGATGCGTCTGCACGTCGAACACGAACTGCCCGCGCGGCTGACGCTCGGTGGTCGCGGCGGCCTCCAGCGCCTCGACCGGGTCGACGTCGAAGTAGCGGCCGAACACCGCATTCATGGCGAGGAACGCAGCGGCCATCCCGCACGGGGAGCCGAGGAACTCACGGCGCGTCATTCCGAGAGCGGCGGCGTGCCGCCGTGACGTCTCTCGCAGCCGGAGCGCCACCTGCTGCTGCTCACGCGTGGGCGGAGTGGGCAGATACTCCTCGTTGGAGACGATCTGCGTCGGGATCGGCGACCAGCCGTCGGTAAGAAGATCGTGCTCGTACTTGCGGCGCCAGCGTCGCTCTCTCATCGGACACCTCCGTGGTCGGAGATATATGATGCGCCCGGAGGGCGCCTTCATGGACGATCTGCTGATTCGCGGCGGCGAGGTCATCGACGGGACCGGAACGGCGGCGCGGCAGGCCGACGTCAGCGTCAGCGCCGGCCGGATCGTCGGCATCGAGCCCGCGTCGAGCCGCCCGGCACGCCGGGTGATCGACGCGCCCGGCCACGTCGTGGCGCCCGGCTTCATCGACATCCACACTCACTCCGATTTCACACTGCCGCTCAATCCGCGCGCGGAATCCAAGATCCGCCAGGGCGTGACGACGGAGGTCGTGGGCAACTGCGGCTTTTCGGTCGCGCCGGCCCTCCCCGGTCGCGCCGCCATGCTACGCGAGTACCTCGCCTCCAGCGCCCCCTGGCTGGGGTTTCGCGAGACGACCTTCGCGGACTACGTCGCCTTGTTCCCCTCCACCGCCGTCAACGTCATCCTGCAAGTCGGTCACAACACGCTGCGGCTGATGACCGCGGAAATGGAGAACCGCGCGCTGACCGCCGCCGAGCTTCAGACGATGGAGCGCTTGCTCGGCGAAGCGCTGGCTGCGGGGGCCTGGGGCCTCTCCTCCGGCTTGTTCACCGCGCCCGGCTCCTATGCCGACGCCGAGGAGATTCACGCGCTCGCCCGCGTCCTGCGCCGGCACGGCGCCACGTACTCCTCGCACATCCGCGACGAAGCCAACAGTGTTCACGAGGCGGTGCGCGAAGCGATCGCCGTCGCAGAGGCGACAGGCGTGCACGTGCAGATCGCGCACCTCAAGCTCTCCGGCACCGACAACTGGGGTGGCGCCGTGCGGTTGCTGGAGGAGATCGCCGCCGCGCGGCGCCGCGGCGTGCCTGTGGATTGCGACGCATATCCGTACGACGCCGCGAGCAATCCGCTGCGCAATCTGTTCCCGCGCTGGGTCATGGACGGCGGTATCGGGGTGATGATGGAACGCCTGCGCCGTCCCGAGGTGCGTGCGCGGCTGCGGGGCGAGATCGCCCACGAGGGCTTGAACAATTTCGGCCGGATTCCGTCGTGGGACGCCGTTCGCGTCGCCGTCGCGCCGCGTCTGCCTGAAGAGGCCGGAAATACGTTCGGCCAGATCGCCCAGCGGCGCGGCGTCGATCCCTTCGATGCCGTGTGCGATTTCGTGATCGCCGACCGCGGCGAGACGCGGATCCTCGTGACGTCAATGAGCGACAAAGACGTCCACGCGATCAGCAGCACGCCGTGGGTGACCGTCGGCTCGGATGCCAACTCGCTGGCGACGTCCGGCGTCACCAGCCAGGGCAAGCCGCATCCCCGATCCTATGGGACACACGCGCGACTGCTCGGTCCGTTCGTGCGTGATCTGCGCCTGCTGACCCTGTCGGCCGCGGTCCACAAGACGACAGGCGCCGCGGCGGCGGCGCTGGGGCTCACCGACCGCGGCGTGCTGCGCGAGGGCGCATGGGCCGACGTCGTCGTCTTCGATCCCGATCGCATCGCGGATCGCGCGACGTACGATGAGCCGCATCGCTATGCCGTTGGCGTCTCCAGCGTCGTCGTCAACGGCGAGGTGGTCGTCGACGGCGGCGACCACACCGGCGCGCTGCCGGGCCGCGTGCTGCGGCGCTCCTGATCTTCGAGTATGCTCATCGAGCCTTGATGAGACGCGCCGTCCTGCTTGCCGCGCTGCTCCTAGCCGCCTGCCAGACGAGCCCGAACACGCCAACGCGGCCGCAGGTTGCGGCCGACCATGCCGTCACCTTCAACAATCAAGTCGTCAGGATCTTCCAGCGCAACTGCCAGACGTGTCATCGACCCGGCGAGGTCGCGCCCTTCTCGCTGACCAATTACCAGGACGCGCATTCGCGGCGCGACGACATCATCGAGGCGGTCGAGTCCCGCTACATGCCGCCGTGGAAGGCCGTCCCCGGCCATGGCGAGTTCGCCGACGCTCGCCGGCTGTCCGACGAGGACATTCGGCTCATCGCGCGCTGGGTCGCCGACGGCGCGCCCGAAGGCGACGCGCGCGATCTACCGGCCCCGCGCAAGTTCCCGACCGGCTGGACCCTCGGCACGCCATCGGCCGTGCTCGCCATGGAAGAGCCGTTTACCGTCCCGCCGCGAACGAAGGACATCTATCGCTGCTTCGTCGTGCCCATTCGGATTGCCGGCGACTGGCGGATGATCCGCGCCTCCGAGGTGTTGCCAGGCAACCGGAAGGTCGTCCACCACGTGCAAACCTTCCTCGATGTCACCGGGAAGTCGGAGGAACTCGATGCGGCGGACCCGGGGCCGGGCTACACGTGCTTCGGCGGCCCGCGGTTCGACAGCTCCGGCGGCCTCGGCGGGTGGGCGCCGGGCTACCCGCCGATCGAGATCCCATCGCGCGTGGCGTGGGGAATCCCGCCCGGCGCGCGCCTCGTCATCCAGGTGCACTATCACAATCCCGGCGACACGCCGGAGACGGACGTCACGCGCGTGGGCGTGCATTTCACGAGCGGTCCGTTCGATCGCCGTCTCTCGGTCGTCCGCGCGCTCGCATGGAACTTCAGTATCCCGGCCGGCGCCGAGCGCGAGGTGATCCGCGCGTCCACCACGTTGAGCAACGACCTCGACGCGATCTCGATCCACGCGCACATGCACCTGCTCGGCCGCGCCATGACGGTGACCGCGCACCTGCCCGACGGCACGCGGCAGCCGATGCTGAAGATCGACGACTGGGATTTCGACTGGCAGATCCGCTACAGCTACAAGCAGCCGGTGCCGCTGCCCACGGGGACGCGCATCGAGGCGGAGTGCGTCTACGACAATTCGGCGACCAATCCCAAGAATCCCAGCAAGCCGCCGCGCCTCGTCATCTCGGGCTTCGAGACGACCGACGAGATGTGCCTGGCCACCGTGCTCGGCACGGCGCGGCTCGCGACACGCTGAGGCTGGTTGACTAACTAGACCGGTCTACTTAGAGTGGGCGCCGTCACGCTGACGGAAGAGCCCATGGCATCCAAGCCGATCGCCTACGTGCAGGCCTCGTGGCACACGGAGATCACCGACCAGTGTAAGAACGCGTTCGTCGCCGCCATGACGAAGCGCGGATACCGGGCGAGCGACATCGAGTTCTTCTCCACGCCCGGCAGCCTCGAGATTCCGCTGCTGGCGAAGAAACTCGCGAAGAGCGGTCGCTATGCTGCCGTGTGCGCGAGTGGATTCGTCGTCGACGGCGGCATCTATCGCCACGACTTCGTCGCCCAGCGGTGCTGCACGGCATCGTGCAGACCTCGCTGGACACGGAGGTCCCCGTGCTGTCCGCGGTGCTGACGCCGCACAACTTTCACGACCATGCTGTGCACGAGAATTTCTTCAAGGACCACATGCGCACGAAGGGAGTCGTGGCCGAGCGAGGTGCGGCGTACCGGCGAGCCATCCCGGCGCGACCGGAGAGCCGCCCTCCGCACGCGCGGATGTGACCGAACGCGGTCAGCGCTTCTTGAGCCGGACGTCCTCCAGCGGCGCCGACCACGGATACGGATCGATGAGCATCAGCGCCGGCTCCTCGACGCGCGGGCCGATGCCGCTGGGCCAGATGTACTGGAAGATCGGCGCGATCCGCACGCGGTCGTAGACGATCTGCTGGATCTGGTGCAGAAGCGCCTCGCGCTTCTTGCGGTCCGTCTCGCGCGCCTGCGCCTTGTAGAGCGCATCGACGTCGGGAAAGCCGCCGTACGCGAACGTGCCTTCGCTGGGGATGACTTCCGACATCCGCGACGCGGCGTTGCCGTACAAGGCACTCGAGCAGACGCAGACGCCCTTGAGCTTCTTGGCTTGCAGCGCCGACAGGTAGGCCGCACGCTCCATCGGCCGCATCCTCGTCCGGATGCCGACGGCGCCGAGATAGCCGACGATCGCCTCCCCCAGCCCGAAGTACGGCGGCAACTGGTGGAACTCACCGGCGTCAAAACCGTTCGGGTAGCCCGCTTCGGCGAGGAGCTTCTTGGCCCTCGCAGGATCGTACGGGTGCGGCTCGAGCGGCAGCGCGAAGTCGAACGTGCGCGGCACGAAGTTGCCGGCGGGCTTGGAGGCGCCGAGCGTCTCTGCCTCGCTGAGCGACCGGCGATCCAGCGCGAGACTGGCGGCGAGCCGCACGCGCTGATCCGCCCACGGCGACTTCGGATCCCACATGTCCAGGAAATCCAGGAAGAAGATGGCGATGCCACCCGAGAACGCGACCTTGAAGTTCGAGTCGCGCTGCACCTCCGCCGCCTGCGGCGCCTCCAGCAGATACGCGATGTCGACCTCACCGCGCTTGAGCATGGCCACACGTGTGGTGGACTCCGGCACCATTTTGAACACCACACGCTTGACGTTCGGCATCTTGCGCCAGTAGCCCTCGAATGCTTCGAGCACCAGCTCGACGCCCGGCGTGTGGCTCACGAACTTGTACGGTCCGAGCCCGATGGGATGCTTTTTGAAGCCCTCGGGACCAACCTGCTCGACGTATTTCTTCGGCACGACCCAGCCGGCGCCGCTCACCACGGTGCCGTAGTAGCTCATGAAATCGGGCCACGGCTCGTGCAGGGTGAACCGCACACGCGAGGGGGAGACGACCGTGACCTCTTTCACCTTGTCATGCAGCAGCTTGCCCTTCGCGCGCTGGAAGGAAAACTTGACGTCCTCGGCGGTGAACGGATCACCGTTGTGGAACTTGAGATTCTCACGCAGCTTGAACTCGTAGCTGCGCTGATCGGCGCTCACCGTCCACGACTCCGCCAGGCTCGGCGTCATGAGGTTGCCGGGCATCGGCTTCACCAGCGCGTCGTGGATCGCGTAGATGAACCAGAACGGCGTGAGCTGACCGACGACCTCGCCCGGATCGAACCACCCCGGCGAGACGGTCACGTACAGCGCCCACCGCATCTCGCCCTCGGGCTTGGCCTGGGCCGCGGCGTCGGCCACCGGGCCCAGGCACAGCGCGGCGCAGAGCAGCGCCAGCGCGAGCGGGCGCAACCTCATGCGAGGTGCTTTTTCACGAACTCGATGATCCGCTCGATCGTGCGGCGGCCCGCGTCGGTCATGGGCTGCTTGCTGATGTAGCCCTGCCCTTCGCCCTCGAAGAGCTCGAGATCGACCTGCCCGCCGGCCTTGCGATACTGCGCGACGAAACGATCCAGATCCGCACGCGGATGCGCCTGGTCGTTGGTGCCCTGCAGATAGATCGCGGGCGGCATCTCGACCTTCTCGCCCTGCTCGAGGGCGATGACCGGGCTGCCCTCGGCCATCGCGTCCTCCGTCTTCCAGTACTGATCGTGACCGGGAAGCACGCGATCGACGACCTCCGGATACGGCTGACCCTTGGCCTTGAGCGCTTTCGCGTAGCGGTAGCGGCCGAGCGGATCGATGACGGGCCAGCAGAGGATCGCCGCCTGCACGCGCGCGTCGACGGCTGGCGAGCCCGCGGGCAGCGGGATCGCCGCGTATCGCGGATCACGCGGGCGCATCGCGGCAAGCATCGCCTGCTGACCACCGCTGGAGGTGCCCATGATGCCGACGCGATGGGCGCGGCCGCCGAGCCGCTCCGCCTGCGTCTTGAGCCAGCGCACGGCGTAATTGATGTCGGCCATCGACGCCGGATACGCGGCCTCCGGCGGCATGCGGAACTCGATCGACGCCACCACGACGCCGCTCTTCGCCAAGGGCTCGTTGATCACCGCGTCCTTGAATCGGTCCTCGCGGATCCAGGCGCCGCCGTGGACCGAGACCACCATCGGGAACGGGCCGCCACCCTTCGGCGTGTGGAGCCGGGCGAGCAAGGGCTTGTCGCCGTGGCGGAGATACTCGACGTCCTGGATGTCGATCTCGTGCGTGGCCATGCGGGTCCTCCGTGAAGTGGAAGTCGTGGGCGTACGTTGTACCGGCCCGCGCCTTTCGTCAAGGCTCAGTGCGCGAGCAGGCTCGGTACGCGAGCGTGGCTCAGTGAGCGAGCAGCAGACAGGCGGCGCCCGCGCACGCGAGGACGGCGGCGGCCAGCCGGCGCCCGAGATCGGCCTCGCGGAACAGCGTGCGCCCGAGCACCACCGCACCGACCGCGGAGAGACGGCGAATCGCGTTCACGTATGCCGCCGGCGCCATCGTCAGCGCGGAGGTCTGCATGCCGGTGCCCGTCACGCCGAGCACGCCGTGCGCCAGGACTGTCGTGAGATTCGCGGGTGACGTGCTCGCCACGAGGCCGCGCGGCGTCGCGACGAGCGCGATGGCGGCCGTGAGCACGGCGGTCGCGCCGTGCGAGCACACGAGATAGCTCGCTGGCCCCAGGGCCAGCGCGCCCCAGCGGTCGACGGCGGCGAGCCCGCCCAGCAGCACCGCGGCGCCGAGTGCGTCCAGCGCGTCGCGCCGCGCGAAGAGCGTCCGCAGCGAGCCGCCGCCGCTCGCGCCGCGCGAAAGGCTCGACGTCCCCGCCACGGCCAGCGCCAGACCGAGCCAGCCGAGCGGGCTCGGGAGCGTTCCCGACAGCAGGGCGTCGGGCAGCACTGTGAAGATGGGGCTCAGCGCGTAGACCGGCCCGACGATCGAGATGTCGCCACGCGCGCTGGCGCGCGCGATCAGCGTGGCCATGCCGGTCACGAGCAGCGACGAGGCCACCACGGCTGCCCAGGCCGAGCGCGACCAGACGAACGGCTGACCGGACACGGCGAAGAATGCGAGCCACGTCAGCGTGGCCACCGCCTGCGTCCACGCGACGATCACGATCGGCGGAATCGCCTGCGCTCGCCCCTTCACGACGGCGAATTGCGCGGCCTGCGTGAGGGCGGCGCCGAGCGAGAGGACGAACCAGCTCAGACGCGCGCGACCGGAATCAGATGCCGGTTCCGAAGCCGCCGGCGCTGCGCACGGTCACCGCCTCACCGAGATGCCCCGCGGGATGGAACAGCGCGATCCCGCTCAGCACCGCCGCGCGCGGCCGGCCAGTGAAGACCTTCACCATCTGCTCGCCGCGCGAGCCGAACGCGCCGTCCGCCGCCGCCTTCTGCACCGCGGGCACCGCTAGCTCGCCGGCCCAGTCGGTGTCCTTGAAGCCGCCGATGATCTCGCGCGTGCGGCGGCCGACCGCGTCGCGATACTCGCGCGCCGCCGCCAGGTCGATCGCACGCGTGAGCTCGCTGACCTCGGCGCTCGTCATCCCGATGCCGAAATCGCGTCGCGCGACGCCGAGCCGCTTGCCCCACGCGTCATCCCAAACCTGGGAGCCTTCCGTAATCATCGCGTTGACGAAGATGTCTTCCGCGCGCGCGATGTGCCAGAGGATCCACGCCAGCGAGTTCAGGTCCTCACGCGGACGCACCCGCATCTGGTCGTCGCTCAGACCGCCAAACGCGCGCTCGGCTGCCGAGGCCGGATTGCCGCCGACCGCAAGCGACTGCACGGCGGCGTGCTGGGTGAGGAACAGATCCTTGGCATTCATGGCTGCGTCTCCTTCAGTGGGATTTCGGCACGGTCGGATGGCCGGCCGCGGCATCGGCGATGGCGTGGTCGTTGTCGGCCGGGACCGCGCCGCTCACGCCGACGGCGCCGATTACGCGCCCGTCGTCGACCAGCGGCACGCCGCCCTTGCCGAAGACGAACTCGTACTGGCCGAGCGTGGCGACGTTGTCGGCAAAGAGCATGCGCTTGGTGAAGCGCTCCTCGAGCTCGCGCGTTGTCGACTGAAAGCCCGCCGCGGCGTTCGCCTTGGCCCGGGCGATCTCGGGCGTGACCCACAGCGCGCCGTCCATGCGCTCACAAAGCACGAGGTGCCCTGCCTCGTCGACGACCGCGATGGCCACCTTGAACCCGAGCTCCTGTGCGCGCTTCATCCCGCGCTCGACGCACGTGCGCGCCTGGTCGCGCGTGAGGCCGCTCACGACACCTCCACGCAGACGTCGTCGTTCTCGACGCGCACGGCATAGCGCGGGACCGCGGCGCCGCGCCCGGGAAACACGCACTGCCCCGTGCGCACGTCGTACATCCAGCCGTGCCACGGACACGCCAGCCGCGTCCCGGTCAGCTTCCCGTCGCTGAGCGGGCCGCCCTTATGCGCACAGACGTCGCCGAGCGCGTGCACCTCGTCGCCGACCCGCACGAGGACGACGCGCGCGCCGCCGGCCTCGACCAGACGGGGCACCCCGGGGACCAGATCCGCCAGCGGTAGCCGGATCTGGCTCACATCTCCTCTTTGAGCACGTACGCGCGGTGCAAGCCGCTCATGTACTGCCAGCGCATCTCGGTCGCCTGCCGCACCTGCTCCAGCGCTTGCGCGCGCCGATCGGGCGTGTCCGAGTGGCGCTCGACGATCTGGTAGCCGCGCTCGCCGTGGACCTCGTCGGCCTCGATGTGAATGGCGAAGAACTCGACCTCGTGATCGCTGAAGCCGTACTTGCTCTTGAGCGGGGGCAGATTGCGCTTGTAGATGCCGGGCACCTGCGACTCGAGCCCCACCAGAAGCCCTGCCGCGGCCACGTGGAACGGCTGCCGCGACGTCTCGAAGCACCACGCCGTCAGCGCGCGCGTCGTCGGTAGCTGCCGCGCCGTCTCGACCTCCCGGCGGCTCACGCCGCACGCCTCGCCGAAGCGGATCAGCAGGTCGACGTGCTTGGTGCCGGACTCCTCCTCGACGATGTTCTCCAGCAGGAAGTCGCGCGCGTCGGCGTCCGGGCACTCCGCGTAGACGGCCGCGCACCAGCGCGGGAACTGCGAGACGTACTGGTAGTGCTGGCAGACCCACGCGCCGAGCTGCTGGCGCGTCAGCTCACCGTTGACCCAGCGCTCGGTGAACGGATTCATGCGACTGTGGCGGGCCGAGACAGCGTTCTCGAGCTGGGTGCGGAACTCGCTCATGGCTCACCTCCGGCGCAGGCGATGATGCGGCGCGGCTTGGAGGGAGTCAAGCGCGCAGGAGCTTCACGACGTCGGCGTGTGCCATCACGACGTCGGGCGAGCGCTGCAGCGCCTCGCGGTACTTCGTCTGAAACACGCCGCTGTCACCGGACCGCAACAGCCGCTGCGCGGCGTCGAACAAACCCCTGACGTCGACGTCCGCCGTCGGCTCGCGCGGATCGAGCGCTTCGTCGATCCGCGCGATGATGGCCGACAGCGGACGCAGCCAGGCGAAGCGCGGGTCGTCGAGGAGGAGCCGAAGCAGCTCGGCGGGTTTCGTCGGTCCGTGCGTCTCTTCGTAGGCGGAGCGCTCCAGATCGAGCAGCGCCGCGTGAAGCGCCATCAGCCGACGGCTCAGAGTCCGCAAATCGCCCGGGCGATCATTCATCGGAAAGCCCGTGCCGCCGCGCGATCAGCCGTGCAGCGTCTTCATGACGTCGGCGTTGCCCCTCAGCTCCGCCGGACGTCCGGTGAAGATGATCTCGCCACGGTCGATGGCGTAGAGGCGGTCGGCGATGCGGCCGGCGTTCTGAACGTGCGACTCCGCGATGAGCACCGACACGCCCAGGCCTTTGATTGCCCGCACGGCCTCGATGAAGCGCGTGACGACGACTGGCGCCAGCCCCTCGAACGGCTCGTCCAACAGCAGCACCGCCGGCGCCAGCGTCAGGGCGCGCGTGATGGCCACCATCTTCTTCTGGCCTCCCGACAGATGCAGCCCCCGCCGCGTGAGCAGGCTCTTCACCTCGGGGAAAATGGAGAAGACGCGCTCATCCGCGGCGGCGCCATTCGTCTCGGTCGCCCCCCTGCCCAGCCACGCGGTGATCTGAAAGTTCTCTTCTACGGTGAGGTCGGGGAAGATGCCGCAATCCTCGGGCGCGTAGCCGATGCCCAGGCGCGCGCGCTCGTGCGCCGGCAGCCTCGTGACGTCGCGGCCCTTGAAGCGCACGCTCCCGCTGCGGGGCACCAGCAGACCCATGATCGTGTCGATCGTCGTCGTCTTGCCCGCACCGTTACGGCCGACGAGACACACCGCCTCACCCGCACCGAGCGTCAGCGAGACCGAGCGGAGGATCTGGGCCGGGCCACGATACGTCTCGATGTTCTGCAGCTCGAGCGTCGGCGCGGGTCGGTTTTCCGCCGTAGCCGGCCGGCTCATCGCGGCGGCTCCGGCGTGCCGATCAGTGTCGTCGTCACGCGCTCGTCACGGCGGATCTCGTCGGGGGTGCCGTCCGCGAGAATAGCCCCCTGGTGCATGGCCACGATGCGATCGGAGTACGAGAACACGACGTCCATGTCGTGCTCGATGATGGCGGCGGAGATCCGTTCCGAGCGCACCACCTTGGAGATGGTATCCATGATGGGCGCCTTCTCCCGCGTGCTGACGCCGCTGGTCGGCTCGTCGAGGAACAGCAGCTTGGGCTTCAGCGCGTACGCGATCGCGACGTCGAGCAGCTTGCGCTCGCCTTGAGACAACCCTCCCGCCAGCGCGCGTGCCTTGGCGTCCAGCCGGAACAGCGTGAGGACGTCGATGGCCTCCGCCCAGACCGGGCGGTCGGCATCGGCGAGCGACAGCAGCCGGCGCGTCTTGCCCTGCCGCGAGAAGATGGCCAGGGCCACGTTGTCGAGCGCGCTCAGCTGATCGAACAGATTCACGAGCTGGAACGAGCGCGCGATGCCGGCGCGGATCCGCTCCTTCACGGGCTCGCGCGTGACGTCCTGACCACGAAACAGGATCTGGCCCTCGTCGGCGGTGAGTAGTCCGCTGATGAGGTTGACCAGCGTCGTCTTGCCGGCGCCATTGGAGCCGATGAGGGCCAGCACCTCACCCTCCTGCACCCGGAAGTCGACGCGGTCCACCGCGCGAAACTCGCCGAACTGCTTCACGACGGCCCTGGTCTCCAGCAGCACGGCGTTGGTCCGAGGCCCCGTCATCGCGGCGCCGCCTCGCGGCGTCGCGCCAGCATCCGCTCGATGGTGCCCACGATCCCGGTGGGCAGCGAGAGGACCAGGACGACCAGGATGACGCCGAGGAAGAGCTGCCAGTAGACCGTGTAGCCGACCGCGTAGCTCTCGAGATAGTTGTACACGACGGCGCCCACGATCGGGCCGACGAAGGTGCGGAAGCCACCCAGAACGGCCATGAAGACGATCTTGCCCGAGAACGTCCAGTGCAGGATGTCGGGCGTGGTCAACCCGTTCAGCGGCACCCACAACGCGCCGGCGACACCCGTGAACACGCCGGACAGCAAGAACGCGATCCATCGGTAGCGCCAGATCGAGATGCCGACGAACTGCGCGCGCGTCTCATTGTCACGGATCGCCTGCAGCGCGCGACCGAACGGTGAGTTCACGATCACCCACATGATCGCCACGCACAGCAGGAACAGCACGAGCACGTAGTAGTAATACGCGTGAGCGAGGAACGCGATCTTGTCGCCCTTGCCGGTCACCACACCGAGCAGTGTGGGCGTCGGCACACGCAGGCCGTCGGTGCCGCCGGTGACCCAGAAGAACTTGAATGCCAGGCTCCAGAGCACCTGCGACAGCGCCATGGTCAGGATGCCGAAGAAGATGCGGGTGTACCGCACACAGGCGACGCCGAAGATCGCGGTGACCAGCACCGAGGCGACGACGGCGCCGAGCAGGTGCAGCTCCATCGAGCTGACGCCGAGGTACTTCACCATCATGGCGACCGCGTACGCGCCGACGCCGAAGTACGCGGAGTGGCCGAAGGAGAGCAACCCCGTATAGCCGAGGAGCAGATTGAACCCCAGCGCGGCGATCGCCATCACGAGACCGTACGCGAGCAGGATGGTCTGGTACTGGTCGGCGACCCACGGCCACGCGACGAGCGCCACGAGGACTGGCGCCGCGTACCACAGTCGGCGCATCGGCGACCGCGCAGGGGCGACGACCGTGGTGAGCGTGCTCATGCTCGACCGAACAGTCCGGCCGGCCGCACGAGCAGCACGGCCGCCGCCATGAGGTAGAGCACCGCGAGCTCGACCTCCGGAAACCAGGTGATGCCCACCTCCCGCACGATGCCGACGATGAGCGCGCCAAGCAGCGCACCCTCCAGGCTGCCGAGGCCGCCGATCACGACGACGATGAATGACAGAATCAGCGCGTCCACCCCCATGCCGAGCACTGCCGACTGGCTCGGCACGATGATGGCGCCGCCGAGCCCGGCCATGAAGCAACCCAGCGTGAAGGCCTGCACGTAGACGCGGTTGACGTTGACGCCGAGCGCCGCCGACATGCGCATGTCCTGCGACGTCGCGCGGAGCACCACGCCAAACCGTGTGCGATAGATGAACGCCCACAGAAAGACCGCCGCCAACGCGCCGACGCCGATGACGACGAAGTTATACGTGGGATACAGCGTCTCCCCCACCGTCAGCGAGCCGAAATTCTCGAAGACGACGCTCGCCGACAGGGGATATGGCCCCCACAGGAACCGGATCACGTCGTCGATGATCATCAAGAGTCCGAACGTCACGAGCAACTGGTATTCCTCGGCGCGCCGGTAGAACGGGCGCAGCAGTGTCGGCTCCAGCAGCGCGCCCGCCGCCGCGGCCGCCACGGCGCCGGCCGGCAGCAGCGCGAGCAGCAGCCACATCGGCGCGGCGGGCGTGCCGCCGCCGGCGGCGGTTGCCGTGGCATACCCGATCGCCCACGCGCTGACGTACGCGCCGAAAGCATAGAGGTTGCCGTGGGCGAGGTTCACGATCCGCATCACGCCGTAGATGAGGCTCAGGCCGCCCGCGATGAGAAACAGCACCGAGGCGTACAGCAGCGCGTTGAAGACGTGGATGAGCGCGATGTCCACTAGTACGCGACCACCTTGATCTCCGGGTCGACGAGGTTGCCGTTGAGCGCCAGCGCGAGGAGCACGCGATGGGCGCCGGCCTTGAGGCGGCCCGCGAGATCCACGATCAGCCGACCGTTCTGCACGTCGCGCGACGCACCGGCGGCAGCGACCTCGTCGTTGGCATTCAGGGCGACCCAGTGCACCGTGAGCGGCTCGCGAAATTTCTCGCTGGGCGGCTGCGGCCGGAACGGCTCGCGCACGATCTTGTACGAGCGCTCGAATTTCTCGACGCTTTCCACGTCCGCCTGGATCTCCAGGCGCTCGCCGCGCCGCTCGGTCTTGACGATGAACGCCCGCAGCGGAATCGGGTACTGGTCGAACGAGCCAATCCCGAGCGGATAGCTGAAGTCGCGGAAGACGGGCAGCGTCACGCCCTCGGGCGTCACGCGACCGAGCCGATACGGTCCGGCCGTTGGCAGAAAATGGCCGTGCGTGCGCGCAAACGCGCGCAGGGCGGCCCAGCGGCGGCGCGCGTCGTCGCTCGAGACGAGGCCACGGAGCGCCTCCGGCACCCATGCCGTTCGCTCGAACTCCGCGACCAACGCGGCAAGCGCCGCGCGCTGCCGCGGATCGCGCACGAGATCCAGCCACGGAACGCCGCGCCGAGCAGCTTCGCGCTCCGAGAATGCGCCGACGCCGCGGAGCACCGCCTGTTCCATGAGCGCGAGCACTGGCCAGGGCACCGGGCTCCAGGGCGGGGCCAGCGCGGTGGCCGTCGCTGCGTCGAGGGCCGGCTTGAGATAGACCTCGACGTGCGGCACGTCGTACATGAGCTGCATGTCGCCGAGCTCCTTTACCTCCTTGGCGACCGCCGTTACCCGCACCGCGGCGAGCGCGCGTCGGGGCAGCGCGCTGGCCCGCTCGACCTCGGGGTCGTGCTCGCGGCCGCCGCGCTCGGCGCCCCATCGAGCGGCAAAGGCATAGGCATAGAGGATGTCACCCACGCCCAGCCGCTGTTCGTCGTGCGCGTTGGAGAGCAAGACGCGGTAGACGACCTTGGTACGCGCGGCAACGGCGGCGCCGATGGGCCGCAGCGTGGCCGGATCGAGCCCGTCTGCGGGCGCTTCGGTGACCTCGCTCACCGACTGGGGCCGCGCGCGATTGGCAACGAAGCGCCCGTTGTCGGGATCGAGCAGCAGCGCCGGGTCGCCAACGGCCGCCCACACCATGCGTCCCGCGAGGTCGCCGAAGCCCGCGATCGGGTTCCACGCCGCGCGAGGGCGGCCGGCAATCGCGACGCGAAGCCAACCGTTCCACGGAAAATCTTTGAGCTTCACCGTGCGTACGAACATCGGCGCGGCGAGGCCGTGCTGGGCATCGACCGCGACGTTTTCGACGCCCTCGGAATACTCGTTGTTGACCGGCTCGCGGCGTACGGTGTAGCCGAGCACAACGCGTTGGCACCCGGCGCTGAGCTGGCCGACGAGCCGTCGCTCGAGGTTCAGCCGCTCGGCAACGCTCTGCCAGCCGCCCTCGGTGCGTCGCCGAAACGTCTCGTCCGCGGCCTTCCGCGCCGCCGGGATCGATTGCAGCAGCCACGCATGGAACCAGCCCTCTTTGAGCCACGGCGGACCGACCCAGCCGTTGAGCCGAGTCTCCGCACCGCCTAGCAACGCGGGCAGCTCGATCTCTTCGAGCACGGCGTCAGCCTCAGCGCCGCCAGCCGCAACGCCGGCAGCCGCGAGCGTGCGCGCGAGGGGACCCGCAGCGCGGACGCGCGGCAAGGGTCCACCCGCACGCTCCCGCGTCTTCGGGACGACATCCGCGTGCGCGACATAGTCGTCGTGGAACGGAGTGACGGGATACGGATGCGCGACAAACGGCGCCCCAGGTCCCAGCGCGCGGCCCAGCGCCGCGCCTGCCGCGCATCGCCGCTCGGCGTCGGCAAAGACCCCGGTCGCGCGAGTGAAGGTCAGAACGACGAAGCCGCGCAACGACTCCGCGAAGCGCACGTGCGCCGGGACCGCGCCTTCGCCGAACGGATTGCCGCCGGCGTAGGCGTGGATCTTGTTCTGTCGCAGCAGGATCGCCGCCGTACCGGAATCCGTGAACCGCACGGCGATCTCTTGTGGGTAGTACGAGGGATAGAACGTGATCTCATGCCCTGCCTCCGCCGCCGCGGCCCAGAGGACGCCGGCGAGAAGCAGCGCGCGCGAGAACGTGGCCTTCACGGTGCGGAGACGTGACGCAGAACGGGCGGCCGCGGGGCCGCCCGTTCCGTCACGCCGCTATGACTTCTTGGCCGGCGCAGCTTTCGCCGGCTCGGCCGCAGCCAGCGTCGGCCATGTCTTGTCGATCCACGTGTACGTCGAGGTCGGCTCGCCCTTCGGCCAGCCGGGCGGCGCCGTGATGTTGCGGATCGGGATCGTGATGATGCGGTTCGGATCGAGGACCGGGAACGGGTACTCCGCGACGTTTTTGCTGAACCCGGTGATCGCGTCTTTGTAGCCCTGATGGTTGTCGGGACGAATGTAGACGTACCCCGCGGGCGAGGCCATCATCAGCCCCTCGAGCAGCGAGATGATCGCGTCGTCCTCCGGCCATCCGCCCGCCAGCTTGTTGGCCTTCTCGATCGCCGTCTTGAGCATGTAGGTGGTCGTGTAGCCGCCTTCCGCCTGGAAGTTCGGGTACTCGTTGAAGCGCTTGTGATACTTCTCGACGAACGCTTTGTTGAGCGGCCACTTGTCGCCGCCGGGGTACGTGAAGTGGTAGTTGCTGTGCACGCCGGCGATGATGCCCTCGGGATGATCCTTGCCGATCGCGTGCGGGGCGACGCCGAACGCGATCATGCTGGCCACGTGCATCTTGTCGAACATCCCGTAGCGAAGCGCCTGCTTGTAGAAGGCCACGTAGTCGCCGCCCCACACGGAGATCGCGAGCAGATCCGGCTTGGCGGCGATCGTCTTGGTGATGTGCGACGAGAAGTCGGTCGTGCCGAGCTTCGGCCATGCCTCGGAGACGGTCTCGGCGTTGGGCACCATCTTCTTCATGACGATGCGGAAGTGGTCGAACGCGTTGCGGCCATACGAGTAGTCAGGATGAACGTGCGCGATGCGCTTCGTCTTCGGCCACGTCATCGCCGCCGCCACCGCGCCCGTGACGCCGTCCGCCGACTGCATGTTGGTGAGCCGGAAGATGTAGTGCGGGTTCGGCACCGCTTTGTCCCACAGGAAGTCCGTGCACCCGTCGACGAAGATGGTCAGGCACTTGAGCTCTTCGGCCACGGGGCCGAGAGCCGGCGTGTTACCCGAGGAGGTTATTCCGCAGAAGAAATCGATCTTTTCGGAAAGTTTCAGTCGTCGAAGCTCTTTAACATTCGCATCCGTCCCGGCGTTCTCATCGGCCTTGAGGATCTCGATCTTGCGCTTGCCGAGGAGCCCGCCCTGGGCATTGATCTCTTCGGCGGCGAGCAGCTGCCCTTTGTACATCGGCTCGCCCAGCACGGCAGCGGCACCGGTAAAGAACGTCATGTGACCGATTTTGTAGGGCGTGTCCGGAATGTTGCCTTTCGGCTTCTCCTGGGCGTGGGCGACGCCGACGGCCGGCAGCGCCCCGGGCAGCGCGGTCAGCGCCGTCCCGACCGTCACACCGAGACCGGACAGGAAGTCGCGCCGATTCACCTCGGCCATGTGTGGTCCTCCGTTGATGGGGCTTCGCAGTTGCGGCAAGCGCTTACAAACGTGGACTCGCTGTAGCACGCTGGTCTGACCACTGTCAAGCGGCGACTATACTATTCGCCGTGGCTACGTTGTTTCCCTCCGCCGTCGCGAACGCGCTCCGCGGTGTGACTCGCGCCGTGCGGCGGAGGCTGGGCGTCATTCTTCTCGTCACCGCCGGCGTCATCGCGCTCGATGTCCTGCTGCCGCCACTCGTGCTGTCCGTCTTCCGCGCGCCGTGGACGTTCTTCACGTTCAACCCCTGGCTCAAGAGCCTGCCGACGTACCTCGCGTCGTCGAAGCCATGGTCCGAGAAGCTGGACTTCCTCTCGCGCGTTGCGCTCTTCTGGTTTTCCGCCGACGGTCCGTATGGCGCGCCGGAGTGGGGCTTTGCCGTGGACACGATGGACCTCGCGCGCTTCGGGTTGACCGGGCTGCTGATCGGCGTCTACGTCGCGCTGTGGCTGGAGCGACGCGCGGCGGTGGGCGCCAGTGTGCGCGTTGGCACGACCGGCGCAATCGGGGCCGGTGTCAGCGTGCTGGGACTCTCGACGGGGCCGTGCAGCGTCGTCGGCTGCGGCGCGCCGGTGCTGCCTGTCGTCGGGCTGGTGTTCGCCGGCCTTTCGAGCACGACGCTCGCCGTGCTGTCGCAGGTCTCGCGCGTGTCCGCTATCGCCGTCGTCGTCGCGCTGGTCATCGGAATCGGATGGCTCGCATCGCAGGCGGGGGCGGTGCGAGAGCGCCCCGGCGGACCCGGGGCGCTCTCCGACCGCGCTACGACTTGCTGAGCGAGCGAACGATCTCGCGGCAGAAGGCCGGCAGATCGTTGGGATTACGGGACGTGATCAGGTTGCCGTCCACCACGACCTCGGCGTCCTTCCAGTCGCAGCCCGCGGCGACCAGATCGTCCTTGATCGAGAAGAACGACGTCGCCTTGCGCCCTTTGAGGATGCCGGCGGAGACGAGCATCCAGCCCGCGTGGCAGATCGCGGCGACGACTTTCCCCTGCTGGGCGGCTTCGCGCACCAGAGCCACCATGGCTGGATGGCGGCGCATCATGTCCGGCGCGTAGCCGCCGGGCACGATCACCGCGTCGAATTCGACGGCCTTCACCTGCTCGGCCTGCGCGTCGACCGCGACCGGATAGCCGTGCTTGGACGTATACGACTTGGCACCGCCGGCGCCGATGACTTTCACGTCCGCGCCCTCTTCGCGCAGACGGTAGTACGGCACCCAGAGCTCCATCTCCTGATACATGTTCTCGGCGAGAATCGCGATCCGCTTGCCGTCCAGCTTCATGCACCCTCCTTCGTTTGCGTGATCAGCATTGCGAGGTCAGGACTTGCGCGACGTCTGCGAAAAGAACGTTCCCACCAGCGGCCGCAGCGAGCGTCCGCCGCACTCGGGACACACGGCGCCGCCCTTGTCGTGCTCGCTGATCGACATCGTGCGCGTCACTTCCTTCTTGCAGCCTTCGCAGTAGTACTCGTAAATCGGCATGGCCATCCTCCTGTCGGGCAGGACGGGTTGAAGAACTCGTCGACGAAAGGAGTCTACGCCCGCCGGAGCGTGTCGACCAGCCAGCGTGCGGTTCGCAGCAGGCGGCCGTCGTTGTGCCGTGAGGCGACCAGCTGCGCGCCGAGTGGCAGGCCGTTGGCGCCGCTCATGAGCGGCACGCTCAGCGCCGGCACCCCGCAGAGCGTCCACAGCGAGCAGAACACGGGATCGCCGGTGGACTCGAGGCCGGAGGGCGCGACGCCAGTCGCCGCCGGCGTGAGGAGCGCGTCGTACTTCTGCTCGAACAGCTCGGTGAAGCCGTCGTTCAGCCGCGGGATCTGGGCGAGCGCCTCGAGGTACCGCGCAGCGGGATGCGTGCGCCCGCGCTCGATCCGGCCGCGCAGGCGCTCGGACAGGCGCGCGCGGCCCTTGTCCCACTCGCGCGACAGGTTCACCGCGACCTCGGACTCCATGATGATCGCGTGCCACTCCCACGCCTGCTCGACCGCGCTCGAGAGCTCGACTTCCTCGACACGATCACCCAGGCGCTCGACGAGCTCGGCGAAGGCGTCCTTCGCGTCGTCGGTGAGGCGGTTCCAGTGCGGCGTCTTCACGAAGCCGAGCATCGGCGGGATCGGCGGGTCGTCGGCGGCGATGGTACCGTAAGCTGTCTGTGCGCGCGGGCTGGATTCGAACTCGCCCTCGTCGTACGCGACGCACGTCTCGAGAAGCAGCGCGACGTCGTCGAGCGTGCGCGCGAAGAGACCGACCGTGTCGAGCGTCTGCGCCACGCGCGACATGCCATGCCGAGGGATGAGTCCGCGCGTCGGCTTGAGTCCGTAGACGCCGCAATACGAGGCGGGGCGGACCGTCGAGCCGCCCGTCTGGCTTCCGAGCGCGAGCGGCACCATTCCCGCCGCGACGGCGGCGGCCGAACCGCTCGACGATCCGCCAGGCGAGTAGGCCGCATCGTGCGGGTTGCGCGTCTTGCCCGCGGCGCCGCACGCGAACTCGGTGGTGACGGTCTTGCCCATGATGACGGCGCCCGCACAGCGCAGGAGCGTGACGACGGCCGCGTCGCGCGACGGCGTGCGCCCGGCGTGCAGCGGCGAGCCGTTCTCGGTCGGCATGTCCGCCGTGTCGATGATGTCCTTGATGCCGACGGGGATGCCGTGCAACGGTCCGATCGGCTGCCCCGAGAGCCGATACTGGTCGGCGGCTCGCGCCTGCGCCAGCGCGTGATCGGGATCGAGAAACGCCCAGGCCTCGATGCGCGCGTCCGTCTCACGCACGCGCGCGAGACATGCGCCCACGTACTGCTCCGACGAGATCGTGCCCTGTCGGATGAGCCGCGCCGCCTCGATCGCCGACAGCGCGTGCAGATTCGTCAGCTCCATCGCCGCCGGCGCCTCACTTGCCGTACAAGAACTCAGGCAGCCAGAGGGTCATGCCCGGCCAGATGTACATGAACACCAGGCACACGATGACGATCAGCATGTACGGCATCATGCCCGCGAAGATCTGGTTCAGCGTGACGTGTCGCGGCGCCACGCCCTTGAGGTAGAACGCCGACATCGCGACCGGCGGCGACAGGAACGCCGCCTGCAGATTTACGGCCACCATCGTTCCGAACAGGATCGGGTCGACGTCGAAGTGGCTCAGCAGCGGAATGAAGATCGGGCAGAAGATGACGATGATCTCCGTCCACTCGAGCGGCCAGCCGAGCAGGAAGATGATCAACTGCGCGATGATCATGAAGCCGATCGGCGAGAGGTTCATGCCGAGCACCCAGCGCTCGATCACCGACTGGCCGCCGTGCAGCGCGAACACGGCGGAGAACAGCGCGGAGCCCACGAAGAGCCAGCACACCATCGCCGTCGTCTTCGCGGTGAGGAACACCGACTGCTTGAGATTCTCACGCAGCTCGGTGCTGTCCCAGAGGTGGCGCACGCCCGGTATAACGGTGCCCAGGAAGGTGCCGCCGATGGACGCGGCCACGAGCAACGACATCGGCGGTTCGCCCTGTGACCACCCGAGCGCCAGGCCCAGCACGGCGCCGGCCAGGCTCCACCACAACACCTCACGCTGAAACCGTGCCATCACCGCGAGGTAGAGCGCGCCGAGCGCACCGATCGCCGCGGACTCGGTCGC
>Ga0114129_10000894_pt1 | contig 38837 bp, 39 predicted proteins | sample RhiMetdeltSRZDD1_FD_80071 | JGI IMG/M metagenome (GOLD analysis project Ga0114129, IMG submission 80071) | Populus rhizosphere microbial communities from Tennessee, USA - Rhizosphere MetaG P. deltoides SRZDD1 (version 2) (version 2) | ecosystem: Host-associated > Plants > Roots > Rhizosphere >...
CACGAGTTCATGGGCTGGCGCCGCCCGATCATCACCGACTCGGGCGGTTACCAGGTGTTCTCGATGGGCCACGGCTCGGTGGCCGAGGAGATCAAGCGGCGGCGGGACCGTCGCCAGTCGATGGTGATCTCAATCGAGGAGGAGGGGGTGCGGTTCCGCTCCTATGCCGACGGGACAGAGCGCTTCATGGGCCCAGAGACCTCGATGGAGGTGCAGGCCGCGCTCGGCTCCGACATCGCGCTCGCCTTTGACGAGTGCACGCCCTTCCACGTGGAGCGCGACTACACCGCGAGCTCCATGGAGCGCACGCATCGCTGGCTCGACCGCTGCGTGGCATGGTCCCGCGCGCACGCGCCGAACGGCCAGCTCATCTACGGCATCGTCCAGGGTGGGGTCTACGAGGACCTGCGCGCCGAGTCGAGCGCGTATGTGGCCGGCGCCGGCGTGGACGGCATCGCGATCGGCGGCTCGCTCGGGCAAGAGAAGGCCCAGATGCGCGAGGTGGTGGGCTGGGCGCTCGCCGGGCTCCCGGACGAGCCGCCGCGCCACCTGCTCGGGATCGGCGACGTGGACGACCTGGTCCACGCCGTGGGCGCGGGCATCGACAGCTTCGACTGCGCCACGCCCACGCGGCTGGCGCGCCATGGGACGGCCTTCGTCCACGACCCCGGCGGCCGCTGGCGCCTGGACCTGACGAAGAGCGTCCACCGGACCAGCCGAGAGCCGATCGACCCGGACTGCCCGTGCCCGGCCTGCCGCGAGCACACGCGCGGATACCTCCACTACCTCACACGCGTCAACGAGCTGACGGCCAAGCGACTGCTCACGCTCCACAACCTGACCTTCATGGAGCGGCTCATGCGCAGGCTGCGCGAGGCGATCGTCGCGGGCGAGTACGAGCGCGAGGCCGAGAGGGTGCTCGGGTGAGCGCGACCGCGCCGTACTGGCTCGACGCCCCCTACGAGCCGCGCGCGCCGCTCGCCGACGACGTGGAGGTCGATGCGGTCGTGGTGGGCGCCGGGGTGGGCGGGCTCTCCTGCGCCCGCCGCCTCGCGCGCCACGGCGTGGACACGCTGGTGCTGGAGCGCGGCACGGTCGCCGGCGGCGCGAGTGGCCGCAACGGCGGCTTTCTGCTGGCGGGCGTGGCTGCCTTCCACGTGGACGCGCGCGCGCGCCTGGGCGCCGAGCGTGCGCGAGCCATCTACCAGCGCACGCTCGACGCGCAGCAGGAGGTCTACGAGCTGGCCGAGGAGCTCGGTGCCGGCGATGCCGTGCGGCGCGTGGGGCTGCTTCGCGCCAGCGACTCCGAGGAGGAGGCCGAGCACGTCCGCCGCCACGCAGAGGCCCTGCGCGCGGACGGCTTCCCGGCCCAGCTCGTGGGGCGCGAACAGCTGCCCGCCGCGCTGCGCCGGAGCTTCTTCAACGGCTGCCTGACCGAGAACGACGGCGTGCTCCATCCGGCGCGCTGGATCAGGGCGCTCGCCGCGGCGGCGGAGCGGGCCGGGGCGCGCATCTGCGAGGGCACGCCAGTGCGCGGGCCGGTGTGCGCGCCGCACGAGGCCGAACTGCTTGCCGGGGGCAGAACCGTGCGCGCGCGGCACGTGATCGTGGCGAGCGACGGCGGGCTGCCGGCGCTGGTTCCGCGCTACGAAGGCCGGGTTCGGGCGCGGCGCCTGCACATGGTGGCCACGGAGCCGCCTCGCGAGCGCGTCCTGGAGCGCCCTCTGTACTCGCGCTGGGGCTTCGAGTACGCGCAGCAGGCGCCCGGAGGACAGGTGCTCGCGGGCGGCTTCAGCGACCTGGACGGCGAGGCCTCGTACACCGACAGCGACGAGGGCTCGCCCGCGGTGTGGGAGCGGATCGAGGCCTGGCTCGGGGAGGCACTCGGGGTCCACGCACAGATCACGCACCGCTGGGTCGGCACGGTCGGCTACACCGACGACGGCCTGCCCTACGCGGGCGCGGTGCCCGAGCAGCGGGGCCTGTACGTGCTGGGCGGCTACTCAGGGCACGGCAACGTTCCGGGGTATCTGGCCGGGAAGGAGGTCGCCGACCTGGTGGCCGGTGAGCCGGGGGAGCCCGTGCTCAGCGCTGGGAGTGCTCGCGAATGAAGTCGCGCACACCGTCGATCTGCTGCTGAGGGTCGCCGGTGTCGACCGGCTGCACGCCGTTGTCCCCGGATGACGACAGGAGCGCCAACGCCACCACCGCGATGGCCGCGAGGGCGGCGAGCAGCGCCAGGAAGCCGCCGAGGCGCCGCCGGCCGGCAGCGCGGCGGGCCGCCGCGGCACGCTCGTCCCGCCGCGCACTGGCCGGGGCGGCCGTCAGCGGAGGCGCCGCCTGCTGCACGCGCGTGGGCTGCGGCCCGCGGTACTCGGTTCGCGGCAGCGCCCGGGTCGCGGACGTGTCGTCCATGGCGCGCGTGGCGTCGTAGTCCGTGAACGGGAGCCGCTGCGTGGCATCGGTGGCCTTGCCGCGCGCGCCGGCCTCGATCGCCTCAGCCATCTCGAGCGCGCTCGAGTAGCGGGCGGCGGGGTCGCGCTCGAGCGCGAGCCGCACGGCGTCGTCGAGCTCCGGCGGCACCTCCGGCCGGTAGTCCGCGATCGGCGCCACCGGCTCCTGCTGCTGCTTGAGCGCGAGCTCCGTGAGCGAGGCGTACTCGTGCGGCAGGCGTCCGGTCAGAAACTGATACGCGCACACGCCGAGCGAGTAGATGTCCGATGCCGGTCCGGCCTCCTCACCGCGCGCCTGCTCCGGCGACAGGTACGCCGCCGTCCCGAGCACCGAGCCGACCTGCGTGATGCGGGTCTGCTCGGCCGCCTTGGCGATGCCGAAGTCGGCGAGCTTCGTGGCGCCCATCTCCTCCGCGAACAGCAGGTTGCCCGGCTTCACGTCGCGGTGGACCACGCCCGCTCGGTGCGCGTAGTCGAGCCCGTGACAGGCGTCGCGTACCAGCCGCACGGTCTCGTCGATGTCGAGCTCCTTGCGCTCGCGCAGCATGTCGGCCGCCGACGGCCCGTCCACGTACTCCATGACGATGTAGTGGCGCTCGGTCGCCGGATCCTGGCCCGAGTCGAACACCTGCACGACGTTGGGGTGCTGGAGGCGCGCGGCCGAGAGCGCCTCGCGCCGGAAGCGCGCCACGAACGCCTCGTCGTCGGCAAGGTGCTCGGCGAGCAGCTTCACGGCCACGGGACGCTCGAGCACGGTGTCCTTGGCCATGAACACCGTCGACATGCCGCCCGCCCCGAGGCGGCGCTCGATCCGGTAGCGGCCCGCGACCTCCGTGGGCGAACTCACTACTTCTCCTTGCCCTTCGCCTTGGAGGCGCCCGGGCCCACGCCCCCGCCGCTGTCCGACTCCGGGATCGCGCCGCCGCTGTCGCCGTCTCCGTCCTGCGGGATCGTCTCTTCCTCGGGGGCCGGCTCGGTGTCGGTCTCCGGCGGCGTGGTCTCGGTGGTCTCGGTCGGGATCTCGATGGTCTCGGTGGTGTCGGTCTCGGCCGGCGTGGTCTGAGCCGGGTCGTCCGGCTTCAGCTCCTGACACTCGCTGTCGACGAGGCTCCAGAGGTTGTCGAAGCTCTCCTCCAGCGCGTCGCGCACGTCCGCATCCACGGAGCTGGGAAGCGAGTCGATGATCTTCCCGACCTCCGGCATGGTGTCCTCGAGGATGTCCTTGCAGGCGCCCTCGCTGCCGTTGGCCAGGCGGTTCTCCGTCTCGTCGAGCCGGCCCAGCAGCGCGGTCGCCTGATCGGCCGGGATCGGGTCGCCCTTCTCGTCGTCGGAGCCGCAGCCGGCGGTCGCCAGGCAGGCGCCGAGCGCCAGCAGGAGGGATATGCGCTTGAGGGTGGTCACTGTCCGCTGTAGAGGCGCTCCGCGAGTACCCGGGGCAGCCCGGCCTCCTCGATCGCCGTGGCCGCCTCGTCGATCGGGTACTCGACCCGGCGCCAGGTGGCCTTCCACGACTCTGTGTCTAGCAGGAGCCAGGCCGCCCTTGGGTCACCGTCGCGCGGCTGGCCCACGCCACCCGGGTTCACGAGCCACTCCCCGGCCGACAGGTCGCGCTCCAAATCTGCGTCCGCGGTGGCCCCGGAGACCTGTCCGTCGTCCTCGCGGTGGAACCAGAGGGCCACGTGCGAGTGCCCGATCGCGGCCACGCGCCCGTCCATCAGGTCCATGCACTCGTCCGCCTGCCAGCCGGAGAGGACGTATTCCCAGACCGGGTCGCGCGGGCTGGCGTGGTAGAGCGCCGGCTCGCGCGCGGCGTCCGACGGCACCAGGCCCTTGAGATAGGCCATCGTCTCCTCCGCGATCGTCTCCTGGGTCCAGCGGGCCGCCGCGGCCGCGCTCGAGGAGAAGTCCGTGATCGGGATCTCGCCCGTGACCACGAGGTCGTGGTTGCCCGCGAGTGACAGGTTGCAGCGCTCGCGTGCGAGCGCCACGCAGTCGTCGGGCTGAGCGCCGTAGCCCACAAGGTCGCCCAGGCACCAGATCTCCTCGGCACCCTCGGAGTCCACGTCGTCGAGCACCGCCTCGAATGCGGGGCGGTTCCCGTGGACGTCTGAGAGCAGGGCAATTCGCATCTTGGAGGGCTTCTACAGTGTCGAGTGATGGGGCGTTCGCGGCTGCCGCTTGCGATCGCGGTGGCTGGGGCCGCCGCGGCTGCGGCAACTCTGCTGCTCCGGCCACGCAGCGGTCTGATCGAGCCCGCCCCGGTCGACGCCCAACAGTACTTCACGGCCTTTCAGCTCGACCGAGCAGAGGATTTTCGCAGCGTCCAGCGCCTTCTCGGGCTCGCGGGGCTGGGCGTGGGGTTCGCAACGCTCGGCGTGCTTGCGTGGCGCCCGCCGCGGCGGGTCCTTGACCGCCTCGAGGCGCGGCCGCTGCTGGGGGGCGCCGCTGCGGGGGCGGGCATATCCGTGCTGCTCGTGGTCACCGACCTCCCGATCCGCGCCTGGATGCGCGAGCGCTCGCTCGACGTGGGGCTTGCCACCCAGTCCTGGCCCGACTGGGCGGTCGACGTGGCCAAGGCAGCGGGGATCGGCGCCGTCGTGGCGGGCATCGGCGGTCTCGCTGCTGTGGCGCTGGTGCGGAGGTTCCCGCGCAACTGGTGGGCACCCGGGGCCGCGCTTGTGATCGCGTACGGCGTGGTCACGATCTGGCTCTATCCGATCCTGATCGACCCGATCTTCAACGACTTCGAGAAGCTGAAGCCCGGGCAGCTCCGCAGCGACGTGATGGAGCTGGCGGACCGCGCCGGAGTGGACGTGGGGGAGGTCTATCGCGTGGACGCGAGCCGCCGGACTCGGGCCGCGAACGCGTACGTGATCGGGCTCGGCCACAGCAAGCGGGTGGTGCTATACGACAACCTGATCCACGGCTTCCCGCGCGACGAGGTGCGGTTGGTGGTGGCGCACGAGCTCGGGCACCAGAAGCACAACGATCTCCTGCGCGGCCTCGCGTGGCTGGCGCTGGTGGCACCCGCCGGGACGTTCCTGGGGCAGGCGCTTGCCGAGCGCTTCGGCCGCCGGGAGCGCCTCGGCGACCCGCGCAGGCGGCCCGGCCCGTCCGCGCTGCCGGCCATCGCGCTCGCTGTCGCCCTGGCGGGGTTCGCGCTCGGCTTGGCGTCGAACGCGCTCTCGCGTCCGGTCGAGGCCCGGGCGGACTCGTTTGCCCTCGACCTGACCCGCGACCCGGCCGACTTCATCAAGTTCGAGCGCCGCATTTCGATCCGCAACGTCGGCGACCCCGACCCGCCGGAGCTCTACCACGTGCTCTTCGACACCCATCCGACCACGCTCGAGCGGATCGGGTTCGGAGTGGCATGGGATGAGCAGCACTAGCCAGTAGGCTGCCGCCGCCCGTGTCCCGTCGCGCCCTGATCGAGCGGGTTGTCCGCGAGCTCGCCTCCTACGAGCGCCCGTCCGCCTCGGAGGGCGAGCGGCGCGCGGCGGAGTGGCTCGCGGAGGAGCTCCGCGCGGCCGGCTGTCGCGAGGTCAGGGTGGAGGAGGAGCGCGCCCACGGCGGCTACTGGTGGCCGCTCGGGCTGCTGAACGCCGCCTCCGCGCTCGCGGCGCTGCTCGGCCGCCGCCTGGCCGCGCTCGTGGGTGCGGTCGCGGCGGCCGCGGTGTACGACGACGTGAGCGGTGGCCGGCTCTGGTTTCGCCGCCGGACGCTGCCGCACCGCCCCACCTGGAACGTCGTGGCCGAGGCGGGCGACCCCCACGCGCCCCGCACGGTCGTGTTCATGGCCCACCACGACGCCGCGCACACCGGGCTCGTCTTCCACCCGGCCCTGCCGCTCATCGGGATGAAGCTCGCGCCGAGGCTCCACGAGCGGGCGAACCAGAGCATCCCGATCATCTTCGGGGTCTTCCTGGGTCCGCTCCAGCTCGCCCTCTGGGGGCTGCTCGGCCGCCGCTGGCTGAAGGTCGCGGGGATGTCCTTCTCGCTCGGCGCGAGCGCGTCCATGGCGAACATCGGCGCCAGCCGCGTCGTCCCGGGCGCGAACGACAACCTCAGCTCCGTCGGCGCGCTGGTCGCGCTGGCTAACGAGCTCTCCGAGCAGCCGCCGAACGGAGTGCGCGTGATCATGCTCTCGACCGGCTCCGAGGAGGGCTTCATGGAGGGCATGCAGGCGTTCGGGCGCCGCCACTTCCACGAGCTCGACCGAGCGACCACCGAGTTCGTCTGCCTCGAGTGCGTCGGATCGCCGTACCTGTGCGTGGTAGAGGGCGAGGGGATGCTCCGCATGCGCTATTACCCGCAGTCGTCGCGCGAGGCCCTCGCTCGCGCCGGCGCCGAGGCGGGGGTCGAGCTGCTCCGCGGCCTGCGCACGGTGGCCGCCACGGACGCGCTGATAGCACTACGCGCCGGCTATCCGACCTGCACGCTCGGTGGCATCAACGAAACCAAGTTTCCCGCCGAATACCACTGGCCCTCCGATACTCCGGACAACCTCGACTGGTCGAGCATCGAAGCTGCCGTCGAGCTCTGTCGCCGCTACCTGAGCGGCTAGTCCGGAGGCTGCTCGCGGTCGCCGAACTCGGGCAGGTCGCGAATGCCCTCGCGCGTCTGCCACTTGGAGAAGTTGTCCTCCATGGCGTCGATCAGCTCGCGCATGAAGCGCGGCGAGAGGTTCACCCTCGAGACGACCACGCCGGGCACCTCACCCTCCTCGACCTCGTGGTCCACGCGCGCGAACGTGATCGTGAACTCATAGTCCGAGTGCGAGACGTTCGCGAAGTTGGCGTAGTGGCCCGCCATCGTCTCAGGATCGGTGTGGATGTTGAAATGGCGCTCGCCGTCCTCTGGCACGCGCGTAGTATCGCACCCGCCCATGCGGATCTCGGTGATTGCGGTGGGGCGCCTGCGGCCGCCCTTCCAGGACGACGTGGAGCACTACCGCAAGCTGCTTGCGGGTCTCGCGCGGGTCGAGTTGATCGAGGTACGCGAGGAGGAGAAGGTGCCGCCGCGCATTCCGGAGCGCGCGCATCTCGTCCTGCTCGCCAGCGACGGCCGGGAGTTCGACTCGATCGAGTTCAGCAAATGGCTCGAGGAGCGCCGGCAGGAGGGGCTCGACCTCTGCTTCGTGATCGGCGGTCCGCGCGGGCTCGACCTCGAGCGGTGCGACACGCGGCTGTCGCTCGGGCGCATCACGCTGCCGCACCAGCTCGCCCGGGTGGTGCTGCTCGAGCAGGTCTACCGGGCCCACAAGATCCTCGCTCGCGAGCCGTATCACTATTAGTAGTGGCAATGGACCCCGTCGCCCACCTGACCACCGCCGTCGAGGAGACCGCCGCCGACCTCGCGGGGAACGGCCGACGCGCTGGTCTGAAGCTGGACCGCCCGCCGCGGCCCGACTTCGGCGATTACTCAACGAACGCGGCGATGCTGCTCGCGCCGACCATGGGCGAGGCGCCGCGGGCGATCGCGGAGAAGCTGGGCGAGCGCCTCGGTGAGCGGCTCGGCGAGACCGTCGAACGCGTGGAGATCGCGGGTCCGGGCTTCCTCAACCTGTTCATGGCGGACAGCTGGTACCTCGACACGCTCGCCACGCTGCTGGACGCGGGCGAGGACTACGGGGCGGGCTCAGGCGGCGAGCACGTGAACCTCGAGTTCGTGAGCGCGAACCCGACCGGGCCGATGACGATCGCGTCGGCGCGGCATGCGGCGTACGGCGACGCCGTGGCGCGCATCCTCGAGCGGGCCGGCCACCGGGTCGAGCGCGAGTACTACGTGAACGACGCGGGAAGCCAGGTGCGCCGCTTCGGAGAGTCGATCCAGGCACGGGCGCGCGGCGAGGAGCCGCCCGAGGACGGCTACCACGGCGACTACGTGCGCGAGCTCGCCGACCGCGTCGACGGGGCGGCGGACGCCGATCCCGACGAGCTCGCCCTCCGGGGCATCGAGCTGATGCTCGAGGACGTGCGCGCCTCGCTGGAGCGCTTCCGGGTGCGGATGGACCACTTCTTCTCCGAGCGCACGCTGCACGCGTCGGGTGCGATCGAGGCGGCGCTCGAGCGGCTCAACACCTACGAGCACGACGGCGCGCTGTGGCTGCGCACGACCGCGTACGGCACCGACAAGGACAGCGTCCTGCGGCGCTCGAACGGCGACTGGACCTACTTCGCCTCGGACATCGCCTACCACCTGCACAAGGTGGGGCGCGAGTACGACCGGGCGATCGACGTCTGGGGCGCGGACCACCATGGGCATATCGCCCGGATGCGCGCGGCGTGGCAGGCGCTCGGCGGCGACCCCGACAGGTTCGAGGTCGTGCTGATGCAGCTCGTGAACCTCACGGAGCACGGCGAGCGTGTGAAGATGTCGAAGCGTGCGGGTGCGATCGAGACGCTGGACGACCTGCTCGACGACATCGGCGTGGACGCCGCGCGCTGGTTCTTGACCTCGCGCAGCCACGACACCACGCTCGACCTCGACCTCGAGCTGGCGCGCAGCCAGTCGCAGGACAACCCGGTCTACTACGTCCAGTACGCCCACGCCCGGATTGCGTCGATCCTGCGAAAGGCGGGGGAGGAGCGGGTGCGGGATGCGCTCGCCGCGGACCTGCGCGCGAGCTCGGAGGAGTTTCATCCCTCGGCTCGGGCGCTCGTGAAGCGGCTGCTGGAGCTGCCCGCGGAGGTCCGCGACGCAGCGGAGCGCCGCGCGCCGCACCGCATCACCACCTACGCCACCGAGACGGCCCAGGACTTCTCGGCCTTCTACCGCGACTGCCGCGTGGTCGGAGCCGCCGAGGAGGGCGGCGACGAGGACGTGCGGATCGCGATCGCGGTGCTCACGAAGCGCGTGCTGGCGCAGTCTCTGGACCTGCTCGGGGTCGAGGCGCCGGAGCAGATGTGAGGGTCCGACTCGGCCTTGCCCTGGCGCTTGGCGCCACGCTGTGGAGCGCTGCACCCGCTGCGGCGCTCGACCGCTACATCCCGGTGAAGGCGCCGCCGGGGGCCGGCCCGGCGAAGTACGACCGCGTCTTCGTGCAGCAGCTCGGACCCTCGAGGGCTCGGAACGTGCTCGTGCTGGTGCCCGGCCAAAACGCCGGAGCGGGCGCGATAACGCCGGTGGCGCGCCAGATCGTCAGGCGGGTGCGGCGGACGCAGGTGTGGATCGTCGACCGGCGCGAGCAGGCCCTGGAGGACACGACGGCCTTCGCGTCAGGCGACCCGCAGCGGGCGCAGGACTACTATCTCGGCTTCCGCTACAGGCGCGTCCTCGGCGAGGACGCGAAGTTCGTGGCCGACTGGGGGCTCAGGCGGCAGCTCGGCGACCTGCGCCGCGTGATCCGCCTGGCGCGAGCGGGCGGGCGCAGGGTGATCCTCGGGGGCCACTCGGCCGGAGCGTCGACCGCGGTCGCCTACGCGGCCTGGGACTTCGGCGGGCGTCCGGGCTACCGCGATCTCTACGGCCTGGTGCTGATCGACGGCGGCCTGCTCGGCAGCTTCAGGTCGGCAGGCCTCAGGCGCGCGAAGCGAGCGCTCGCCGCCATACGCCGCGGCGCCGTCTTCAACGACATCCTCGGGCTCGGCATCCCCGAGATCAACGGCATCTTTGCCCAGCTGGGTGCGCTCTGGGCCTACAAGCGGCCGGACGAGCCGTCGGTGCTCCAGCAGTACCCGGCGCTGCCGGACGCGGTGAAGCCCGAGGTCCGCGTCACGAACGAGGGGCTGCTCGGCTTCGCGTTCGACGTGACGACGTCGCCGGAGTTCCTGTCGATCCTCCACGTCCGAGCCGGCCGCCTGGCCACCAGCGGCGATCCGCGCGGTTGGGTGGACGGCGAGCTCACTCCCATCCGTGCGCTCGCGAAAGCGTGGGCGGTCCACTCGCCGAACGCGACCGAGTGGTACTACCCGCGGCGGCTCCGGCTCGACATCGACGCCGCGAGCTCGCTGCGGCAGACGGCTGCGGCCCGCTTCCTCGGCCTGCGGCTGCTGCACGGCCGCCGGATCGACCTGCCGCTGTACGCGTTCAGCACCGCGCTCACCCACGGCGGCGTGGCGCGCGGAGCGAGGAGGCTCGTGCGGCGGTCGAGGATCAAGGCGGCCACCATCGTCGACGATCGGCGCACGAGGCACCTGGACCCGCTCTCGGCGGCACCGTCGCGGAACCACTTCCTGAAGTCGGTCGTCCCCTTCCTCAGACGGCATACGCGCCAGCCGCCGCGGCCCGCGGCTACAGCTCGCTGAAGAAGTTCACGTTCAGGTCGTCCATCACGCGCAGCGCCTCGGCGTTCAGGCGGGTGAGCTCGTTCGTGTAGAGGAGCACGCCCATGACGATCAGGATCACGCCCGACACCAGAGTGATGGCCGTGTAGTGGTCGCGGAAGAACTTGAAGACGCCCGAGAAGGTCGAGAAGGCGAGCGCGCTCAGGATGAACGGCACCGCGAGGCCGAGCGCGTAGAAGGCGAGCAGCACGCCGCCCTTGCCGACGGTCGACTCGCTCGAGGCCGCGGTGAGGATCGCCCCGAGCGTTGGCCCGGTGCAGGGCAGCCACGCCACCGCGAACGCCAGGCCGGCGATAATCGGCCCGCCCGTGTGGGCCCGCCGCATCAGCTCCTCAGGGCGCCACTCGCGGTTCAGCTTCGGCACGAAGAGCGTCGCGATGAAGAGGGCGCCGAGCAGAGCGATCACCACGCCTGATATCTGGCGCAGGACCGCGCGGTGGTCCTGGAGCGTCTGGCCGAGGCCGGTGGCGGTCATGCCGAGCGCCACGAACATCGCCGTGAAGGCGAGGCAGAAGAGCAGCGCCGGGCCGAGCACCTGGCGGCGCCCGCGGCCCTCTTGGATGTCGGCGAACGAGACGCCGGAGATGGTGGAGAGGTAGCCCGGCACGAGCGGCAGCACGCACGGCGATACGAACGAGATGAAGCCGACCGCGAACGCGGCGAAGACGGTGGCGTCTACCGACTCCTGGGCGATCACAGGTCGTAGCGCTCCATGTCGTCGTCGAGTCGCGAGCCGTCGGCGCCGGCGAGGCTGGCGGCGCCGCGTCCCCCCGGACCGCCGCCCCGGCGCCGCCAGCGAACCACGGCGAAGGCGATCCCGCCGGCCGCGAGCACGAGGCCGAGCGCGGGGATCACATACACGAGCGCGTCGCCGAGGTCGTCGTCACCCTGGTCTCCGGGGAGGGCGAGCACGCTGTTGCCGAACTCCGCCACGAGCGCCTGCTTCACCTCGTCCTTCGACTTGCAGCGCGCGATCAGCCGCTCGATGTACGCCCGCTCACGCTGTGCCTGCGGCGCCTCGCTTGCCAGGCCGAGCGGCGTGCCGCACACCGGGCACATCACCTCGTCCTCGATGTCGCCGAGCGTGGTCTTCGGGCACTCCTGCGCCGCGGCCGCGGCCGGGACCGCCAGCAGCGCCAGTACCGCGAGCAGCGCGACGCGTCTCACAGCAGCGGCCCAACTTCCGTTCGCATGAACTCCTCGTCGACCGGTCCACGGCGCACGGCGGTGATCCGGCCGTCCCGGTCGATTACGAACGTCTCGGGGTACTGCACCACGCCAAAGGTCTCGATGCCGTGGCCGTCCTTGTCCTTCAGCATCGGGTAGCTGAGGCCGTATTCGTCGATGAAGTCCTGGGCGTCCTCGGTGATGTCGAGCATGTCCACGCCGAGCACCGTCGCGTCCCTCGCGGAGATCCGCTGGTGCCAGCGCTCGAGCAGCGGCGACTCGGCCCTGCACGGTTTGCACCACGAGGCCCAGAAGTTCAGCACCACCACCTGGCCGCGGTAATCCGCTAGCGAGCCGTTGCCACCACCGCCCAGCTTCGGAAGCTCGAGATCGGGCGCCGCCTCGGTCTCTCCCCGCCCGAGCGCCTCCTCAACACCGCGGTCCGGCTCGTTTGAGGCGAGCCCATAAGCGAGCAGCGCGATGAGCCCGAGAAGGATGCAGATCACGGCGATCGGGACGGGGGACAGAGCTCTCCGCATGGCCGAGCAGAACCATAGAAGGGGGCTAGAATCCGCCCCCGAGCGGTCCCCGGACCGCCCGCGCGGACGTAGCTCAGTTGGTAGAGCGTCGGCTTCCCAAGCCGAAGGTCGCGGGTTCGAGGCCCGTCGTCCGCTTCACTCAGAATTCCCAGCGGCCCCGGCGGTCGGCCGAATGCTGGCTGTCGGTTTGCCGCCACCAAGTCGGCGGATTGGCCCCCTGGTCGCGTTGGCTGCCCAATGGGACGGTGGGCGCATGCGCACCAGCAGGAGCAACACCATGAGCGGACCGCTGATCCTCGTGCTCGCCGCGCTGTCTGCGGCCGTGATCGTGGGGGCGGTCTTCTGGGGAATCGGCAAGAACAAGCAGGCGGCCGGTCGCGCCGCGACGCGGTTCGCCGCGGCGCTGGTCGAGGACGACCCCGGCGCGGCGCCGAAGGGCAGTCCGGAGTACATCAAGGGCGTGCGCGCGTACTTCGGAGCGGTGAGCGGCGCGCGGGTGATCGGCACCCGTAACGAGCGCGCCGACGCAAACACGAACACCTCGCGGACATACCCCGTCGCCGACCTGCTGCTGCGGAGCGAGCGCGGACCGGCTGTTATCGAGCTCGCGTTCGACAACGGCGGAATCGGCAGCGAAAAGGTCACCGGCATCTACGAGCTCGATCCCGACGACGCCCCAAAGCTGCCGGCACGCGATCGCGAGCAGCTCGCGTCGGCGTTTGCGGAGCGTGGCGGCGTCCTGGCCGACGGGGAGACGCTCGAGCACGCAACCGCCCAGACGCGGCGACCGGCCGCGCCGCGCTCCGTAGCCGCACCGCCGGCGCGAGCGAAGCCGAACCCCGAGTTGCGCGCGGCGCGGAACGAGCTGCGATGTGTCCAACGCGCCCGCGGTGATGTGACGAAGCTCCTGGAGTGCGCTCGCTGAGGGCTGGCCGCCCTAGCTCGAGTTCGACGATGATCAGCGTCGATGTCGGAGCACAACAAGCGGCTGGTCCGCCGGGCTCTCGAGGAGATCTACGAGAAGGGCGATCTCGAGCTCGCGGATGAGCTCGTGCACCCTGACTTCGCCGACCGCGAGCCGGCGCACCCGGAGCATCCGGGCGGTCCTGAGAGCGTCAAGCAGACGGCCCGGAGCCTCCACGAGACCTTCGGCGACCTCCGGTTCGAGGTTCAGGACGAGATCGCCGAGGGGGACAGGGTCGTCCAGCGGGTGATCATGAGCGGGCGCCACATCGGCCCGCTCATGGGGCGCGAGCCGACGGGCCGGGAGTTCGCCGTCCGGCACACCTACATCTGGCGGATCGCCGGCGACAGGATCGTCGAACACTGGGGCAGCCGGGATGACCTCGGCCTTCTAGTCCAGCTTGGGCTCCTCCCGTTGCCCGAGGAGCCCGAAGCGGGCTAGTCGCCGACCTTCTGAGCCGACTTCGGGACCGGCCCGAGCCCGGTGCTCTTGCATTCCGCGCTCGTATCTAGTAGGCCAGCGTTCCAAGCTTCGAAAGGCGGTCCCCCGTGCGACTTCTCGTCCTTGCCCTCATTGGCGCACTGGCCCTGCCCGCTGTCGCGAGCGCGAACGTCCCGCTCACGAAGGTAGGCGCGGACCCGTTCACCAACTCGACGAGCCAGCACAAGACCGTCGTCGAGCCGGACACGTTCTCGTTCGGGTCGACGATCGTCGCGGCCGCGCAGCTGGGGCGTTTCTTCGGGGGCGGCGCGAGCGGGATAGGCGTCGCGACCTCCACCAACAACGGCGCCTCCTGGACGGGCAGGGTGCTGCCGGGGATCACGACGTTCGCGGGGGCCGGTCCGTACAACGCTGCAACCGACCCGTCGGTGGCATACGACGCGCGGCACAACGTCTGGCTGGTATCCACGCTTGCGCTCGTGAACACGCCGGGCGGGGCGAGCGGAAAGGCCGTTCTCACGAGCCGCTCCACGAACGGTGGCCTGACGTGGGGGAACCCGGTGAACACGGCAGTCGCCGGACAGGGGCAGGACTTCGACAAGAACTGGATCGTGTGTGACAACACGCCCACGAGCCCGTTCTACGGCTCCTGCTACACGCAGTTCGACGACTTCGGGCACGGCAACCTGCTGAAGATTTACTACTCGCGCGATGGCGGCGTCACTTGGACCGCCGGCAAGACCCCGCGCGCCGGCGTCATCGGCGGCCAGCCGCTCGTGCTGCCGAACGGGAACGTGGTCGTGCCGATCGACAACGCCTTCGAGACGGCGCTCGGCTACACGATCTCGACCAACGGCGGCGTGAGGTTCGGCCAGGCGTTCGTGATCACGGGGATCGCGGCGGCGGACGATCCGGGCAACATCCGCAGCGGCCCGCTGCCGTCCGCCGAGATCTCCGGTGACGGGAAGATCTACGTGGTCTGGGAGGACTGCCGCTTCCGGGCCGGGTGCCCGGCGGCTGGCACGCCGAACGACCTCGTCTACGTGACCTCGACCAACGGCTCGACCTGGTCGGCCGTGCAGCGGATTCCGATCGACCCGGTCACCAGCACGGTCGATCACTTCATCCCCGGCGTGGGCGTGGACAGGGCGACCTCGGGCGCCAACATCCACGTGGGAGTGACGTACTACTTCTATCCGAACACGAATTGCACCCTGGCGACCTGCCAGCTCGCCGTCGGCTACATCTCGTCGGCGAACGGCGGCAGCTCGTGGAGCGCGCCGACGCAGCTCGCGGGCCCCATGACGATGAGCTGGATTCCGGACACGTCACAGGGCCGCATGGTGGGCGACTACATCTCGACCTCGTTCGGCTCCGACGGCCTCGCGCATCCCGTGTTCACGGTCGCCAACGCGCCCACCGCGGGCGGCAGCAACTGCGCGACCGCCACGCCGAACTGCGACCAAGCGGGCTATTCGCCTACGACCGGCCTGCCCGCAGCGGCCGGAACCGCCGTGGCGAACGACCCGGTGCTGTTCAGCGGATCGGTCGGGGGAGGCCACTCGGCGTTCAAGCTCTCGCGCTGACGCGCGTGGTTGATTTCGCCGCCCCGGGTACCGCATAGGTGGAGGGCACGACGCCCCTGGCCCAGAAAGGCGATGGTGGCAATGCGGTTCGGGAGGAGAAGCGCACTCGACCTGTTGGCCGACGCGCTGCGTCGTGCGGACGCGACCTGGCACGGCGGCGAGCTCCGCGAGTGGGAACGGCTCGCGGAACCCGAGCAGCAGCAATGGCGCGACACCGCGCGTGCCGCCGCGACCGCCGTGTGCCGGGAGATCGCCGTGGAGAGAGGTCGCGTCGCACCCAGGTGACGAGTTACGCGGCGTTCGCGGCGCCCGGCTGACTCGCTAGGTCGCGGTTCTCCGGTACGAACTTGCTGGCGATGAAGGTCGCGCCCTGCGGGTCGGTGAGCACCGTCATCCTGACCCAGGGCGCATCGAACGGCGGGACCACCACCGTGCCGCCCAGCTCGGCCGCCTTCGAAGCGATGGCGTCCGCGTCGTCGACCGCGAACGTGACGTTCCAGTGCGGCGGGACGTCGGGCTGATCGTCGGGGATCGGGTTGATGCTCGCCACGACATCCTCGAAGCCGGCCGGAGCCCCGGCCTCGTCCTGGTCCTTGCGCAGCGTGGGGTTGCTCTCCTCGAGGTGATCGCCGTAGCCCGGCAACGTCCACATCTCGAAGCCGCCGTCGAGCGCCAGGGTCTGCCAGCCGAACACCGAGCCGTAGAACGCCTTCGCGCCCTTCACGTCGCGGGTGTTGAGCCCGTTGAAGTTCAGCGAGCCGTCCTCATTTACGATCTGCGCGCCCTTGTTTTGCTTCGCCTGCCAGACGCAGAACACGGCGCCCTCGGGATCCGCGAACACCGCCATCCGGCCCGCGTCCATCACATCGAACGGCTCCATCAGCGTCTTGCCGCCGGCGTCGGCGACCTTCGAGGCGGTCTCGTCAGCGCTCTCGACCCAGACGTAGGTGTTCCACGTGGCCATCGGCGGTGCAGCCTCGGGGATCGACCCGACGCCGGCCACGTCGCCGCCACGAATGCGCCCGATGAAGTACTTGCCCTCGGACTCCGGCGGCATCACGTCCTCGAACTCCCAGCCGAAGAGGCCGCTGTAGAAACCAACCGCCGCCTCTGGATCCGGCTGGCTCGTGTCGATCCAGCAGGGAACGCCGGGGATGTATCCGTCTCGCTCGGGCATTTGCTGCTCCTTTCGTCGTATCGGGCTCGCCGGACCCTACGACCTATTTGGGTCAGGATCTGTCCTCAATTTCCGCGAAGATGAATCCGGCATGACGGAGACGTCCGGACGGCTTCTGCAGCTTCTCTCGCTGCTCCAGACGCGCCGCGACTGGTCCGGCGCAGAGCTGGCGGACCGGCTCGGCGTGTCCGGCCGGACCATCCGCAGAGATGTCGAGAGGCTGCGCGAGCTCGGTTACCCGGTCGACTCGCTCACCGGCCCCGCCGGCGGGTACCGGCTGCGGGCCGGAACTGCGATGCCGCCGTTGCTGCTCGACGACGAGGAGGCAATCGCCATCACCGTCGGCCTTCGCACGGCCGCGCGTGCCTCGGTCACCGGCATCGAGGAGACCGCGGTGCGGGCACTGGTCAAGCTCGAACAGGTCCTGCCGGCGCACCTGCGGCGTCGTGTCCGGGCCCTCGGGTCGGCGATGGTCAGCCCCCCGGTTGGGGGCCCGACCGTTGACCCCCAGCACCTGACCGTGATCGCCGCGGCCTGCCGCGACACCGAGCGCCTTCGCTTCGCGTACCGCAGCCGGGATGGCACCGAGAGCCGCCGCGAGGTGGAGCCGCAGGCGGTCGTGAACCTCGGCCGCCGCTGGTATCTCCTCGCATGGGATCCCGGACGAGAGGACTGGCGCACCTTCCGGGTCGACCGCCTGCAACGGCCGGCCTCGACCGGAGTGCGCTTCGCGGCGCGCCCACTACCGGGCAGGGACGCCGCCGCGTTCGTCAGGGAGAGCATCGTGGGAGCGCCGAACCGCTTCGAGGCGCGCGTGACGCTGCGCGCTCCTGCGGACGAGACCCGGACTCGCCTCCCCGCCCACTGGGGCACGATCGAACCGATCGACGAGGGCACCTGCGAGTACCGCACCGGCGACGACGACCTGGGGTGGCTGGCAATTCGCGTCGCGATGCTCGGTGTCGACTTCGAGGTGCACGAGCCGCCCGAGCTGATCGAGCACCTGCGCGCGCTCGCCGCGCGACTCGAGCGCGCGACCCCGCTCGCCTGAGGGCAGACTACGGGCGTGGAGAATGCGCAGATCGCCGACCGCCTGGACGCGTTCGCGTCCTTGCTCGAGCTGGCTGAGGCGAATCCGTACACGGCGCGCGCTTACCGTCGCGCGGCTGCGACGATCCGCGACGCCGCCGTTCCGGTGGCGGAGCTCGTCAGCTCTGGGCGGGCGCGCGAGCTGCGCGGCATCGGTCCCGGGATCGAGGCGCGGCTCCGCGAGCTGGTCGAGACGGGCGCGATCGCGGAGCTGGCCGAGCTCGAGCGCGAGCTCTCGCCCGATCTGGTCGGTCTTGGGCGCTATCTCGGGCTCAGTGCCAAGCGCTCGGTGGAGCTCGCGAGGGCGCTCGACATCCGCACCGCCGAGGAGCTTCGCGAGGCGGCCACGGCGGGTCGGCTTCGGAGCGTTCCGGGTATCGGGGCGAAGACGGAGGCTCGCCTCGTCGAGGCTCTCGCCCGTGAGTCCGACCCGCGTCCCCGGCGCGGGCTCCTGCTGAACCGCGCCCGGGAGCTCGTCGGGGGCGTCGCTGCACGCCTCGACGGCACCGCGGCGGGAGATGTGCGGCGCTGGCGCGACTCCTGCGAGCAGCTGGCGGTCGTCTGCGCCGCGACTGATCCGGGCCCCGCGCTGGCGCAGTTCGCGGCGCTGCCGCAAGTGGTGGCTGTGGTGGAGCAGGGCGAGCGGCGCGCCGTCGGCGTGACCGTGGAGGGCGTGCCGATCGAGCTCATGGTGGCCGAGCCCGAGCGCTTCGGCACGGCGGTCGTGCGCGCGACGGGCTCGGCCGACTACGTCGCGGAGCTCGAGCCCCTGCCGGACGCGTCGGACGAGGAGTCGGTCTACCGCGCCCTCGGCATCCCGTGGTGCCCGCCGGAGTTGCGCGAGCAGCCGTTTCGCGGCGAACCGCCGGCCCTCGTGGCGCCGGACGAGATTCGCGGCGACCTCCACTGCCACACGACCTGGTCGGACGGGAGGGCAAGCGTCGAGGAGATGGGACGCGCCGCCCGCGACCGCGGCTACGAGTACCTCGCCATCTGCGACCACACGCCCGCCGTGGGCGCGGTGCCGGGGCTGAGCGCGGACGACGTGCGTCGCCAGGCCGAGGAGATCGCGGCAGCGAACGAGGTGCTCGCGCCGTTTCGCGTCCTGCGCGGAATCGAGTGCGACATCCTCCCGGACGGGCGGCTGGACCTACCCGACGACGTGCTCGCCGAGCTCGACTGGGTGCAGGCGAGCGTGCACGGCGGGCAGCGAATGCCACGTCGGGAGCTCACGAAGCGGGTGGAGGCGGCACTGCGGAATCCGCACGTGCGCTGCCTCAGCCATCCGAAGGGCCGCTACATCAACCGGCGCCCGGAGAACGCGCTCGACCTGGAGCGGGTGTTCGAGGTGGCGCTCGAGGAGGGAGTCGCGCTCGAGGTGAACGGGCTACCCGACCGCCTCGACCTCAGCGGCGAGCACGTCCGGGAGGCGCTCCGGGCCGGCGTGCCGATCGTCTGCTCGACCGACTCTCACTCGGTGAGAGGGCTGGAGAACATGATCTTCTCGGTCACGACGGCACGGCGCGGCTGGGCAACCGCGGATGACGTTCTCAACACCCGGGCGCTCGACTCACTGCTCGGGTAGGCTCGCGCGCGCCAGCCATGGAAGCCCTTCGGACGACCTCCCGTCAGACGCTCGCGGTGGCCACCGCCGTGCTGATCTTCGCGGCGCTCGCGTTCGCCTATGTGGTCGGCGTGAGCGACGACGAGGAGGGCGACGTGGTGGGCTGGCTCATCGTGAGTGCCCTGGCGTCTCTGATCGCGGCGGCGCTGCTGCTGCGCTTCGTTCCCGCGAGCGAGTCCGATCCGGACGGCGACAACAAGCCGGCGCGGCACGCGCTCATACTCGGCGTGCTCTCCCTGGTGACGATCGTGGTCTTCTGGACTGGCCTGCCGTTCGCGCTCGGCGTGCCGGCGCTCGCATTGGCAGCCACCGGCCGCGACCGCGCCCCACAACAGGGCCACGGTGGCCAGGCGACCGCAGCGGCCGTCCTCGCGGCGCTGGCGATCTTGCTCTCGATCGTCGTCTGCATCACCGGTTGAGTCCTGCCGAGGTAGGAGTCCAAATCGTCGCGGAGGACGAGCAAGGACAGGGCCATCTGACGATGCCCGCGAGTCCGGGCGGTCATAGCTTGGCGGCATGGACTCCACTCCGCGCATATTCCCCGTCACCCGGATCATCGGCCTGGTCGCGATCGGCCTTGTCGTGGCCGGACTCGCCTACCTTCGCTTCTCGCCGGCGGGCGAGGTTTCGGTCCCGGAGGGCGCACACGCCGGCCAGCTCACGCTGAAGTCCTGTGACTACGGGACCGAGGACGGGGACTACGAGGCCGACTGCGGCACGCTCGTCGTGCCCGAGAACCGCGCCCGTCCCGATTCGCGGCTGATCGCGCTGCCCGTGACGCGCATCCGCGCCCGGTCGGAGCATCCGCGCGAGCCCATCTTCCGACTAGAGGGCGGTCCCGGCATCACGAACATGGAGTTCAGGCAGGCGAGCCGCTTCGCCCAGAACCGCGACGTGGTCCTCGTCGGCTACCGCGGCGTCGAGGGCTCCTCCATTCTCGACTGCCCCGAGGTCACGAATGCGATGCGGCGCTCGAGCGACTTCCTCGCGAGCGACTCGCTGCGCGACCAGGCGGCGGGGTACAGGTCGTGCGCGAAGCGACTCCAGGACGAGGGCTTCGACCTCGCGGGCTACACGCTGCCCCAGCGAGTGGACGACCTCGAGGCGGCGCGCAAGGCGCTCGGATACGACCAGGTCGACCTCGTCAGCGAGAGCGCCGGCACCCGCACGGCGATGATTTACGCCTGGCGCTATCCGGGCAGCGTCCACCGCTCGGTGATGCTCGGCGCGAACCCTCCGGGCCACTTCCTGTGGGACGCGCAGACGAACGACCGGAAGATTCGCCGCTACTCCGAGCTCTGCTCGCAGGCCGATGCCTGTAGCGAGCGAACCGACGACCTCGCCGGCCTGATCAAGCGCGAAGCCGACGACATCCCGGGGCGCTGGGGACCGCTCAAGGTCAAGCAGGGCAACGTCCGCGTTGCCACCTTCTGGGGTCTCCTGGACTCGGGGGACGAGGTGGCGCCACTGTCCGCTCCGATGACTCTGGACTCCTGGATGGCCGCCGCGGACGACGACGCCAGCGGATTCTGGCTCCAGTCACTCCTCGCGCAGCTGATCTTCCCGCGCGTCCAGGTGTGGGGTGAGGTCGCGGCGGTAGCCGGTGCGGACGCGAACTTCGCGGGCGAGCACTTCCCGGAGTCCGAGAGGCGGGACTCGATCCTCGGCAACCCGGGCACCGAGTTCATCTGGGCGGGTGGAGGACTCGCCGGCGCCTGGCCCGCGGCACCCGATCAAAATCAGTACGACCGGGTCAGGGACAGCGATGTCGAGACGCTGGTGGTCGGTGGGCCCCTCGATGCCGCGACGCCCGCCGAGGTCGCCACCCGCGAGCTGATGCCTCACCTGCCGAACGGGCACCAGGTGATCCTGCGCGAGTTCGGCCACACCTCGGACCTCTGGACCGAGCAGACCAAGGCGAGCACGCGCCTGATCACCACCTTCCTCGACGAGGGAAGGGTCGACACGTCGCTGTTCAAGCACCGGAAGCTCGACTTCGAGCCCGAGGTCACGCAACCGGCGCTCGCGAAGGGATTCGCCGGCTCCATGGTCGCCTTCGCCCTGATCACGATCGTCTCGCTGCTGTGGATGCCGCGACGCGTGCAGAAGCGCGGGCGCATCGGCGCCCGCAAGAGCGTGCTGCTGCGCTCGCTGTTCCCGCTCGTGCTCGGGTTCGGGGGCTGGTTCCTCGTCTTGCTGACCCTGTCCACCGTTGCGCCGAGCGTGCCGATCGACGGCGAGCTGCTGGTGGTGTTCTCGATGAGCCTCCCGATCGGGCTCGGGATCTACTGGGCGTGGCTCCAGCGCGACTGGCCGACTGAGACCAAGCGCCTGGGCCTCGCGGCCGCGGGACTGTCGGCGCTGGTCGGCGGATGGCTTGGCCTCCACGCGGGCTCCGACATGCTCGCGTTCGTCACGACCATCGCGGGCGCGGCAGCGGCCACCAACCTGGCCCTGATCCTCGTGAGCGTGGCGCGCGAGAGCGCGCCACGGCGCGAGCCATCGGAGCGGAGGACGCGCGCCCGCGCTCTTGCGTAGTAGCTCCAGGATCCAGCAGGTGACCGCGCCCGAGCGGCTGTTCTCACGCGGCCGCCGCTGCGACGACGGATGACGCAGCCGGGTTCGAGAACTCGATGCCCTCGTCCTCGATCGGGCCGCGGCGCATCATCAGCACGTCCTTGGCGTAGTTCTGGTGGAGCCGCCAGGGGGCGCGGCTGCCCTGTTTCGGCAGGGTGTGGATCGAGCGCAGCACGTAGCCGGAGGCCAGGTCGAGGAAGGGCTCCGTGGCCACCGAGGAGTCGGGCGCGCGCGGCGTGCACTGGCGATAGCCCTCCGCGTCCATGTGGTTCAGCAGGCGGCAGACGTACTGGGCGACCAGGTCGCACTTGAGCGTCCACGACGCGTTCGTGTAGCCGAGCGCCACCGCCAGGTTCGGCACGCCCGTGAACATCATTCCCTTGTAGCCGACCGTCTCGGAGAACTCGATGTTGCGTCCGTCGACCGCCACCTGCATGCCTCCGAGCAGCAGCATGTTGAGCCCGGTGGCGGTGATGATCACGTCGGCCTCGAGCTCGGTGCCCGACTCGAGCCTGAGCCCGCTCTCGGTGAAGGTCTCGATCCGGTCGGTAACGATCGACGCCTTGCCCGCGCTGATCGACTCGAAGAGGTCGCCGTCGGGGACGAGGCAGAGGCGCTGGTCCCAGGGCTGGTAGCGCGGCGCGAAGTGCGTGTCGACGTCGTAGCCGGCCGGGAGGCGCTTGATCACGCCGCTCCGGATCAGCCTCTTCATCTGCTCCGGCCAGCGCCGGCAGGCAAGGAAGAAGCCGGTGGTGAGCAGCACGTTCTTCCAGCGCACGATCGGATAGGCCCACCTCGTGGGCAGGAGCCTGCGAAGAAGGCGGGCGAGCGGGTCGGTTCCCGGCAGGGAGACCACGTAGCTAGGGGAGCGCTGGACCATCGTCACGTGCGCGGCGTCCTCGGCCATCGCGGGCACGAGCGTGACCGCCGTGGCTCCGCTGCCGATCACCACCACGCGCTTCCCGGCGTATTCGAGCTCGTCGGGCCAGTGCTGGGGATGCACGATCTGGCCCCTGAAGCGCTCGCGGCCCTCGAAGTGAGGGGTGTAGCCCTCGTCGTAGCGGTAGTAGCCGGTGCACATGAATAGGAACCCGCAGGTCATGTGGAGCCGCTCCTGCGTATCCGTGCGCTCGACCTCGACAGTCCAGCGCGCCTCCTCGGTGGACCACTCGGCGGCGACGGCCCGGTGGTGGAAACGGATCCTCTGGTCGACCCCGTGCTCGCGCGCGGTCGCGCGGATGTAGGTGCGGATCGCGGGCCCGTCCGCAATCGCCTCGGCCTCCTCCCAAGGCTTGAACGTGTAGCCGAGCGTGAACATGTCCGAGTCGGAGCGGATGCCCGGGTAGCGGAACAGGTCCCAGGTGCCGCCGACGGCGTCGCGCGCCTCGAGGAGCGCGAACGTCTTGCCGGGGCAGCGCGCCTGCAGGTGACAGGCCGCGCCGATGCCGGAGAGGCCGGCGCCGACGATCAGGACGTCGACGTGCTCGGGTGTCTCGCCGTGCGTGCGCATCGGAGCTCGCCGTACCTTAAGGGGCAGGGGCTAAGGAATCGCCGCACGACCCGCCCGGCGCATCAGCGTGAGGGCGAGGAGCAGCGGGGCGGCGGCGAGCAGCAGCGGGTAGGCGCCGTTGTAGAGCCAGTAGGGGGTCGGGATCTGCTCCCAGCGGATCGCCACCCAGACCAGCGGATACGCGAGGCTCGTGAGGACCAGTCCGGTGGCGAGCGCATGTGCCGGGTGAGTGCGAATGCGCAGCCACGTGACCACGAGCGCCAGCGCGAGGGCGATCCCGAGGGCAGCGATCAGCGTGCGCGAGGAAGGGATCCACGGCAGGGGGTAGGGCGGGCCGACGACGACCGTGGGACCGGCGACGTCGACCGTGCGGCCGGCGCCTGGTACGGCGTCGTACACCAGCATGCGGGTCGGCTTGGGTTCGGGTGCCGGAAGCAGGTGCACGAGCGCGATCACTGTGGGAACCAGCGCAACCACCAAGCGACCGGTCACCGCCCGCGCGGAGGGGCGCGGGCGCGGCGGGAGACTCAGGGCGGCCACGATCAGCAGCAGCGTGGGAAGGAGCGACGCAGCGCCGATGTCGACGCTCCAGCCGCGATAGAAGCTCGGCGTATGAGCGATGGCCACGTCCGTCCCGTAGCCGAGATACGGCGCCGCGGCCGCCACGAGCATCGCCGCGGCGCCCACGGCCGTCAGCCATCGGTGCCGAAGCGCCGCGCCGACGATCGCGAGCAGCGAGCCGCCCAGCAGCATGGCCCAGCCCTCCCCGAGCGGCCAGTGGTCGTAGCGCGGGACGAATCCGAAGATCCACACGACGAGGAGGGTCGCGGCGAGCGGCAGCGTCAGGACGTTGAGTGCCTCCCTCCACGGAGCGCTCCGGAGCTCGAGAACCGCCTCGCGCGGCCGCCTCCGCAGTCCCGCGAGCGCGAGCGAGAGGCACTCGCGGGGGAGCGCCCGCAGGCCGGAAGCATCGACCGCGTCGCGTGCGCAGTCGCGCACCACGCGGCCGTCGGCGCGGCGAGCCCTCGGAAACGTGAGCGACGCGACCCCGGTCAGGAACTCGGTCAGGCGACGGCGACCCCGAGCGCTCACGCGAGGCCCTTCGCTGCCCGCGGCCGCCGACCCCTCGCGTGGACGACCCGCGCGGCGGATGCCAGACGATCGGCCTCCTCGACGACCGCCTCGCGCCCGCCGCCGGTGAGCCGGTAGTAGCGCCGCAGTCGCCCGTCGACGGTCTCCTCGCGGTCGATCTCCACGAGCCCGCGCGCCGCCATGCGATCGAGCGCGCCGTAGAGAGTGCCGGCCGTGAGCCGGACCGCACCCTCGGAGAGCTCGGCCGCGCGGGCGGAGATCGCGTAGCCGTGGAGCGGACCGTCCAGCAGCGACGCGAGCACGAAGTAGCTGGCCGGCCGCAGTTCCATACTGCGGCACACGATATATCGCGTGACGATCTATGTCAATCCGGGCGGTGCACAGCGTTTGCATCGATTACTCCCCGGATATGCACCAGGTATGGCACCGCGGAACTGGATCGTCCTCGCCTCGTCAATCTGCCTCGCGACGGCGGTGTTCGCGCCGTCCGGTGTCGCGCAGGAGCCGCCGCCGACCTGTGCAGGAGAGCCGGCCACTATCACTGGCTCCGGCGTGATCCGTGGGACCGACGGGCCGGATGTGATCGTCGGAAGTGCCGGAGATGACCGGATCTTCGCCCTGGGCGGGAACGACATCGTCTGCGGTGGCCTCGGGGATGACCACATCTCGGGCGGCGACGGCGACGACCTGATGGGCGGCGACGAGGGCGCGTTCGCCGGGCCGGCTGCGCCGGGGGGCGACGATCTGATGATGGGTGGCCGCGGCGACGACGAGATGATCGGCGAGAGTGGGGACGACCACATGTCCGGCGGTGCGGGGTCCGACTTCGCAGCCGGCATGGGTGGTCGCGACAAGGTGTCCGGCGGCAGCGGCGACGATGAGCTCTTCGGCGGTCCGCTCCGGGACTCCCTCCATGGCGGCCGGGGCGACGACTTCCTGCAGGGCAACCTGGCGAACGACCTGCTGAACGGCGGTCCGGGTGACGACTTCATGGACGGCGACAACGACCCGTTCCCGAACCCGCCGCTGCCCGATCCGCCTGGGGACGCCGACCGTTGCCACGGCGCGAGCGGCGCTGACGGCGCCGTCCGCTGCGAGCGCACCACCAGCGTGCCGTAGCCGTTCGAGCTACGTGAGCCTCGCCGCGCGCTCGAGCAGCAGCTGCCGCTCGCGGGTGTTGCGCGTCATCGAGGCCGCCAGCTCGAGCTCGGCGCGGGCCTCGTCGGTGCGCCCGAGCCGGGCGAGCAGGTCGCCGCGCACGCTCGAGAGCAGGTGGTAGCCCGAGAGCGATCCCTCCACGACGAGCTCGTCCACGAGCTCGAGGCCGGCGGCCGGGCCGAAGGCCATCCCCACCGCCACGGCCCGGTTGAGCTCGACCACCGGTGACCCGCTCAACTGGTACAGGCCGTCGTAGAGCGCCACGATCCGCACCCAGTCCGTCTCCTCCACGCTGCGGGCGCGCGCGTGGCACGCCGCGATTGCGGCCTGGAGGGTGTAGGGGCCGAGCGAGCCGCCGAGCTGCTCCGCGCGTTCCAGGGCGGCCAGGCCGCGGCGGACCAGGACGTGGTCCCAGCGCGCCCGGTCCTGGTCGACAAGTAGCACCGGTTCGCCCGCCGGGCCGAGTCGCGCGCGCGAGCGCGACGCCTGGATCTCCATCAGGGCCACCAGGCCGTGCACCTCCGGCTCGTCCGGAGCGAGCCCCGCGAGGATGCGGCCGAGACGTAGCGCCTCCTCGCAGAGCGCGGGCCGCAGCCAGTCGTCACCCGCGGTGGCCGAGTAGCCCTCATTGAAGATCAGGTAGATCACCTCGAGCACGGAGGAGAGGCGCTCGGCGAGCTCCTCCCGGGTCGGGTCCTCGAAGGCGATGCGTGCCTCGGCCAGGGTGCGCTTCGCGCGCACGATCCGCTGCGCCACCGTCGGCTCGGGCACGAGGAACGCCCGCGCGATCTCCTCGGTGGTCAGCCCTCCAAGCAGGCGCAGGGTGAGCGCGGCACTGGCCTGCGTCGAGAGCACCGGGTGGCAGGCCATGAAGATCAGCCGCAGAAGGTCGTCGCCCACGTGGTCGTCAAGGTCGGCGTCGATGTCCCGCTCCGCGCTACCGAGCTGGAGCTCGATCTCGCGGGCCAGCTCCTCCTGCTTGCGCTCGAGCGTCGCGCCGCGCCGCAGCGTGTCGATCGCACGATGCTTCGCCGTGGCCATGAGCCAGGCGCCCGGGTTGTCCGGCACGCCCGACTCGGGCCACTGCTCGAGCGCCGCGATGAGGGCGTCCTGAGACAGCTCCTCGGCGAGGCCCACGTCGCGCACGATCCGGGTGAGACCGGCGATCAGCCTTGCGGACTCGATCCGCCAGACCGTCTCGATCGCTCGGTTCGTCTCGCGCGCGGTGGCTACGACTGCTGCCCCTCGGTCTGCTCGCGCAGCCGCTGCTCCTGCTCGCGAAGCTCAGGCGTCATCGCGTCGCCGAAGTCCTCCATCTCGAAGACCGGCCGAAGCTCGATCTCGGTCCCGCCGGCGAACGGGGCGCGCTTGATCCACTCGATCGCCTCGTCCATGTCACGCACCTGCCACAGCCAGTAGCCGGCGATGAGCTCCTTCGACTCCGTGAACGGCCCGTCGATCACGGTCCGCTTGTCGCCGTCGAAGCGCACGCGCGCGGCCTTCGAGCTCGGATGGAGGCCCTCGCCCGCCAGCATCACGCCGGCCTTGACGAGCTCCTCGTTGAAGTTGCCCATCTCGGTGAGCAGCTTCTCGTCCGGCATCTCGCCCTTCTCGCTGTTCTCGTCGGCCGGAACCAGCACCATGACTCGCATCTGTGTCTCCTTCGGTTTGGGTCTTTACGTAGGCGTCGAACGGGCCAACGCAGAATCGACACATCGAGCGAAACTTTTTTGGAGGCTGCCAGGATGGCAAGCGGTGCAATAGCTGCGCCGGACGGGTGGGGTTCATGGCGAGCGGGCTACGCTCGCGCCCATGAAGCGACTTCTCGGACTCAGCACCGCCCTGATCGCCGCATGGGCCCTTGTCCCGGCCTCAGCATCGGCGCTCATCCAGCTCGACCGCGGCATCGCCGGCGCCAGGCTCGGCAACACGAAGAAGCAGGTGCGCGCCGCGCTGGGCACGCCCAAGACGGTGCGGAACGGCACGAACGAGTTCGGTGCTTTCACCGTCTTCCGCTACGCGGGCGGCATCCGCGTGACCTTCCAGGGTCAGCAGACCGTGACCGCCGTGCAGACCACCGGGCTCGGCGACCGCACCGCCAGGGGCGTCGGTGTTCGCTCCACGGAGTCAGCGGTCAAGAACCGCGTACCCGGCGTCAGCTGCGAGACCTTCGAGGGCACCCGCATCTGCCAGCGCGGCGAGGGCCTTCCAGGCCAGCGGATCACGGCGTTCTTCTTGAAGAACGGCCGTGTGACGCGCGTGATCGTCGGCTTCGTGATCGACTGAGCCGCGGCTAGCGGGCGGCTGCGCCTTCGGGCCAGCCGTTCACGAAGATGTCAAGCGCCAGCTCGGCGTCCGGGGTGCCCGCGTACTGGTCGAGGTCGGTAATGCCCGCCTCGGCCAGGACCTCGTCGTCGATGAAGACATTTCCGGTGCACGAGCGCGGGTCGCGGCTCAGGATCTCGTGGGCGGCGTCCGCGACGATCGCCGGCACGCGCGAGCGGGCCATCGCCTCGTCGCCGCCGAGCAGGTTCTGCACAGCGGCGGTGGCGATGATCGTGCGCGGCCAGAGGCAGTTCGCGCCGATCGCGGCCTCGGCCTCGTCGGCCGCCACGCCGAGCGTGATCATCGTCATGCCCATCTTCGAGAGCGTGTAGGCGCTGTGGCCGTTCATCCAGCGCGGGTCCGCCGACAGCGGCGGCGAGAGGGTGAGCACCTGCGCGTGGTCGGACTCGCGCAGGTGGGGGAGGCAGGCGCGCGTGACCACGAACGTGCCGCGCGAGTTGATCTGCTGCATGAGGTCGAAGCGCTTCACCTCCAGGTCGCGCATCGGGGCGAGGTTGATCGCGCTGGCGTTGTTCACGACGAGGTCGATGCCGCCAAACCGCTCGACCGTCTGGGCCACGGCGGCCTCGACCGCGTCGGCGTCGCGGATGTCGCCCACGATCGGCAGCGCCTCGCCGCCGGCGGCCTCGATCTCCTCGGCGGCCGTGTAGATCGTCCCCGGCAGCTTCGGATGCGGCTCCGCCGTCTTCGCCACCAGGGCGACCTTGACGCCGTCGCGCGCGGCACGCGTGGCGATCGCGAGCCCGATCCCCCTGCTCCCGCCCGACATGAACATGACGCGGTCCTTCAAAGAGTCGGCCATGGGGCGAACCCTATTGCGCAAAGCTCCGTGAGATGTCGACTCGATACACGCTCACCGCGGGCGCCTTCCGCGGACTCGACGCCGCGGGCTGCCCGAACCGCACCTAGCTCTCGCGGAGCAGCGGCAGCACGTCCTCGCTGAACTGCTCCAGGAACCGCCCCTGATCCTCGCCCGGCGCGTGCAGGATCAGCTCGTCGAACCCGAGCTCCCGGTAGCGGCCGATCCCCTCGACGATCTCCTCCGGGTCGTCCGAGGTGATGAAGCGCGTGTGGGCGCGGTCGGCGTTCTCGTCGGCGAGGCGCTCCATCTCGAGCGGGTCCTCGACGCCCTCCTTCTGCTCGGGGGTGAGCGCCAGCGCCGCCCACCAGCGGCAGTTGTCGAAGGCGCGCTGGCGGTCGCGGTCGTAGGAGACCTTGATCTCGATCATGCGACGGATTCCGGCGGGATCGCGGCCAGCCGCCTTGGCGCCCTCCACGACCTTCGCGAGCAGCTCCTCGTAGAGCGCCGGGTCCTTGCCGCTCGTGCAGATGAAGCCGTCGCCTGCGCGGCCCGCCAGCTTGGCCGCCAGCGGTCCCGAGGCGGCCACGTAGATCGGCACCGGCACCTCCGGGCGATCGTAGATCGTGGCGTTCGAGGCACGGTAGTAGTCGCCCTCGAAGTCCACGCGCTCCTCTGTCCAGAGCCGGCGGATCAGCTCGATCGCCTCCGCGAGGCGGCGGCGGCGCTCCTTGCGACCCGGGAACTCCTCGCCCGTGGCGGGCGTCTCGTTCAGCGCTTCGCCGGTGCCGACCCCCAGGAAGACGCGGCCGGGAGCGAGGCAGCCCAGGGTGCCGAACGACTGGGCAACAACCGAGGGGTGGTAGCGCAGGGTGGGGGTGAGCACGCTGGTGCCGAGCGCGGCGCGCTCGGTGGCCAGCGCGGCCGCGCCGAGCCATGTGAGCGCCGCGGGCGCGTGCCCCCCGTGGTGGCGCCAGGGCTGGAAGTGGTCGGACACGCCGATCATCTCGAGCCCGACCTGCTCCGCCTGCCGCGAGTACTCGAGTAGCTCCACCGGCCCGAACTGCTCCGCGGAGGCCTTGTACCCGAGCTTCACGCGGCCACGGGGAGCGGGTAGTGCCGGCGGATCGCGTAGAGCGTGTCGCGCTCCGCGGCCGGCCGGCCGGCGGCGTGAGCGGCCGCGATCAGGTCGGCCGGCTCGAGCATCACGCCGTGGTAGGACCCCGCCAGGCGGCTGATCGACTCCTCCATGAGCGTGCCACCGAGGTCGTTGATGCCCCCGTCGAGCGCCTCGGTGGCGGCGTCGAGCCCCATCTTCACCCAGCTCGCCTGCAGGTTCGGGATCGTGCGCCCGAGCGCGAGCCGGAAGGCCGCGGTGTGCCGGAGATTGTCCTCGCGGGAGATCTCCTCGATCCCGTGGGTGCGCCCCAGCAACGTGTGGAAGGGGATGAACGAGAGCGGCACGAACTCGGTGAACCCACCCGTGCGCTCCTGGAGCTCACGCACGACGCGCATGTGCTCCGCGAGCTCCCAGGGCTCCTCGATGTGCCCGAACATCACGGTCACGGTGGTGCGGACGCCGGCCGCGTGGGCGGCCTCGATGATCTCCACCCAGCGCGCGACCGGAAGCTTGTTCGGGGAGATGCGCTGGCGCACCCCGTCGTGGAGCACCTCGGCGGCCGTCCCCGGCGTCGAGCCGAGACCGGCAGCCAGCAGGCGCTCGAAGACCTCCGCGAGCGGGAGCCCGCCCGCCATGAAGTGCAGCTCCATGGGCGAGTAGGCGTGCAGGTGGATCTGCGGCGCCTCGTCCTTGGCCACGCGCAGCCAGCCCTCGTAGTCCTCGATCGTCCAGTCGGGGTGGATGCCGGACTGCATGCAGATCTCGGTGGCGCCGAAGGCCACGGCCTCGCGCACGCGGCGGCGGAACTCCTCCTCGTCGTGCTCGTAGGCGTCCGGGGAGCGCCGCCCCTGGCCGAAGCCGCAGAACGCACAGCCGACCGTGCACACGTTGGAGACGTTGATGTTGCGGTTGACCACGAACGTGACCGTCTCGCCGGCCAGCTCGCGCCGGAGCGAGTCCGCCGCCTGGCGCATGTCCTCGACGGCCTCCGGGCGCGTCTCGGCGAACAGCGCGGTGAGCTCGTCCTCGCCGAGCGCGCCGCCCGACCGCGCTCGCTCGATCGACGCCGGCACCAGGTCGCGCCTGATCGTGCGCTCCTCTCGGCGCCCAGAGCCGGCGCGCGGGATGAACGACCAGTACTTCACCTTGATCGCGTCGAGCACGCCCTGCTCGAGCCAGTCCGGGTTCATGTACTGCGGGTAGACGCAGAGGCGCTCGGAGAGCGCCGCCCCGCGGGGTGCGAGCCGCTTGCGCATCTCGTGAACGGACGGGAAGGGGTGCTCGGGGGAGATGTGGTCGCCGTTCGCGGACAGGCCGCCCAGATCGGTGGCGCCCTCGTCCACGAGCGGCAGCCACCAGTCCGACAGGTTCGGCGGGATCTGGATGCCCACGTCCGGCATCAGCCGCTGGCATTCGCGCACGAGCGTCCGCATGTCGTCGAGCGTGATCTCCGTGGCCCACGGGGGAAGCGCCTCGGCCACGCCGGCCGCACCGGTGCTCTGCGACCGCTCGGCGACCTCCGCGGGCTCCTCGCCGTAGTAGCGGCGGTGCGGCACGAAGTTCTGGAGGATCACCTCCTGGAGGTGCCCGTACTCGGCGTGCACGGCCGCCAGCGCCTCGAGCGCCTCCACGCGGTCCTGCTCGGTCTCCCCGATCCCCACGAGGATGCCGCTCGTGAACGGGATGCGCAGCTCGCCGGCCGCACGGATCGTCTCGAGCCGCAGAGCCGGGTCCTTGGTGGGCGATCCCTGGTGGGCCACGAGGTCGGGGCGCAGCGACTCGAGCATCATCCCCTGCGAGGCCGTGACCTCGCGCAGCCGGGCGAGCTCCTCGCGCGACAGCGCGCCCAGGTTGGTGTGCGGAAGCAGGCCCCGCTCGAGCGCCCGCTCGCAGCACCAGGCCACGTAGGCCACGAAGTCCTCGAACCCGAGCTCGGCCAGGCGCGCCCGCACGCCCGGATGGTGCGCCGGGTCGTCGCCCGTGAGCACCAGCAGCTCCTTCACCCGCCTCCGCACTGCGCCGTCGAGCAGGCGCTGGACCTCAGCGGGCTCGTGGAGGTGCGCCTGGTGCGTCGCGAAGGCGCAGTACTTGCAGTGCGAGACGCACGTCCGCGAGAGCGACAGCGTCAGGTTCCGGGAGAAGGTGACGCGGCGCGGGGCCACGCGGCTGGACGCTACAGCACGGTTCCCGCGGGCAAGCCGCGGGCTCAGCCCCGGAACGCGAAGGGGAAGTAGTTCGCGTAGCCCTCGTTGCCACCGAGCGCCTTCAGCTGTGCGCTGGCTGCGTCGAGGGCGTCCTCGTAGCGCGAGCTCCAGTGCACGCGGGCGGCGCTGCGCTGGCGGTTCGCCACGTACCCCACGAAGGTGTTGTAGATGCGCCCGGCGTAGTAGTCGCCGCTCACGCCGTGGCTGCCGCCGACCTTGAACTCGCGCACCTTCCTGAGCTGCGTGTTGAAGGTCGCGCAGGTGCCGAACGAGTTGGCGGCCTGCTGGTAGGCGAGGCGCTTGCGCTGGGCCTGGACGCCGGCCTGGAGGACCGGGTCCGAGAGCGGCGTGTCGAAGCGGCGCAGGAAGCGCTCGAAGAAGGGCGTGTACACCTGGACCCAGGCGCCCTCCTCGGCCACCTCGTGGAGGTCGCCCCAGAGGGCCCTCGCGCCACGCGTGTAGGCGTTCCGCTGCGCGCGGTCGCGCACACGGCGGATGCGCGTCCAACCCGGGCCCTTCGTCCGGCACGGCCCGAGCGCGCCCGTGGCGGCGCGCCTGCGCGCGCTCACGTCGCCGTCCGCGGCGCGCTTCTGCTTCGAGAGCTCCACGATGGCGCTCTCGATGCGCGTGACGTCGGCGGGCTTGGGCGACTGAGCCGCGGCGGGAGCGGCGAGCGCGAGGAACGCGGCTGTGAGCGCGATGGCGACCCGAGCGGTCATCCCGACAAAGATCGGCCGGCGGCGGCGCGGCTTGAGCCCGCGGCCGTAGGATCGGTGCCGGATGCTCTTCCGGCAGGACGTTCTGCGCCGCATCGGTGAGGGCGAGGTGACGCTTGCGTTCCGGCGCTGGCGGCGTGCGACCGTGAAGGCGGGCGGGACGCTGCGAACGCGCGTGGGCGTGCTGGCGATCGACTCGGTCGAGCTCATCGACGAGAGGCACGTGACCGATGCCGACGCCCGCCGTGCTGGCGCGGCGGACCGCGGGGAGCTGCTCGCCGCGCTGCCAGGCGATGGCGCGCTGCATCGGATCGAATTCAGGCTCGCGGGGCCCGACCCGCGCATCGCGCTGCGCGAGCGCAGCAAGATCTCGCCCGCGGAGCGCGCTGAGATCGACGCGCGCCTCGCGCGCCTGGACGCCGCGAGCAGGCACGGGCCGTGGACCGCAGCGGCGCTCGACCTGATCGCCGAGCGCCCCGGCACGCGTGCGCCCGATCTGGCGGCCTCGCTTGGCCGCGAGACCGCCCGCTTCAAGGCGGACGTGCGCAAGCTCAAGGAGCTCGGGCTAACGGAGAGCCTCGAGGTGGGCTACCGGCTCTCGCCGCGCGGGCGGGCCTACTGCGGATACAGCGGCGTAGCGCGGAAGCGCTCGCGCAGCAGCTCGAAGGCCGGTTTGCGCACGCCCTCGTAGGTGATCAGCCCCTTGTGGTGGCGCGTGTTCGGCTCGAACTCCGGCGGGCGCCGCCCGGCCCCGCCCTGCCAGCCGGGGAAGATCTCGAACTCGCGGAGGGTCCAGTAGATCGCTCCCGAGAGGGCGGGGGAGCGGTCGATCACGTCGAGCGTGCGCGCGGCGTGGAAGGTCTGGAACGGGTAGCCGCCCTTCAGGTCGGGCGGCGCGTCGGCGAGCTCGGGGCGGCCCTCGGAGCCCCACTCGGTCATCACGATCGCCTGCGCCGGGTAGAGGTCGCGCAGCTCGCGGATGTAGGGCTCGAGCAGGCTGAAGTCCTCGACCCAGGGGTACCAGCCGAAGTACTGGTTCAGCCCGATCAGGTCGAACGAGTGGTACGTGAACTGCTCCGCGAAGCCGAGGCGGCCCTTGATGTCGACCGAGATCGGGAGCGTCGGGTCGAGGTCGCGCGCCTGGGCCTGTGCCTCGAGCAGGAAGCGCTTTGTGCCGGGCTTGTTGTCCGGGGTGAAGCTGAGCTCGTTCGCCACCGAGTGCGTGAGCACCGAGGGGTGGCTGCGCCCGGCGGTGACGGTGCGCCGCACGCTGCGCAGCGCGCGCTCGCGCTCACTCGGGCGCCAGAGTAGGTGCACACCATGGTCGCGCTGCCAGATCGGTGCCTCGTTCCACACCAGGATTCCGGCGCGGTCGAGGCGCGCGAGCAGCCGCTCGTTCAGGAGGTAGTGGGCGCGCGTCACGTTCGCGCCGAGCTCCTCGAGGTCGGCGACGATGCGGTCCATGTCCGCGCCGGTGAGGGCGGCGCCGGAGCCCGGCATGTCCTCGTGGATCGACGCGCCGCGCAGCTGGACGAGGCGGTTGTTCAGCCACAGGCGCCCGCGCTTCACCTCCACGGAGCGCAGGCCGATCCGGCGACGCTCGCGCTGCACCACCCGTCGCCGCTCTCGCACGGTGATCTGCGCCGTGTAGAGCTGGGGATTCTCGGGCGACCACAGCTGCGGAGCCGGCACCCGCATCGACAGCCGGAGGCGCCGCTGCTGCGAGCGCTGCCGCGGGAGCCGGAAGCTCTGCTTGGTCACGCGGCCGCTCGGCGAACGCAGCCGGACGTCCACGGTGGGGGCGATCGAGCGCTCGGCGCGGCGCTGAAGCTTTCCGTCGAGAAGCAGCTCTGCGCGGCATCCGCGAGCAGGCCCGCGGCAGCTCACGCGCGACATCGTGCCGAGGTCCTCGATGTGCGCCGGCCCGGCGGGTACCAGCGCCACCGGCCGCACGATCCCGTTCCAGTTCCACCAGCCCTCTGGGAGGCCCGGGTTCTTGCGGCCGTCGACGATCACCACCAGCTTGTTCTGCCGGCCCGGCCGCAGGCCGCGGGCCTCGTACGTGAAGGGGGTGTACGGATCCACGTGGCGGCCGAGGCGGCGCCCGTTCAGGAACACGGTCGCGCTGCGGCGCACGCTCTCGAAGCGGAGCAGCCAGCTGAATCCGCGCGGGGTCGGCGGGCCGCGGAAGCTCACGCGGTAGCGGCGCACCTGGCCGGGATACAGCTCGGGAAGGGCGCGCGTGTCGAACACGCTTGGCACGCTGGTGGGCGACCAGTCGCCGGGCACCTGCGCGGCGAGGCCGGCCGCGGTGGCCGGTGCGGACGGGGCGGCGCTCTCCGGCGCCGTCTCCTCGGGAGGAGCCTCCTGCGGCGGCGCCGGGGCGCCCACCTCGGTGCGCATCTCCCAGCCCTCCGAGAGGGCGCGCTCGCGCGGCGGCGCTGCCTGCGCGCTCGAGGGCGCGCCCGCGGCGAGGAGCGCCGCGGCGATGGCGATCGGGAATGCCGCAGGGACGGACGGGCGCCGCATCACGGCAGTCACCGTAGCCAGATGTGACGATTCCGTCTGAGAGAGTTCGCCCGTGCCGCCGCTCGCAGCAGGGGTCGAGTTCCTCGACGCGCCGCTCGCCGTATTCGGCGTGCTGCTGGTGGCCGGCGCGCTCATCTCCGGGCTCGCGCGCCGGTCATTCCTGTCCCTGACGGCGGCCTTCGTGGTCGCGGGCTTTCTGCTCGGCGAGGGCGGGCTCGAGGTGCTGGAGCTCGATCCCACGTCGCAGTTCGTGCAGGGGCTCGCGGTCGTCGCGCTGATCGTGATCCTGTTTCGCGACGGCCTCGAGGTGGAGGCGGAGATGCTCCAGGAGGCCTGGCATCTCCCGGTCCGGAAGCTCGTGCTCGCCATGCCGCTCACGTGCGTGCTGGTGGCCCTCGCGACCCATGCGCTCACGGACCTCGGCTGGACCGAGTCCTTCCTCTTGGGCGCCCTGCTCTCGCCGACCGATCCGGTGCTGTCCTCCGCGGTGATCACAAACCCGCGCGTGCCCCGGCTCATCCGCCACTCGCTCAACCTCGAATCGGGCTTGAATGACGGCCTCGCGCTGCCGGCGGTGCTCGCGTTCACTGCCGCCGCCGCGGGCGAAGAGGACTTCGTGTGGTGGGAGTTCGTGCTCCAGGACGTGCTGGTCGGGCTGCTGTCGGGTCTGGCGGTGGCGTTCGTGGCGTCGCGGCTGATGCCGAGCGGCCGCGCGCTCGGGCACGCGATCAGCTCGCATCAGAAGGCGCTCTACGGCCTCGGCGTGGCGTTCACCGCGTATGGCACGGCGACGCTGCCGCCGGAGGGCAACGGCTTCATCGCGGCGTTCGTGGCCGCGATCGCGCTCGGGATCTGGCGCCCGGACATCCGCGAATGCTTCGAGGCGCAGAGCGAGGACCTGGTCGAGATAGTGAAGCTCGGGATCTTCGTCGTCTTCGGCGCGATCATCACGCTCGACGGCCTGTTCGGCGACGGCTGGGCGGCCGTCGGGGTCGTGGCCTTCACCCTGCTGGTGGCCCGGCCGGTCGCGGTGTTCGCCGCGCTGACCGGCACGCGCCAGGTGGACACTGCGCAGAAGGCCTTCATGGCGTGGTTCGGACCGAAGGGAGTGGCCACCATGGTGTTCGCCCTGTTCGTGCTCGGCTCGGCGGTCCCGGACGGCGAGCGGATCGCCAACATCGCCGCGCTCGCCGTGCTCGTCTCGATAGTTGCCCACGGACTCAGCGACCATGCGGGAGTGCAGTGGATCACGCGCCGGAAGCTGGACGCGAACTGACGCACGACGGCCGCGCGGGGTAGTACATTGCTCCCGCCCCTGGCAGGGGCGACGGGGAAGATTCTTCAACTGGGGGCTCCTATGCACGCTTTGCGCTCGCGGACCGGCGTGGTCTCGATCACGGTCTCAGCCGCCGTTCTTCTCGCTCTGCCGGTGGTCGCCGCCGGCCAGGTCCCGGGGGTGGACAAGGTGGTCGGTGGCGTCACGGACACCGCCGAGAGCGTTGCTCCCGTGCCGCTGCCAGCGCTGCCGGCGCCGCCGGCCCAGCAGGCGCCGGCGTCGAAGCCGCCCGCCGCCGCTCCCGCGCCCGCGCAAGCAGCTCCCGCGCCGAATGCCGCGGCGCCCGCAGCCCCGCGCCACTCGGCGACCGCCGCGGCGCCGCGGGCGGCCTCGAGCTCCGGGAAGGCCTCCGGGCGCAGCGCGTCAGCGGCACAGGCGGCTGACAAGGACGACGGCGGCGTGAGAGCACGCAGCGCGTCTGACGCGCCCGCGCGCGCGAGCCAGGACGACTCGGCGGACGAGTCGGGCGGCGGCTCGGACCTGGCGAGTGCGGCGGGCGACCTGCCCGAGGACGCCGGCCCCGACACGCTGCCGTTCACCGGGCTGCGGCTCGCGCTGATCCTGATGGCCGGCCTCGCCGCCATGGCGGGTGGCCTGGTGCTTCGGCGGAGTGCAGGCAACGCCAGGCGCTGATGTAGCCACCCCCGGCCGCTGAAGTAGATTCCCGGGCATGGAGACCTGGGACATCGCTTCGCTGGACGTTCAGCCCCACCAGCCCGAGGTGCTGCGGAGCGACCCGGAAGCGCGCGTGATCGCGATCAACCTGCCGGCCGGCGAGCGCCTCCAGGAGCACCAGGTCCACGAGCGCGCCTGGGTGGTGGTCGCGGCAGGCGAGGTGGAGTTCGAGGAGGACGGCAGATCGGTCGCCGGCGGCTGTGGCTTCGTCGCCCATTTCGAGCCCAAGCAGCCGCACGAGGTGCGCGCCACGAGCGACGCCTTGCTCGTCCTACTGCTCGCCCCGTGGCCGGGCGTGGGGCATCCCAGCCAGCGCTAGCATCCGCAGAGCATGGACCCCACGCGGAAGCGAAAGCTCCGGCTCGTCGTTGCGCTCAGCGCCGCGCTGCTGCTCGCCACGGCGTTGATCTACACGAGCTTCAGCGCGTCCACCGAGGCCAGCAAGCCGAGCGAGATCAAGCCCGGGCGCTCGTACGAGGTGACCGGCAAGGTCGTGAAGGGCTCGATCCGGCATCGCGGCGACGACCTGCGCTTCCGAATCCGCGACCGCGATGGGACCCAGTCGGTGCCGGTCGAATACACCGGGGTCGTTCCCGACCCGTTCCGGGAGGGCCGCGAGGTGATCGTGTCGGGCGAGCTCGAGAACGGCACCTTCGTGGCCGAGCGCGACTCGCTCGTCACGAAGTGCCCGTCGAAGTTCACGAAGAGCTGACGTGGAGGGGGTCGGGTCCGCCTGCCTCGCCGTCGCGCTGCTGACGGCGCTCTACGCCGTCGCCGCCTCGATCTACGGGGGGCGCACCCGGCGCCGCGCGTGGATCAGCTCCGGCCGCCGCGCGATGTACTGCGTGGCGGCGCTCAGCGTCACGGCCTTCGCCCTGCTCGAGTCGGCGTTCCTGCGCTCGGACTTCTCATACGCGCTCGTGGCCGAGGGCTCGTCCAGGGACACGCCGACCTTCTACAAGGTCACCGCGGTGTGGGCCACGCAGGACGGCTCGCTGCTGCTCTGGGTGACCCTGCTGTCGATCTTCTCGACCACCGTGCTGTTCCTGACGCGGCGCTCGCTGCGCGACATCACGCCCTGGGCGACCGCGGTGCTCGGCTGCATCGCAGCTTTCTTCCTGCTGCTGATGGTCGGCTGGGAGAACCCGTTCGACACGCTCGCGGTGCCGCCCCCGGACGGCGCGGGCCTGAACCCGCTGCTGCGCCACCCGGCGATGATGATCCACCCGCCGATGCTCTACACGGGCTACGTGGGGTTCTCGATCCCGTTCGCGTTCGCGATCGGGGCGCTGATCGCGCGCCGGACGGGCGCCGACTGGATCCGCGCCACCCGGCGCTTCGCGCTGATCGCGTGGACCTTCCTCGGCACAGGGATCATGCTCGGCGCGCTCTGGTCGTACACGGAGCTCGGCTGGGGCGGCTACTGGGCCTGGGACCCGGTCGAGAACGC
>Ga0114129_10000896_pt1 | contig 38764 bp, 38 predicted proteins | sample RhiMetdeltSRZDD1_FD_80071 | JGI IMG/M metagenome (GOLD analysis project Ga0114129, IMG submission 80071) | Populus rhizosphere microbial communities from Tennessee, USA - Rhizosphere MetaG P. deltoides SRZDD1 (version 2) (version 2) | ecosystem: Host-associated > Plants > Roots > Rhizosphere >...
CACGCTCGTGGCCGAGGAGGCGATGGCGGGGATGTTGTGGTGCTCGGCGTACCAGACCCGGTCGTAGCCGAGCTCCTCCGCCCGCTGCGCGACCGCGACGCTCGTCGCGAAGCTCTCGGCTGCTGTCTGGCCCCGGCGGACCGGGGCCAGGTCGAGGATCGACAGCGGGACTCGCATCCCTGCACACTGCCGGATCGGCCCTGGCGGCCGACGGGGATATGATCGCGCGCGTGGCGGTGATCGACGAGCTACGCGCGGTGCGGCTGTTCCAGGGGCTCAACCAGCGTCAGCTGCGACAGCTGGCGCGCCTCGTCAAGGAGCGGTCGTACCGGCCTGACGTCACGATCGTCGAGGAGGGGACGATGAGCGGGGTCGGGTTCTTCATCGTCGCGGAGGGAGAGGCCTCGGTGAGCGTCGACGGCGAAGAGGTCGCGCGGATCGGCCCCGGCGACCACTTCGGCGAGCTCGCGCTGATCAACGAGGACGCGCGCACCGCGTCCGTCATCGCCGTCACGCGCCTGCGCTGCCACGTGATCGCGTTCTGGGACTTCCGGAAGTTCGCCCGCGACAACCCGGACGTCGCCTGGCGGCTGCTCCAGCACGTCGCGGCGCTGCTCGTCGCGGAGCGCACGCGGAACGTGCGCGCGGCGCTCGCGCTCGCCTGAGCGCGCTACGGGAAACCCGCAACCGGTCTGCCCCGAACCGCGGAGGTTCGCCTCTCCGACGCCGCCTACCGTCGGCGGGACACCGAGGAACGGAGGAGCGAACGATGTCCAGCCATCAAGCGACGATCCCCGCACCGCGCCGCGAGCAGGGTTCGGGAGGCGCGAGCGCCGGTTGGAAGGTGGTGGTGCTGCTGCTCGGCATTGCGGTCGGCGTTCTCGCGATCGCGGCCGTCGCTGCCGTCCAGGCGGCCGACGAGGCGCGCGACGAGGCGGGAAGCGCCGAGGCCGCGAGCCCGGCGACCGCCGTGCACGACCACTCGGCGACCGCGAGCGCGACCGCGAGCCAGAGCCTGCCGCTCCAGAGCTTCGCAGGCGCGACAGGGGCGAACGCCGACGCGCTCGCGAAGGCGCATGTCGCCTACGACGCGACGCTTCCGGCCGTCCCGGCCGGCGATCTCGTGGAGATCCACATGACCCTGAAGTACATGGTCGTCGAGATCGCGCCGGGCGTGAAGTACAACACCTGGGCCTTCGACGGGCACGGCGCGCCGGGGCCGATCCTCCACGTGCGCCAGGGTCAGACCGTCCAGATGACGCTGACCAACGGCGGCACGATCCCGCACTCGATCGACTTCCACGCGGCCCGGATCGCGCCGAACCACGCCTTCACGGACGTCGCGCCCGGCAAGTCGTTCACGTTCCGCTTCCAGGCGAACGACCCCGGCGTGTTCATGTACCACTGCGGCACCAAGCCCGTGCTCGCGCACATCGCGAACGGGATGTACGGCGCGCTCGTCGTCGACCCGGCGACACCGCTCCCGCACGCCGACAAGGAGTACGTCCTCGTCGCGAGCGAGTGGTACCTGAACGGCGACGGCGTCTCGACGCCCGCCTCGCTCGACATGAGCAAGGCGCGCGCGATGATGCCCGACTGGACGACGTTCAACGGGTACGCCAACCAGTACGTGACCCATCCGCTGACCGCGAAGCCGGGACAGACCGTGCGGCTCTACGTCGTCGCCGCCGGCCCGACGCTCGACACGAACTTCCACGTCGTCGGCACGATCTTCGACCGCGCCTGGGTCAACGGCGACATGACGCAGCACCAGAGCGGCGTGCAGACGGTGGCCGCCCCTGCGGGCGGCGGCGCGGTCTTCGACGTGAAGATCGACGACGAGGGGCTGTACCCCTTCGTCAGCCACGCCTTCGCGCATGTCGACCTCGGGCAGGTCGGCCTACTCAGGGTCGGCAACCCGAAGGGCACGATGACCCACTGAGCTACCTGCGCATCCCGAGGTGCCCGTCGGGGGACGGGCACCTCGGGTCTACCCCCGTCTCTCGGCCGTGCCGCGGGCCGCGAGGTCAGGCGCCTGCGTGCGCCGGCTCGGTGTGGCCGCGGCGCGCCCACAGCGCGACGGCCGCGGCGGCGCCCGCTGCGAGGCCGAGACCCGCGAGGAGCCCGCGCCGGCGCCTGCGACCCGTGACCGCCTCGGCCTTCTGCTCGAGGCGCCGACGGGCGACGCGGTACACGATCCAGCCGAGCAGTGCGTTTCGCTTCGTGAAGATCTGCATGTCCCGGGTCTACCCGACGCCGGGCGATGGGAAACGACTGCGCCGCCCGCCGGCTCGGCCGTGGTTGACTCCGGCGGGTGGCGACGCGCGCCGGGCTCGAGCAGCGACGGGCCCGTGAGGGGCAGGTCGCGATCGCGCTGGCGGCGATCGCCTGGTCGACCGCAGGTCTCGCCCAGCGGCAACTCGACGCGACGCCGGTCACCCAGGTCGCGGGCCGCGCCGCGTTCGCCGCGCTCGCGCTCCTCGCGCTCGTCCTCGTGACGGAGCGCTCGCGGACGCTCCGCGCGTTCGTCGAGATGGGCCGCTGGGGGATCGCGATGACCGTCTTCCTCGGGCTCTCGTCGGGCGTCTTCCTCCTCTCGCTGAACTACACCTCGGTCGCGAACGTCCTGTTCATGCAGGCGGCGGCGCCGATGATGGCCGCGCTCCTCGGCTGGCTGTTCCTGCGCGAGGGGATCGACGGGAGGACCTGGGTCTCGCTCCTGCTGGCGGGTGCCGGCGTCGTCCTGATGGCCGCGGGCTCGGTCGAGGCGGGCGCCGCCGCGATCCTCCTGCCACTCCTGATGACCGCCTCGTTCGCCGCGGTGATCGTGATCGCCCGGCACCGGCGCGAGGTCTCGATGATGCCCGCGACGTGCGCCTCGCAGGTGCTCGTCGTGGCGGCCTGCCTTCCGTTCGTCGACGCGGGGTCCGTGACGGACGACGACTGGCTCGTGCTCGCAGTCCTCGGGGTCGGGCAGATGGGTATCGGCCTTGCGCTCCTCACCGTCGGCGCCCGGCTCATCCCGCCCGCCCAGGTCGCGGTGATCTCGCTGCTCGAGATCGTGCTCGGCCCGCTGTGGGTGTGGCTCGCCTACGACGAGCGGCCGGGCACGGCGACGGTCGCGGGGGGCGCGGTCGTCGTCGCGGCTGTGGTCGTTCAGGCATGGCGCCCCGGGCCGCCGGGACGCGTCCGTCCGGCGACCGTGCCGGAGTCAGTGCCCGAGGCCCACGTCTGACGGTGGGCGCAGGATCTTCCCGGGATTCATGATCCCGTGCGGGTCGAAGACGTCCTTGATCCCGCGCATCAGCGGGATCAGGTCGGGGTGCTCGCGCTGGAGCGCGTCGCGCTTGCCGAGCCCGATGCCGTGCTCGCCGGTGCACGTGCCGCCACGGGCGAGCGCATCCGCGACGAGGACGTCCGTGAGCTCGTCCGCGGAGGCGAGCTCGGCCGGGTCGTCCGGGTCGACGTGGAGCGCGACGTGGACGTTCCCGTCACCCGCGTGCCCGACGATCCCCGCGACGAGGCCGCGGCGGTCGACCTCCGCTCGGGCCAGCGCGACCGCGCCGGCAAGCTCGGAGAGCGGCACGCACACGTCGGTCGCCCGCGGGAGCTTTCCCGGGGCCGCGGCCGCCGCCGCGTAGGCGGCGGCGTGGCGAGCCGCCCAGAGCCGCGCCCGCGCGGTCGGGTCGCGCTCGGCGACGAGCTCCTCCGCCCCTTCGCCTTCGGCGAGCGTGCGGACGAGCTCGAGGTCCGAGGTGACCGACTGCTCCGTCCCGGCCGCCTCGACGAAGAGCGTCGGGACGGGCGGGAGATCGGTGCCCTCGTGCGCGTTGATCGCCGTGACAGTCCAGCCGTCGAGCAGCTCGACGCGCGTGACGCCCGCCCCTGCGGCGACCATCGCCACCGCGGCCCGCGCCGCCGCGGTGACGTCCGGGAACGAGATCCGCAGCACGACGGCGTGCTCCGGGATCCCGAACAGCCGCACGGTCAGCTCCGTGATCACCGCGAGCGTGCCCTCCGAGCCGATCAGCAGGCCGACCAGGTCGTATCCCGCGGAGGTCTTGGAAGCGCCGCTCCCCGCGCGGATCACGCTGCCCCCGGGGAGGACGGCCTCGAGCGCGAGCACGTTCGCGCGCATCTTCCCGTAGCGCACTGTCGTCGTCCCGGCGGCGTTCGTCGCGGCCATGCCGCCGAGCGTCGCGTCCGCCCCGGGGTCGACCGGGAAGAACAGCCCGTGCTCGGCCGCGGCCCGCTCGAGCGCGCTTCGCGTGACGCCGGGCTGCACGGTCGCCGTGAGATCCTCGGGCGTGATCGCAAGGATCCGGTCCATCCGCGTGAGATCGAGCGAGATCCCGCCCGCGACCGGGATCACGTGGCCCTCGAGGCTCGTCCCCGCCGCGAACGGAGTCACCGGGACCCGCCGCTCCGCGGCGAGCGTGAGCACCGCCGAGACCTCCTCGGTCGTGCGCACGTGGACGACGACGTCGGGCCGGTGAGGAGGGTGGAACGTGATGTCCGCGGCGTGGAGATCACGCTCCGAGTCGCCGGTCGAGACCCGCGCCGGATCGCCGATCGCCTCCGCGAGCGCGGCGCGCAACGCCTCTCCGCTCACTTCTGCCGGGGCTGCCAGGAGAACCGCTTCGCGGCCACGACGTAGCCTGCGATCCCCCAGGCGGCGAGCACGGCCACGGCCGTCAGGTCGCTCGTGAGGTACTCGCCGTGGAGGTACGCCTCCTTCGTCAGCCGCAGAAGGTAGGTCAGCGGCAGCACCTCGGCGATCTTCTGGAGCACCTCCGGGTAGTCGTTCGTCGAGCCGAACGAGCCCGAGAGGAACGCCATCGGCAGCACGATCAGGTTCACGACCGCCGACGCGCCCTCGTCGGAGCGGATCAGCGAGGCGACGCCGAAGCCCATCCCCGCGAACGCGGCGACCCCGAGCAGGAGCACGGCGACCACCCCCACCCACGTGACAGGCGCGTCGGCGTCGAACAGGAGGAACCCGAGCAGGATCGTCACGGCCATTTGGAGCAGGAACACGACGAGCGTCGAGAGCACGACCGCGGTGAGATACGTCCACGCGGGGAGCGGCGTCGCCCGCAGGCGCTTCAGCATCCCTGACTCCCGGCGCACGACGAGCGAGATCGCGAGCCCTGCGAGCGCCGTGTTCGCGCAGCCGTAGCCGAGCATCCCGACGAGCAGGATGTCGACCGCTCGCTCGCCGTCGATCGTGTCGCTGTAGACCGAGCCCAGGAGGAGGAACAGCATCGGGGGGAAGACGAAGACGAAGACGGCCGACTCGCGGTTCCGCCAGAACAGGAGCTGCTGCATCCGCACCTCGTGCGCGAGCAGCGCAAGCGTGTGCCCGAGCCCCCCGCGCGAGCCGGCCCCACCCGCGCTGCGTCCCTCGGCGTGGGACGAGCTCACTCGGCCGGCTCCTCGTCGACGAGCCCGAGGTACACGTCCTCGAGCGTCGGGCGCCGGACCTCGAGCCCCTCGAGCTCGCGTCCCTCGGCGAGCGCCGCGCTCGTAAGCTCGGCGAGGAGGCGGGTAGGCTCGGCGGTCGTGACGATCACATCCCGTCCGCTCTCGCGGTAGCGAACCTCGACCTCGGGCGCGACGCCGATCAGCTCCTGCGGCGTGCCGATGCGGACGACCTGGCCCTCGCGGATCACCGCGACCCGGTCGGCGAGCTGCTGCGCCTCGTCGAGGTAGTGCGTCGTGAGGACGATCGTCTTTCCGAGCGAGCGCAGCGAGCGGACGAGCTCCCATGCGCTCCGTCGCGCCGTCGGGTCGAAGCCGGTCGTCGGCTCGTCGAGGAACACGAGCTCCGGGTCGCCGATCAGGGCGACGCCGAGGTCGAGGCGCCGCTTCTGTCCGCCCGAGAGCGACTTCACCTGCGAGCCGGCCTTCTCCGCGAGGCCGACAAGCTCGATCACGTCGTCGACGTCCCGCGGTCGCGCGTAGTACCCGGCGAACATCACGTGAACCTCGCGCACCGTCAGCAGGGCCGGCAGCTCGGAGTGCTGCAGCACGACGCCGATCCGCTCCCGGTGCGCATCGTGCGCCTGCCACGGGTCGACGCCGAGCACCTGGACGTCGCCGCCGTCGCGCTTGCGATAGCCCTCGAGAATCTCGACGGTCGTCGTCTTCCCCGCGCCGTTCGGGCCGAGCAGCCCGAACACCTCGCCGGGCATCACGTCGAAGTCGAGCCCACGGACCGCCTCGTGCTCTCCGTAGGCCTTGCGCAGCGAGCGGACTCGGATCGCCGGGCCGCTCACGGCTCGAGCTCGAGCGGGAACGACTCTCCGACCTGGAAGCCGGGGTCGTGGCCGGTGACCGAGAGCATGATCCCGGAGCAATCGGGCTGGTGGCAGACCGCGGCGACCGGCCCCTCGAGGCCCTCGACCGCGCTCCGGAGGGAGTCCGCGGTCGCGCCGGGGGCGAGCTCGTCGCGCACGAGCAGCTCGCAGCCCAGGCGCTCGGCGACGGGCTCCGCCGTCTGCCGCGCGCGGACGAGCGGGCTGGTGACGACAACCCGCGGCGGCTCGGCGAGCTCTGCGAGGCGGTCGGCGAGGATCTTGGCGCCGTCGCGTCCGGCCCTCGTCAGCTCGCGGAGCTCGTCGGGGTCGCCGGGATACGCCTCGGCGTGGCGACAGAGGTGGATGCGCATCCGCCGCCGAGCATAGTCGCAGCCTCGCGGCGGCTTCACGGCATCTGAACACGGCGACGCGCTACAACCTGCTCATGCACGACAGAACGCTCGGGCGCGCGGCCTTCCTCGGCCTCGTCGGCGCGGGCGTCGCGGGCCTGTTCGTCGGCCGCGACGCGCTCGGCCTCCTCGGGAGGATCGTCCCGGACGGAGTGGAGTCGATCGTGCCGACCTCGGGGTGGCGGATCTACACGATCGGGAGCTCCGTCCCGAACCTCGATCCGCATGCGTACCGGCTCACCGTCGGCGGGGCGGTCGAGCGTCCGCTGACGTACACCCTCGCCGACCTGCGCAAGCTTCCCCGCGCCGAGCAGGTCTCCGACTTCCACTGCGTCACGGGCTGGCGGGTGGAGAACGTCCACTGGGCCGGTGTCCGGCTCCGCGACGTGCTCGCCGAGGCGGGCCTCAGGCCGACCGCGAAGGCGCTTCGGTTCGTCTCCGCCGAGGTGCCCTACGACGACACGCTCACTCTGCCCCAGGCGTTCGGGGCGGACGTGATGCTCGCGCTCGAGATGGACGGCGAGCCGCTCTCACACGGCCACGGCTTCCCGGCCCGTGTCGTGATGCCGCGGATGTACGGCTACAAGAGCGTCAAGTGGGTCACGCGGATCGAGGCGCGGACGACGGACGAGGAGTTCGGCTACTGGGAGCGGAACGGGTACGACAAGGACGCGTGGATCGGCGCGTCGAACGGCTTCTGAGCCGTGCGGATGATCGAGCGCTTCGGCCGCACCGAGCGAGCCCTGCACTGGGTGCACGCGACAGGGTTCTTCGCGATGCTGGCGACCGGGCTCGTGCTCTACCTGCCGGCGTTGTCGGAGCTCGTCGCCCGCCGGAACCTCGTCAAGAACCTCCATCTCTTCTCTGCGCTCGCCTGGGCGATCGCGATCGTCCTCGTCGTCGTGCTCGGCGACCGGCGGCGTCTCGCCGCCGACTGGCGCGAGATCGAGACGCTCGACCGCGACGACCGCCGCTGGCTCCGCGGTCGCCCCGCCTCCCAGGGCCGCTTCAACGCGGGCCAGAAGGTCAACGCGATCGTGACCGCGGCGTTCGCGGTGCTGTTCGCGATCTCCGGCTTCTTCCTCTGGCTCGGCGAGCGCGACCACCGCTTCCTGCTCGACGGCACGGGCACGGTCCACGACACGCTCACGCTGCTCTCGGTGGGCATCGTCTCGGGCCATCTCTACCTCGCCCTGATCCACCCGACGACGCGGCACGCGCTGCGGGGGATGACCCTGGGTGACGTCCGGGAGGACTGGGCGCGCGAGCATCACGGGAAGTGGCTCGACGAGCGGCGCGGGCTATAACGCGGCTGTGGCCGCCTACCGCTACGTCGTCGCGGACGTCTTCACGCAGACGCCGCTGACCGGGAACCAGCTCGCGGTCTTCACCGACGCGCGCGGGCTCGACGCGGGCACGATGCAGGCGCTGGCGCTCGAGATCGGCTTCTCCGAGACGGTCTTCGTGCTGCCGCCCGAGCAGGGCGGGACGGCGCGGATGCGGATCTTCAACCCGAAGGCCGAGATGCAGTTCGCCGGGCATCCGGTCCTCGGCACCGCGTTCGTGCTCGCCGCCCCGCTCCAGCGCGGTGTGATCGAGCTCGAGACCGGTGCGGGGATCGTCCCGGTCACGCTCGAGCGGGACGAGCACGGCGCGATCGTGTTCGGGCGGATGAGCCAGCCGGTGCCGACGGTCGAGCCGGCCGACGAGCAGGTCGTGCTCGCCGCCCTCGGGGTCGAGAGGTCGGAGCTGCCCGTGGAGCTGTACGACAACGGCGCCCGCCATCTCGTCGTTACGCTCGCGTCGGAGCCCGCCGTGTCCGCGCTCCGGCCCGACCTCGAGGCGGTCGACGCGCTCGCGGTCACCGGGCTGAACACGATCGCCGGATCGGGCGGCCGCTGGCGCAGCCGGATGTTCTGGGCGAACGGCGAGGACGCCGCGACCGGGTCCGCGGCGGGGCCGATCGCGTGCCACCTGGCGCGCCACGGACGCATCGACTGGGGCGCCGAGATCGTGATCGAGCAGGGGATCGAGCTGGGTCGGCCGTCGATCCTCCACGCGCGCGCAGAGGGCAGCGACGGCCGGATCGAGGCCGTCGAGGTGGGCGGTGCGGCGGTCGTCGTCGCCCGCGGCGAGTTCCGGCTGCCCGGAGCCCTTTAGCCGCCGAACTTCGCGACGAGCTGGTCGAGATCGTTGTCGGCGGGAAGCTGCCCGTCCGGCGTGACCGCGCTCACGGCCTGCGGGACGACCTGCGCCAGGACCTCTGCGGCCTGGTCCTGGGAGATCCCGGCGTTCTGCGCGAGCTCGTTCACGGTGTCGTCCCCGACGATGCCGCGCACCTCCTGCGGCGAGACGGACGCGTTTCCGCCCGTGCCGACCCAGGAGTCCGCCTGCGACGACAGCCCGCTCGCCTGAGCGCCCTGCATCATCTTCGACAGGCCTCCGCCCTTCAGGAGCTTCGCGAGGAGCGGGCCGAGAGCCGCGACGACCGCACCCATGTTCATGCCCTGCGTCGCCGTGCCCGGGCTTCCGCCCGAGCCGCCGCCCAGCAGCCCGCCCAGGATGTCCTCGAGACCGCCGCCACCGCCCTGCGAGCCTCCGCTGCCTCCTCCGAGCAGCCCACCGAGGAGGTCGTCCAGCCCACCGTTGCCACCGCCGCCACCGGCGCCCTGTTTCGTCAAGCTCCCGAGCAGATCGCCGAGCCCTGCCATTCCGCTCACCTCCGATCGATCGTGAACGCCAATCGACCCACAAGCGCTCAGTCGAGGAGCGCGACTGCCCTGATCTCCGGGAGCTCGATCTCGAGCGCCGCCCAGAAGCGGCCGCCGTCCCGGGAGACGTGAAGGCGCTCCGAGGTCGCGAAGAGGACGAGATCGGGGTTGTCGGCCGAAATCGCGATCGCCACGCCGCGTCCCAGCCCTGCGCCGGCCTCGCGCCAGGTCACGCCTCCGTCGTTCGAGAGGACGAGCGGGGGGCGTCGATCGACGATCGCGACGACGGTGGAGCCCGAGGCAGCCGCGGCGACGAGCAACGGCAGCTGGACGACGGGTGGGGGAACCGGGTCGAGCGGCTCGTCGGAGATCCCGACGACGTCCTCCTCCTCGAGGTCGATCACCGCGGTCCCGAGCGCGCAGGCGGCGAGGGCGGTGGTCACGGCCGTGCGATCAGCTCCGCGACGACGCCGGCGGCGTACGCCCCCGCCTCCGCGGGCTCCGCGCCGCGCGAGCGGGCCTCGAGGTACACGAGCGCGAACGAGTCGCCCGCGCCTGTCGGATCGACCGCGCCCTCGACGCGCGCGGCCGGGATCTCCGTCGCCTGGCCGTCGGTGACGGCCACCGCCCCGCGCGAAGCACGGGTCAGCACGACCTCGGCGACGCCGAGCGACCGGAGGCGGTCGGGGTCGGTCCCGCCGACGAGCGCCTGCGCCTCGAGCTCGTTCATCGTCAGGATCGCGAGCTCGCGGAAGATCGCCGGGTCGACGTTCGCGTCCTCCCCCAGCGGTCCGGTCGTGCCCAGCCGGACGACTCCCTGCGCGTCGAGCAGCAGCCGGCGGCCGTCGCGGGCGAGCGCGGCGATCGTCTCGGCCGGGAAGTCCGTGCGGAGCAGGCCGGCCACCTGCACCCATTCTGCGTCGGCGAGCGCGCTCGCCGCCCAGCCGCCGACGTCCGCGGGCGCCCACGCGTCGCCGACGGCGTCGACCGTCATCACGCGGTGGTCACCCTCGTAGTGGAAGCTGAACCGCGTCGTCCGTGAGGCGTCGCCACAGACGACGGGAAGACCGAGCGCCTCGAGTGGCGCGAGCGCGGTCTCGCGGTCCCGGGGCGCGCATCTCGTGGCGACGGCGGCGTCCGCCCCGACGTGCGCCGCGGCGCGTGCGGCCCAGTAGACGCCGCCACCCGCGCGGGGCTCGGCGCCGGCGACACGGTCGACCGCGAGGTTCCCGACGACGGCGATCGTGCTCAGGCCCGCACCATCCCGATCCGCGTGAACCGGGCCGCGGCGACCGCTAGCGCGAGGACGAACGAAACGGCGAAGCTCGGCAGCGTCGCGCCGATCTGCCACGAGGGGGGATCGAGGCGCTGCACCTGGTCGACCCACCAACTCGGGCCGGTCGGCGAGAGCCACTGGTACGCCGCGAAGCCCGCGAACCAGGCGAGCAGGGCGCCGACGCGAGTGGGGCCCGCGTCGAGCAACTCGGCGCCGTCGTAGCGGCGGCCGGCCACGAGCCAGTCGGCGAGCAGCACGGCGAAGAGCGGCACGAAGCACGAGCCGAGCAGGAAGAGGAACGACTGGAAGCTCGAGAGCTCGAGGGTGAGCGCGCCGATCGTCCCGATCGTGGTCGTGAGCGCGACGAGCGCGCGCTGCGGTGCCGCCGGCACGAGGTTCTGCAGCGAGACCGCCCCCGAGTACGCGTTCGCGAACGCCTCGTCCGTCTCCGCGATCGTCAGGGCGAGCAGGACGAGGAGCGCGAGCAGCCCGCCCGAGGCGATCGCCGCGGGGAGCGCGGCCGCGTCCGAGACGTCGCGCGTCAGGAGGACGACCGCACCGAGCGCGAGGAGCAGCGCGTCGGGGATCGCGTACCCGATCCCGGTCCCCCAGAACGCGCCGCGCGTCGTCCGCGCGAAGCGCGTGTAGTCCGCGGCGAGGGGGATCCACGAGACGGTCACGCCGACCACGAGATCGATCCCCTGCCACGTCGAGAGGCCGCCCTCGCCCGGACGGTTCCAGGCGTCGTCGAGCCCGCCGCCCGTCAGCCCCCACCACGCGAGATAGGCGATCGCGAGCGGCACGACCCACACCGCGAGCTTCCGCACGACCGTCCGCACGACGCCGATCGGCCCCATCAGCCCGAGAACGAGCGTCGCCGCGCCGAAGGCGAGCGTCCACGCCCAGCGGGCCTCGAAGCCGAACACCTCGTCCGAGAGCGCGGCTGCGGCGGTCGCGATCACGAGGAGCTCGAAGATCGTCCAGCCCAGGCACTGGACGACGTTGACGACGGTCGGCACGTACGAGCCGCGCGTGCCGAGCGGTGCCCGCATCAGCACCATCGCAGGCACGCGCGCCTGTGCCCCGATCGCGCCGGCGACCGCGAGCATCAGGTTCCCGACGAGACAGCCGATCCCGATCGCGACGAGGGCGCTCGGCAGCGAGAGCGCCGGGACGAGCACCGCCCCCGCGACGACGACGAGGAGCGAGACGCCGAGGTTTCCCCAGAGAAGGCCGAGATCGAGACCGCCGAGCACGCGGAGCCGCTCGGGGACCGGGTCGATCCCCCAGGATCCCTCGTGGCCGCTCAGTGAGCTCGCGGGGCGATCACTCAATACGCGCCGCGTCCCGAGAGGACGGCCGGGATCGTCCGCGCGATGATCGTCACGTCGGACCAGATCGACCAGTTCTCGATGTACGTGAAGTCGAGCCGCACGAGGTCGTCGAACTCGAGCCCGGAGCGTCCCGAGATCTGCCAGAGCCCCGTCATCCCCGGGAGCACGTGGTAGCGGGCCTTGTGCCAGTCGGAGAGCATCGCGTGGTCGCGGAGCGGGAGCGGCCGCGGCCCGACGAGGCTCATCTCGCCGCGGAGGACGTTCCAGAGCTGGGGCAGCTCGTCGAGCGAGAAGCGGCGGAGCGTCCTGCCGACGCCCGTGACGCGCGGGTCGTCCCGGATCTTGAAGAGCGCCCCCGAGGCCTCGTTCTCGTCCTCGAGGTCGGCCTGCCGGTCGGCCGCGTCGGCGATCATCGTGCGGAACTTCAGCATCCCGAACTCCCGCTCCCCGACCCCGATCCGGCGGTCGACGTAGAGCACCGGGCCGCGCGAGCCGAGCTTGATCGCGCCGGCGATGAGCAGCCACAGCGGGATCCCGAGCACCAGGAGAAGCCCGGCGACGACGAGGTCGAAGGCGCGCTTCGACAGCCAGGCGAAGCCGCTCAGCACCGGTGGGCGCACCTCGAACAGGGGAACGCCCTGACCGGGGACGTACTGGCCCTCGTGGACGAGGAGGTCTGTCGTAGCCGGCGCGAGCTTCACCTTCACCGCGTGCCGGTGGGCGAGCTGGACGACATCGAGCACCGTCGGCTCGTCGAAGTCGGCCTCCGCGAGCACGACCTCGTCGGGACGGTCACGCTCCAGCATCGCCGCGAGGCGGTCGAGGGACGGCGACGAGGCGGGACCTGAGAGCGTGCCCACCACCTCGATCCCGAGCCCCCCGTGGGGCGCCAGGAGCTGGCGCTCGAGCTGCCTCAGGCTCTCCTCGTCGCCGACGAGCAGGAGCCTCCGGCGGACGCCGGCGACCCGCATCAGCTCGAGCGCGATCGAGCCGTACGCGGCGCGCAGAGCGCCGATCGCAAGCGCGCTCGTGACGACGGCGGTCGGGATCAGCCCCGTGGTCGTGAAGTCGTGGTCGGTGCCGAGCCCGAATGCGAGGACGATCAGCGCGACGAGGATCAGTGCGCCGAGCAGCCTTCCCGCGCCGGCGCGACGCTCCCGGGGAGCGTAGAGGCCGCTCTGGAGGAAGACGAGGACGGTGATCGGGGCGAGGAACCGGAGCCACTCCGCCGGGCCCGTCTGCCAGAGCAGCGACCAGTAGATCGTGTCGCCGTAGACGATCGACCGCAGCACCAGCGCGCCGTAGACACCGAGCGCGAGCCCCGCCACGTCCGCCGCGACGAGCGCCAGGATGCTCAGCGCACGGCGGACGAGGCCGACGAGCGGGCCACGGGAGGCGACGTAGAGCCTGGCGCGGCGGACGTCCTCCGAGCCGGCCGGCGGGCCCGCGCTCTCGACCGGCCTCGTGGTAGTCGGCACGAGCGGATTCTACGTTCGGCCCGTGACCGCGCCGTTGGGACGCGGGCACAGCCCACGTCCCGTCAACCCGAGCTTCCCTCGCCGCGCGCGATGTCCCGCCAGTGGACGAGGGGGGCGGACGAGAGAGTCGACGCGACGGCGTCGAGGTCGCTCCGCGGCCGGCGGCGCGCGAGGAGGCGGAGCGCCAGGGCGATCAGCTGCCGGCGCCGCGCGTCGACGAGGTCGGTGTCGTGGAAGTAGGCGTGCACCTGCTCTGGAAGCCCGGGGCGGACGAGCGCGCGGAGCAGCTCACCCGCGCCGTGGGTCGTCGGTACCGCTGCGAGCGTCGTCGGGCCGACGTCGATGCGCGCGGGTCGGTCGAGCTCGGCCCACGCAGCGCCTTCCGGCAGGTAGGAGGGTCGCGAGGCGCGGGGCGTCACGTCGACGTAGCCGAGCGTGGCGCAGGCCTCCGCCACGGACGAGTCGGTGTACCAGCCGCCGCCGCAGAAGAGCGTCGGAGAGAGCCCGCGCTCGCGGAGCCACGCTCCCTCGCCCGCGACCCGCTCGGCCGGCTCGCCGCCGGTCGGACGGGCGTGCGTGGGGCTCGTGAAGTGCGTGTGGTGGCCGAACGGGCCCTGCGCGGCGGCCGTCCAGGCCCGCTCGAGCCACGTCGCCTCGTCGTGCTCACCGGCCGCCGCGTCGGGCGGGCGCATCAGCGCCGCGACCCGGATACCGCCCGGTGGACGTTCCTGGAACGAGGCGAATGCGGCCCAGACGCGGCCGTCGAGCGGTCGTTCGACGTGGCACGAGACGACTGCGTACCGTTCCGTCTCGGTGGGCGGCATCGCGACGCAACGCATACCACGTTCCGCCCTCCTCCTGGTCATCGCAGCAGCCGCGGTGCCACGGCTCGCCGTGCTGGCGGTCGAGCGGAACGACGTCCTCACGCGGTACGTGGAGAAGAGCGACACGTTCGCGCGGACGCTGGTCTCGAGCGGGACGTTCGGGTTCATCCCCGAGGTTCCGTCGGCGTACACGCAGCCCCTCTACGCGTGGTTCCTGGCGGGCCTGTACTGGCCGCTCGAGCGCACGTGGCTCGTCGTCGGGCTCGCACAGATCGCCGTCGCCGCCGCGACGGCGCTGGTCGTCCTCGCGATCGGCTACCGGCTGGGATCGGTCTCGACCGGCGTGATCGCGGCGCTCGTGGCGACGCTGCACCCGTACCTGGTCTGGCACGACGTCCACGTGAACCGCGAGATCCTCGACGGGCTCCTCCTGGCTCTGCTCGTCCTGTTCGCCCTGATCGCGTACGAGCGGGCGTCACCCGGCTACGCGGCCGCGACCGGTGCGGTGGCCGGGCTCGCGATCCTCTCGAACGCGCGCCTGCTGCTCCTCCCGTTCGTGCTCGCCGCCTATGTCGCGTGGCAGGCCGAGGGGCGGCGGGCGCTGCTCACGCTGCTCGTCCTCGTGGCGGCCGGGGCGGTGCTCGCGCCGTGGGTGGTGCGGAACCAGGTCGTGATCGGCTGCGCGACGATCACCACCGACAGCCGGGCGTTGTGGAAGGCGAACAACCCCGCGACGCACGCCGTGCTCGCGCGCGGAGGGTGGATCGACGACGTGCCCGACCTGCCGAACGTCCCGCCCTGGCCCGAGAAGGCGGCCGGGATCTCGGTCGCGGCCGCGAAGGCGGTGGACGAGTGCGCCCAGTCGGCCTTCTACCGCGGCGAGGTGCTCGACTTCTGGCGCGACCACCCCGGGGAGAAGGCACGGCTGGCGGCGCAGGCGGTGGGGATGCTGTGGTCGCCGTTCCCGAGCGTGACGGCGGACGAGGCCGGCCAGCAGGGAGTCTCGGACCTCGCGCAGCGCACCGTGGAACCGGCGTTCACGATCGTGCTCTACGCGCTCGCGCTCTGGGGAGCGTTCCTCGCCCCGCGGCGCTTCGTCGCGCTCGCGGCGGTGCTCCTGGCGTTCAACACGCTGACGGCGATGGTGTTCGCGGGCACGACCCGCTACCGCGCGCCCTGGGACTTCCTGCTCGCGCTGCTGGCCGCCTTCGCGCTCGAGCGTGCGTGGGCGCTCGTCCGCGAGCGGCGCCGCGCACCCGTCTCGAGCGCAGCGAGATAGAGCTCCTCGGTCCGCGCGGTACAGCGATCCTGCGAGAACTCGGACAGCGCGCGCTGCCGTCCCGCAGCGCCCAGCCGGGCCGTGCGGGCAGGGTCGCGACCGAGCTCGACGATCGCCCGGGCCAGCGCCGCCGCGTCGCCCGGAGGCACGATCAGCCCTGTCTCGCCCGCCTCGACGATCTCCGGCAGACCGCCCACGTCGCTCGCGATCACCGCGCGGCCGCGCTCCATCGCCTCGAGCGCGACCATCCCGAAGCCCTCGCCGAACGAGGGCACGGCGACGATCTCGGCTCGTTCGTAGACGGGCGTCGGAGGCGCGACGTGGCCGAGGAACCTGACGGCCCCGCCGAGCTCGAGCCGGGCGACGGCCGCCCGGAGCTCGGGCTCGAGCGGCCCGTCGCCGGCGAGCTCGAGCATCACGTCCGGGAGCTCAGCGCGTGCGCGTGCGAGCGCCTCGAGCAGGACGCCGTGACCCTTGATCTCGATCAGCCGGCCGACGAGCGCGAGGCGCGGCACACCGGGTTGCGCGGGCGGCGGAGGCCCCGGGTCGAGCCCGTAGTGCACGATCTCGAACCCGTCCTCCTGGAAGCCCTCGCTCTCGGCCAGGTAGCGGGCGAGCCCTGCGGAGATGGCGATGTGGAGGTGCGCGAGCCGCGCCACGGTGCGGTCTGCGGCGGCGAACGGCCGGCGGCCGCGGAACGGATTGAACCCGTGCTTCGTCGAGACGAGGAGCGGGACGCGCGCGAGGCGGCCGGCGGGGAGCCCGTGGAAGTCCGCGTGGACGAGATGCGTGTGGAGCACGTCCGGCCGCAGGCGGCGGATGGCGCGGAAGAGCCGGCCGAAGACGAACGGGTCGACGGCGGCGCGCATCCGGAAGCGCTCGACCGGGACACCGACCACCTCGAGCCGGTCGGCGAGCTCGGCTGCGCCCGGCTCGCCCTCGTGCAGCATCAGCAGGCCGACGTCGTGCCCGCGCGCTCGGAGCGCGGGGAGGAGGAGCAGGAGATGGTTCTCGGCCCCGGAAATGCCCGCGACCTTCGCGACGTGGACGATTCGCAGCTTCACGCGCGCTCCTGGCCGGTGGCCGCTCCCGCCGGGCGGAGCCTGGCTCCGCGGCCACCTGACGCCGCTCGCGGCGCGGTGCTCTCCGGGCCCGTATTACACATACTGTGCCCTCCGGCCCCGCACCGCGAGCTGCGCCCCAGGAACGCGCGTTTCACCCAGCGAGCTCGACGACGCGGTCGGCCCACACGTCGACCGAGTGCTCCCGCACGACGGTGCCGTGCAGTGTCCGGCCGAGCGCCTGGCGGTCGGCCTCCAGCACGAAGCGGATCGCGTCCGCGAGGCTGTCCGGATCGCCGTGCTCGAAGCGCAGCGGCTCCGGGAGGAGCGTGTCGAACGAATGGTTCGAGGCGATCACCGGGAGGCAGGTCGCGGCGGCCTCGTAGACGACCTTGTCGGCGGCGCCCTCGCGCATGTCGTTCACCAGTGCGTCGACGTCCGCGTACAACGACGGGACGGCGTGGCGCGGCACGGGCCCGCTGATGTCGACGCGATCGATCAGCCCGAGGTCGATCACGAGCCGCTCGAGGGCGATGCGGTGCATCCGCTCCTCGTCGGTGAGGCTCGGACCCACGATCCGCAGCCGCACCTCCGGCACCTGCTCGACGGCGCGGAGGATCGTGACGAGCCCCTTGGCCGGGGACGTGCGGCCGAGCGCGAGCACCGTGAACGGCTCGCGGTCGTCCGGGCGCTTCACGCAGGGGAGGTCGGCGACGTCGATCCCGTGCCCGATCGCGACGAGCTTGCGAGTGCGGAGCGGGAACGTCCGGGCGTCGACGCTGAGCACCTTCGACGACGCGCGCGTCGCGGTCTTGAGGAGCCGGCTCTTCCGCCAGTGCGTGAACCAGAGCAGCACCTTGACACCGGTCGGGCGGGCGAGCGGTGCGGCGAGCACCGCGTAAATCGGGCACATGTGCGCGAGCACGGCGCTCGGCCGAGGCCGGCTCGCGAGCTCACGTGCGAGCGCAGTCTCGAAGCGCATCCCACGGCGCGCGCGCCGGTTCGCGCTGAACGTCCGCACGCGCGCGTTCTCGGGCAGGGCGCCCTCCGAGGCGGAGTCGGTGAGGACGACGAGCTCGTCCACCCGCGCGGCGAGCGCCCGCAGCTTCGGAACCGTCGCCCCGAGGATCGCATTGGTCGGGTCGACCTGCTGGGTGACGACGACGAGCTTCTTCATGCGCTCCTCGCAGCGACGGCGCTGCCGACGAGCTCGAGCACGCGGTCGGCGTACTCGTCGGCGCTGTACGTCCACTCGCCCGACCGCGCGTGGCCGCCCGCCCCGAGGCGCTCGGCGAGCGGCCGGTCGGAGAGGATGCGAACGAGCGCCTCCGCGATCTCGTCCGGCCGGTCCGGGTCGACCAGCAGACCGGTCTCGCCATGCGTGACGACGTCCGGGATGCCTCCGGCGCGCGCGCCGACGACCGCGCGGCCCCGGCACAGGGCCTCGAGCACCACGCGCGGCGTGCCTTCGGAGCGAGACGCGAGCAGCAGGAGCCAGGCGTCGTCGAGCGCGCCGACGAGCTCGGGCGTCTCGAGCCGGCGCTCCCAGGTGACGCGGCCCGGGAGATCGGCGAGGAGCGCCTCGAGGACGTCCCGGTGCCGTCCGTCGCCGACGATCCGCAACGTCGCCTCGGGAAGGCGGGGAGCCGCAAGCCGCCACGCGTCGGCGATCGCGTGGACGTTCTTGTAGCGCTCGAGCACGCCGACGAACAGCGCGACCGGTCGATCCGGCAGCGGTGCGACGGGGGGCTCTGAGAACGCGGTCAACTCGGTGTAGGTCGTGAACGTGCCCGCGGGCTCGACACCCGCATCCTGAACGATGCTCGACGTGAAGGACGACAGCGTCCGCACCGCGTCTGCCCGGCGGATCGCGACGAGCGCGGCGCGGTCGGCCAGCGGCGCGACGATCGCGCGCGCGGGTGAGCCGTACAGCCGCGACCACGTGCGCCAGTCCCCGTGGATCTCGACGACGACCGCTGCGTCGCTCCGCGCCAGGCTTCGGCCCGCGAACGCGGCGAGCGCCTCGTAGGGGCTCTGCGCGAGGATCGCGTGCGTCCGCCGCCTGCGCAGCTCGCGCGCGATCCGGACGGGCAGCATCCCGTAGAAGAGCGGCCCGTCGAGCGCCGGCACGGGCGTCCCGCGCTGGAGCGAGAACGTCGCGTCCCCGCCTGTCGCACCGCGTGGGGCGGCCGCGAGCACGCGCAGGTCGAGCCGTTCCTCGAGCGCGTCGAACTTCCGCGCGAGCGAGGGGCTGAGGGGAAGCCGGTATCGCGTGCGGCCGACCATCACGACGCGCGGCTTCATCGCCCGCCGTCCTCGATCAGCCGCACGATCCGCTCGAGCACGCGCGTCTCGTCGAGCTCGGCCACCGAGGCCGGGGCGCGCGACGCGAGGGCGGCGCGCAGCTCTCCGTCTGCCGCGAGCCGGCCGATCGCCCCCGCAATGGCGTCGACGTCCCCGGTCGGGACGAGCAGGCCGTTCTCTCCGTCCCGCACCACCTCGGGCACGCCGCCGACCCTGGTGGCGAGGACGGGCGTCCCCACCGCGAGCGCCTCGACGACGCTGTGCGGGAGGTTCTCCCAGCTCGACGTGAGAAGCGCGGCGTCGGCCGCGCGAAACAGCGTCAGCACCTCGTCGCGGGAGAGGGCGCCCGCAAAGCGAACCCGCTGCTCGAGCTCGAGCGCGGTGGCGCGGCGCTCGAGGGCGGAGCGCTCGGGCCCGTCGCCCGCGACGACGAGCGTGACGTCGTGCGTGCGGGCGACCGCGTCGAGCGCATCCTCGAGTGCCTTCTGGCGTGTGAGGCGGCCGGCCGCGGCGAGCGTGAAGCCGTTCAGGCCGAGCCGTGCGCGGGCCTCGTCGCGGCTGGGCAGCGCGGGCAATGGCGGGGCAGGGTTCGGCACGACTTCGAGCCGCTCCGGCGGCACGCCCCAGGCGACGGCGAGGTCGCGGAGGTAGGCGCTCGGCACGACGACCCGCGTCGCGCGCCGGAGAGCGGTGTTCCTCGTCGCGCGCAGCAGGCGGACGCGCGGGCCGCCCCGCAGTCGCTGGAACTCCTCGAGCGTCCCCCCGAAGCGGCCCGAGCGAGCCGCGCGCTCGAACGCCTCGTCCGAGACGAGCTTCACGACGAGCGGCCGTCGCGCGAGGGCGGCGCCGAACGCGGCACGGCGCACCATCGACGTCGCGTAGACCCGGTCGGCGCGGCGCGCGGCCCGTGCGACCGCGCGGGTGACCGCGAGATGTCGAAGCGGCGCGGGGCGTGAGCGCGAGACCCAGCGGACGGGGTACGGCCGTGCCTCGGGCTCGCCGTCGGCCGTCGTCACCACCTCGACGCCGTGGCCGGCCTCGAGCAGCGCCGCGGCGAGCGCGGGCGCATGGCTCGCCGGGCCTCCGACGTCGGGCGGCCAGATGCCGGAGACGACGACGACCTTCACGAGCCCGCCGTCCTCGGCGCGCCGACTCCGCGTCCGGCGCGAACCTCCGCCCGGATCCGGCCGAGCACGACGACCCAGGCCGCGGCGAAGACGAGCGTGGAGACGAGGATCGCGACCGCGGCGCCCGTCACGCCCCAGCGGTCGCCGAGGATCAGGACGAGCGGGAGCAGCACGATCGTCTCCAGCCCGTGCGTGATGATGCGAAGCCGTGGCCGGCCGATCGTGACCGGGAACGACTTCGTCCAGCCGAGCACGAGCAGGATCGCGGCCGCGACGAGCACGATCCGCGCGGCGTCGACGGCTGGGAGGAACTCCGAGCCGAAGACGACGCGCACGAGCCACGGCATCGCGAGCAGGAAGATCGGCAGCGAGACGACCGCGACCGCCGCCGCGCCGAGCGAGTAGCGGCGGACGCCGCGGAGGACGGAGGCGGCGCGGCCGTGCTCCCAGTCCCGCGTCTGCTCGGTGAGCAGAACGAGGCGGACGGGCGCACTCGCGGCCGAGAAGCCGCTCTGCGGTGCGAGGGCGACGCGGTAGTAGCCGACCTGCGTCGTGCCGGCCGCGACGCCCAGCAGCACCGGGGCAAGGGCGGCGCGGAGCGAGATCACGCCGGTCGCGACGCTCGACTGGACGACGAACGAGAGGAGCTCGCGCCGGTCGGAGCCGATCGGGCGTGGTGTCGCGCGCGGAAAGCGGCGCAGGGCGGCGAGACCCGCCGAGCCCGAGACCGCCGTCGAGACGAGCTGGCCGACGCAGAGCGCGGCGAAGGCGGCGGCGACCCCGACGGACGCCCCGAGCACGATCGCGACGAGCCGGATCGCCATCGTCGTCGAGAGCAGCCAGCCGCGCAGGTCGTAGCGGCCCCGCAGTAGCAGCGCGCTCGCGCTCACGTTCTCCGGCGCGGCGAGCACCGGCAGCGCCGCCGCGGCGACCATCGGCCAGGCCAGCCCCTCGCCGCCGAACAGCGAGTCTGCGACCGGCGCGAGCGCCAGCAGGACGACCGTGGCGAGCGCGCCGCCGATCAGCTTGACCTCGAGCGCGCGCCGGAAGAGGCGATGGAGCCGTCCCCAGTCCTCGGCGGCGACGTACCGGAAGCCGAACTTCGTGAGGCTCTCCTCCACGGTCAGGTCGAGCAGCGTCTGGGCGAGACCGACGACGGCCATCACCGTGGCGAAGCGCCCGAAGTCGTCGAGGCCGAGGATGCGGGCCGCGGCGACGGTCCCGAGGATGCCGAGCGTCACGGAGAGGTAGAGCCCGGCCGCGGTCGCGAACCGGCGCCGGAGAACGCTCGGGGCCATCGTGACGGGTCAGTCTAGGGGAGGGGGTCGCGTGCTCCGGGAACGCGTCTACAGTCCGCACGGTGACGGCCGAGCCCCCGCCCCGTGGGCGTCCGTCCGACGGGCTGCTGCGGGCTTTCGCCGGGGACGCCGCGACGGAGGCCCTGGCCCTCGCAGTCGCGATTCCGTTCCTCTTCCTGCACGCGACCTACCAGCCGACGCTCTCGCTCGGCGTCGGCTCGACGTCGATCGACGCGACGCTCGCCGACGCGGCGATCGCGCTCGCCGTCGTAGCCGCCGTGCTGCGCGGGCGGCGCGAAGGCTGGGCTCCGCTCCGCTCCGCGCGCGTGCTGCTCGCGCTGGCGGCCGCGTTCGTTCTCGTGGGCGCGCTCTCGCTCGCGACGCCGGCGCTCCTCGGCGAGGACTACGCCGTCGGCGTGCACGCGATCAGCCTCGCGAAGTTCGCCTGGTACGCGTGCCTCCTGCCGGCGACGCTGCTGCTCGTCCGCGCGACGCGCGACGCCGTTCCGCTCCTCCGGGCCGTCGTCATGTGGAGCGTCGTCGCGACGTCCTGGGGGCTCCTTCAGTTCCTCGGGATCGTCTCCGAGTTCGAGGGAAAGCGGCCTGGCCAGCGCGAGCCGTCGTTCGTCGGGATCCACGACCTCGCCGCGCTCTCCGGCGCCGCGCTGGTCGTCGGCGCGCTTGGGATCGCCCTGCGGGACGGCCGCCCGGCGGGCCGGAGCTGGGCTTTCGTCGGGCTCGCGGCGGGGGCGCTCGGCGTGATCCTCTCCGGCGCGATGACCGCGGTCCTCGGTCTGTGGCTCGCCGTCGCCGCCGTCCTGCTCGGCGCCCGCGTGCTCCGCGCGCTCGACGTCCGCCGTGCGCTCGCGCTCCTCGGGGTCGCGCTCGTCGTAACGGCGGGCACGGCGACGATGCGGGCCGACACGATCGAGCGCTTCGCAGAGTTCATCGGGCTGCGCGAGAAGACCGCCGACACGGGCGTCGAGAGCTACGCGCACCGGACGCTGCTCGCGTACATCGGCGGCCGGATCTGGCTCGACCGGCCGATCACGGGCGTGGGGTGGCAGGCGTCGAGCGAGGAGTGGGCCTACGGGCCGTTCCTCGACGCCGCCCGCGCGCGCTTCCCCGACGAGCCCGACCAGGCCTTTCCCTCGCCGGAGCACCCATGGGGCATCCAGCTGCTCTACCTCCAGGTCGCGGCGGACCTCGGGATCGCAGGGATCGTCGTGCTCCTCGGCCTCGCCGCGGCGGGGATCGCGACGGGCATCCGCGGGATCCGCTCCTCGCCGGTCGCGCTCTGCGGCCTCGGCTGGCTGCTCGTCGTCGTGGGGGTGTGGACCGGCATCGGGCTCGTCTCGGGGCTTCCCCTCGGAGCGCTTACCTGGCTTTCATTCGGGTTGGTGGCCGTCCGTGACTGATCCCGACCCGCGCCTCGACCCGCCGCTCTCGATGCCGACCTACGCTGTCCGGGCGCCGCTCGCCCGCTGGCTCGCGGAGGAGGCCGCCCGGGCCGCCGCCGACTTCGGTCGCTACCGCCTGCTCGACGCGGGCTGCGGCGAGAAGCCGTACGCCGCGCTCTTCGCCCCGTACGTCTCGGAGCACGTCGGGCTCGACAACGCGGCGCACGCCCATGCCGACATCGTCGGCCCGATCGAGGCGATCCCGGCGGAGGACGCCTCGTTCGACCTCGTCACCTGCATCCAGGTGCTCGAGCACGTCGACGACCCCGCCCAAGCGATCCGCGAGCTCCATCGCGTCACCCGGCCGGGCGGCCGCGTCCTTCTCTCGACGCACGGCGCGATGGTCTACCACCCGAACCCGTCCGATCCCTGGCGCTGGACACACGAGGGGCTCGAGCGGTTGTTCGCGGCGAACGGCGACTGGCGTTCGGTTACGGTGTCGCCCGGCTCCGGCACGGCCTCGTCCCTCGCGATGCTGAACGCGATCTTCCTCGAACACGCGCTTCGGCGGACCCCGCTCCGACCGCTTCGCGGCGTCGTCGTCTCGCTGCTCAACCGGGGCGCGCGCTGGCTCGACGGCCACTCCGCAGCGCTGCGGGGAACCCGGCCGGGGACGCTGGCGGGGAACTACCACGTGGTCGCGGAGCGGGCCGCGTGACCCGTGTCCTCGTCACCGGTGGCGCCGGGTTGGAGCGTGGGGGAACCCATGGTTCCCCCACGGGCCCCCTCCTTCTGCGTCGCGACGCGACGATGGATTGCTTGGCCTCCCGGCCGGCAAAGCCGGCCCCCGGCCGCCCCAGCGCGCCTCCCGCTCAGGCGATCTACCGCGAGAGCGCCGAGGTGGGGGCCCGAGTTGCTCCGGGGAGACCCGCGTGACCCGTGTCCTCGTCACCGGCGGCGCGGGGTTCATCGGCTCGAACCTCGTCGCGGCCCTGCTCGAGCGGGGCGACGACGTGCGGGTGCTCGACAACTTCTCCACCGGCAGCAGGGCGAACCTCGCCGCGCTCGGGCGCGACGTCGACGTGGTGGAGGGCGACCTCCGCTCCTACGAGCGCGTTCATACCGCGGTCCGTGGGACAGAGGTGGTCTTCCACCAGGGGGCGCTGGGATCGGTGCCCCGCTCCGTCCAGGATCCGCTCAGCTCGACGGCGGTCAACGTCGAGGGCACGCTGAACGTCCTGCTCGCCGCGCGCGACGAGGGGATCCGCAGGATCGTGGCGGCCTCGTCGTCGTCGGTGTACGGCGACGGCGGCACGTTCCCGCGGGCCGAGAGCCAGGCGCCGAACCCGATCTCGCCCTATGCCGTCGCGAAGCTCGCCGCGGAGCGCTTCTGCGTGAGCTTCACCCGTGTCTACGGGATCGAGACGGTCGCGCTGCGCTACTTCAACGTCTTCGGGCCGCGGCAGGACCCGAGCTCCCAGTACGCCGCGGTCGTGCCGAGGTTCATCCGCCAGATCGCGGACGGCGCCGCCGTGACCGTGCACGGCGACGGTGGGCAGTCGCGCGACTTCACGTACGTCGAGAACGTCGTGCGGGCGAATCTCCTCGCCGCCGACGCCGGGGACGCGGCCGGGCGGGTTCTGAACATCGCCACCGGCAGCGCCGAGACGGTCGAGGCGCTCGCCGACACGATCGGGCGGCTGCTCGACCGCCCGGTGGAGAAGACGTACGGGCCGGCTCAGCCGGGCGACGTGCGCGAGTCGTGGGCGGACGTCTCGGCGGCGCGCGAGGCGATCGGCTACGAGCCGCTCGTCGGGTTCGAAGAGGGGTTGCGGCGTACGATCGACGCGATGCTCGGCGCGGAGACTGCCCGGAGATGACGCACGCGTTCGGCTCGATCGACGAGCTCGGCGAGGGCTACGGCTTCCGCAAGGTGCGGCGCGCGCTCGGGGTCGACGCGTTCGGCGTCAACGCGATCGTGATGCCGCCGCGCTACGAGGGCGTCCACCATTACCACGACGAGCAGGACGAGCTCTACTTCGTCCACTCGGGGACGGCGCGAGTCGAGGTCGAGGGGGAGGAACGGGTGCTCGGGCCCGGTGGCCTGGTGCACGTCGCCTCCACGACCCCGCGGCGCATCTCAAATGCGGGCGACGAGGACCTCGTACTGCTCGTCGTCGGTGGCAAGGGCGGCTACGTCGAACGGGACGGCCACCTCGTCGACGAGGCCGATCTCGAGCGCCGCCGGTCGTTCGGCTCGGGCCCCGGCTCGGGCTCCGCGCCGGGCTCGTAGCCGGACAACGCTTGTGTTGATTCATCACAAGCGTTGTCAGGACGCTGCGGTCTAGAGGGCCGCCTCGGGCGGCACGTCCTCCGGGCCGGCGCGAAGCGCGGAACCTGCGAGCGCGAAGACGACGACCGAGAGCCAGTGGATGCCGATCACGTCGGTCTGGAGCCCGAGCACCGCGACGGCCGCGACCGACGACGCGAGCCACGGAGAACGGGCACGCAGCGCGAGGATCAAGGCGAGGAGCCAGCCGACGAACGCCGCGAGGCCGAGCACGCCCGTGTCGACGCCGAGCTCGGTGTAGCTCGACTCACCGGCCTTCACGTCGACTCCCGTCCGTGACGCCGAGACGCCAGAGTTCCCGAGCCCGAAGCCCCACGGGTGGTGCGCGACGGTGCGGATGCCGTCGCGCAGCGCGCTGACGTGGCTGGACGTCGAGCTCTCGCTGGCGCTGAAGGGGTCGTCGGTGGCGACGCCCTGCTGGGCGGCGTTCTCGCGCAGGCACATCAGCTCGGCGGCGGTGTAGGTCGTGCTCGGCCCGATCGTGGGGAAGAGCGCCACGAAGGCGACGGAGGCGACGATCGAGGCGACCGCGAACCCTGCGATCGGCCACGAGCGACGGAGCAGGGCAAGTAGGAGCAGGCCTGCGGGCAGCGCGATGAAGGCGGCCCGCGTGTGCGTCCACAGGAGCCCCGCGTAGGCGAGCGCGCCCGCCGCGACCGTCCAGCGGCGCGGACGTGCGGCCGCCAGCAGCAGGCAGGCGATGACGAGAGTGTACGCGGTCGCGAGCGGGCTCAGGAAGGTCGAGACGAGCCGGCGGACGGGGCTCTCCTCGTCCGTGTTGAGGATCCAGTTCTCGGGCAGGCCCGACAGGCAGCGGTACGCGAGCCCGAGCTGCTCGGAGAACCAGTCCGGCACGCCGGAGTCCCGCCACCACTGGAGGGGCACGAGGTACACGTCGATCAGCCCCCAGGCGGCGAGCCCACAGCCGACCGCGACGATCGTCAGGGCGATCCGCCGCCACCACGTGCGGTCGAGCGTGACGAGCCGCCCGAGGACGTACGCCCCCAGGGGAAGGAGGTGGTGGCGGAGGGCGTAGAGCTCGCCCTTCGCCGTGGCCCCGCCGTCGAGCCAGGACTGCGGCAGCAGCCAGTAGAGGACGACGAGCGCGCCGTACGCGAGCGCCAGCCGGTCAGCCCACACGAGACTCGGCACGGAACCCGCGGCGGCGACGGCCGCGACGAACGCGACGACGAGCACGATCTCCTTCCAGGCCGCGGCGACGTCGAGCGCGGTGTTCCGGACGCCCGCCTGCCAGAGGAGCGCCATCGCGAGGTTGTGGAGCGCGAGCCCGACGACGAGGACCAGCAGCGCGACGCGCGGGATGCGGCCGGTCACGCGCGCCCCCGGCCGGCGCCCGCTCCCGCCCGGCGAAGCCGGGCTCCGCGGCCGCCTGACGCCGCTCGCGGCACGGGGCCTTCCGGGCCCGTACCTGTCGTACTGTGCCCTCCGGCCCCGCACCGCGAGCGGCGCCCCGGGAACGCGCGGGCGTCGGAGGTTGATGCGGGGTGTTTCACGTGGTCGCGACGAGCGTCATGCCGAGGTTGTAGACCCGTACCGGCCCGGGGAACAGCGCCCGCAGGTCACCCGGACCCAGGAGGTGGTTCTCCTTCGCCCACGGCTTTCGGACGATGTCGTACGCGCGTCCGGCGACGGCGTCGGGGAGCCAGTGGACGAACGGGAGGCGCGTGTGCACCTCGAGGGGGAACCAGCGGTTGGGGGTCGTGAGGAAGACCCGCCTGCCGACGCGCACCGCCTCCCGGACGAAGGCCTCCTGGCGCTGGCGCCCGCCGACGTGCTCGATCACGGCGTTCGAGTGGACGATGTCGAACTCGCCGTCCCCGAACGGAAGGTCGCATGCGTCACCCTGCACGTAGTCGATCGCGGGGTAGCGCGCCCGGAAGCGGGCGCCGTCGTGCAGCCCGAGCGCGGTGATCCGCGCGGGCCACGGGTAGTGCTCCTCGAGGAAGTTGTGAGTGGTGCACCCGCTCTCCCCGCCGGACTCGCCGTGCGAGACCTCGTCGACCCCGACGTCGAGGACCGTCGTCTCCGGCCGCGGCTCCATCAGCTCGAGAAAGAGGGCGAGCTTCCGCCGGCGCGAGCGGAGCGAGATCGCGTCTGCGAGCCCCACGGTCGGTCGAGCAGCGTACCGGCGGCGTAGGCTGGGGCGCGCCATGGTCGAGGCCGTTCTCACCCCCACCGGGCCGTACCGCCTGCGGCTGATGGCGCGGGGCGGCGTCTGGCGCGGCGCGCTCCCGCACGGCCGCTCCGCGACGGCGTGGCAGCGGCCGGACGGGCCGGTGATCGTGCGCGCCCCGGACGACGAGGCGGTCGAGCTCGGGCGTTTCATGCTCGCGCTCGACGACGACACGGGCCCGTTCCACCGGCGCTTCGACCGGGACCCGTTGATCGGGCCCTCGGCCCGGGCTCTCGTCGGCTACCGGCCGCTCCGCCGTGCGACGGTGACGCATGCGGTTGTCCGTGCGATGTGCGGCCAGCTCGTCGAGGCGCGGCGTGCGCTCGCGCTCGAGCGGGCGGTCGTCCGGGCCTGCGGCGATCACGTCGTCACGCAGGACGCGCTCCGCCGCCTCTCCCCGGTCGAGCTCCGTCGGCTCGGGCTCGCCCAGCCTCGAGCGACGACGCTCCACCGGCTCGCCGCCACGGTCGACCTCGAGCGACTCCGCGTCCACCCGACGACCGCCGTGGCGCAGCGGCTCCTGCGGGAACCGGGCGTCGGGCCATGGTCGGTCGGCCTGATCGCCCTCGAAGGGCTCGGGCGGTACGAGCTCGGGCTGGTCGGCGACCTCTCGCTCGTGAAGCTCCACGCGGCGCTCACGGGCCGCTGGGTCGAGGGGCCGGACACCGCGGCGCTGCTGGCCCCCTACGAGGAGTGGCAGGGCCTCGCCGGCGAGGTGCTGCTGCTCGGGTGGACGCGGGGGCTCGTGCCGGGCGCCTCCGTCGACGGGGCGCGCATCGCGCGCCGTCGAGCGCGAAGGGCGGCATAGTGTCGGCCATGGCGATCGACGAGCGGCGCATCGCGGTGCTCGGCGCCGGGCGGATCGGCGAGGCGCTGATCGCCGGTCTGCTCTCGTCGGGCTGGCGTGAGCCCGGCGAGCTGTCCGCGTCGTCACGGCGCGACGAGCGCGTCGCCGAGCTCGCCGAGCGCTACGGCGTTCGGGCGACGTCGAGCAACGTCGAGGCTGCGGCCGGCGCGTCGCTCGTGGTCGTCTCGGTGAAGCCGCAGGACATCGAGGCCCTCCTCGGCGAGATCGGCCCCGCGATCACGCCCGAGCAGACGGTGCTCACGATCGCCGCGGCCACGCCGACGGCGACCGTCGAGCGCTACCTCGCGTCCGGCGTCCCGGTCGTGCGCGCCATGCCGAACACGCCGTCGACCGTCCACGAGGGGATCGCCGGGCTCTGCGGCGGGGCGCACGCCGACGAAGAGCACGTGACCCTGGCAGCCGAGGCGCTCACACATCTCGGGCGCGTGGTGCGGGTGCCCGAGGAGGCGATGGACGCCGTCACGGCCGTCTCGGGCTCCGGACCTGCGTACTTCGCGTTGCTCGCGGAGGCGATGATCGAAGCCGGGCTGCTGCTCGGGCTCTCGCGCGAGATCTCGACGCAGCTGGTCGTCCAGACCATGCTCGGCACCGCGAAGCAGCTCCGCGACGAGAAGCTGCATCCGGTCGAGCTGCGCGAGATGGTCACCTCTCCGGGCGGGACGACGATCGCCGCGATCCGCGAGCTCGAGTCCGCCGGCGTCAGGGCCGCGTTCCTCAACGCGATCCAGGCCGCCATGACGCGAGCCCGAGAGCTGACCGCAGATCAGGACTGAAGTATTCCGCGAAGTTGGATTCCGCAGGAGCGGAATCCAACCGCGGAGATCCCGCCTTCGGCGGGCACACCCTGAAACGGCCTGCTTCGCGGCCGAAACCCGTTCAGGCGGGCAGAAGCGGCGACGACAGCGCCGTCACCTCGAGCCCTCGCTCTCGCGCGAGGGCGTCGAGCACCAGCACGGTGTCCGCGACGGGCACGTCCTCGAGAAAGGCGTCGCGCTCCTCGAACGAGCCGAGCACCTCGCGCCGTGCCGCCTCGTACGCGGGCGCGTCGGCCGCAGCAAGTGCCGCGAGCGCGTGCGCGACGGCGACGGGCTGGAGCCCCTCCTCGGCGATCCGCTCGGCAACCGGCCGCGCCTCGGGGTCACGACGGAGCACGAGCAGAGCGAGCGCGGCGCAGTAGCCCCCGATGGGGCCCGTGGCCTCGGCCGCGCCCGCGGCGAGAGCCGCCTCCGCGTCGCGTCGTGCGCCGTCGTGGTCGCCCGCCATGAGACGGCAGCGGAGCATGGCGATCGGGCGGCCCCAGGCCCCGGCGGGCGCCGCCCCCCAGCTCGTCTCGTACTGGTCGGCCGCGCGGCGCAGCAACGCCGATGCCTCCTCGGGCTCGCCGAGCATCACGGCGCTCAACCCCCCGGCCCAGGACGCCCCCGCGATCCCGGCGAGCCGAAAGTCCTCGCGCTCGCCCTCTGTCGCGGGCGTGACGAGCCGCCTCTCGTGCTCGTCGAGCGCCCACTCCCGTTTCGCGGCCCAGTCCATGCAACTTGCAGTCTGCAACTTGCACGTAGTCTCCGGCCCCGTGAGCGGCACCAGGTTCGACCTCGAACGGCTCCAGACGAGTGTCGGCCCGGTCGCGCAGGTGACGATCGGGAACGACTCGGGCGGCCGGCACCCGAACACGTTCGGAGAGTCGGCGCTCGAGTCGCTTGCCGAGGTGCTCGGGCGGCTACGGACAAGGGACTGGCGCGGCCTGCTGCTCACGGGCAGCAAGGGGAGCTTCGGCGCCGGGGCCGACATCGGCGAGTTCCCCGAGATCACCGCCGAGCGGGCGCGGGCAGGAAGCCGCGCCGGTCACGACCTGTTCGGCCGGCTGCGCGAGCTGCCGTTCCCGACGCTCGCAGCGATCAACGGTGCAGCGCTCGGAGGCGGGCTCGAGCTCGCGCTCCACTGCGATCACAGGACGATCGGCGCCGATGTGCGTCACGTGGGGTTCCCCGAGGTGTTCCTGGGGCTGATCCCCGCCTGGGGCGGAACGCAGCTCGCGCCGCGGCTCGTCGGGGCGGAGCAGGCGGTGCGGCTCGTCGTCGACAACCCGCTCCGCCAGAACCGGATGATCGGCGCCGAGGAGGCCCTCGAGCTCGGCGTCGTCGACGAGATCTTCACCGCCGACGACCTGCTCGAGCGCTCGCTCGGGCTGCTGCTCGAGCGCATCGAGGCGGGAGAGGGAAAGCGCCTGCCGGACGCCGACCTCGCGGACGTCGCCGAGGTCGTGCGGAGAGCCCGCGCACGGGTCGACGACGCGGTGCACGGCCAGGCGCCCGCGCCCTACCGGGCGCTCGAGCTGATCGAAGGGGCGGCGAGGTGGAGCCTCGAGGAGGGATACCGCGCGGAGGAGGATGCCGTCGCCGAGTTGCTCCCCGGGCCCGAGGCGCAGGCGTCGCTCTACGCGTTCGACGTCGTCGAGCGGCGCCTCCCGCGGCAGGCGCCGGCCGGTGGGGCCGAGCCACGGAGGATCGAGCGCGTTGGGATCGTCGGCGCCGGGTTGATGGCGACGGGGCTCGCGACGCTCTTCGTGCGGCGACTCCGTGTCCCCGTCGTCCTCACCGACGTCGATCCCGAGCGGGCCCCGCGCGCCGTTGAGGCGATCGGCGCCGAGCTGGACCGGCTCGTGTCGCGGGGGCGCGTGCGCGGGGAGGACGCCGACGCGCTCCGGCCGCTCGCCGTGGCGGGCGAATCGACGGATGCGTATGAGGGCTGCGGCCTCGTGCTCGAAGCGGTGTTCGAGGAGCTCGCCGCGAAGCGGGAGGTCTTCACCGCGCTCGAGCAGGTCGTCGATCGAGAGTGCGTGCTCGCCACGAACACCTCCGCGCTCTCCGTGACAGCGATGGCCGAGGGGCTGAAGCACCCCGAGCGCGTCGTCGGCCTCCACTTCTTCAATCCCGTCGAGGTGCTGCCGCTGGTCGAGGTGGTCCGTGCCCGAGAGACCGACGACGTGACGCTCGCGACGGCGTGGGACGTCGTCCAGCGGCTCCGCAAGCGGGGCGTCGTGGTGCGGGACGCCCCGGGCTTCGTCGTCAACCGGCTGCTGGCGCGGCAGACGGCGGTGCTCATGCAGGCCCTCGCGGAGGGCGCGTCGTTCGAGGAGACCGACGAGGCGGCGCTCCGGCTCGGCCTGCCGATGCCGCCCTCGGCGCTCCTCGCCGTCGTCGGCCCGCGGGTCGCCAACCACGTGCTCCTGACCCTCAACGAGTCGTGGCCCGACCGCTTTCCCCGATCGGAGGTCCTGCAGGCGCTCTCGGACGGCGAGCTGCCTGCGCTCGAGGAGAGGGACGACCGTCCCACCGTCGACGAGATCCACGAGCGGATCCTCGAGGCGCTCGCCGACGAGGCCCGGCGGATCCTCGACGAGGGCGTCGTCGCCGGCGCGGGGGAGCTCGACGCGTGCCTGATCCTCGGCGCCGGGTTTCCCTTCTTCCGCGGCGGGATCACCCCCTACCTCGACCGGACGGGCGTCTCGGAGCGTGTTGCCGGGGGCGTGCTCGGCGAGCGCTGACCACTACTCTCCGGCCGAGGATTTCGCTAGTCTCCGGGGTGCAGCGACGCCGGCGCACGACGATGCCCGCGCGAGCTGCCTTCCTCGATCGTTGCGCAGGAGTGAGCGGCGCGCACCGAGGCTGCTGCCGAGATGCAGGAATCCACCTACACCGCGACCGATCGAACCGAGCACGCGCCCGCGCTTGTGGCCGCGGCGACACGCGCCGAGGCCTGGTTCGGCGAGCCGTTCCTCCATCCGGACGAGGATCCGGAGGTGGCGCTGGCGCCCGGCACCGCTCGGCGACGCGCGCTCGACGACGCGCAGGCGGAGATGGAGCAGGGGCTCCGGCGCCCCTCGAACGACTGGAAGGTCCGCTACGGGCTGATGCTCGGCCTGGAACGGGTGCTCGCCGCCGAGACACCGAGCACGGCAGCAGGCACGACGCTCCGCCGGCACCAGATCGACGCGCTCGCGGGGATGCTCACCGAGCTGATCGCGGCCACCCAGCGAAGCGCCGACGAGAACGGCAACGGCACCAACGGCGCCGTCGCGGAGCTCGTCGAGGAGCTCGAGGACGACGAGGAGGACGCGGAGGACGCGGAGCTCCTCGACGAGGAGGCGGAGGAAGAGGAGTCGTTCACCGGCGCCGACCCCGGCGCGGTGAGGCGCTACCGCTTCCGCCATCCGACCGCGTCGGGCAAGACGATCGCCGCGGCCGGGTTCGTCGAGGCCGCCCGGGAGCTCGGCGTGCTGATCCTCACCCACCGCCGCCTGCTCGTCGACCAGTTCCGCCGCGACCTTACGACGGAGGGGTACGGCGACCGGCTCACGGACGCGATCGAGCAGGGCCAGGAGCCGCTCCGCGGCGACCCGATGACGATCCAGACGTACGCCTGGTTCGCCCGGCACGCGGACGAGATCTCCCGCACCGCCTATCAGCTCGTGATCTGCGACGAGGCGCACACGGCGCTCGGCGAGAAGACGTCCAACGCGATCAGGCGGTTCCCCGAGCCTCTCTACATCGGCATGACGGCGACCGAGGAGCTGATCGCGAAGCAGGTCTCGGACGTCTTCCCGGCCTCGGTCGACGACCTGCCGCTGACCGACGCGGCGCGTCGCGGGTTGATCGCTCCGATCCGCTGTCTGCGCGTCCCGCCGGTCGCCGCGATCAACTCCGTCCCGATCGTCGGCGGCGACTTCGAAGAGCGAGCCCTGGCCGACGCCCTCGACCACATCGCGCTGAACCAGGCCGCCGCGAGCCTCTACCGCGACCGCTTCGGGCAGACCCCAGGGATCGTCTACGCGGCCGGCGTCGACCACGCCTACCACCTGGCGCAGGAGTTCCGCGCCGCCGGGCTCAAGACGATGGCGGTCTCGGGCCGGACGCCGCCGCGCGAGCTGGCCGAGACTCTCGCCGCCTACGAGCGCGGCGAGATCAACGTGCTCATCAATGCGCAGCTCCTCGCCGAGGGATGGAACTCACCGCGGGCGACGGTCTGCATGCACCTCGCGCCGACGGCCTCGAAGCGGGTGTACCAGCAGCGGATCGGGCGAATCATGCGAATGCACCCGCGGAAAGAGGCCGGGATCGTCGTCGACTTCGTCCCGAAGGGGGCGACGCACAACGAGCGGGTCGTCTCCCTCCACTCGCTCCTCGACGCGGACTTCTACCGCGAGGGTGCGCGCGTCACGCCCGCACCTCGCCGCCGGTCGGCTCGCCGAGCGCGGCGGAGGCTCTCGCCGGCGCCCTGGCTCGTGCCGGTCACGCAGGACGTCGGTCGCCGGCTCGCCGTCATCCAGCGCGAGTGGCAGCGGGTCGACCCGCGCTTCCTCGACGACGACGAGCAGCGCTTCTGGGCGACGATCGCCGGCCGCCAGATCCGGTTCGACCAGCGCGCAGACTTCGCGCGGAAGTTCGCAGAGGGAAGGGCGGGCAAGGCCGCGCTCGAGACGTTCCTCGCGGTCTGCGCCGCCGAGAACCCGAACCGCCGGCTGCGCATGACCGCGCTCGCCGACCGCGTCGCGACGCCCGTCGAGCGGGCCGACTTCGACGATCTCGTCACGCTCGTCACGCAGGCGCCGCCGTGGGAGAAGGACCGCGCCGCGGGCGTGCGCATCCTCCTCCGGGCCGTCGGCGAGGGGAAGGCCGTCGCACCGGATCAGATCCTCAGCCGCTGGACCTGGCGCCTGGCCCGCGCGGTGCGCAAGACCCTCGACCGGAAGGCGAGCCAGGAGTTTCCCGAGGCCAAGCGCCTGCTCGGTGCCGTCGCCAACTCGCGCGGCCACCGGCACGAGGAGAACGTCGGTCAGCTCGTCCGGATCGCCGCCGCGCTGCCGCCGCCCGTCGGGGCCGCGCTCCTTGCGTCGGCGGAGGGGTACACGCCCCGGGCGAACCAGCTCCTCGACCGCGCGCGCGAGGCGCTCGGACCGATCCAGGAGACCGCCACCGCCCTTGCCGAGAGCCTCCCGACGCCGAAGGCGCCCGCACGGAAGTCCCGTCGCCGCCGCCGCAAGCGGCGCACCGAGAGCGCTCCCGCCTCGGGCGAGAGCACCCAGGCGCCCACGGAGGAAGCCGCATCGCCGGACGTGCCGGCCGCCGCGGGTGAGGGCGAAGCCGCCGCGGAAACCGCCTAGCGCCCCGGACGCCGCCGGAGGCGGCAGTCCGCTCGCAGGCTAGCTCTCGTCCGGCTCGTCGGACGAACGGCGGTCACGGTCGCGCAGGAACCGGGTCAGCTCGTCTGCGAGGGCGTCGCCGGTCGGCAGCTGCCCTTCCTCCGTGAACGAGTCGAGCGAGTCGGCCCGCTGCTCGAGCTCCTCGACGTAGGCCTGCGTCTCGGGATCCGAGGCGACGGCCTCGCTGACCTGCGTGGCGTACTCCTCCTCCGCCTCGTCGAGCTCGACGGTCGGGATCGGGACGCCGATGAGGTCCGCGAGGCGAACGCAGAGCGCTTTCGCGGCGCGCGGGCTCGGGGCGAGGGAGACGTAGTGCGGCACCGCCGACCAGAGGCTGACGGAGCGCAGATCCGCGGCGCGGCATGCGTCGTGGAGGACGCCGACGATCCCGGTCGGTCCCTCGTAGCGCGACAGCTGGAGCCCGAGCTCCTCGACCAGCCGGGGATCGGTCGCCGCGCCGGTGACCGGTGCGGGCCGTGTGTGGGGCACGTCGGCGAGCAGCGCGCCGAGCGTTACCACGAGCTCGACGCCGAGGTCGCGCGCGAGCCCGACGACGAGGTCCGTGAAGGCTCGCCAGCGATAGTTCGGCTCCACGCCGAGGAGGATCACTGCGTCACGATCGGTGCCGGGGACCGTCGCATGGAAGAACGCGTTCTCGGGCCACTCGATCCGACGTGAAAGGCCGGCGTCGAGCGTGACGGTCGGCCGCACGGCCTGGAAGTCCATGAAGCTCTCGGGGTCGATGTCTGCGAAGCGCGTGGCGTCCCACTGCTTCGCGAGGTACGCGGCGGCGACCGTCGCGGCCTGACCGCCGTCGTTCCAGCCGCGGAACGCGGAGATCAGCACGGGTCGTCGAAGCGCCGGCTGCTCGGCGATGCGCAGGTCGTCGGCCACGTACACAGCCTAACTGCGGTCTTGCGACCGCCGAGACGGGGCTACGGATGCGCCTGCTCGAGCCGCGCCTTGTCGCGCTCGGTGCTCTCGGCGGCCGCCGCCGCCCGTGCGGCGAGCGGCGCGGGCGGCCGCCACAGCGCGTAGGCGATCGCGACCGTCAACGCCCAGATCGTCGCGGCGAGCGCCACGTGGACGAGGACGAGCCCCCAGGGGAGCGCGTTTCGGTACTGCACCTCGCCGACGACCATCTGCGCGACGAGCACCACGAGAAGCACCCCCGCGAGCCGCAGCACGCCCGCCGCCTCGCGTCGTGCGCGGAGGAGCTGCCAGCTGACGAGCAGGAACCCGATCCCGTATGCCGCGGCCACGCGCACGTGGACGTAGACCGTGTCCCGGATCCCTAGGCCCAGGCGCTCGACGTCCGAGCTCGCGCCCGGATGCGGTCCCGACGCCGTCGCGACCGCGCCCGTCACGACCATCACCGCGCACACGCCGACGCCGATGATCGCGACCACTCTCAGCCAGTGAGGGCCGACCGGCGCGCCGAGGCCGAGGGCGTTGCTCCACGCCTCGAACGCGACCACGACCGAGAGGCCGACGACGACGAGAGCGAGCAGGAAGTGCGACATCACCGCGAGCGGGTGGAGGCCGAGGATCACGGTGAGCCCGCCGAGTGGGATCTGCGCGAGCGCACCGAGGAAGGCGGCAAGCGCCACGCGGCGGACCCAGCCGGCGAGCCCGGCGACCCGACGTGAAGCGAGCCACGTCGCAAGCGATGCGAGGAGCCCCGCGAGCGCGACGATCCGGTTGCCGAACTCGACCATCGCATGGAAGTCGGCCGCCGGGAACGGCGTCTGGCCGCAGCGGGGCCAGTTGTCGCAGCCGAGGCCCGAGCCGGTGAGCCGGACGAAGGCCCCGGAGGCGACCACGAGACCGAAGGTGAGTAGCGAGAGCGTCGCGATCTGGGCGAACCGGTGGGCCGACACCGGCCCTGCGAGCCGCGCGGGGAGCCTCACGCGCCGTCCAGCGACACGCCGCTCCCCGTGGTCACCCGGCCGATCGCCCACACGCGGAGCCCGGCGGCGACGAACGCCGCCTCGAGCACGACCCGTCGCTCGGCCGGCAATGTGAACAGCAGGCCGCCGGCGGTCTGCGGGTCGTAGGCGAGCGCCTCGAGGGCCGGCGCCGCGGTGCTCTCCACGTACGGCCCGGCGAACTCGCGGTTGCGGCGATCCCCGCCCGTCCGGATTCCCTGCTCGGCGACCTCGAGCGCGCCCGGGAGCGCGGGCACCGCGCCGGCGTCGAGCTCGAGCCGCACTTCCGAGCGCACCGCGACCTCGTGCGCGTGGCCCAGCAGGCCGAATCCCGTGACGTCCGTGACCGCGTGGGGCTCGAAGGGGCGCAGCGCCTTGGCGGCCTCCCGGTTCAGCTCGACCATCGCCTCCGTCGCCGCCTCGAGCGCTCCATCGGGAGCACGAGCCTCGCGCGCGGCCTGGAGGACGAGCCCGGTACCGAGGGGCTTCGTGAGGTACACGCCGTCGCCGGGACGGGCGTCGCTCTTCCGCCAGACGCCGTCCGGATGCACCGTGCCCACGACGGCGAGACCGTACTTCGGCTCGTCGTCGCGGATCGTGTGCCCACCCGCGAGGATCGCGCCGGCCGTCCGCGTGGTCTCCGCCGCACCGGCGAGGATCTCGCCGAGCATCTCCGTCGGCAGCTCCTCGGGGAACGCCGTCACCGACAGCGCGAGCAGCGGCGTGCCGCCCATCGCGAACACGTCGTTGAGGGCGTTGGTGGCGGCGATCCGCCCGAAGGTGTGGGGGTCGTCCACGACGGGCGGAAAGAAGTCGACCGTGAAGACGAGCGCGGTGTCGTCGTCGAGCCGGTAGACGGCTGCGTCGTCGGCCGGGTCGAGCCCGACGAGCAGGTCGGCCGTGTCGGCGGTGACGAGCCCGCCGACGAGCTCCTCCAGGCGCGCGGCGGAGTACTTCGCGGCGCAGCCGCCGGCCCGCGCGAGAGACGTCAGCTCGACGGGGGCTGCCATGCCCCGAGTGTAGGCGGGCAACGGAGCCGGCCGGGACGATGTGCGAGGATCGTTCGCGTGCCGAGCGCTCTCGTGACCGGAGGCTCGTCGGGCATCGGGCTCGCGATCGGTCGGATGCTTCGCGAGGACGGGTTCGCGCTGACGCTCGCCGCACGCAACGTCGAGCGGCTCGAGGCCGCGGCAGCCGAGCTCGACGCCGCGTCGCTCGCGGTCGACGTCCGCGACGAGGAGGCATGCGCGGGCCTCGTCGCGGCGCACGTCGAGCGACACGGAGGGCTCGACGTGCTCGTCAACTGCGCGGGGGTCGGGATCGCAGGGCGGATCGGCGACATGAGCGCGAAGCAGTTCGATCTCCAGCAGTCCGTGAACCTGCGCGGCGCGTTCCTCGTGACGCGCGAGGCCCTGCCCGCGCTCCGGGCCGCGCGCGGGTACGTGTTCAACCTCGCCTCGATCGCCGGCACGATCCCGACCCCGGGGCTGGCGGGCTACGGCGCGGCGAAGGCGGCGTTGATCGCCCTGACCCGGTCGCTCGACCGCGAGGAGGCCCGCACGGGCGTGCGGGCGACCGCGATCTGCCCGGGCTTCGTCGACACCCCGATGGCGGAGTGGACCGGCATCCCGGGACAGGAGATGATCCAGCCCGAGGACTGCGCCGAGATCGTGCGCGCGCTCCTGCGTCTGAGCCCGTACGCGCGCGTCCCGGTCGTCGTGATCGAGCGGGCGGGCGAAGGCGTCTGAGCGTTACTCCTCGGCGGGCGGCGACAGCGCACCGAGTGCTTGGTCGCCGCTCGTCAGCCCGAGGCGGCCGTAGAGCGAGAGCTTCTCGCGGGTGTCCTCGAGATCCGGGAGGCGCAGCGCGAGCTGGCCGATCCGGTCCAACGGGCCGAAGGCGGCGTCCTCGACTCGCTCCATCGAGAGGCGCTCGGGCCGGTATGTCGCATTCTCCGAGACCGTGTCGAGGATCGTGTAGTCGTCACCGCGGCGGAGCTCGACCGTGACCTCACCCGTGACGGGGCTCCCGACCCAGCCCGCGAGGCTCTGGCGAAGCATCAGGGCCTGCGGATCGAACCAACGGCCCTCGTAGAGAAGGCGGCCGAGGCGGCGGCCGGCCGAGCGATACTCCTCGAGCGTCGCCTCGTTGTGGATCGCATGGAGGAGGCGCTCGTATGCCAGGTGGAGGAGGGCCATCCCGGGTGCCTCGTAGATGCCGCGGCTCTTCGCCTCGATGATCCGGTTCTCGATCTGGTCGGACATCCCGAGCCCGTGCCGGCCACCGATCGCGTTCGCCTCGCGGACGAGCGCCACACGGTCGTCGATCCGCTCGCCGTTCAGCGCGACCGGCCAGCCCTCCTCGAACCGGACCCGCACGACCTCCGGCTCGACGTCCACCGCTGGGTCCCAGTGCCTCACACCC
>Ga0114129_10000897_pt1 | contig 38727 bp, 46 predicted proteins | sample RhiMetdeltSRZDD1_FD_80071 | JGI IMG/M metagenome (GOLD analysis project Ga0114129, IMG submission 80071) | Populus rhizosphere microbial communities from Tennessee, USA - Rhizosphere MetaG P. deltoides SRZDD1 (version 2) (version 2) | ecosystem: Host-associated > Plants > Roots > Rhizosphere >...
ATAACGTGAGCCTGGCGATCGAGCTGATCACGCCGGTGGCACTGGAAAAGGGACTGCGATTCGCAATCCGTGAAGGCGGCCGCACGGTCGGCGCTGGAACGGTAACCGACATCATTGCTTAAATCATGCTGAACGAAAAAATTCGAATTCGACTAAAGGCGTACGACTCCCGCGTGCTGGACCAATCGGCAACGGAGATCGTCGATACCGCGAAGAGAACCGGCGCACGTGTAGCGGGTCCAATTCCTCTTCCGACCATCATTAATAAATTTACCGTTCTCCGTTCTCCTCACGTCGATAAGAAATCGCGAGAACAATTCGAGATTCGCACGCACAAACGGCTGCTGGACATTCTGGAGCCGACACCGCAAACGGTGGATGCATTGATGAAACTCGATCTGCCTGCCGGCGTCGACGTGGAGATTAAAGCATTCGGGCGGGAGCACGCGAAATGATCAACGGGCTACTTGGTAAAAAACTCGGCATGACCCAGTTGCTCCAGGACGATGGAACAGTTGTTCCAGTGACGGTGATTCAAGCGGGCCCCTGCGTCGTCGTACAGAAAAAGACGAAGCAGAAGGATGGCTACGATGCCGTGCAACTCGGGTTCGTAGAGTTCATCAAACCGAAACGCGTGGGCCAGCCGATGACTGGTCACTTTAAGAAAGCCAATGTCGCGCCGGCGAGATTCGTTCGCGAAATCGCGGTCGAAGGTGAAGAAAGCGCCAATCCGGGCGACAAGGTGATGGTCGATATCTTCACGGCGAACGAACGGGTTCACGTCGTCGGTACCAGCAAAGGCCGAGGATTTGCCGGATTCGTCAAGCGGCATCACTTCCGTGGCGGCCGCGCCTCTCACGGATCGATGTTCCATCGTGCGCCGGGATCCATCGGTGCGTCGGCGTATCCGTCCCGCGTCATAAAGGGCATGCGGATGGCGGGGCACCTGGGCAACGCTCGAGTTACCGTCCAAAACCTGGAGGTTGCGCGCGTTGACCAGGAGAACAATCTGTTGTTCCTGCGCGGTGCTGTGCCCGGTCCAGCCGGCGGGTACTTGGTTGTAGAGAAGTCCGGACGGTAACAGAAGGAAAGACAATGGCAACTGTGGATGTAAAAAACTTGAGCAACGAAGTCGTCGGCAAGATTGACCTTGCGGACTCCGTTTTTGCCGGACCCATCAACCAAGGTCTGATGCATTTGGCTGTCAAGCAGTACCTCGCAAGCCTCCGATCCGGCACTCATAAAACGAAAACACGCGCGGAAGTGTCCGGCAGCGGGAAGAAACCTTGGAGGCAAAAAGGAACGGGAAGAGCCCGCGTTGGAGAGATCCGGAATCCGCTTTGGCGCAAAGGTGGTACTGTGTTTGGTCCGCGCCCACGCAGCTATGAAGCTCCTCTCCCCAAGAAGATGTTTCGAGCCGCTTTGAGATCGGCCCTGGCCCTAAAGCTCAAGGAAAATCAGTTGAATGTCATCGACGCCTTCACACTCGAGAGTCACAAGACCAAGGCGTTCTCGCAGGCGCTCAGCAAGCTTGGTTTCGACCGCAAGGTCCTTCTCGTGGACCATCAGGAGAATCCCAACCTCTGGCTGGCCTCGCGCAATCTGAATGATGTTCAACTCCTTCCCAATCTCCAGGTGACGCCCTACCACGTCTTGAATGCAAATCATGTCGTGTTCACGAAGGCGGCGATCGAAGCTTTACAGGAGGTGCTGACCAAATGAGCACCATTTATGACGTTATTAAGCGGCCCATCATTACCGAAAAAGGACTCACGCTCAAGGAGAACGGCCGGACGCTCTGTTTTGAAGTCGAAGACCGCGCCAGCAAGCAGCAGATCCAAGAGGCCGTCGAGCGTTTGTTCAAGGTCAAGGTCCAACACGTCCGCACGATGGTGGTGCCTGGAAAGATGAGACGCCGCGGCAAGTACACCGGGTATCGCTCGGATTGGAAGAAGGCGTATGTCACGCTTCGCGAAGGCGAAAAGATGATCGAGTACGGGGAGAACTTTTAATGGCAATTAAGACTTTCAGACCAAAGACCCACTCGCTCCGCTTCAAGACGGTCATTGACTACAAACAGGATCTCACGGCGGACGAGCCGTACAAGCCGCTTCTGGATCGAAAAAACCGGATCAACGGCCGCAACAACTACGGCCAGCTTACCGTCCGGCATCGCGGAGGCGGTAACAAGAAGCACTATCGGGTGATCGATTTCCGCCGGGACAAGGTCGGTATACCTGCGAAAGTGGAAACCATCGAATACGATCCGAATCGGTCCGCTTTCATTGCGCTGCTCAGTTATGCCGACGGGGAGCGCCGTTACATCCTTCAGCCTGTCGGCTTGAAAGTCGGCATGTCCGTCGTTGCCGGTCCTGAAGCCGACATTCTCGTTGGCAATGCCTTACCCTTGAAAAATATTCCGCTGGGTACCACGGTACATAACATCGAATTGCGTCCCGGCAAAGGCGCACAGATGGCGCGGAGCGCCGGCGCAGCCGCGCAGTTGGTTGCTAAAGAAGGAGCATACGCCCACGTCAAGCTGCCTTCGGGCGAAGTAAGACTGGTGAACGTCAACTGCATTGCGACGATCGGCCAGGTCGGTAATCTGGACCACGAGAATGTCACCATCGGAAAAGCTGGGCGGACGCGGCACATGGGGATTCGTCCTACGAACCGAGGTGTCGTTATGAACCCCGTCGACCATCCTCATGGCGGCGGCGAAGGCCGCGTGAAGGGATATCACCCCATGACTCCATGGGGAAAGCCAACCCTTGGTTACAAAACGCGAAACAACAAACGAACGGATAAGTTCATCGTGAAGAGGAAGACGAAGTAGCATGCGTTCACAGAAAAAAGGACCGTTCATCGATGAGCCGCTCATGAAAGCAATCACCGGAATGAACGCGCGCAACGAAAAGAAAATCTACAAGACATGGTCGCGCCGCTCGACGATCATTCCGGAAATGGTGGGCCATACGATCGCTGTTCATAACGGAAAGAAATTCATTCCGGTTTACGTCACAGAAAACATGGTCGGCCACAAGCTGGGAGAGTTTGCGCCGACGAGGACGTTCAAAGGACACAGCGCTGCAGGCACGAAGGACAAAGCAGTCGCTCCAGCCGGACCAACCGGACCACCGCCGGGAGCGGGTGGTGGAGGCGCTGCGCCAGCTGCGCCTAAGGCAGGTTAACGATGGTGAGCAGAGCAACAAGTCGGTTCATTCGTATGTCGCCGCAGAAAGCGCGCCTCGTCGTCGATCTGATTCGCGGAAAAAACGTGAACGAGGCTCTCATGACTTTGAAGTTCACGAACAAGCCGAAATCGACTCGCGAGATCGAAAAAGTAGTCAAATCTGCCGTCGCAAACGCGACACAGAAAAACGAGAACGTCGATGTCGACAACCTGTTCGTCGAGGCGTGTTTCATCAACGAAGGTCCGCGCCTCAAACGGATTCGTCCGGCGCCGATGGGCCGTGCCTATCGGTATCAGCGCCGCACGTCGCATATCACGATCCAATTGGGAGAGAGGGCATAATGGGTCAAAAGACACATCCTTACGGATTCCGGCTCGGAGTTACCAAGCCATGGCGCTCGCGGTGGTTTGCCAAACGCGACTATAGCCGGCTGCTCCACGAAGACCTGAAGTTGAAACGCGATCTCCTGAAGCAGCTCGCCCATGCCGGTGTAAGCAATATCGAAGTTGAGCGGATGGCGAATAAACTTCGCATCACGATCTATACATCCCGCCCGGGAATCATCATCGGACGCAAAGGTTCGGAAATCGACAAGCTGAAGGCTGATGTACAAAAGCGTACGAACCGTGAGGTCTATATCAACATTCAGGAAATTCACCGGCCCGAACTGGATGCTCAGCTCGTTGCGGGCGCAATCGCGATGCAGCTCGAAAAGCGAATCGCATTCCGACGCGCAATGAGGAAGTCCGTGGATTCGGCTCTCCGGTTCGGAGCCAAGGGTATCAAGGTGCGTGTCAGCGGTCGATTGAATGGCGCGGAAATCGCCCGGTCCGAATGGTACTTGCAGGGCCGCCTGCCGTTGCACACGCTGCGCGCCGATGTTGATTACGGATTTGCTCAGGCCTACACGACGTACGGCGTCATTGGAGTGAAATGCTGGATCTATAAAGGGGAGATTCTGCCGAGCAAGCAGCCGCAGGCGCCGGCAGCCGCGCGGATTTAGAACTGTAGGGGCGGTCTATGACCGCCTAGGCGCTCATAGAGCGCCACTACAAACAAAGGGACTGAAATCATGTTGATGCCAAAGAAAGTAAAGTACCGGAAGCAACAGCGCGGCCGCATGAGAGGCAAAGCCTGGCGGGGTTCGTCCCTCGAATTCGGTGATTTTGGCTTGAAAACACTCGATGCTGCTTGGATTACAGACAGGCAGATTGAAGCTGGACGTATTGCGATCACGCGCTTCGTCAAGCGGGGCGGCAAAGTCTGGATTCGAATTTTTCCGGATAAACCGGTAACCAAAAAGCCGGCTGAGACGCGCATGGGGAAAGGAAAGGGCGCACCCGAGTACTGGGTCGCTGTAGTGAAGCCGGGGCGGATCCTGTATGAAATGGAAGGCGTTCCGGAATCCGTCGCCCGTGAAGCGATGCGGCTGGCGGCTCAGAAATTGCCAGTGCACACCAAATTCGTCATGCGCGAGGAAAAGGGAGGCGAATAGTGAAGTCTGGAGACCGGGTTAAAAAACTTCGCGACCTGTCGGTTGATGAGCTTTCTCGTCAGGAAACCGAGATGAACGAACAGATGTTCAAGTTGCGATTCCAATTAGCGATGGGCCAAACGGAGTCGCTCAATAAACTGCGGCAGGTCCGCAAGGACAGAGCACGATTGCTAACGATTATGCGTGAGAAGAGTAATGGCTGACGAAACAACGACAACTGCAACCGATAAACAAGTCCGTCATCGCCAGGAAAAAGTTGGCATCGTGACGAGCACGAAAATGCAAAAAACCATTGTGGTCGAAGTGCGCCGGCGTGTTGCACATCCGGTTTACAAGCGAATCGTCACAAGACGCTCAAAATTCATGGCTCACGATGAGCACGGGAAAGCACACGAGGGCGACATGGTCAGAATCGTCGAGAGCCGTCCTCTCAGCAAAAACAAACGCTGGAGCCTGAAAGAGGTTATCCGAGCCGCGGCGACGGGAGTTTAGTCATGCCTGTTCAAATGAGGACCATCCTCGAGGTGGCGGACAATTCGGGGGCAAAGCGCCTCGCATGTATCTTGCCTATTGGCGGCTCCACCGGCCTGAAGGCTGGCCTCGGTGACATCGTGACCGCCTCGGTGAAGGAGGCAAGTCCCGACAGCAACGTGAAAAAAGGTACGGTCGTCAAGTGCGTGATCGTCCGTACACGGAAGGAAACGCGTCGTAAAGATGGTACGTACATCCGGTTCGACACGAACGCGGCAGTACTCATCAACGACGATCACGAACCAATCGGAACACGCGTCTTCGGTCCCGTCGCTCGCGAGCTGCGCGACAAGAAATTTATGAAAATCGTATCGTTGGCCCCGGAGGTGATTTAAATGGCAGGCGTACCTCCAATCAAGAAGAACGACGAAGTGTTCATTCTGCGCGGCAAAGATCGCGGGCGAACAGGCCGTGTCCTGATTGTGTTGCCGAAAGATCAAAAGATCGTGGTCGAAGGCATTCAAATGATCAAGCGGCATACCCGGCCGAACCCGCAGAAGAACATCAAAGGCGGAATTGTAGAGAAAGAAGCGCCGATTCATATTTCCAACGTCGCGGTTGTTTGCAAGAACTGCAAACAGCACACGCGCATTGCCAACAAAGAACTCGGCGACGGCCGTCGTGCACGCGCCTGTAAGAAATGCGGGAACACTATCGATTAGCGGACGTGTGCAAGGTTTAAGCATGTAGCGGGTTTCGGCCCGCGTTAGTTGGAGAAACGAAGTGAGTAAGAAAGAAGAAAAGCAAAAGAAAGGAAAGCCGGCCAAGGGCGGCGGATCCGAAGCCGTTCCAAAGGAAGCGGCCGCCAAATCCGCGAAGCCCAAAGGCCCTCAGGAGCCGCCTCGGCTGAAGGTTCGTTATTCGAAAGAAATCGTGCCGGCGCTCATGAAGCACTTCAACTACAACAATGTCATGGCGGTACCAAAGCTGGAGAAGATCGTTATCAACATGGGCTTGGGTGAGGCCATTGCAAACGCAAAGATTCTCGATGTCGCTGTCGATGAATTAGGCCGCATCTCCGGACAACGGCCTGTCATTACGCGCGCCAAGAAGTCGATTGCGAACTTCAAGCTGCGGCAGAATATGCCGATCGGCGCGGCCGTCACGCTTCGTGGCGAGCGGATGTTCGAGTTTCTGGACCGGCTTACCAGTATCGTCCTTCCGCGTGTTCGAGACTTTCGTGGGGTCTCCACGAAGTCTTTCGACGGACGTGGCAACTACACACTGGGCTTGCGGGATCAGTTGATCTTTCCCGAGATCTCTTATGAGAAGGTCGACAAGATCCGCGGGATGAACGTAACGATTGTCACCACCGCGCGAACGGACGACGAAGCGCGTGAATTGCTGCGACAGTTTGGAATGCCGTTTAGGCAACAATGATTTAGGGGAGTACAGATGGCTCGAACTTCGGCCGTTGCGAAAGAAGCAAAGAAAAAGAAATTTGCTGTGCGCTATCACAGCCGCTGCAAGCGCTGTGGACGCCCTCGAGGTTTTCTTAGAAAGTTCCAGCTCTGCCGAATTTGCTTCCGGCAGTTGTCGCTTTCGGGTGAGGTCCCGGGAGTCGTCAAGAGTAGCTGGTAGGAGAAATTTCAATGACCGATCCGATTGCAGACATGTTAACCCGGGTCCGAAATGCGGTTCAGGCCAAGCACCAGAAGGTCGATATGCCCGCGTCGCGTTTGAAAGTCGAAATCGCGAGGATCCTGAAAGAAGAGGGTTACATCTCCCACTTCAAAACGAGCGACGAAGAAGGCAAGAATTTCTTGACCATCTTCCTGAAGTACGGACCCAAAGGCGAGAAGGTGATATCGAACATCGAGCGGATCAGCCGGCCGGGTTGCCGCGTCTACGTTTCGAAAGCCAAAATCCCAAAAGTCCTCGGCGGACTCGGTATCAACATTTTGACGACGTCACATGGCGTCATGACAGGCAAGCAAGCACGTCGGCAAGGCTTCGGCGGCGAGCTACTGTGCAATGTGTACTAGGTATTGAGAGGCAGCTATGTCACGAATCGGAAAAAAACCTATACCGGTGCCGGACAAGGTGAAGGTCGAAATCAAATCGAATAGCGTCGTCGTCACGGGTCCGAAAGGAACCGTGAGTAACCCTATTCCGCCCGGAATCAAGTTCGAGCAGAAGGATAAGCAAGTCCTTGCTCTCCGGCAGGATGACAGCGGGCCGCAGCGGGCATTTCATGGCCTGGCGCGCGCTTTGGTCGCAAATGCCGTCCGTGGTGTAACCGAGGGTTTTACCAAGGAACTCGAAATCGTCGGCGTCGGTTATCGTGCGGAACAAAAGAAGAGTTCGGTGGTCTTCACACTGGGTTACTCGCACCCGATCGAATATCCCATTCCTCCGGGAATCAACATCACAGTCGATAAGCAGACTCGTCTCGTCATAACCGGTGTAGACCGGCAGCAAGTCGGGCAGATTGCGGCGAATATTCGATCTTTGAAAAAACCGGATCCGTACAAGAACAAGGGCATCCGTTATGCGGGCGAGCGCCTCAAAAAGAAAGCCGGAAAGGCCGGAGGTAAATAAGTATGCCCAGCGTATCTTCAAATGACGTGCGCTTGCGGATTCACGAACGAATCCGAAAGCATTTGACCGGTTCGCCTGCCCGCCCTCGACTGGCGGTTTTTCGTAGCAATAAACATATCTACGCGCAGATCATTGACGACTCCAAGGGTACAACGGTCACTGCCGCATCGACGCTCGATGTCGATGCCAAGCAGAGCGTAAAACACGGCGGCAACGTCGCGGCTGCCAAAGCCGTCGGCAAACTCGTTGCCGAGCGAGCGAAGGCGAAAGGCATCGAGACGGTTCTGTTCGACCGTGGCGGGTATCTCTACCACGGCAGAGTTAAAGCATTAGCGGAGGCAGCCCGTGAGGCGGGCTTGAAATTCTAGTGGTGAATACGAAACGGATCGATGCGGCCCAGTTGCAGCTGAAGGATACCGTTGTATCGATCAACCGTGTGACAAAGGTCGTCAAGGGCGGCAAGAATCTGAGCTTTAGCGCACTTGTGGTTGTTGGGGATGAAGGGGGCCACGTCGGCTACGGCAACGGCAAAGCGAAAGAAGTCCCCCAGGCTATTCGTAAAGCAATTGAGGCTGCCAAGAAAAATTTGATCAAGGTGCCGCTGACAAACAACACCATACCGCACCAGATCATTGGATTATTCGGTTCCGGACGAGTGCTCCTGAAGCCTGCGGTCGAAGGAACCGGCATTATTGCGGGCGGTGCCGTCCGTGCCGTCATGCAAGCGGCCGGTGTTCAGAACATTCTGACGAAGTCCATTGGTACGTCAAACCCGCACAACGTCATCAAGGCGACTTTTGAGGGTCTTCGAAATTTAAAGGACCCCCAGGACATAGCTCGACTTCGCGAAAAACAACTGGAAGAGATTTTGGGGTAACGATCATGGCAGGAAAGAAGAAGCGGACGGCGGCAGCCGGGAAATTACGAATTCAGTACTACCGCAGTGCGATCGGGTTCAATGAACAACAGAAGTTGATCGTTAAAGGCCTCGGCTTGCGAAAACTGAATTCGATACGCGAGGCCGAGGACACTCCTGCAATACGAGGAATGGTCGCGAAGGTTCCGCACTTACTGAGGATTCTGGAATAGCGTAGTCGGGCTAAGGCCCAGGAATAACAGCGGTTTCGGGGAGAATTTATGGCAGGGATTAACACATTGCGGCCGAATCCGGGCTCGACCCACAAGACGAAGCGGATCGGTCGAGGTCCGGGATCAGGCCACGGCAAAACCGCGGCCCGCGGAAACAAGGGGATGTGGTCTCGTTCTGGAAGCAGTCAGAAGCGCGGATTCGAAGGCGGTCAAATGCCGTTGCATCGCCGCATGCCGAAGCGCGGGTTCAGCAATGCGACGTTTAAAAAGCATTTCTCGACGATCAACGTCAGCGATCTGGCCAAATTCGAGAAGGGATCCAAAGTTGGCCCCCAGGAAATGGTGGATGCAGGAGTTGTCCGCAAGCTGGCATCGCACGGCGTACGAGTTCTTGGTGATGGTCAGGTGGACCGAGCCCTCCACGTCTCTGCTCATTACTTCACTGCAAGTGCCCGCGAGAAGATTACGAAGGCGGGAGGAACCGTCGAGGTCATAACCCTGTGATCGAAGCCGTACAAAACATTTTTAACGTGCCGGACCTGAGGAAGCGCATTTTGTTCATGCTCGCGCTTCTCGGTGTCTACCGCATCGGTGCCCACATACCCACGCCCGGTATCGATTCCGAGGCCCTCGCGAATTTCTTCTCGACGCAGCAGGGGACTGTCTTCGGCTTCCTTGATTTGTTTTCGGGAGGAAATTTCCGCCGGCTGACGATCTTCGCACTGGGCATCATGCCGTATATCACGGCATCCATCATCCTGCAGTTGCTCACCGTCGTCTGGCCGTACCTGGAAAAGCTCTCCAAGGAAGGCGAACTCGGACGCAGGAAGATCACCACTTACACTCGATACCTGACGGTCGTCCTCAGTGCCGTGCAATCCGCCGGTATCGCGGTCGCCCTTCAGCGGCAAGGACAGTTTGTCGTCAACCCGGGCCTTGGATTTACGCTGATGACAATGCTCACCCTGACCACCGGAACCGCATTCATTATGTGGCTCGGCGAGCAAATCACGGATCGCGGCATTGGAAATGGAATGTCGTTGATCATCTTCGCCGGGATTGTCGTGGGCTTGCCGAGAGCGATTCTCGACATATATGAAAAGCTCAGCACCAACGAATGGTCTGTTCTGACGTTGATCGTTCTTCTGGCGATGATGGTTGTGGTCGTCGCATTCATCATTCTCGTTGAGCGGGGGCAACGGCGAATCCCGGTCCAATACGCAAAGCGTGTCGTCGGCCGTCGTGTACTCGGCGGCCAGTCGACTCATCTTCCATTACGCGTCAACACGGGCGGCGTGATTCCCGTCATTTTCGCATCGTCGATTCTGACGTTTCCGCAGACATTCGGCCTCGTTGTCCGGGAAAACCGGTTTTTAAGCGGAATTACGGATGCGCTTCGCTTCGGCGAGCCGCTGTATAACCTGCTTTACGTTGTCGGCATTATTTTCTTTTGCTACTTCTATACCTCGATCATCTTTAATCCGAACGAGGTTGCCGACAACATGAGGAAGTATGGCGGATTCATCCCCGGCATTCGGCCGGGCAAACGGACCGCCGAATACGTAAACTCGATTTTGACCAGAATCACGCTTGTGGGTGCCCTTTACCTGGCGCTGATTGCGATCATTCCAGAGTTCATGATGGTCGGATTTCACGTTCAGAACATTCCTTTTGTCGGTCCAAGGCTGGATGCAATCCTGCCGCAATGGGTCACGCAGGGTCTCCGAGTCCAGTTCTACTTTGGCGGTACGTCTTTGTTGATTGTTATTGGCGTGGCAATGGATACTATCCAGATGGTCGAATCGCAGTTGATCATGCGTCACTATGACGGCTTCCTGAAGAAGAGCCGGATCCGAGGGAGACGAGGCTAATGGGCCGTAACATTCTGATCTTGTTAGGCCACCCTGGCGCAGGAAAGGGAACGCAGGCGCGCTTGATCATGCAGAAGCTGAACATTCCTCAAATTTCGACGGGCGACATGCTTCGTGAGGCGATCGCCAATAAAACGGCCTATGGATGCGAAGCGAAAACAAAGATGGATGCCGGCGAATTGGTAAGTGACGGCATCGTTAATGGAATCGTTGCGGATCGGCTTCAGCGTGACGACTGTAAGGGAGGATTCATCCTCGATGGCTATCCGAGGACAGTTCCGCAAGCCGAGACGTTTCGAACGCATATGATGAATGGAGATCTTCTCTCGGTAATCGAGATTGGGGCCGATGCGGCCCGTCTCCGCAAAGAAAAGCGTTTGGTTGGACGGCTGATGTGTCCGAATTGCGGCGAGATCTACAACCAGTACAGCCGAATACCGAAGAACGATACGATTTGCGACGTGTGTACTGCCGGGCTCGTCCATCGGTCCGACGATCGCGAAGATTTGATTCTCGAGCGTTTCCGGACCTACCGCGAGGAAACATATCCGTTGGTGCAGTTTTACGAAAAGCTGGGTGTCTATCATCAGGTTGACGGCATGAAACCGATTAACGAGGTTACGAAAGAGATCCTTGATATCGTCGACCAAAAAAAAAAGATCCTGACCCCGGTCGCTAACGGAAGGAAGTGAGCTGTTGCCTAAAGAAGACGCTATCGAGGTGATCGCTACAGTTGTTGAACCGCTGCCAAACGCGATGTTTCGCGTGGAGTTGGAAAATAAGCATCAAGTGCTGGCCCATATCTCCGGAAAGATGAGGAAGAATTTCATCCGAATCCTCCCTGGAGACAAAGTGGCGGTAGAGCTTTCACCATACGACTTGACCCGCGGCCGGATCGTGTATCGGTACAAATAGGGGAATATGTAGTTGGAGGGCTTTAGCCTGCGCTCAATCTGCATAGAAGGATTCATATGAAAGTCAGAGCATCAGTTAAAAAGATTTGCGACAAATGCAAAATCGTCCACCGCAAGCGCGTGGTGCGCGTGATTTGCGTGAACACGAAGCACAAACAAAGACAGGGGTAGAACCATGGCACGCATCGCTGGCGTAGATCTTCCGGCAAACAAGAGAATCGAAATCGGACTCACGTATATCTATGGTATCGGTCGGCCTCAGGCGAACAATATCCTTGCTGCGGCCGGCGTGAGCGTTGATACCAAAGTGCGTGAACTCAACGACGACGAAGTGAACAAAATTCGTAAGGTCATCGAAGAGCAGTATCGCGTTGAGGGAGACCTTCGCAAGGAAATTTCATTCAACATCAAGCGGTTGATGGAAATCGGTTCCTACCGCGGACTCCGCCACCGGCGCGGATTGCCCACGCGAGGCCAGCGTACTCATACGAATGCGCGCACACGCAAGGGACCACGGCGCGGCGCCATCGCCGTGCGGAAGAAGGCATCGGCAAAAACCTAAGGGAGTGAAATAAAGATGGCTGGTCAACCCAAGAAAAAGGGTGCAAAGAAGAAGGAAAAGAAGATCGTTCCGGCGGGTGTGGCGCACATTCAGGCGTCGTTTAATAACACGACCGTGACGATAGCGGATATGGAAGGTAATGTCGTGTGCTGGTCGAGTGCTGGTTCTCTCGGTTTTAAAGGCTCTCGAAAAGGAACACCTTTCGCCGCACAACAGGCTGCGCTCACCGCCGCCAATCGCGCGCGTGAGGCCGGAATGCGCTCGCTGGAAGTCAGTGTGAAAGGCCCAGGATCCGGACGCGATTCGGCTATTCGAGCCCTGCAGACTGCAGGCCTTGAAGTGCGGGCGATACGGGATGTCACGCCGATTCCACACAACGGTTGCCGGCCACCAAAACGACGACGAGTTTGAGAACCCTAAGCGTGCTCTATGAGAGCACAGGGACCGGTCACAGACCGGCCTGAAGAAAACACAGGAGAGTACATTGGCTAGATACATTGGACCCGTATGTCGGCTTTGCCGCAGAGAAGGAATGAAGTTGTTCCTGAAAGGCGAGCGTTGTTTCAAGCCCTCATGCGGAATCGAAAAAAGGAACTTCGCACCAGGCCAGCACGGCCGCGACCGGAAAGCGAAGATTGTCGGATACGGACTTCAGCTTCGCGAAAAGCAAAAAGTGAAGCGTATTTACGGAGTCCTCGAAAACCAGTTCCGAGCCTATTTCGAGAAGGCCGTCAGGCAAAAGGGAGTTACAGGAGAAAACCTGCTGGCCCAGCTAGAACGCCGGTTGGATAACGTTCTCGTACGCCTGGGCTTCGCAACAACCCATGCCCAGGCTAGACAATTCGTGCGGCACGGACATGTACTGGTCAACGGCAAGAAAGTAAATATCCCTTCCTATCAAGTGGCCGTTGGACAGGAAGTCACTTTCAAAGAAAAGATGAAGAAGAACGTTCAAGTTGCCGGCGCGCTCGAATTGATTGGCGGTCGCGGAACTCCCCACTGGCTGGAACTGAACAGCGAAAATGTGACGGGTAAAATCCTGGCGCTGCCCAAGCGGGAAGATATCAACATGCCGATCCAGGAAAGAATGATCGTGGAACTTTATTCCAAATAAAGAAGTAGAGAGGGTCAACAATAATGCTTTGGAAAGGCTTCCAAAAACCTAAAAGATTAATCTCCATAAGCGAGCCACCTGCGACGGACACGTATGCGCAATTCTCTGCCCAGCCCTTCGAACGCGGCTTTGGCACAACAATCGGCAACGCGCTACGACGCGTTCTGTTGTCCTCGATCGAAGGCGCCGCAATTACTGCTGTGAAGATCGAAGGAGTACTGCACGAATTCTCCCCGATTCCGGGCGTTGTCGAAGATGCAACCGACATCATTCTCAACCTCAAGCAAATTCCGTTGAAGCTGCACGGCGAAGAGCGAAAAACGATTTACTTGAAAGGAATGCAGCCCGGCGTCTATACCTCCGGCAATATCGAGCACGATCCGGACGTGGAGATCCTCGACAAGAACGTTTACATCGGTACCGTCAGCGAGGGCGGCACCCTTCAGATCGAAATGCGCGTTCAAAACGGGCGTGGTTATATCTCCGCGGACCGCAACTTCGATGAAGACCTTGGTATCGGGTATATTCCCGTAGATTCCGTTCACTCACCGGTAAGAAAGGTCAACTATTACGTCGAAGCCGCTCGCCTGGGACAGGTCACGGATTACGACAAACTGACGATTGAAATTTGGACCAATGGTTCAATCACGCCCCAGGACGCATTGGGGCTGGCAGCGAAACTGATCAAAGATCACATGCAGATTTTTATTCAGTTTGAAGAAAAGCCCGAGCCCGTCGAAGAACCCGCTGAAGTCCGGCATGATGCAGTTGCGGAACATTTGAATAAATCGGTCGATGAGTTGGAACTTTCCGTCCGATCGTACAATTGCCTCAAGAACGCGAATATTCGAACGATTGGCGAACTGGTCACGAAGACTGAAGCCGAAATGTTGAAGACAAAAAATTTCGGGAGGAAATCTCTCAACGAGATCAAGGAAATCCTTTCGAGCATGGGCCTCTCCCTCGGCATGAAAGTGGACGAGCACGGCAGACCTGTCCTGCCGGCTTCATCGGAGCAGGGGCTGTAGGAGTTGGACAAATGCGACATCGTAACGCTAATCGGAAGCTGAGCCGGAACAGTTCTCACCGGCGCGCTTTGCTGAGGAATCTCGTGACGGACTTCCTCGATCATGGCCGATTAATGACAACGCTTCCAAAAGCAAAGGAAGTGCGGCCCCTTGCGGAGAAAATGATCACGCTCGGCAAGCGTGACAACCTTCATGCACGGCGGCAAGTTCAGGCTTATTTGCTGCGCGAAGCTATCGCCAAGAAAGTTTTTGATACGATCGCTCCGCGTTTTGCCGACAGAAATGGCGGTTATAGCCGGATCATCAAACTCGGCAATCGCAAGGGCGATGGCGCGGACCTGGCTATCATCGAGTTGCTCGGTAGCGAACTCGAGGTGAAGAAAGCCGAACGCGCAGAGAAAGCCAAAGAGAAGGAAGCGAAGAAGCCTAAGCAGGAAAAAGAAGAAGAATAGCCACCAAAAAGGCACGGAGGGCACAAAGAGGCGGTCTGCTTTCTTGTGCCCTTTTGTGCCTTTTGTGGCTAGTTGATATGATTTCGACATCGTGTCCACTCCAGACAAAAACGATTTTCATATCGATCTGACATTTACAGGCCGCCGAACGAACTTCTACGTGCGGCCGATCGCAACGGGCGTGGCCATCGCGGGCGTAATCTTTGTCATAGCGACAATGACAACGAGCATCGCTGCGCGTATGCTGCCTATGAACGACGACTATTTGCAGGCGATGATCCCGCCCGCCCCCGATGGCGCCGAGCCTCTGGCCCTTGTCTCCCTTACTCACGAGATCAATGAAAAATCGATCTCGGTCAGCGGAACCGTGAAGAATCGGACAAACGAACCGGTTTCCAGCCTCCTCGCCGTCATCGAAATGCAGGACACAACCGGCCGCTTTCCTCAGACTCAAGAAATTCCCGTGATGCCGTCCGATTTGCAGCCCCAGGCGGAGGGCACATTTATGGCAATGGCAACATTGCAGGAAAAGCCAGGCGGCTACATTGTGAAGTTCCGGTTCGCTGACGGTCCGTTCCTCCCGCACAAAGACGAGAGGGGAGCCACACCACGGCCTGAAATCATCGTTACGCCACAGCCGCTAGGAAAATGAGGGGAAGAACGGTGCGAGGATCTGACTAGGACGACATCAGCAATCAGCACTCGCCGATCGCCGATTTGGAATATCGTTAGTCAATTTCCGCTTATTCGATTGCTGATCCGACTAGGATGCGGATGTGGGCACTGTTTTCGAGAGGATCTATACATGCCTACTTTAAAGGCGTTGACTAAAACCAGAACTTTTTTCTGTCTCTCGCTTCTTGCTTTCCTTCCCCTCTCCAACATCGAGGTCACAACCAATCTTCCGCCGGTCTCCGGCCGCCTCTTCGTTGTCTTTAGCAAATCCGAACGTCCCGAACCGCGAATGATGATTGGACAGACAGGTGCCGACGCGCCACCCGTGCTTGGGCGGGATGTGAAGGAGCTTGGCCCGGGATCTATTGCCGCTATTGACAATGGTGCAGCAGCCTTCCCGATTTCCAGTCTTCAGGCTATCCCCGCCGGCGACTACTACGTCCAAGCGCTATTTGATTCGAACCCCGACCTTGGCTCGGTGAACGCCCCGGGCAATCGCTATAGCGACATTCAACGTGTTCATGTCGATCCAACTGCGGCGAACTCAATAAAGCTCGCACTAACGAATATCATTCCACCGGAGCAGCTTCCTCCCGACGACGAGTATCTGAGGTTCATCAAGATACAATCCGATCTGTTGACTCGTTTTCACAAACGACCGATCTATTTGCGCGCCGGCATTATCTTGCCGAAAGACCATGCTACTCAGAACCAGCGATGGCCATTGCGAATCAGTATCGGCGGATATGGGACCCGGTACACCGCGGTTCAGCGTCTGATGGCTGCAAACTCGGACTTCAGGCGCATGTGGCTCGCGAATGACACTCCTCGATTCATTTACCTGCAACTTGACGGCGAAGGTCCGAATGGTGATCCATACCAAATCAATTCAGACAATAACGGGCCGTACGGGGACGCGATCACACGCGAACTAATCCCATACGTCGAGTCTTACTTTCGCGCAATCGGTGAACCATACGCTCGCGTGCTCGAGGGGGGCTCCACCGGAGGTTGGGTTTCGCTCGCATTAAAGATCTTTTATCCGGACTTCTTTAATGCCGTCTGGTCGTCGTGTCCCGATGGAGTGGACTTTCGCGGATTTCAGCTCATCAACATTTACAAAGACACAAACGCATACGTCGATGAACGCGGCACCGAACGCCCAAGCAAGCGAACTATCAATGGAGATGTCGAGTTCACCATTCGCCATGAATGTCAGATGGAAAACGTGATGGGTGCGGGCGACAGTTGGACCATGTCGGGGCAGCAGTGGGGAGCATGGAATGCGACATACGGCGCTCGAGGGCCCGACGGGCATCCTGTCCCGTTGTGGGATCCAAAGACGGGCGTAATCGACAAGTCGGCCATTGACCATTGGAAGGAATACGATTTGCGGATGAGGCTCGAGCGCGATTGGAAAGTATTGGGACCGAAGTTGCGCGGCAAAATTCACATTTCTGTCGGTGAGGCGGACAACTACTACTTGAATAACGCGGTACATATGCTGGACGATTTCTTCAAAAGGGCCGACCCTCCTGCCGATGCGCAAATTGCTTATGGTCCCCGGCGCGGTCACTGCTGGAACAGTCGTTCAGAGCCGGAGATGATGAAAGAAATGGCCGCAGCTGTTGAAGCGGGGCGGAATAGCCAAAAGGCTGGCGCTGTTTGGGAGGAACAGAAGACCGGTACCACAGCCCGGCTGCGCGGATTGAGCGTAGTCAATGAGCGTGTGGTTTGGGCGAGTGGCAGCAATGCCACATTCTTAAGGACAACGGACGGCGGGCTTCATTGGCAGGCTTCCATCGTACGAGGCGCTGAAGATGCGGACTTTCGTGATGTGCATGGCGTCAGTGCTCAGACAGCATATCTACTCAGTATCGGCGAAGGCGACAGATCGAAAATCTACAAAACCAATGATGGCGGCAGTACGTGGGCTGTGCAGTTTGTAAACCGCGAGCCTAAGGCGTTTTTCGATGGGTTTGCATTTTGGGATGCCCGCAATGGGATCGCGTTTAGTGATCCTGTCGATGGCCGGTTTCTGATTATTCGGACTGAGAACGGCGGCTCTACATGGAAGGAGATTCCACGCGAAAACATGCCAATTGCTATGCCTGGCGAGGCCGCATTTGCAGCCAGCGGCACCAGCATCGCCGTCTACGGAACTAACCATGCATGGATCGCTACGGGCGGATCGGTCGCGCGCGTATTCCATTCCAGTAATCGTGGCTTAACATGGTCGGTCGCAAACACCCCGATCACCGGAGGTGCATCTTCGGCTGGGATTTTTTCCATTGCGCCGGTGTCTGCTCAACGCCTTTTGATCGCGGGCGGCGATTATCAGAAAGAAGCAGAAACGAGTACGAATTTTGCTGAAAGCGCAGACGGCGGCAATACGTGGACGGCAGGTCCGCCACTGCCCGGATACCGTTCCGGCATCGACAGAATCTCAGGCCTGTATGTCGCGGTTGGCCCGGCCGGTACGGATTTTTTTGATCCGGAAGCCCGCGCGTGGATCGGCGCGGGAACGGTCGGCTATGATGTCATCATGCGCGGGTGGGCCGCTGGGCAAGGCGGTCGCATTGCAAAATGGAAAGGGGACCGAAACCAAAATAGGCAGAAAAGGTCGAATGAAGAATGAGTCCTAGAGCTCTTTTGACTTTATCGCTATTACCGGATCGCTACGCGATCTGCACTCTGGACGCTAAAACCGCCACGCCGGAATGGTCGTCGACCGGGCCGTTCGTGTCTGTTTCCCGTACGCCTGATGAGGTGTCCATCGTCTGTCCCGAGGCGAACGTTCCGAGCGGCACGAACTCCGAACCTGGTTGGCGGATCTTGAAATGTGAAGGCCCATTGGACTTTTCACTTCCCGGTATCATCGCGTCCATTGCGGAACCGCTTGCGGATGCAGGGATTGCCATCTTTACGATTGCGACTTATCACACGGATTATGTGCTGATCAAAGAACCGCAATTGGAGACTGCCATTAGCGCGCTCACGACTTATGGCCACGCCGTCCGGGTCTGATTCTCCGAAGCTCTACAACGAGCTGGCATCCTGGTTTCATCTGCTCTCGTCTCCAAAAGACTATGGCGAAGAGGCCGAATTTGCGCGAAGCCTGCTTGTAGACGCGGGGTCAACACCCGCAACTGTTCTCGAGCTCGGGTCTGGCGGAGGAAACAACGCCTACTATCTAAAGGCACATTTCAAAATGACGCTTGTCGATTTGTCCAAAGGGATGCTGGAGCTCAGCAGTAAAATGAATCCTGAATGCGAACACGTCGAAGGCGATATGAGAACACTCCGTCTGGACCGCCTGTTCGATGCCATATTCATTCATGACGCAATTATGTATTTGACCAGCGAGACTGAATTGTCAGTTGCCCTGAACACTGCCGCCTTTCACTGCAAACCGGGCGGTGGAGCGCTGTTCATGCCTGATGTCGTTCGTGAGACATTTGTCTCACTTACCACGCATGGTGGACACGACAGTGAAGACGGCGACGGCCGAAGCATCCGCTATATCGAATGGACCTTCGACCCGGACGTTTCGGACACAACATACACAGTCGACTTCGCTTACCTTTTGCGCGAGCGTGATCGGCCGGTGCGTGTGGTTCACGATACCCACCGTTTCGGCATCTTTCCGCGTGAGACGTGGCTGAAGCTTCTGCGGGATTCGGGATTTGAACCTCGGGCTGTTCAGGATCCCTGGGGCCGCGAGGTGTTTGTAGGTAAAAAACTATGATCGTAAAACCACTTGGATTTCCTTGGGAAACGCCGGACCCATTCCTTTTTTGCGTTTTTCATCGTGATCAGTATCCGGCGGGCAACCAGAAACTTGGGCCTGCTGCTTCACTCGCAGGACGAAATTTAGGTCAGGACTTCGAGGGCAAGGACGGCTGGCGAATGTATCACGGCCACGTCGTCCCTGGTTTTCCGCAACATCCCCATCGGGGGTTTGAGACTGTAACGATTGTTCGCCAAGGATTTGTAGATCATTCGGACTCGCTCGGTGCCGCTGCGCGCTATGGCTCCGGCGATGTCCAGTGGCTGACGGCCGGCCGCGGTGTGGTGCACTCCGAGATGTTTCCGCTGCTGGAGCTGGACAAGCCGAATCCACTGGAACTCTTCCAGATTTGGGTGAACCTGCCGCGCGCGAACAAACTGGTCGATCCGCACTTCTCGATGTTCTGGAGCGACAAGGTCCCAACGTACGTTGAAGGAGGCAAGACGGAAATCACAATCGTGGCAGGAGCAATCAATGGTACTCGAGCTCCATCTCCACCTCCGAAATCCTGGGCCGCGAATCGGGATTCTGATGTTGCAATCTGGACGGTAAAGATGGCGTCGGGTGCGCGTTGGACGATGCCTTCAGGTGCGCCGGGAACCAACCGTTCTCTCTATTTTTTCCGCGGTACGTCTATCGCGGTGAACGAAGAACAAGTTACAAAGCATTCCGCCATCCACCTCGAAGACCAAACACAGATCAGCCTTCAAAATGGACCTGCTGAAGCCGAGCTTCTCTTTCTACAGGGCCGCCCGATCGATGAGCCCGTCGTCCAATATGGACCCTTCGTAATGAACTCGCGCGATGAAATCCAGCAGGCGTTCCGTGACTACCAACGTACTGGTTTCGGAGGATGGCCGTGGCCTACGGATGACCCGGTCCATCCGCGCGATGCCGGCCGCTTCGCACGGCAAGCGGAATAGGAGCATAAGGAACACAAAAAGAATCCGTTAATGCTCAATTCCCATCGGATGAGAATTGAGACTTGGGAATTGAGCATTAACGGATTCTTTTTGTGTTCCTTATTTTTTTACTTCGTTGCGGATAACCTTCCCGCCTTTCATCACAAACTTCACGCGCTGAAGTTCTGTGATATCGGCGAGCGGGTCCCCCGACACGGCGACGACGTCGGCGTACTTGCCTTTATCGATCGATCCCACTCGGTCGGTCCATCCCATGATTTCCGCATTAATGGAAGTTCCGGCCTGAATGGCTCGTGCGGGGCTGATACCTCCACGCTTGACCAATGCTTCGAAATCGAGCGCCTGGGTCCCATGAGCATAAGTTGACCCGTCAGCGCCGCTGCCCATCATGATTTTCATACCCTTTGTCGTACCGGCCATAGTCACGGCCTTTTCGAAAATAGGAACCATTCGAAACTTGCCACCGGTGCTCTTGGCGTCATTGTCATCCATATAGGGCTCGAGGTACCGGACGAACGTCGGATCGTAGTACAGGCCTTTTTGTACCATCATATTCGCCTGCTCTTGATTCAGGCCGAATGCGTGCTCGATGGTGTCGCAACCCGCAACGATTGCGTTCTTTTGGCCCTCGCCGCCCAGAACGTGACATGCCGCTTTATGTCCGAGGCGGTGTGTCTCGTCAATTAAAGCCTGAAGCACCGGCATGGGATATGTGAGGGCGTATTGCGCCTCCCCCGTTGGAGTGAAAGAATAGGCACCCGTCGGAAACAGCTTGATCCAGTCTACGCCCCGATCGACGTGTTCGCGAACGGCTGCGCGGGCCTCTTCTACAGATCGCACTACGATGCTGGCCAGTGGGTTGTCGGGTGTGGCGTTTGCGGCACCGCCCCAAACAATGCCTCTTCCGGAGACTTGAAATCTTGGACCATCGATGCGTCCTTCAGTAATGGCATTTCGGATGTCGACGTCCGCATATCCGTTTCCATGCGAACTCATATCGCGCGCCGAAGTGAAGCCGGCCTTCAGGTCCGCCTGGAAATTGTGTATGGCGATGAGTGTGGCCATCTCCCTTGATGTCTTCGGCGTTGGCGTGTTGAACATGTGCGTGTGTGCGTCGATCAGGCCAGGCAGAACGGTCGCCTGGCTTAGATCAATCACTTCAGCTCCAGCCGGAATCTTGGCCTGGCCGTCGGGTCCAACGTCCATGATGCGCTCGCCTTGTACAACGATTACCTGCTTGTTCAACATCTGGCCGCTTTTGCTGTCGAAGAGTCGTGCCGCGCGAATGGCAACGGTTTTCGCAGCCGGCGCACATTGGTGTACACCCCCATCCGAACCCACGCATGGTGTAGGCCCTGCTCCCTTCCAAGGAGCGGGGGGTGGCTGAACCTGAGCCCATAGCGTCATCCCCACCAGATACATCACGACCCCAGCTAAACAGACAGCATTGCCTCGCATGAAAAGAACCTCCCACAGCCAGATTTGAATCAATTGCGCGGAGCGTATATTCGCCTCGGAATGCCGTCAAGGAAGAATGTGGTGGATTGCTGCTTCTTGTGGTTCCTGAATTGTGAAACAATGGCGGCGATAAAAACCTGCAATGACTCGACGGCAGCATATTCAAAGTCTGTTCGGCTTGACGGCATCGTCGATGTTATCCCCATCCGTTCGGGCACAGAACACGGGCCGGCGAATTCGGCACATCTCATACAGCGACATTGGTGGCCGGCCGGACAGTGTTCAGATCATGGTCAACCGTCGACACATCTATGTGGGCCACATGTTCAGCAATGGTGTGACGATCCTTGATGCGGCGGATCCTCGCCATCTAAAACCCGTCGGTTTTTTTACGGGAGGCGATTACACGCGCACTCATCATCTGCAGGTCGCGGAAGATCTGCTGCTGCTTGCGAACGGCGCAAACATCGTGGCGATGCAGTCGTACGACAATTTGCGCGGATATTTTGAAAACGCGCTCGCGGACAGCATCACGAACCGCAAGAAATTCCGGTCCGGCCTCAGCATTCATGATATTTCGCAGCCCGCCGAGATGAAGGAAATCGCGTTCCTTGAAATGGAAGGTTTCGGCATTAACCGTCTATGGTGGCCGGGCGGACGTTATGCATACGTCGCGGCTCATTTTGATGGTTTCACGGACCACATTCTTTGCATCATCGACCTGAAGAACATCACGAAGCCCGAGATCGTCTCGCGATGGTGGCTGCCCGGTATGAATCGGGCTGGCGGTGAGACGGCAAACTTGCCGGCAGGCCGCCGCGTTGCGCTGCACCACATGCTCACTGCAGGAGATCGGGGTTATGGCGCTTGGCGCGATGGCGGACTTACGATTCACGATATCAGCGATCCCGCGAACCCAAAGCTGCTCTCGCATATCAACTGGTCGCCCCCGTTTCCCGGCGGAACTCACACAGCATTACCGTTGCCTGGCCGCAATCTTGTCCTCGTCGCAGACGAGGCGAATGCGGAAAAATGCGCGAAAGGGACGTTCTATACCTTTGTGGTCGACGTGCGCTCTCCGGAGAATCCAGTTCCGATCGCAACGTTGCCGACGCCGAAAGATCGGGACTTCTGTACGCTTGGCACGTTCGGTCCACATAATCTGCACGAGAATCGCCCAGGCAGCTTCCGCAGTGAAGAGACTATCTTCGCAACATATAACAATGCCGGCGTCCGTGTGTTTGATATCAAGGATGCATTTGCACCGAAGGAGCTTGCATATTGGGTGGCACCCGCCCCCAAGCGGCTCATTGATCCACGACCCAACGTGGCTCTAGCCGCAAAGTCTGCGGATATCTATGTGACCAATGAAGGGTTGATGTATGTGAGCGATTGGAACGGCGGATTAAACGTGTTGCAGTACGAAGGATAAAAAACAGGAACACAAAAAGCACAGAAGGCACAAATTTTTGCGTATTTGTGCTTCTTGTGTTCCTGGTTCTTCCTATTTTTGTTCAGCGCTGGGCGGTGCCGCAGCGGGCGAGTAGGGCGGAGCCGTCCCGCGTGGAGCATTCTGCCCTAGCGTTCGCCCATCCGACAGCGTAACGGAAACAAACAACCCTCCAGGATCTCCATTCTTGAATGGCCTCGCGCTGAACTTGATTTTGTCCCCGGGCTTGACTGTGCTCGACTTCCATCCGGCACGGACGAGGTAGGCTGGCGGATTCATTTCGAGGTTCCAAATTTCGGATTCGCCTTTGCTGTTCTGAACCTCGATTTCGAGCCACGAATGCGGATTAGCCCACTTGAACGTTTTGACGATCCCTTCTGCCGTCACAGTTTTCGTTTGATCGATACCCGCAGCGGAGTGGTGCGCATAGGCTAAGCCCGACATACATAGCGCAAGTACGATTGAACCTCCGAGCTTGAAGACCTTCATTGCTTCTGCCTCCTAATTGTTATCCTGGCGAACGTTGTCAGTCGAGTGGACGGACGGCATGTGCTCGTTCAGATCGGGCAAGCACTCGACTTCAGCGATATCCCTGTCATCCACGCGATTCCAGTGCTTAACGAGTTTCCAATCGCCCTCCCACACTTTGGGATCGGTCAAAGTGAATTCGATCTCCAGTCTCTTTCCTCCGTCGATCATCCGAATACGCTCGATGATATGCAAAGCATCGCTCGCCGGAATTCCAAGCCTATCGTGGATCCAGTGATGATCCTCGACGAAATTTGTCGTATCGATAACCAGCGTGTCGCCTTCCCACCGCCCAATGGATTCCCCATTAAAGCTGCGAACGGCGATATCCGGATCGGTGTGAGGCCGCCCATCGAGGTATACGACGCGCATGCTGTTCATTAATTCACTGATCATGTAAATAGCGGTAGGCAATTGAATCATAGCGACTGGCCATACACGCGTCATCATGATGGGCATTCCAGCGGGCCAGCACAGCCCGATATCATTGCGATAGATCTTTCCTTCCTTCGTAGCCTTTTGCGCCGCATCGTAATGTTTTTGGGCTTCCGGCGTGAGCTTAAAACCGGCTGGAGGATCGAACCTTTCGGATTCGCCCCCATGCAACCACATTCCCGTGATATCGAAAGGCGGTTTGGGACGAGGCTTGGAGATGTTCGCCGGCGCTAATGCGCCCAGCGAGCCGGGTGGCTGAAACTGCGCCGCCAGGTCCGGCACCGCAACAATGATGCTGAAGAGCACAACTGCCGCCATGCCCAACTGACCGATTGCTGACTTACTCATCGTGTCCTCCAATGCCGGTTATTTCAATGTACCGTTCCGGGTATGTCAACTATTTAGTCTGAAACAGTACTTTCATCCAACTCATATCTTTGAGAACTCGGGACCAAACGAGCACATAAAGTTGACAATTCGCGCGATGCCGGAGTTTACTGACAGATCTATAGCTCCAAGGGAGGTCCACATGTCGAGAAAAGTGTATGTTTCGCTTGCGGTAATTGCGTTCGCCGTGGTGATGGTCGCGTCGATGGCAGGCGTGCAGGGTCAGGTTGCTCCTGCGACTGTCGCGGTCGACAATGATGATATCGGCGGCGTAGTTACCGGGCCTCGCGGGCCTGAAGCAGGTGTTTGGGTGATCGCTGAGACCAAAGACACACCAACACGTTTGATTAAGACCGTCGTCACCGACGATCGCGGACGATACCTCATCCCCGATCTTCCGAAGGGAAACTACGATGTGTGGGTCCGCGGCTATGGCCTTATTGACTCGGCGAAGAGTAAGACCGCGCCGGGCAAGGCTCTGAATCTTACCGCGGTTGCCGCACCGGGACAGCGAGCTGCGGCCGACTATTATCCGGCGCAATATTGGCTTTCATTGTTGCAAATCCCGCCGGCTCGGGACTTTCCCGGCACCGGAGCAAATGGCAACGGAATCTCCGAAAGCATGCGTAGCCAGGGCGAATGGATTCGCAACCTGGTGAACACCGATGGTTGCACAGGTTGTCACCAAATGGGAAACCGGGCAACGCGCGAGATTCCGGAAAGCCTCGGGTCTTTCCCGAACTCGATTGCAGCGTGGGATCGTCGAATTCAATCGGGACAGGCGGGCGGTGGTATGAGTTCCAGGTTCACACAGGTGGGCCGCCAGCGCGCCCTGCAAATGTATGCCGACTGGACCGACCGAATTGCGGGCGGAGAATTACCGGCCGTTACGCCGCCACGCCCGCAGGGTAAAGAGCGGAACGTCGTCGTTACAATGTGGGATTGGGCCGATCCTAAGGCGTATCTGCACGATGAAATCGCCAGCGACAAGCGGAACCCGACCGTGAACGCCAATGGGCCGATTTATGGCGCTCTGGAAGCAGCGGCGGATTATCTGCCCGTCGTCGATCCGGTTCGCAACAGCGCCAGCCAGGTAAAGCTTGTTGTTCGGGATCCAAAGACGCCTAGCGAAGGCGACACGAAACCCGTGAAGCCTTCCCCGTATTGGGGCGACGAAGCCATCTGGACCAGTCAGGCGAATGCGCACAGCTTCTCGATGGATAAGGAAGGCCGTGTGTGGATCGCGGCACGAATCCGCCAAAACGACACTCAGCCATATTGCCGCCAGGGTTCGAGCCATCCCTCTGCAAAGGTCTTTCCGATCAATCAAAGCGGGCGGCAAATTCAGGTTTACGATCCCAAGACGAAACAGGTCACGACCGTTGATACTTGCTTCGGTACACATCATTTGAATTTGGACAACAACGACGTGTTGTGGTTCTCCGGCAGCGGTGTCGTCGAAGGTTGGTTCAATACAAAGGTATATCTCGAAACCAAAGACGAGGCGAAGGCGCAGGGCTGGACTGTGTTTGTTCTTGACACGAATGGCAATGGGAAACGCGATGCGTACGTCGAGCCCGATCAGCCCGTCGATCCAACGAAAGATAAGCGGATCAATGCCCCGTTCTACGGAGTTGCTCCTAGTCCGGTCGATGGCGCCATTTGGGGTTCAATGTTGGGAATGCCTGGCGCTATCGTCCGCCTGGTTCCTGGTTCGGACCCACCCAACACTTCGCTAGCCGAGATCTATGAAATCCCATTTAACGATCCTAAGGCTTCCGGAAAAGGGTTTGCTCCACGCGGCATGGATGTCGACGGGAACGATGTCGTATGGACGGTTTTGTCCAGTGGGCAACTCGCGAGCTTCGATCGCCGTAAATGCAAAGGTCCCCTCAACGGGCCAAACGCAACCGGCAAGCATTGTCCCGAGGGTTGGGCATTCTTTGCGCTGCCCGGTCCGAATTACAAAGGCGCTGTGGACTCGGCAAGTGCCGACTCCGCGTACTACAACTTTGTAGATCGCTTCGATATGCTCGGCGCTGGTAAGAATGTAGCGCTTGCAACCGGCAACGGATCCGAAGCCCTGCTTGCGTTGGTTGATGGCCAGTTTATGAGCCTTCGCGTACCTTACCCGATGGGTTTCTATGCGAAAGGAATTGACGGCCGAATCGACGACCCCGGAGCCGGCTGGAAAGGCAAAGGAGTCTGGACAACTTTCGCAACACGTGCTCCGTTCCACGTTGAAGGTGGTAAAGGAACTACCAGCAAGATCATTAAATTTCAGATGCGCCCCGATCCTTTAGCGAAGTAAAAGGAAGGGGATTAGCCACAAAAAGCACAGAAGGCACAAAAGGAACATCAGATCATATCTGTTCTTTCTTTTGCGCCTTCTGTGCTTTTTGTGGCTAATCACTCGTTGGGCCGAACGCGCCTGAACTGCACCAGTAGCAAAAGGTCGTAAGAAATCTTCAGCACGCCGCCAATCACGAGAGGCCAGCCGAACGTTGAGACCTGCAAAAGTGAGCCGGCCAGTAACGGAGAAATCGCGCTGGTCAGGCTGCGTGGGACGTTGGTCATGCTCGCTGCGGCGGCCCGTTCTTCCGGAGGGACAACCGCCATGACATACGATTGGCGCGCAGGTATGTCCATCGACGAGAACATCATTCGCAGTAACAGAAACGTGATTGCAAGCGGCGCACTCGGCATGAATGCTGCGAGAATCAGAAACACATTTGCCGGTATATGAGTGAATACCATCGTCTCGATCAGCCCGAAGCGGGCGGCGAGCCGCGGTGAGGCCAGTTGCGACAGCGCAGACAGTGTTCGCGTGCCAAAAAAGACGACACCCACTGTTTGAACCGAAAGGCCAAATCGTAAAAACAGCCACAGCACCAATAGCGAGTCAATCGCGAAACCGCCGCCAAACGAATCCAGCGAGAACAGCGCACTCAGCCGCAGCACAATGCCACGCGATCGCTTCAATGGCGCGTTCACAACGGCCGCGGAGGCTTTTCCATGCCGTACGCCCCTGTAGAGGAGAAGGATGACGAGAGCCGTGATCGTGTACAAAACGAAGCCGGCCCGGTACGCGTCCAGCAGGTTCCATCCAAAACGATGCGCCGACCTCTCAGGAAGTCCGCTCAACAGCGCGCCGACGGCGCCCAACAGGGCGCCACCGAGGTTATAACGCGCAAATAAAGCCGTACGATCCTTCGGCGATACTTCGTTCACCATGATCGACTGCTCTGTCGGCAGAAAGACACTCACATCTCCCGCACTGGGATTAAGAGTTCCGATGAAGCCGACGACAAACAACGCCCAGAAGTCCCCAAGAAATGCGAACCCGATTCCTGTCGCTGCCATGATTGCTGTCGCACCAAACAAAACACGCCGAGCACTCAGGCGATGTCCCACGAGACCCACCGCTAACGTCAAGACGGCGGAACCAATCAGCATCGCCGTCACAATGGCCCCTATCTGAAGCGCAGAAAATCCGAGCAACTGCAGATACGCCGCGAGATATACGCTGACGAAACCATCCGCAAATCCGCGCAAGGCGCGCGCTAAGACTAACCGGGCAGCATCGGGTGTGGAGCTCGAGGGAAGTAACATCACGTGTGAAGAATACTCTGGCGCGCAGTGATAGAATTTGTTGTCATGAGGTCCATCGCAGACAGGATGGAAGAGATGGGGATCGATCTCAACCAACTCGTCGAACTCACAGGTTTGGAAGAGAAACTGGTCAAGGCCATCATCACAGGCAACTACACGGCAAGCCCAACACAGCGCCAGCGCCTGGCCGCAGCGCTTGGTCTTTCACCGCAAGACGTTTCATGGGACCACGCTATTTCAGTGCAGCACCTGCGCGGCAACGGACCGCAATCCGGCCGGTCGACCTGAAGCGTTCCACCGCTGCATTCGGAACATTTTTTCTGTAACCAAATTCTTCGTTTCCGGTTCTATGGAGTTGAACGACGCACTCATCCGGGAGCCATTCCATGAAGTTGTACGCGACGATCATCCTCGCAGTGTGGGCGCAAGTCAATACGAGTAAGACACAGCAGACGGAATACTTGGAACTCATGCAACGCGGTCGAGCCGAGTATCGCGATGGTCATTATTCCGCTTCCCAGCAACTGTTCATCGATGCCCTGTCGAAGGTTCAGGAGAGCGATGACAGGGAGCGGGCCGCGACGCTCGCAGACCTAGGCGATGTTTATGCCAGCCAGGAAGAATGGACGAAAGCCGAGCGTGCGTATTCGGAGTGTTTATCGATCTATAAGCGACTGTCCGACAATGGCGGTACCGCGCTTATGTTGCACAACGTTGGAATGCTCGACTCCCTTCAGGGCCACGATGAGGTTGCACAGCGACTTCTGCAGGAGGCACTGAAGTTGATCAAGTCAATTCCGGAGGCCGATCCAGCCTTCATGGCACAAGTGCTTAACGGTATCGGAATCATCCATTACCGGTTGGGAAATAACGGCAAGGCCGAGAAGTTTTTTGAGCAGGTCATGCAGATAACGTCTGCTCCGGGCGTTCGCTTTGATAGTGCGAGAACACTGAATAATCTCGGAGACGTATACCTTGCCCAACGGAAGTTGAAGAAGGCCGAAGATACGTTCAAGCGTGTTCTCGAAATGAAAGAAGCCGAAGTCGGCCAGTCTCATCCGGATCTGGTTCTCACCCTGACTGCACTGGGCGTCCTCTATTCGGAAACAAAGAGGTACACGGCAGCGGAAGAGCAATATCGGCGAGCTCTGGCGATACTTGAGCCGCACGCCTCGGATTTCGAACCGGCAATTGCCCGGTTGCTGCATTCGCTCAGCATCACTTATGCAAGAGCCGGCCGTAAAAGTGAATCCAATATCGCCCTTGCCGAGGCCGCAGCCATTGCCCGCAAGAATCTCCACAAAGGAGAGATGGCCAGTATTGTTGAGGACTATTCTGTCGTTTTAAAAAGCCAGGGAAAAACCAGCGAAGCCGAAGAACTTCGTGTTCAAGCCAAACGGGCTCGTTCGGCAGCAGGTCTCGTTATTCCCGCACGCAGTTTTTCCTGAGAACACGCGTCGACCGTCGAAGCCGTACGAAAGCGTTCAGCATTTCGGAGTACGAGAAGTTTGCATTTCGCCCGCTGGGGTTTGGTAAGACGAACACACGTGATCCATGAATGACTAGCGGCTGTCGTCCAATAACAAGAGCGCGAGGATCAGGGTGCTTATCCTTGAGTAACGGGAGTAACGGCAAAATCGCACGGTATAACGTCACGCCTACTAGAGCGACCGCCTCCGGGCGAAACCGCATGATCTTTTTCTCCAGGACCTTCCAACCTGCCACATATTCGGTGGGACGGAGTTCATTGATTCCGGGACTTGGCCTGGCAATGAGATTCGTGATGCCGAGACCCCATTCGGGCAGCCGGTGATCATCTTTGTAAGTGATCGGTTCCGGGACCATTCGCGAATCGATCAAAAGCTTCCAAAACCTGTTTGAATAGCCAGCAAAATGGTGGCCCGTCAGAGCAGATCGAACGCCTGGGTTGATACCGACAAAGAGAACACACAAACCGGGCCGGATGCGATCCTTCAGCCGTAATTCCGACCATCCTGAATTTATAATTGGGTTTTTTAGATCAAATGCCATTCTCAAACCTAAACATTCATCGCTCGAGGATCAATCAACATGAATTGGCTGTTCAAAGAAGAACCGACACATTACAGTTTTGACGACCTCACACGGGATGGTCGCACGGCGTGGACCGGCGTGCGAAATCCGTTAGCCCAGAAGCATCTCAGATCAATGCATGAAGGGGACCGAATCTTCTTCTATCACACGGGCGATGTGAAAGCTGTAGTGGGCATTGCCAAGGCCGCCTCCGCGCCTTACCCGGATCCGGCAGATAAAACGGGAAAACTCTATGCCATTGACGTTGCCCCCGTAAAAAAGCTGAAGTCGCCCGTAACACTGGCCGCGATCAAGGCCGACAAGGCATTCGCGTCATTCCCGCTGGTCCGAATACCTCGCCTGTCGGTAATGCCTGTCGACGATGAGGAGTGGACACGCATCGAAACGCTCGGTCATTGACGCGGGGGATAAGATAGAGATTCTCCACACAATCTAAGAATGAGGTTTAAACGCTATGGTACTGACCAAAGAGGAGCTGATCGCGTCGTTACAGAATGAAGTACGTATTCTCTTACACCTAGCCGGCAAGGTAGAACCCAAGTATCTAGATTACCGTCCAACGCCGAAACAACGCAGCATTATCGAACTGCTTCGGTATTTAAGTGTTATGGGACCGAGCTTGATCCAAGGTATCAAAGCGGGCGCTTTTGATCCACCAGCGTTCAGCGCGGCACTCGCCGAAGCCGGGAAAATGAATTTTGATCAGGTTGTCGGTGCAATCCAAAAACAGGCTGGTACGTATGCCCAACTCGTCTCTTCATTCTCCGACGCCGATTTTCGCAGTGAGATCGATTTATTCGGCACTGGAAAGACCAGCCGTGGGTCGGTCATCGTGAACATGGTGCTTTCCGGATGCGCAGCGTACCGCACGCAGCTGTTCCTCTACCTTAAGTCGTGTGGCCGCGACGAGCTTAACACGATGAACCTCTGGGGCGGAGTCGACGCTCCTATGCCGGGCGCGTCAGCGGCGTCGTCGTAGGTACAGCAGCGCACGACCTTCACCGGCACTGTGTTCAAGGGCATACGCGCTATTGAGTTCGGCCTCGAGTTCGGGACAGAGCCGGCCGGCTTCCGCTCGTCCAAAGACGAGCACTGCGTCCGGTTCAAGGTCTCCGGGGCCGCTTAACTCGACGCACGCTGGACCCGGAAGCTCGACCTGCGAAAACCTGGAGATCGCCTCCAATGTAGCGGGACGAGCCACGACCGGGAAGAATGAGGTTCGGGCCTCGTAATTCTGAAGGTCGATAAGCCGACGCTCCACAGCCTGATATCCGATGGCGTGGACAAAAGGACTCAGCGTCAGCGAAGGACGTGCCTCCGGTGTCCCGATTCCTCCACGGACTAGCGAGATGTGAAGCACCGTAGCGCCCTGTGGTACGTGTGCCGCTGCGGCTCGGTAGTCGACTAGCATCTCATCGAGTCTCCGCTGCACCGGCCATCTTAGTCCTAGGAGAACAAGGGCGGTGCTTGCCACGACCGGCCCCAGCCATGCCGGGGCTCGCACAGTGCGAGACATGTGCGCTATCCACACTACTGCCAGGGGCCAAGGAAACAGCAGCAATCGCTCGGCGAGGTGATCACCTCCAGAAGTCGTGTCCGGCGCCAGAAAGTACGCAGCCAGTACGACCAGGGCAGCAACAAGCCACGCATCTCCGCCATTGGCTCTTCGGCGCCTCCATAAAACAGTCGCCACAGCAATCGCGATCGTTATCGCGACGATAGCGGCCGGCCAACGCTCAAATCGGCTGTGCACGACAAGGGTCCACATCCTGTCGAGCTCACGCAACGTAGACCAAAAGGGTCGCCATACGCTGATACCACCGCGATGCACGGACGAGACGGCGAAGAACGTTACGGCAGGTAATAGCCAAAGCCCAAGCCATCCGCTGCGGTGCATCAATTCAGCGGGCCACGCTGGCGGCGACGCGCGCATCCAGAGGGTGACCACGTCGTAAAGGATGACATTGGCGATGACGAGAAGGAATACGGCGACCGGCACCGGATGACAAACAGCAAGCAGGAACGCGATGCCCCCCAAAAACGCACCACCACGAGCACTGGGCTGCTGCCAAAATCGCCAAAACTGTGCTAACGCGAGGAATGAAACTCCATATCCGAGACAAAAGTTCCAGAACCCCATATAAAGTGCGTGCGAAGCGGCGAAAGGAATTGAAGCCCAAGAAAGCGACCGCGGTGCGGACGGTTCCACTTGCCTCAGAAAATACCGGAACGATAGAGGCACGATAAGAAGGCAGGCAGTCGCTACCAACTTATCGGCCGTCACCGGCGAAAACACGTGCACAAGCCCGCCAAGGATGAGCTGCGATAACCACGTCGGCTGAAGAAGCGCTCCCAGGGTGAAGTGATCCCGAAACGGTGTTTCATTCAGGTGGAACAACAGGAACGCATTGTAGACGTGCGATGGCCCGTCTTGGGTGAGAAACGCGCTCAAGGACCAGACCGGAGTGACCAATGCTGTGAGCAGAAGCGCAAACCCAGCGCGCTCGACCGACGGAGTCAATACTGGGTTATTCTGCATCCTAGCTGCAGTTTAAAGCGTCAAAATGGGGAGTGTTAGCCACAAAAAGAATCCGTTAATGCTAACACTCCCCATTTTTGACGTTTTTTGTAACTTTGAACCGGCTGCGAGGTCTTCACAGTACGCCAACCTTTTTTGACGAGGAGTGTCTGTGCGAAATATGAAAACACGAATAGTTCCCTCACTAAGCCTGGCAGTACTGCTTGCGTTGTGTTCGACAATTGGAGCACAAGGCCGAAGAACAGGTCCGTCTGCAGGTATGAACACAGAACAAAATGGCCCTGTCACGGAATGCGGCGATATTCGCGTGACCTATGATCGGAAGCCCGCGATCACGGAAGAGTCACAAATGAACCTTTCCTCATCGCAAGTTTCAACCCTGCGAGTGCAGCTTTCCAAAGGCGGCGTTTACGTCAACGGCTGGGATCGCAACGAATACTCCGTCAAGACATGCAAGGCCGCGCAGGACGATGGCAATGCAACAAGCACGTTGCGGGACATCGTTACAAGCACGAATGGAAATGGGCAGCTAACCGTCAACGGTCCCGCTAACGGCAGCTGGACGGCGAGTTTGATCATTATGGTGCCCCGCCTTTCGACAATGGATATTGAAACTACAAACGGCCCGCTCCAGGCGCGGGAGCTGGCTGGAAATATCAAGCTGAGTGCCTCGAATGGTCCGATTGGTATGCAAAACGTCGGTGGCGCGGTCACTGTGACAAGCAATAACGGTCCGATTTCGCTCGCGGGCGGCAGTGGCGATCAGCGAGTCACTGCGAACAATGGGCCGATCGATATTCAATTGTCTGGAAGTCGATGGGATGGCCCCGGCCTCGAAGTGTCGACGCGAAATGGTCCGCTTTCGATATCAGTACCTGACGCATACGGCTCTGGAATCGCTATTCAAAGGTCGGACCGGTCACCCTTGAACTGCACCGTAGCGGCTTGTGCGGGAGCAACGAGCACACCTTCTTCACCAGGGGTGATTCGGATTGGAAACGGCGATCCAATCATTCGAGTGTCCACGTCACGAGGGCCGTTATCTATTCAAGCGGCCAAAAGATAGAGTCAATTTCAAGCGGGAGTCACCGTGAATTTCAGGTACGCCTTCCGTTCGATCCGTAAGAGTCCTCTTGTGACGATCACGGCCATCTTGTCGCTGGCACTTGGAATCGGAGCGAACACGGCGATCTTCAGTCTCACCGATCAGCTATTACTGAGGACGCTCCCTGTTCAGAGCCCACGACAGTTGGTGCAGTTAGTGCCTGGGGGCCCAGAGATTGGCGCGATGTGGGGCGAGGACCGGATGTCTTACCCGATGTATCGCGACATCCGCGACAAATCGACAGTCTTTTCAGGTGTTCTGGCGTGGTATTCCACACCGGCCAGCTTAGGCTTTGGAGGCAGGACCGAGCGAATCCTGAGCGAGTTGGTTACCGGCAATTACTTCGATGTGCTCGGAGTTCAGCCGACCATTGGGCGCACATTCACCTCCGACGATGACGACAGCTTCGGTGCCGAACCAGTTGCCGTGCTGACTTATGACTTTTGGAAATCCAGGTTCGGCGCCGCCGAAAACATCGTCGGCACGACAATTCACCTCAACGGCCATTCCATGACCGTAATCGGAGTCAGCGCGCGTGGATTCCACGGTCTCGAGATCGGCGATGCGACACAAGTATTCGTACCGATGATGATGCAGCAGCAAATCGCGCCGCTCCTGAACGCAGGGTTTGCTCGATCTGCGCTCGAACTGCGGCGGAGCCGCTGGTTGAATGTCTACGCAAGATTGAAATCAGGCGTCGGAATTAAGCATGCCCAGGCAGCCATTGCACCGCTTCACCGGCAGATCATAGAAATGGAAGTTCAGGAGCCTCCATTTCAACGAACATCGGAATACACACGGCAAGAATTTCTGAAATCGCAATTAGAAGTTTTCGAAGGCTCGATCGGACGATCAGCACTCCGTAAAGGTTTCACTACCCCACTTCACGTTCTAATGGGGATCACCGGTCTAGTCCTACTAATCGCCTGTGCAAATGTCGCGAATCTTCTGATTGCGCGTGCCTCGGCACGCCAAAAGGAGATTGCGGTGCGATTGGCTATCGGTGCGAGCCGCGCGCAGATTGTGGTTCAACTCATGGTTGAAAGTCTGTTGCTTGCAGGGATCGCGACAGTTTCAGGTGTCTGTTTCGGAGTTTGGATGAACCATTTCCTTCTCAATCTTCTCCCAACGGACACCTCGCAACTGACACTTGTGGCAACGCCGGACAGCCGCGTTCTCGGCTTTTCTCTCGTGATCGCATTCGTCACAGCATTCCTTTTCGGGCTCGCACCCGCACTGCAGGCAGCGAAGCCGCAGTTGTCGGATACCTTGAAAAATGAAGCCGCGAATATCTTTAGCGGACGAGGTCAGAGAGGATTGCGAAAGGCTCTCGTGGTTGGGCAAGTCAGTCTATCTTTGCTGCTGTCGATTGCCTCGAGTCTGTTCATACGCACTCTTGCGAACCTTCGCGATCTCGACCCCGGCTTTAGTAAAGACCATGTAATCGCGTTCTCCGTCGACCCGATACTGAGCGGCTACACACAAGAGCGGACGCTTCAGTTCTACCGAAACATGTTGGATCGGCTTCAATCCTTGCCGGGCGTCAGCTCCGCAGGCCAGGCCGTCCAACGTGTGCTTGATGGTCGCGAATGGAGGAACGGCATTACCGTAGAAGGCTACCAGCCTCGGGAAGATGAGAAAGTATTCACGCACTTCAACATGGTGAGTGTGGGTTATTTCAATACCCTGCGAATTCCACTCATCGCGGGTCGCGACTTCGATATGCGTGACACTGCCAATCGACGGCGCGTGTGCATTGTAAACGAAACGTTTGCCCGCAAATATTTCCCCGATGGCGGCGCTACGGGACGTCATATTGGGATGGGCAATAGTCCGGGCACGAAGACGGACATCGAAATCGTCGGTGTTGTGCGCGATGCAAAGTACGACAAATTACGCGGCGATATTCCGACTCAGATGTTTGTTCCAATTGTCGGTGCTGCCCCCGGAGCGGTTGTCTACGTTCGCACAACGGTGGAACCCGAGGGTTTCTTTGGAAGTATTCGGTCCGCAGTTCGTGATTTGGACGAAGACGTTCCAGTATTTGCTATGCGGACGCTCGAAGAGCAAGTCGATCGGAGTCTGATCACGGAGCGATTGATGGCGACGCTCTCCAGTGTGTTCGGCGGCATATCGACGCTCCTTGCCCTTATCGGCCTTTATGGAGTCGTGGCATTTACGGTCGCTCGCCGTGCGAGAGAGGTTGCCATCAGGGTCAGCTTGGGAGCTCAGTCGACTGATGTTTTGGTATTGATAATGCGCGAGGTTGTGGTCGTCATTTTGACCGGCATCGCGATTGCGATTCCAGCGTACTTGTTGCTGAGCCGTTACATACGCTCACAACTTTTCGGAATTGAGCCCGGCGATCCTTTCCACATCGGTATTGCAGCACTATTGCTCCTTATGATTGGCTTGATTGCAGGATATATCCCATCCCGGCGCGTACTGCGTGTTGATCCTATCCGAGTGTTGCACTATGAGTGAGTGTACATGCTTGCTTGAACTGGTGCGAAGAACTCCCTATTCTTGAATGATCAGGAAAAAGTGAAATTGGAGGACCGATGGAAGCAAAGGTAGGGTCGTTCTGTTGGCTCGAGCTAGGTACAATCGATCCTGGCGCTGCTAAAAAATTCTATACAAGCTTGTTCGGATGGACGGCAGAGGACATGTCGATGGGTCCGGATATGAAATACACGATGCTCCGGCTCGGCGGGAAGGACGTAGCTGGAGCATATCAGCTCATGAAAGAGCAAATCGATGCGCACGTCCCACCGCATTGGATACTGTACGTTAGAGTGGAAAACGCGGATGCGGCAGCCGCAAAGGCACTGAAGTTTGGAGGCAAGCAGCTCATGCCTCCTTCGGATATTCCCAACGTCGGAAGGTTTGCCATCGTGCAAGATCCGACGGGGGCCAATATCTGTGTCTTCCAACCCGGACAGCATCCGGGGTTCTCCGTGTTCGGGGACGTGGGGGCGCTATGCTGGGCGGATCTGAATAGTACAGATCCGGAGAAGGCAGCGAAGTTTTACTCCGACTGGCTCGGATGGACGCACGAGACAGGAAAAGATGGCTATCGCCACATCATTAATGGGTCGGGTCACGAAAATATGATCGGCGGAATAATGCCAAGGATGCACGCACCTCCGGGAACTCCGTCGCACTGGATGCCATACATCCATGTTGCCGATTGCAAGGCGACTGCTGCAAAAGCGGCTCAACTGGGGGCGAAGACAATGATGCCCGCAGACGTCATGCCGGATGTCGGCACGATCGCCGTGCTTGCTGATCCGCAGGGAGCAGTGTTCGCACTGTACCAGCCGCTGGCACGAAACTGAGCAGCCACAGAAAGCACAAGGGCACAAAAGAGAAACGTCTCTTTTGTGCCCTTGTGCTTTTTGTGGCTAAGATTCTTCCAATTTCAAATCTCTTTCAGGAGCCCACTGATTTAACGGAACACGCTGGATTCACTTGCTGCACTTGTGACCCCTTCTTATAGTTGGCGGTCGTGAAATCACATGTTCGATTACTTGCGGTCGCCGGTTTCATTCTGTCTTTACTGACGCTGTCACGCGCAAATTCGGAGGGACAGCAATACATTGTCGCGCTGAAAAACGGAGAGTCTGTGGCCGCACTGAACAAAGCGCACGGCACCAAGACCATCGGTCAAGTGCAGGACACGTCCATTTACCTGGTTGAGTCGATCGGCGAAGACGACGACAAGGTTCTAAAGGACTTGAAGAAAGACAAGGCTGTCGAGACCGCGGAGAACAATGGCCGTGTCAAGTTACGTTCTGGCAACGAGGCGCCGCTCAGCCCGATACTGGTTCAACAAATGGCGGCACTCCTCGACGGGCAGACACGCACAACATTTTTCGGTACGAATGTGCTCAAGGCATATGTTGAACAGCCCGCTCTCTATGTCACGCGCGTGAACGAAGTACGGAGCGTGAGTACAGGCGCGGCGACCCGCGTCGCCTTTATCGATACGGGTGTCGACTTTGATCATCCGGCTTTGAGGCCGTGGTTGGAACCTGGAGTAGATCTTCTCGGCGAAAATGGCTCCGAGTTGGACGGCCTGTCTCAACAGATGGCGACCCTGATCGACCAGCAAGGAACTTCACTGCTCGACCATCGATTCCTGTTCGTTCTAAACCAATCAATGGCATCCCTGCTGGATAACGACAGTGGGGCAGATGCGTTCCCAACGGAATTCGGCCACGGCACTCTCGTCGCAGGGGTCATTCATGTTGTCGCACCAGATGCGAGAATCGTGCCGATCAAAGCTTTCGACGCCAATGGCGACACAACCATGTTTACGATCATCAGTGCGATCTATCGCACGCGGGAACTCAACATAGATGTCTTGAACATGAGTTTTTCGACCGAGGAAGATTCGGAAACATTGCGGAAGGCGATTTTTGCTCTCCAGTCGGACGGCGTCTCGGTGGTTGCGTCTGCGGGCAATGATGCAAGTGGATCAATGAATCTTTTTCCTGCATCGTATCCGGGTGTAACGGGTGTTGCCGCAACGGACTTCGATGACCGGCTTGCGAGTTTCTCCAACTACGGCAAGGCCGTTTCGGTCAGTGCGCCAGGCGCCTTCCTCGTCTCGACCGTGCCCGGTGGTAAGTATGCGGCGGCATGGGGAACCTCCTTCAGTGCCCCGATGGTTGCCGGAGCAAACGCGCTTTTAGCTTCCGTTCGAGGACACGGCCGCTCGGTTTCACCAATCATTATCAACACGGCGGACTTTATCGACTCCTTGAACCCAGGATTCGAAAAAAAGCTAGGAACTGGTCGAATCAACCTGAAGCAAGCGCTCAAGTGAAGCGCGCTATACTTTACCGTTCCGCAGGCCAACCAGTATCAAGCGGCTTAGACTTGTCGGCCGTAATCTGCAGGTCCGCGCAGTGGTGGTAGCTATAGCCACCGGGATTATTGAAGCCGTGTTCGGCCAT